>Ga0222713_10005111_pt1 | contig 12866 bp, 23 predicted proteins | sample C33_649DmetaG_FD_165061 | JGI IMG/M metagenome (GOLD analysis project Ga0222713, IMG submission 165061) | Estuarine water microbial communities from San Francisco Bay, California, United States - C33_649D | ecosystem: Environmental > Aquatic > Marine > Unclassified | place: USA: California...
TATATATAACTAGTATATATTAACATATATGTATATAGTAATGGGGGTAGGGGGTAGGGGGTCACGTTCAAGCTTACTAGATTTCGTAGTTCCAGTCAAATGGTTTTTCAGAAGATGAACGATAATCTTCAATTGCTGGGTGTGGATCCAAACATGGTCCGACTAAAACTCCAGTATCTCAACATATCTGCAGGTGTGTGGAATCTTTTCTTTAACAAAAATATTGCACGATAAAAATCTTCATTTAATTCGCTTCGGTGTTGCAATGTCATGCCTTTCGTGTATACTCGTACACAATGATTATACCACTAATGGAAGGATTAAAGAAATGACAAAGCAGATCAAACCATCTATGCGTTACCTTACCCAACTTACTGAACTTCGTGAAAAGACACGTCAAGCAGCTTTGGGTCTTGATCCAGAATCACAATCAGAACTTCGTTATGTTGAAGAACAAATTATGAAAAAAATGCAAGAGGTACAAGATGCTCTTGGTTTCAGAAAGAATGTGGTAAAATAGATCTATGGAAGATTCAGAAGAATTCGAAATAGAACAACCACAAGAGAAAAAGTCAAAAGACGATCCAGATGCTAAAGCATTGGAAATTGCTATGGCTCAACTTGAACGACAGTTTGGTTCTGGTTCAGTTATGCGACTTGGTAATTCTGAAGTACAACCATGGCCTGCTGTTCCAACTGGAGCTTTAACTCTTGACAACATACTTGGAATTGGCGGATTGCCACTTGGTCGTATAGTAGAAATCTATGGACCAGAATCTTCTGGTAAATCTACAATTGCACTGACTATTGTGAAAGAAGCTCAGAAGATGGGCCTACGTTGTGCATACATTGATGCAGAGCACGCCTTGGACCCTGTGTACATGCAAGCACTTGGTGTGGATCTTGATGGTTTAATTTTTTCTCAGCCTGATTATGGTGAGCAGGCACTTGAGATTGTTGATCGTCTTGTTCGCACTGGTGGAATCGGCGTAGTGATAGTTGACTCTGTTGCTGCTCTAATTCCTAAAGCAGAGCTGGAGGGTGAGATGGAATCCATGCAGATGGGTGCACAGGCTCGTCTAATGGCCAAAGCGATGCGTAAGCTTACTGCACTAGCCTCAGAGAATAAATGCTTGCTACTGTTTATTAATCAGCTACGTAACAAGATTGGAGTTATGTTTGGTAATCCAGAAACAACTCCTGGTGGCATGGCACTAAAGTATGCTGCCTCTGTGCGTATTGACTTACGTAAAAAAGAAGATCTTAAGTCCAAGGATGGAAATGTCGTTGGAGTTAAAGTTAAAGCTAAAGTTATCAAAAATAAAATGTCACCTCCGCTTAAACTAGCTGAGTTCGATATCATGTACGGAAAAGGAATAGATCAATATGGATGTCTCTTTGATGTGGGCCTGGACAAAGGCATATTTGCGCAGAAAGGGGCTTGGGTTTATTGTGAAGGAGAAAACTTTGCCCAAGGACGAGACAACGCTATCGAAAAACTCAAAGGTCTCCCAGAGTTAATAGATAGAATTAAAGGCTCATGAAAAAGTTTGTTTCTAGTCCCTGTGAGGATTGTTCGATTCCACCAAACCATATGTTAACAGACATTACAACTAAAGAATCACAACATCAGCGATTCTCAATCAAATGCCGTGACTGTGGTGATTACTGGGAAGAGAATCATCTCGATCTGGATTAACCCCCCACAAACCGCGTCCCAATTTTTCGCGCAACTAATATTTTTTAATTTATTACTATAGAGAATATCTATGGACTTCATACGTAAAATACTACAGATGTTTTCTCAAGCCGATGGACAAGATTCCTACGGTTATGCTGACATGGGCGAGGGTGAAGAAATGGTTGTGACCATACACCCTAGACAAGATCGGTATGATTGTCTTTAATGTCTTTGATAAAGAAGAATGGGCTATGGTTCTAGACGTTTGCGAGATCACAGAAAAACATCCATCAGAAGTAGTTATGGATCTTGACCTAGAGGCTAACACTCGTACAATTGTTGTAGATCCCAAAGACTTTATTTAAAATCCGCCCCAATAAACTACAGTAAAAGAACAACCCCCTCGGCTTTCGCTTTGGGGGTTGTTTCTATTTTTAGGGTTAAGTTAAGTTAAGGCTCAGTATTCGTAAGCGTAATTGTCGACATCATAATCATCATATGATGAATCATTATTATTTCCATAATAAGACTTGGCATACATGTAGTCATCTGATTCTAACCACTGTAGGCAATCTGGGCATCTACGTACTGTAGCTAGCTCACTATCATTGATGATGAACTCTGTTCCACATTTAGGGCAATCTACAAACATTTTCTGTTTTTATCCTTTTGTTACTCGGCATTAACTTGTGTTAGGAATAGACACTATATCTACTGTTTTGTCATATGTCAACTTGTAAGGGAAAGTTTTTTGGGGGCGATTCTATTTAGGACATATATAAACATTTATATACTTGTATAAATTCCTATATGGTAAAAAATTAAGGGAAAATTTTTGGAGAGTAAGGGTATTGAAACTTATATAAGCCTATATAAATTCATATATATTATAATAATAGGAAAAAAATTTTTAAGTGGGTGATAGTGAGTACTGTTGTGGTATTCAAGGCTTTAACGTGCCCACCCGGGTATGGGCCTATAGTCGATGCGTGCGACTTTAAATATGCAGCACGTGACCCCACGTCGTCTAGGGTAGTCATATATAGAAAGTATATATGCAATGCAATGGATAGATTCATTACCTAAAGTAGAGGTAGCTATCCACACAGAGCGGTCTGCATTGGAAAGGGCAGATCATGATAAACAACGAACAAGAAATAAGAATGGAGATCTCCTACTACAAGTACAAACTAAGGAATGTACTTAAGGAGAATCCAGGCGATGCCCTTGAAGAGATTTATTCTTTCAGAATTCAAGGACTTCAGGGCAAACTTGCTCAATTGCAAAACAACACGCCTAAAGGCAAATACCAGGTAATTACACCTGAATCAAAGAAGAAATACTACGATTCTCAACGTCATTATTATGAGGTTGAAATCAATGGAGATATCTTCTTGGAATGCACATCGTGCAGTGCAGATGGTCCAGGGAATTGTAATTGCTGGTCAATTGACTAATACGTGAAATAAAAACACAAAGAATTACCCTTTACTGGTCGTCCGCTCGGATCAGTAAAGGGTTTTTTCTTTATGGGTAGCTTTACGGTTACCAAGTCCTACATCATTGGGATGTAGGCAAGGCATGAGATTGGAGATCTTATGTTGTCCTTGTCCGAACTGGTGGCTGAAATCAAAGCCATCATGGCAACCAAGGGATTCAGCGATGAATCCTACATTGACTTGTACGGCGTCTCTGATGAGACGTTTGTCTACAACGTCTTTGTTGCATATGCATCCTTCGTCCAGGCAACCCCTGAGATGAGGACTGCATCCATCATTGGTGCATTCAAGCATCATATGGCAGGAACGTTTGCTGCGTGCAATCGTACCATGCCGGTCTTTGCTGTTGCAAACAGCAGGCCTGTCATCACCTGGTGATGGCTAGAGGGACCTCCTTCGGGAGGTCTCTCTTTTATGGGTAGTCTGATAGCTACCAAGTCCTGCACAACCGTGTGGGCATAACCGAAAGGAGACCGTCATGGGCCCCAATGGGGGCAACATTAACGGAACCTACAAGGAGCACTGCTCCAGTCACGGACTAACTGATTTCTATTATATAGAAGTCACACTTAGTCACGATGCTGCTGGAGAGCCTGACCGAACAGATGGTTGGGACCAGTGCGTTCTCTGCGCAACAGAAGACGAAGCCGAAGAAAGGCTTATGCGTCAACTGGATGAAGAGACCGAGTATTATGAAAGCTATTATCCCGTCGCTTGACGATTAATATCTTTTATCCTGCCTGGCTTAACTGCCAGAAGAAAAGAGAGACCTCCTTCGGGGGGTTTTTCTTTTATGGGTAGTTTCGAGATCCCATACCTTGGGGTCGCTACCACAAAAAGGAGGTGCCATGGGCGCCACCATTCAACCAGATTACTTCGACCTCATCAAAAAGGTCGAGGTAGTCCCCACCCGCTGCACTGCATGCGGTACCCAGAAATGGGTGTCGGAGCAGGACTGGTACGGCCAGCAAGGTCGTCACTGGTACTGCCAGTGTGGCGATCTTTTCGACATGCCGGATTTCTATCCGACAGAGTTCGAGAAGGTGGAACCCCATTACACCTACAGCTCCCTCATGGAGATGTTTGGTTTGATGGGATTGGAATCGCAGTTTGACTACTGTGGCTCCATCTCCACACAGGTGGTAAAACAAAGGCTTGACCGCCTTGCAGGATCTCGTTTTCATGAGGTCATGCAAAAGATGGTTGAGCTGGCAGAAAAGCTCCGGGTGGACATCACCTGGGGCTAGAAGCCACCACCAAAAGATCAGACCTTCCTTCGGGGAGGTCTTTTCTTTATGGGTAGAACAAAGATCCCTATCCAGGGACACCCAAAGAAAGGAGGAACCGTGAAGAAGTTCATGGTTCTCTTGGCCAGTCTCCTGGCCGTCCTAGCGGGGTACTTCGTGGTGATCCTCATCACGAATGCCATTCAGGAAAAGCCTGTGTGCGTGGTGCCAGTCATCACCGCTCAGGCGGGAGATGACATGTGGGGCATTGCCGAAAGGTACTGCCCCCTCGGTGATCTTCGTGACGTCGTCATGGAGATCTCGAACATGAACGGTGGCGAGTCCATCGTTCCCGGACAGGTTCTCCGACTGCCGCACATCAGTGGTGTAGCAAATGTTGGAGAGCACTGCACTCCTACGGGAGTGGCAGGTATCTGCGTCACTGACAAACCGTTGGTGACAACGATTCCGTAAACAAGTAATAAAAGGAGAGACCTCCCTTCGGGGAGGTTTTCTCTTTATGGGTAGCCAACAGGTTACTCACTCATACATTATTTGGATGTATACACAACGAAAGGAGACCGTCATGGGCCCCAATGGGGGCAGTAGGGACTATATAGTTAAGTATAAATATACCTGTTTTATGGGTAGGTCTCTAGCCTATCCGTTTGCTGTTGTTACATATGGAGTATCTGGTTAGTTCTTAAAATATTTTTTTATGGGTAGCACTCAGGCTACCACTTAACTGGCATTGCCAGAGAAAGGACACTAACGTGTCTACAGTAAAGGAAAACAAAGAAAAGGGAATGCTTTCGCAGATCTTGCGGAAGTTCTTCATCACCCGGGATTCCATCCTGGAAATCATGCAGCAGGAGGACGTCGACACCCGTGAGGGCGAAACCGACGGTGCTGGCGTCCGCATCAGCTGGAAGCGTGGCGAGAACACCGCCTCGTTCATGAAGGCAGACAAGAAGGGACGCCTCTTCGTGGGGCAGAAGTTCGCCAGCCAGACCACCTGGGGCATGAACTACAAGAAGTCCCGCTACGGCAAGTGGTCGGTCAACACCAAGATCACCACGACCCCTGCGGTCATTCAGGTGAACGTTCGTCCTGCACAGGGCAAGCGTGGAGGTTGGCTCATCAACGTGCACAACCAGACACCGTACTTCAAGGAGAACAAGTTTGTTTTCCGGTGCCATTGGGCAAACTACTGGGCAAGCGATGCCATGATCGTCGCTGGTCTGGTGGCCAAGTTCCAGGGCGGAAAGTCTGGAAAGTCCATGTTCCTCGGTGAAGTGTTGGGTGACGACCAACGGGCAACGATGGTGCTCGACAACATCCAGAGCCTCTTGTTCTGGTCCAACATGGATAAGCTCCCCTCACATGAGGAGCGCATGGAGAAAAAGAGGACAGAGGCATTCGAGCGTGATTTCTTCTTCCGCAACTGGAAGAAAAGCTTCCCGATAACCTACTAATAAAAATAATAAGAGTTGGACCCCTTGGGAAACCGAGGGGTTCTCTCTTTATGGGTAGTTCCTAGATCTCAAATCCCTGAGGTCTCTATCCAAAACTCCATGGAGGTGGAGTAAATCATGGAAGAAAGAACATTTACTTACAGCACTGAGCTGTGCAGTTTTGCAGCTCGGTGGAAGTTCAACAGAGGCGAGAGTGGCAAACTCGCTGCAGAGTTCCTGGAAGTCACAACAAAGTTTGATGACTCCAATGAGTGGTACTGGTACCATGATGGGGAAGTTGAACTGATTGACCTGATTCATCAGGTTGCCAGACAAGAAGTTGAGCATTCAGAGCTTCTTGAGCTGCTGGATTGCTATGGCATCTATCCAACAACAAGGGCACAGAAGAATGCAGCGATTGAGGCACAAGTCAAGTTTGTGAACCACATGGTTTTTGTTGGCTGGTCCGAATATGGCGAAGAATCCGGGATTGAAAGCTGACACTTTCCAACAACATGCCTGATCTTAAATGATCAGAAGAAAGAGAGACCCTCGGGAAACCGGGGGTCTTTTCTTTATGGGTAGTTTTCAGATCTCAAATCACTGAGGTTTGCAACCTTAACTACCTAGGCCCTCAAGGAGGGGGGCTTTGTCATGTCAGAAAACAACCAGAAAGGAGCAGGTATGTCCATCGTGACTTTCCTGCGTGGTGCATTTCGGTGCATCACCAATCACTTCCTCACTGAGGAAGAGGAGGTCAAGTACGAAGAGTCGCTTGCGGCAAATCGTCCCATGACCCTCAGTAGTGGGCTTCCCATTCATGCCGTGGAAATCGGTATGGACTGGCGATACCCATTGTTGGAAAATAAGCTCAACGCACGTGGAAAGAAGTTCCGTGTTGCGATGATTGGCAATCGTGAGCTAGCCAAGTTGGTTCAAGCTCGTCGCATTGACATCGATGACATGGTTGGTTCTTCCAACTTTGCATGGGCAAACGCAACATCCACATTCTTTATCAAGGTTGAGGGCTGTGATCAGTTTGATCTGTCCTACCTTGGTATGGTGGGTCTGGATGCAAAGAAACTGTCAAAGCGCATGCAGGAAGTCACTCGTATCTCGGAGCTCAGTGCTTCGGGTAAAGCAGGTGACTTGGATATCGAGCTGGTAAGTGGTAGCGATCTGCCACATCAAGACCTGGCTTATGATGGTCCTATCTTTGTGCGCAAAAGCTTTGCAATGCGTTCAACCAAGGGCAATAATAAGTTGCGTCGACTGATCCACAAGGATGAGTTTGGTCCAGCAATTGCTCGTTTTATCACGGATAAAGGTGAGATCAAAGGTCTTCTCCACATTGTCAGTGATGAACAGCTAGAGCACGATGTTGTGGTGCACCAAACTGCACTCAAGCGTGAATTGCTCATGACAGACGGCTACTGGCACTTTGTTGCTTTCCGTATGAACCACCTCTACAAGAGTGTCTGGAACATGCAGACTGCAGTAAATAACCATAGCTGGTTGTATACTGAGGCTAAGTTCATGCGGGACCTGAATGGTATGGTTGACGAGTTCAAGCATACAATGGAGTCAGGTGAGATTCCTGAGTGGATCATGCTTCAAGAGCAGGACAACCATGATGATGAGGAAGTTAATCGTCATCAAGAGCATGTAACTGCCTACTGGCAAGAGCAGGCTCGCAAGCTGTCTAGTGTTCGCTGGCAGCAAGCAGGCTTTGGAGTGGATGCATCTGCAAGCGTTCTGTTGATGGCATTTGGTTCTATCAAGAATCAGATGAAAGCAGCTTTGCGCAACAACAGGATGTGGGTGCCAGTGACCAATGCATTCAGTGCAACGATCATCACTGCAGAAGCACTCCGTGACTTGGGTGGCTATGATGTCGACTCACATATTGAGAACAATGACCTACATAATAAGGTTTGGTATCTTGAGAATGTGGGTTTGGTCATTCCGGCCAACCGGTTCATCGATACTGAGGAGCTGCACGATACCTGGGATCAGGACGGCGATGCGGCATCAGTGGAGAAGATCCTGCTATGGAGCTCAGATCCAATCGTCACGCAATTGCGTCGTACCTACAACGTGATTCCGTCTGATATGGATGTTCCATCAACACCTGAAGAAGCAATCGAGGCTTGTGTGGTGATCCGTTCACCAAACCAACCTGGTGGCTACAGCATTGAGTTGTACGATTCAGCGTCAATGCCATTTATGCGAGAAGCAGAGGTACCTGTAGTGGATTTGGCTGATACGCCGAGTTCGCTCACAGAGATGCTGAACTCCGTAAATTGCGGACAGGTGGTGTCAAACAAAACCTACACTGGCAGGAAGTTTACTCGTGAGAACGCCAAACAGGCAATTCTCGCACAGATGGACAATCCTGGCATTGGGTCGTATGCAAATGCGATCATGGTCCACGCTTCGGTGTTTGGTGCGTCAATGCCACAGAACCTTCCGTTCTCGGGCAATGACCTCATCGACATCACAGCACAGACTGCTGACAAAGATGCATTCGACATCATCAGTGATGGTGTGCAGGACATGTGGGAAGACATGGCAAACATGGATATGGAAGTTGATGAGTTCATCTTCCGGACTCGTGTTCCTAAGGCTGTTCAGGAAGATAACTCCTGGACCTTGGTCAAGGGGTCATGGTCTCGCATGCATGATGCATACGTGGCTGCAATCAAGGAAGTTGATGATGTCTTGAAGGCAAATACCTTCCGGATTCGTCAGCAATCAAACTTTGTGCGGTTCATGTGTGAGGAGATTCCGTCTCTTCCTGCTGGAACACAGGCATGGGCTAAGCAGTACTTCGGCAAGTATGAGGGACTGCTCAAGCGTTGTGATGTGGAGAACCAAATCCATGACAAGATGGATCGGTTCACGAAGTCCAACTTGGTTGCCAAGCGTTCGGATGATGTCAATGGCATCGTTCAGCAAATGGTTGACGAGCTGCGTCACACATCTCATCCTGGCAAGTATGCCATGGCTCTATACCGTTGGATCGTTGATCCGGCAATGACTCGCCAGAAGTACGGCGTGTCGGACCGCATCATGTTCCAAGGTGGAAAGCCTGGGCAGGAGACTGTGATGGACATCCTCATCGAAGGGCTCTTCGAGTCCTGACCTGCCTGACCAACTGAGGTCAGAAGAAGAGAGAGACCCTCGGGTAAAACCGGGGGTCTTTTTCTTATGGGTAGTACTCAGGCTACAGAACTGGGGCCCATCAACAAGAAAGGAGTAGGTGATGCCTACTTTTCAACTCAAGACAAACGGACAAATCATTGAGATCCCGAACACCACAAGGTGGGAAGTGGTCATGATGATGAAAGAACTCAACATTGGAGGAACTATCACCATGGTTGAGGACAATCCAATCAAGCCCACCAAGGTCATCGTTACCTGCGGGTACGGAAACCAGACCCACAAGTGGGAGACCACCAAAGACCAGGCAGTTAAGTTCAAGAACTGCTGCCCAGAGCACAGGAGCAAATAATGGCTTACGCATACTACAATCAGCACTGCTACCAGTGCAACTGCAAGATCACTAAGGGTGATCCAATCGACACACTGTGGGCAAATGGAATAATCCAGTCCTTTTGCAAACCTTGTGGAACAGTGCGTAAAGAAAACCGCAAGAAAGCCGCAAAGAAGCGTGCTAACCAAAAGAATCAACTCAGTCTGTTTGACTGATTAATAATTAAATAAAGAGAGCCGTGTAACCATCACGGTTTCTCTTTTATGTGTAGGTCTCAAGCTTTAGTTTATAATAATAGAACTTGAGTATGTGAATAGAATTTTTATTTTAGCGTAGGCATTTAGTCTTATTCTAAATCCCACTGCGGGGTTTTCTTAGGTCTCTGGTTACCAAACAATTGTGGCCAGGGTTTCCCAGATAACTCGATAAAAATAGGGGAGCTTCGGCTTCCCAGACTATCTTCTCCAAGATTCTTTGGGGAAAATAGGGGGCCTTTTGGCTCCACTACCCGCGTATGGACGGCCTCCATACACCGCAGCTCAAACAAAGGAGAGTGTCCCATGACACAGCTGCAAGCAATTATCCACAAGGTCGGCCCAGTGCAGACCATCACCAATCCCCGCAAGGACGGTAGCGGTGAATTCACCGTCACCAAGGCTCCGGTCACACTCCGGCCATTCCACATCAGCGACAAGGGCACCCTCGTCATTGACTGGGACACGGCCATCACATACTGGACCGCTGACGAAGAGGTCATCGCCTCTGCTCGTGAGTGCTCCTGGAACGCTGAGGGTGACCTCATTCAGGCTGTCACCGTTGACGTTGAAGTCGTCAACAAGGAAGGTGTTCGCCCGGTGACCTACAAGCTTCAAAACGGTGAGGCTCGTACCGAGAACCAGTGTGCAGTGGAATTCTCCACCAGCCCAGTCTGGGACTTCCTTGCTCGCCCGGTCAGCCCCGTGCGTGGTAACCTCGCAGAAGCCCGTGCCAAGGCCGGACTCTCTGCCAAGCCTGCATCGGCTCCGGTCAACGCATCGGACAAGCCCTTCTAGGGCTATATTCCCCCCAATGAGGTTCTCCCCTGTGTCTTGCATACATTTGCTTGGCACAGGGGATTACTTCTTTTTATCGTAGAACTCTTTAAAAATGTTTGGAGAATAAAATGACTTTCCAACAATTTCATGCTCGTGTGCTTTCAATCTACCAAATGCAACCAGTTCCCGGAGAACTTCGCTTAGGCCAAGTCTTCTTTAACGAATTGGTTAAAATTCGTCCAGATATCGCAGAAGAACTGCGTGGTAGCATGATTGATCCATTCTTTAAAGAGCGGATCACCAATGCTCTCGGTCAGTTCTGTCATGAACGCTGGTAATTAAGTCTGCATGACACCTCCCGGTCATGTGGGGTGGTCGGTCTTACCCTTTCTGCCGGCCATCCCACATAGACTGGATTTTAAATTTTCACGTAGTTCTTTAGTAAAAATAGGGGAAAGGAGACCCATCATGTCTAATATGGACGAAAATTATCTTCTTGAAATGGAAGATGACCGTAAACAAGCATCCAAATATACAGATCCTGAATGGATTGAAGAAAAAATGTTCGGAGAGGAATACCACTATGAAGAAAATGATTAAATCTATACATTGGATCTACGTCGGCTTTTTGCTAGGCGCAGCTTTCATGAACTATCTATCCGAGAATACCGAGAACAAGGAGAATAATAATGAACACTAACATTAGAGCTTTTATTGATGCCGGCGACGTATTCGACATTGCAGTCGAAGAAGGTCGTCTGCTTCATTATAACGGAGCACAGGCTTACATTCGTATGTGGCCTAAGCGTAATACTGTAATGATTGTCGATTTTTCGGCGGCCACAGAACCAGACATTAAAGTTTGGCTGAGTGAACAATACGTAAAGGATAACAATCACTCAGGCAAGCACTACCAAGAAAGTCTCAAAGACTTCTCACTAAAGGAATTCCTATTCGATCACTATAAGGAGAATGCAAATGCGTAAGCACATCGCGGTAGCAATCACAACCGTATGCTTTATCATCGGAATGTACGGTGGTAATAGACTCGTCACAAGGAGAAAATAAAATGTCTGATGACATGATTTTAATTTTCCTTATAATGACAATCATGGCATTTAACTTACTTGCTGCGGTGCTCTTGCTCGTTCAGGAGCATCGTCGCAAGTATTGGAATCAAACCATTCACTATGAACAAGGCGACTATCCCTACGATTGGAAGCTGCAAGAAGCAGTTGACATTCTAAATGAAACGAACAAGGCAGCGTAGAACTCTACGTCTAACTTATTCGAAAATAGGGGAAAGGAGACCAATTGTTCGAATGGCTATTTGATCTATTTGCAGAATTAATTGATTCAATATTTGGTGAAAAATAAACAAAGGAGAAAATTCAAAATGAAACCAAAGAATCTAGCAGGGTCTGTGGGCAAGTTCACAGGAAAAACTCTCAAAGTTTTGAAGGAAACACCTTCAAAAACCGGAAACAAGTTCTCAACCGCAAAGGAAGAGTTCGTCAATGGATTCCGGAATGAGATTCCAAACAAGGAAACTCAGAAAATAGGGGGAGTGGAAGCACTATCCCCTGATGAAATTACAACCAACTCCAATATCACACAATAAGGATTAAACATGAGTACACTTCAGAAAATCACAGCAGGAAATAACCTCACCAAAATTTCGGCAGAAGATGTCGAAAACTTTGGTCGCAAGAGCACCAACACCACACTCGTGCTGAACAAGCGCGTCAAGGTTCCCGGTTCGCTCAACGGCATCCAGATTCCCACGTGGGCAACACTTCGGAATGCTGAATGGCATCGTATCACGGTTCGTGAGCACGACGTTGCAGCTACCCCCAACCGTGAAGCACGCATCAGCCAAGTTGTTGGACTTGCCTTCCGTAACATTCACATCGACATTGAGCTCGAGCTTGATGGCAAGATCGTGACCATGGAAGACTTTCTCTTTGGGCTGATCAAAGAAGATCTCCTTGCGCGTCCAGACAACGCAACCGATGCAGAATTTGACGCACTCGTTCGTCAGAAGATGTACGACTGTGGCGTTCGTCTCAACGGTGGAATGAGCATGTTCCTCCAGCACATGGGTGCCAAGGAAGATGGCTATCGCCACGCAGTTGAGCAGTTCAAGCTTGCCGGTGCACAAGACGACATTGAGTCTGTCCGTATGTCACCGCGATTCCACATTGCGTATGACTTCAACAAGATGGACGCTCTCAAGGTTCTGTCCTTCGAGATGGTTCCTGCAGATCGCAGCCAGTCTGTAATGGGCAAGAAGTATGGTCATGGATTCATCGATTTGCCAGATGCAATCTTTGAAAACTTCAAGCGCGTATGGAGCCACAATACCATGATTCTGGGTCTGGAAGCAGAACTCCAGAAGGATGGTCTGTCGCAAGAACGCACCAAGGAACTTGCCACTGCAATCAAGAATGAGCGCACCATGGCAAATACCTTCTTC
>Ga0222713_10005118_pt1 | contig 12861 bp, 8 predicted proteins | sample C33_649DmetaG_FD_165061 | JGI IMG/M metagenome (GOLD analysis project Ga0222713, IMG submission 165061) | Estuarine water microbial communities from San Francisco Bay, California, United States - C33_649D | ecosystem: Environmental > Aquatic > Marine > Unclassified | place: USA: California...
CATTGTTTATGGGTGCAAGAATGACGATAAAAGGTCCTGCTGCAGGTTTAATTACTGTTTGCGCAGGAGCTGTAATTGAAATGGGAGGAGGTGTCGCAGGTTGGCAAATGACTGTGGCAGCTATTGTAGTGACAGGTGTGATCCAGTACATTTTGGGATGGCTCAAAGTAGGAAAATTGAACGATTTTTTCCCTCATTCTGCTGTTCATGGAATGTTGGCTGCGATCGGGATACTCATTTTTGCTAAGCAATTCCCCATTCTATTAGGAGTGGATCCTGCTTTAACGAAAGGGCTTTCACCAATTGAATTCTATACCCACATTCCACTTTTCATTACAAAAGCTAACCCGACAATCGCCTTAATAGGAATTATTGGATTAGTGATCCTTTTCGGATTACCTCTCCTTGGGAAATCCTTTAAAAAAGTTCCAGGTCCTTTGGTTGTTTTATTGATTGCGGTTCCTATTGCAATTGGAATGGATTTCAAAACTTTACAACCAGAATATTCATTAGTGAAAATTGGAGATTTCTGGAGTACAGTGAAGATCAACGCTGACTTCTCACTTGTCGGAACATTTGTTTTCTGGAAATATGTTTTCATGTTCTTATTCGTAAATAGTTTAGAGTCATTATTGACGGTTAAAGCGATAGACGGTCAGGATCCGTACAAAAGAAAATCTGATTATGATAAAGATCTTAGGGCTCTTGGAATGGGTAATTCCTTGTCAGGTTTATTAGGTGGGCTACCAATGATCTCTGAAGTTGCCCGTAGTGCGGCAAACGTCAATTTTGGTGGAAGAACCAGATGGGCTAATTTCTTTCATGGGTTCTTCTTATTGGTCGCCATGTTGCTTATGATTCCTGTGATCGAACTTATTCCTAATTCTGCATTGGCAGCGATGTTGATCTTTGTAGCCTACCGTTTGGCTTCTCCAAAAGAGTTCATAGGCGTTTACAAAGTTGGTCCAGAACAATTGGTGATCTTTTGTACTACGATCTTGGTAACTGTATTAGAAGACCTGTTATTGGGAATAGCTGCAGGTATCCTGGTGAAGTTTATCTTCCACTTAGCGAATGGTGCTAAATTCTCATCATTGTTCAAGGCAAAGTATTCGATCAAAGTTATTGGTGATCAACATTACCTGGATCTTGAAGGGTCAGCGGTTTTCTCTAATTTGATTACATTTAAACATATTTTTGAAGAAATCCCCAAAAGAAAACTAATCATCATCGATTTTTCGAAGGTGAGATTTATTGATCATTCCTTCATGGACTTTTTAGAGCGATTTGAAGAAGATTATCAATATGAGGGTGGCAGAGTCACAATAGTGGGTTTTGAGAAGTTTAAAAACCTCTCCAAGCATAATTTATGTGCAAGAAAAAGTGTAAGTAATGCGTAGTCTAAGTATGAAGCCTTTTCGTTTATTGTTCTTATGTATTTTGACGTTTTCAAATCAGCTAATGGCCCAGAAGAATGATCTCAAATTTTGGTTTGACGAGGCCAAAGGGACATACTTTCAAGTCACTTTCTTAAATCAGACCTGGGTAAGGTTCAATGAAAGTAATTCGGGAACGAAACTGAATGGAGTTGAAGAAACAAGCACATTTGACATTGGATTAAGAAGGACTAGAATACAGATGTTTGGGCAGATCACCCCAAAAGCATTCATGTATTTTCAATTTGGACAAAACAATTTCAATGCAGTGTACAGCAACAATGGTAATCGCAAGATCGCCCCGTTTTTTCATGATGCACTTTGTGAATATAAATTGTCAAATGCCAATCAATTAAAATTTGGAGGAGGCTTGACCATAGCGAATGGATTGTCCAGATTCTCGCAACCATCGATTGGCACAATAATGACCATGGACGTGCCTGTTTTTGCTCAGGCAACCGTAGAAAAGATCGATCAATTTGCAAGAAAGTTGAGTCTGTATGCAAGGGGTCAAGTATCAAAGTTGGATTACAGATTTGTCGTTTCAGATCCATTTCCAATCAGCACCCTAGGGGGATCGACTGAACCTATTTCAGACAATTCTTCTTTTTCAGTCCAAAAGCGAAATAAGCAGTTTCAGACCTATTTAAGTTGGCAGTTTTTGGAAAAAGAGGGGCATACCACTCCATACATGACTGGTACCTATTTGGGTAAGAAAAAAGTGTTCAATGTAGCGGCCGGGATGATCTTTCAAAAAGACGCAATGTGGAGGACAGTGAATTCGGCTGATACATTGTTTGAGAATCTTAATCTGTTCTGTGTTGAATCCTTTCTTGATCTACCTTTGAACAAAGAGAAAAAGAATGCAATAATGGCATATGCAGGGTATTTTATTACTGATTATGGAAAAAATTATTTGCGCTATAATGGGTTGATGAATCCGGCTGATGGTTCCAATGCTCAAAACGCAATTACAGAAGCGGGCCCTGTTTACGGTAATTCATATCCGATGTTTGGCACAGGAACAGTTATTTATTCTCAAATCGGTTACTTGTTTCGAAATAATTTGCTGGGAGAAGAGTTAGGCACACTTCAACCGTATGCTTCTTTTACATTAGGAAAATATGAAAGGCTGCAGGGAAACAATTCTGATGTTTACAATGTTGGTCTGAATTGGTTGTTGAACGGACATAATGCTAAAATTTCATTCGATTTTCAGTCACGGCCGTCATTCTTTACAGAAAACAATGTTGTAACCAAAGGAGGGAGAAAGAGTTGTTTTATCCTTCAGTTTCAGGCTTCGATTTAAGCAATCAGAAATGATGGATGTTAAAGATTTTGAGAAGTCGGTCAGCTGAAGATCGACTTCTCTTTTTTTTGGACTACTTTTACCAAAATTTTTTTGAATGACAGAAGATATTAAAGCATTGAGCTATTGCGTAGGAATGAGTATCGCAGGAAGTTTGATCGATCAGCAATTAGCTGGAATAGATACTGCGACACTTGCAGAAGCAATTGATGACGCATTTACAGGAAAAGAACCGAAATATTCACCAGATGACGCGAATGCGATCATACAGCGATTCATGCAACTTCAAATGGAGAAGCAATTTGAACAAAATAAAATTGAAGGCGAAGAATTTCTAAAGCAAAATGCACTAAATGAATTAGTGTGCATAACAGCTTCAGGACTTCAGTATGAAGTTTTGGTAGAAGGAAACGGTTCAAAACCAGATGCGAACAGTACAGTCACCGTGCACTACCATGGAACTTTGGTAGATGGAACGGTGTTCGATAGTTCGGTGACAAGAAATGAACCAGCTACGTTTGGCGTTCGTCAGGTGATTCCAGGATGGACTGAAGCATTACAGTTGATGAATCAGGGGGCGAAATACAGATTGTATATTCCACAGGAATTGGCCTATGGCGCAAATCCTCATCCCGGTGGGCCGATCAAGCCATACAGTACTTTAATTTTTGATGTTGAACTTTTAGAAATAGCGTAATGAAGAAGTTTTTGTTTTTATTCATCGCTGCCATTGCGTTATCGGCTTGTGGAGGTGATAAAGAGGAAGTGAAGGAAGAGGTTGTTGAATTGAAAGATTTTAAAGATCGTCTTTCATATGTTCTCGGTTCTGTAAATGCTAAATCGATTGTTGGTCAGGAGGATCCAAATGTAGCAAGACTGGATATGAATCTTGTTGCAAAAGGTTTTGAGTCCAATTTGAATGATAATATGCCTGATGGTTGTGAGGAAACGCTGATGAAGTTGTTTGGACCTTATTACCAGGATTTTGATTCTACTTATGCTGCTGAAGGTGCAGAGTGTTTGGGTAAGTTAACAGCGTATGCCTTTTACCGCGATATGAATAGCCTTGGTGGATTGGAAAAGATCGATCTTAAAATGGTCGTGAGTGGATTCAGACATGGATTAATGAAAAAGGACACGTTGATTGCTGATGCTGAAAAGCAAAGCATTCTTCAAAATTTTATCATGGATCTGAATGTTACGAATGGAAAGAAGATGATGGCGGAAGCAAAAAAGAAGCCTGGTGTTCAGGTTTTTGAGAACGGTATCATCATGGAAGTGATTCAGGAAGGAAAAGGTGGAAATCCCGGAGCAACTGACGATGTGAAGGTTGAATATATTCTTACATCAGCAACAGGAGATACGATCCAGAGCTCTTATGATATGAAAAAGACAAATGGTTCTACTGAATCGGTTGCCTTAAAATTGAACGGTGGTGTGATCCCTGGTTGGAGTTATGCCTTACCTAAAATGAAAAAAGGTGGGAAATATAGATTATGGGTTCCTTGGGAGCTTGCCTACGGTGAACAAATGGGTAAAGAGTCTCTTTGCTTCTTTATTGAGCTCGTAGATTACGCAAAGGAAGGGTCGTTTGTGAAACCTGACCCAATGCCTAATCCGGGAGCAGCGGCAGGATTTTAATAAAAAAGGAGGTGAATTCACCTCCTTTTTTATTTTTCGAATTACTCGTCTTCATCAGATTCTCGAATTTCTTTCTTTTTATTTCCTAGAGGGAAGAAAAAGCTAATTCGATAAATTACAGGAATTCTTTTTACAATCTGACCAGTTGTAGGATCCTTTATTGACATTTTATAAGCACTACGAAACGGGCTATTTAAACTATTTACCAAGTCATAATAGAGGCCAGCATTCAATCGAACTATTCCATTAAATTCTTTTGAAAATCCAGCACAAAGAAATATCGTTGGCACAAACTTTTTAAATATGGCGCTTGTATCGATAAATACATTCTTATTTCTTAACACCTCTGCTTCAAATCCCCCGAAAACAACGTTTCTATATCTGCCGTGAAGAAAGAAACCAATTCCTACATTATTGTAGCTGAATGAGTTTGTTGAATAATAGGGCTGCGACCATGCTCGCTGGTATCGGAGAGTTGGCCCTAAAATAATATTTTCATTCATTCTGAATCCAAATTTTGGACCTAGCTCCAAAACACCTCCAATGGAAGAAGCATTAAAGGATGCATCAATTCCGATTTCATGTCCTTCCACATTTTTTTGAGCTAGTAATGAATTTTGATAAAAAATGATCAAAACCGAAACAACAAGTATTCTTTGCATAGTAATTCCTTTAGAGTAAAATTAACATTTGTTAGCTAAATTATGTGGATGATTAAATTGTTGAAGTTTAGTTAATCCTTTTAGTCATATTATCTTTGAGGCAAATTATTCAATCACATGCAGATTCTAGACGGTAGATCCACATCAGAAATGATCCGAAAAGAACTTTCTGAAGCAGTGCAGGAACGAAAAAAGAATGGGAAGAAGATTCCGCATCTTGCAGCCGTTCTTGTAGGAAATGATGGTGGATCAATGACTTATGTCGGTGCCAAGGTGAAAGCATGTGATCAGATCGGATTCGAATCGACTTTGATCCGATATGATGAATCAGTGCCCGAAGAGATTCTTTTGGCAAAGATCCATGCGCTTAATGAAGATAAGAGTATCGACGGATTTATTGTGCAGCTGCCATTACCTCAACATATCGATGAAATGAAAATCACCCAGGCAATCGATCCAAAGAAAGACGTCGACGGATTTCATCCGGTGAATTTGGGGAATATGATCTTGAATTTACCTGGATTTCTTCCTGCAACTCCAGCAGGGATCGTTGAGCTGTTGAAGAGAAATAATATTGAGACGGAAGGAAAGAATTGTGTGATCATCGGTAGAAGTAACATCGTTGGAACACCCTTAAGTCTTCTTCTTGCTAGAAATAGCAACCCTGGGAATTGTACTGTGACCTTAGCGCACAGCAAGACTAAAAATCTCAAAGAGTTGTGTCTCAGCGCGGATATTCTTGTTGCAGCATTGGGTAAACCAGAATTTGTGACGGCAGAAATGGTTAAGGAAGGGGCAATAGTTATCGATGTTGGAACAACAAGAGTTGAAGATGCCTCCAGAGCGAGAGGATGGAGATTGAAAGGGGATGTGAAATTCGATGAGGTCGCTGAAAAATGTTCGTACATTACTCCTGTGCCGGGCGGTGTTGGACCTATGACTATTTCGTCATTGATGATCAATACGTTAAAGGCGATGGAATTAAAAGGTAAATAATAAACACTTAATAACAATTGAAATGAGAAAGTTGATGCTCCTTATGGCAGGTTTTGTTGGGATTCTAATCCTTGATTCTTGCTCTTCGTCTAACAATGTTGTTGGCGGAGGAATGTTCCAGAAAAGAAAATACACTGGTGGCGTTTATTTGGATAGAGCCGGAAAAGTAAAAAAGAATACGGATATTGAAGAGTATGATATCCATAGGCTGGAGGAAGAAAGTCAGAAGAAATATGTTTCTACTACTTCTATTTATGGCGAGAATGAAATGTTCAATGAAGAAGAGGAGACAACTTCGAGGATTTCTTCATCAGATAACATAGAAGCTATTAATCCGGAAAATGAAACAAATAAGGAACCAGCTTTCAAGATGAATTTGAATTCGAATTTTAAGTCTGGACAAGTACTTAGTTCAATGAAACAAAACGTTCAAAATTTATCTTCAGAAGCGAAACAAACGATTAGAAAGAAAGTCGTTACGCCAGCAAGTAATGGCAGTGTAGGAGATTTAGTATTGATAATTTTGTTGGTCATTTTAATTGTTATTCTGCTTTCTTTTTTACTAAATCTTTTAAGTCCTCTATTTTCAGGTATTATCGGTTTGATTTTAACCGTTTTATTGATCTACTTTATTTTGCGTTATTTTGGTATAATATAGGAGAAAGTCATTCATAAAAAAAGGAGACCATGGTCTCCTTTTTTTATGAATAAATGAAATGGTTTAAAGTCTTTCTAATGGTGTTTTAACTCCATCAACTAAGGAGTAACATGCCAGCTTGTCTTTGAATACGGATGATTTGAAAACTGATCTGTTTAAAAGCATTCTAACACATTCCTGAATACCTTCCACAATTGATGGGTGAGGATGGATCAATTCCGAAAGTATCTCGATAGGCATTTGGAGTTTAACCAATAATCCAACTGCCTGTATTGCAGTAGAAGCATGTTCTCCAACTACCCTCATTCCAAGAATTCTCATCTGTTCGTCATTTGTAACAATGATCTTGAAGAAGCCTTGAGTTTTACGCATTGCTATTGCTCGAGTTACTAAAGAATAGTCTAGTTTTACGACCTTAACAGGGATGTTTTGTTGCTCGCATTGCTGCTCATTAACGCCCACACTCGCCACCTCAGGATTTAGAAACATAATCGTGCAAACATTTTCATAGGAAAGTCTCTCGGGTTTGTTTCCGAAAGCTTTTTCAACAGCATGTCTTGCTTCAATCTCTCCCATATTTACAAGAGCGATCCTCCCGGAAACGTCTCCGACTGCATAGATATTTGGTACATTCGTCCTCGTATCATCATCACCGATGTGTATTCCCCTTTTTGACATTTGCACTCCTGCCTCTTCAAGCCCAAGCCCTTCAACATTTGGCGATCTTCCTATCGACAAAAGAGCTTTTTCAACATTAATGATTTCTTTTCGTCCATCTTCATAAGAAAGCTCATATTCCACCTGTCCATTCACAATTTCCATTCTTTCCAAATTGGCTTTAGAATGTATTGTTACACCTTTGGACGTGAGATTGGCAGCTATCAATTTCGAGATGTCTTCATCTTCGAAAGGCAAAATTCTCTCCTGACGATCGATGATGTATACTTTTGTTTTCCCCAAATTCGAAAAGATAGTGGCGTATTCACAACCTATTACTCCGGCTCCAACGATCACCAGACTTTTCGGATATTCCTCGAGCTGATCGATCCCATCGCTCGTCATTATTATCTTTTCATCTACTGGGATATTTGAAACCTTTCTTGGGTGACTTCCGGTTGCCAAAATGATGTTGTCGCCCCAGATCACTTTTTCAGTGCCCTCATGATAGATGGTCACTTCATTAGCGTTGTTCAGAACACCTTTTCCTCTTTCATATGTGAGGAGTTTGTTCATCGTTTCGGTTTGAAGCAATTTTATATGACATGAATATTGAAATTTTCGCTCAAAAATCGCTTCTGCAAGTGTTCTCTTGATCTCGTTCCAGGAAACTTCATAGGGCGCCCTTCCTTCAGAAACGATCGTGTCGTTAATGTTTGCAACCTTATTTGAGATTTCCCATAGTGTTTTTGATGAGAGAGCTCCGTTGTACACACCCGCTCCACCAACTTTATCTTTTTCGATCAGGCAAACCTTTTTTCCAAAGTCAATTCCTCTCATTGCTGCAGCATAACCTGCGGGCCCTCCTCCAATAACAATCAGATCAAATTTCTCCATGTTTTTTATCTTCGCTGTAAATATATTAAAGCTTGGCAGAGCCTGAACAATTTTCTGAAGAATAAATCGCATGAAGGAAAGTTACCGAGAATTATTGGTCACAGACAAAGGGAAAAAAGAAGAGATCAAAAAGCTTTTTAAAAATCTAAAGTCAAAGAAACCGAAAGATCTGGATCAAAAGATCCACACTCTGCACAATGATGCATTTAAAAAGATCGATTGTCTGGAATGTGCAAATTGTTGTAAAACGACAAGTCCAATTTTCAGAGACGCAGACATACGCCGGATTTCAAAACATTTGAAAATAAAAGAGGCAAAGCTCATTAGTGATTACCTGAAAATGGATGAAGAGAATGATTACGTCCTTAAGAGCTCTCCCTGTGTCTTTTTAGGCGAGGATAATTATTGTTCAATTTATGAAGTAAGACCTCTTGCTTGCAGAGAATATCCGCATACAGACAGAAAAAACATGGTTCAAATTCTAGATTTAACATTGAAAAACACGGAGGTGTGTCCTGCAGTGGGACTTATTGTGTCTCAATTCCTTGGTAAAAATTCGTAAGCCAACTATTTTTTAGCTATTTTCGTCTGGAACTGTGAAACTAATGCTAAACTATGAAATTATTCAGTAAATACATGGCGTTCAGTTATGTGTTTTTTCTATCACTTTTTTCTTATTCACAACGAGCAAAAGAAGGGAACTATACGGTAACAGCCTCGAATACTGTAGTCAATACCTATACAACCATGACGGCTAACGCAAGTGCTGGGGCGACATCAATAAGTGTTACCAGTAATGCAATGTCAGGAGGTGTCTTCAGCGGAAATCTAGCTGCTGGTGATCTCATTATGATTATTCAGATGCAGGGTGCCTCAATAGACGTAAACACTATACCTACTGCTGTTTGGGGTGGAAATTATACTGTAATGGTTTCAGAGTGGATTGAATGGTGGCTGTATGCAGAGCTATGGGGAACAGTTTTGAACTATAACAATTCTGGAAAGTTTGAGCAAGTCGAAGTAAAGAGTGTTTCTGGTTCAAACACCATTAATTTACAATGTGGTCTCCAAAATAATTACACATCTGCAGGCAAGGTTCAGGTAATTAGAGTCCCGAGATTTGACAACCTTACACTAAACTCAAATACTTCAATTGTTCCTACTTTGTGGAACGCATCTACGGGAGGTGTTGTTGCGATTGAAGTTAATGGAAATCTAACTTTAAATACCAATTCGAGAATTTCAGCTTCTGGATATGGATTCAGAGGGGCTGTAGCGAATAATGTTGGAACCACTCTGAGTGGTGGAGCGACATGTGGATATGGACCTGGGTATGGTTGTACATTTTTAGGTTCTAATGTTTCTTCTAATGGTGGTCGTAAAGGAGAAGGCATAGCAGGTTATGAAACTGAATATGCAGTATTGTATTCGGAATTTGGCAGAGGGGCTCCGGCGAACGGAGGCGGAGGTGGAGGATACACAAATTCGGGAGGAGGTGGAGGTTCCAACATCGGAGTTGGAACTTATACAGGAAAAGGGGTTCCGAATCCAACGTATAATGCTGCATGGAATTTGGAACTTCCTGGCTTAGGAGGTTCGAGCAGTCCTGGTGGAGGAAGAGGTGGTTATACTGTTAGTTCTTCAGATCAGAATGCTCTCACTCTTGGTCCTAATCAGGCTGCTTGGAGTGGTGCCGGTCGTCAGATCAATGGTGGTTTAGGTGGTCATTCTCTTACTTATGATGCTACTCGGCTTTTTATGGGCGGCGGAGGTGGTGCTGGTGATCAGGATAATGGACAAGGTGGCGGCGGAGGCCGTGGTGGCGGTATTGCACATGTGACGGTCTACGGAAATATTTCAGGTACGGGAATTATTGAGGCCGATGGTTCAGTTGGTCAGAACTCAAATCCTAATAATCAGGTGCCGGTAATTTCGCCAACCTCTGCTCAGAGAAAGGGTAATGATGGAGCAGGTGGAGGAGGAGCAGGTGGGGCTGTATATATTAAAAATTCTTCTGTTATTCCTGCAGGAATTCAAGTTTATGCTCGAGGAGGAAACGGAGGGAATCAGGTGTTGAGCTCATATTTTTCAGGAACGTCCTTTGAAGCAGGAGGACCTGGAGGTGCTGGTTCAGGTGGACAGATTGCATTCACTAGCGGAACTCCAACGACCTCAGTTGCTGGTGGAAATTCTGGAACAACGAATTCAGGTCAACTGAATGAATTTCCTCCAAATGGTGCAACGAATGGTGCATCCGGTATTGGGGGGATCGCAACTACGATATTTAACATGACAGCAAATAATGCAACTGTTTGTGGTAGTGGATCGGCAACATTATCGGTTAATGTTACTGGAATAGCACCCGGAACAATTACATGGTATACGACACCTTATGGTAATGTAAGTGTTGGAACGGGAACAAGTTATACTCCAACTCCCACACCAGCGACTACAACAACTTTTTACGTAGGTGTGTGTCCAGGTACATTCAGAGTGCCGGTTACGATAACTGTCAATCCAGCGCCTGCTATCAGTGGTACACCAATCTTAACGAATCCAAGTTGCTCAACCCCTGGAAGTATAACAGGCTTAACAGCATCTGGTGGCACCGGTGCTTTGACGTATAACTGGAACTCAGTTGTTACAGCTGGACCAAACCTAACAAATGCGTCCGCAGGATCTTATACTTTAATCGTTACAGATGCATTAGGCTGCACAGCCTCCTCAGGACCTCACACCTTAACAGGTATTTCGGGTCCAACAATTGACAATACTGCTGTTGTTGTATCAAGCGAAATTTGTAACGGCACATTTGGTAGTATTACTGGATTGATCGCGACCGGAAATAGTCTTACTTACGCATGGAATAATGGTGGAGGTTCCTCTTTGAATGCAACAAATTTATTTTCTGGCACGTACACCTTAACAGTTACCGATAATTTGGGTTGTACCGCTACTTCAGGACCTTATGCAGTCGCTTTTGTGGCTGGGCCAAGTATCGACGACTCCGGAATTTCCATCATAAATGAAACATGTACTGCTTCGAATGGTTCAATCTCTGGAATCACATCGAGTGGTTCAGGATTATCCTATTCATGGTCCAATGGGGGTGGTTCTAGTCTTAATGCATCGAATTTATCCGCAGGAAGTTATTCTTTGACGGTGACTGATGGAAATGGGTGCACCGATATCTCTGGGCCATACAGCATTACAGATTCACCTGCTCCAGTGATTGATATCTCATCCATAGTTTTGAATGATGAGAATTGTGGAAATTCCGATGGATCCATCGCAGGGATAACAGTAAGCGGTGGATCTCCGGTATACCTAATCTCGTGGACTAATACTTCACAAACAACATTGGATCTTTCTGGATTAAGCTCCGGATCATACTCTTTAACCGTTAGTGATCAGTTAGGATGTTCGGCCACGGCTGGCCCATTCTCAATTGCTAATCAGACAGGTACTACGATAGATAATTCTAATGTCGTAGTTCAGGATGAGATCTGTAATGGCACATTGGGTTCAATTTCCGGATTAGTTGTAAGTGGTGGACAGGTTCCATTAGTTTATGCATGGAATGCTGCTCCTTCTGCAGGTCCCGTTCTTTCTGGAGCTTCTGCAGGTTCATATACTTTAAGTGTGATTGATGGAAATGGTTGTTTAGCACAGTCTGGGCCTTATACGATCAATTATATTGCTGGACCAACTTTGGACGAATCACTCGCTTCAGTGACAGATGAGTCATGTAATGGTACTTTGGGTTCTATAACAGGATTTTCTGCTACGGGCACAAGTCTTACCTATACATGGAGTAATGGGGGAGGAAATAACATGGATGCGACCAGTCTGAATGCAGGAAATTATTCTTTGACGGTGACAGATATAAACGGATGCACAGCTTCTTCAGTTGTGTATAATGTTGATTTTATTGTTGGTCCGTCCATTGATAATAGTGGTCTTGTCGTTTCTCCAGAAAACTGTAATAATGCCAATGGTGCCATTTCAGGCCTTTCGGCAAGTGGAACTTCACTTTCATATTCATGGAGTAACGGTGGAGGTACTGCAATAGACATAAGTAATGCTGTAGCGGGATCATACACATTGACAGTAACAGACGTCAATGGTTGTTCTGATACAGAGGGTCCGATCGTGATTTCAAATCAAGGTGGACCGTCAATAGATGATTCGGGTATTTCGATCATGGATGAGCATTGTTCTCAAAATGATGGAAGTATATCAGGTATGACAGTGTCAGGAGGTTCTCCGGCCTATACTATCACTTGGTCAAATTCAACGCAGTCGACGTTGGATCTGACGTCTCTTGCGGCAGGTTCTTATCAGCTAACAGTATCAGATCAGAATGGTTGTTCGATTAGTAGCGGTCCTTATACGGTTAATGCGGTTGCCGGTCCTTCAATTGACGTTTCATCTGTAGTAGTTCAAGCTGAACTATGTGATGGCACTCAAGGATCCGTTACAGGAATTACTGCATCTGGGACAGGCCTAACTTATGCATGGTCGAATGGTGGAGGAACGTCTCTTGATGCAACTGGATTGGTGCCAGGGACTTATGGTCTTACAGTTACAGATGCATTCGGATGT
>Ga0222713_10005119_pt1 | contig 12859 bp, 9 predicted proteins | sample C33_649DmetaG_FD_165061 | JGI IMG/M metagenome (GOLD analysis project Ga0222713, IMG submission 165061) | Estuarine water microbial communities from San Francisco Bay, California, United States - C33_649D | ecosystem: Environmental > Aquatic > Marine > Unclassified | place: USA: California...
CGAGTCCGCCTAGTTGCAAATTTCTTCCCAAAATACTTTGGACTTTATGATTTAGATAGGAAATTAGAGAAATATCTCGACTATGAGAAAGGTTATTTTGTTGAGCTAGGGGCAAATAATGGTGTCCGCCAAAGCAATACGAAATACTTTGAACTCTTCAAAAAGTGAAGTGGAGTCCTTATTGAGGCAGAATCTAATAATTTCCACCTCTGCAAGAGATATAGGGCAAGAAGGACCAAGGTATGTAACGCCGCCTGTGTATCTTTTTCCTACCCCAAAGATAAGGTTGAAATGATCTTCTCTAATTTAATGACTATCGCTCTTGATGGAGAGTCAGATATCTCAAATCGAGAGGGCCATGCTCAAGATGGCGTCCAATTTCTTGATAAGGGAGATAAGGGAGAAGTTCTTCATAAATTTTTTGCACCCGCAAGAACTCTAAACTCCATACTCCAAGAATCTGATAGCCCGAACAGGATCGATTTACTCTCTCTAGATGTAGAAGGGGCAGAGCTAGAGGTTTTAAAAGGCATCGACCATCAACTCTTCCGCTTTAAATACATGCTGATAGAGGTTCGGGATTTGCAGGGCATGGAAGCTTTTCTCAAGGAGCGAGGGTATTTCTTAGTGGAGCAGCTCTCGGGCCATGATTACTTGTTTGCAGATTCTAGGTAGGGCTATGGGAAAATCTTGGAACTATTCTCACTCCTCAGCCTATTTGTCCGTTTTGTCCATTGTCCACGACAAATCACCGCCCCATTCGTAGTAGGGGGTAGAGGCGGCGACGGTCGACTCTGTATTACAAACCGGTATATAAATTAAGGGGCTCTTAAAAAAGTGGCAATTCGCAAGAAATCTGTCTCCGCAGGTCTGAAGGTCTGGACCGTAGCGGAGCTTGGTGCTTTCTACACAGAGCACCGGAGCGAACTCGTTTCCCACGCCTCAAGGATCCTCAAAGATAGCGCTAGAGCTGAAGAAGTAATCCAAGATGCCCTGATCAAGGTCATGCTCGCAGCCCCTGAGCTTGAATCAACTGATCACGCCCTTGGCTATATGCATAGAACAATAGAGAACCTCTGCATCGATATCTTCCGTATGGAGGGTCGTCGTCCAAACCTGGTTCTCCTTGATGATAACTCAGCAGAGCTAGAGTCAACCTGGGTCGATAATAAAGATCATGTTGATGTAATTACTGCCGCTGATGATGCAGCCATTGTTAGACAAGCCCTAGCAATGCTCTCACCTGCAGAGCGAGCCGCTCTTGTTATGTGGGAGATGGAAGGAAGATCAACTTCAGAGATTGCCGCAGAGCTTGGTATTAAAGAATCTGCTGTCAGACATACTGTCTCTAGAGCAAGAGCATCACTACGCAGGGTAATGAGTGAGTTAATCGTTGATAAAGAGCGCGGCCTAACGGCGCTAGATATGCTCTCAACGACATACAAGAAAGCATCAGAGATTGCTAAGAAATCAAGTAAAGCTGCTCTCTCACTTATTTTAGTTTTCTTTGCCTTCCTTGGCTTTAATGCGATGCCAACAGATAGCGGTGTTCCAAATATTCTTGCTGAAGAGGTTATTTCATCAAAGCAAGCTACAGAGAGCATTGAAGTTGTAGCACCTACTACTCAAGTAAGCCCTGTCGCTCCTGCCCCTGCTGCTACTAAAGAGAGCAAGGTTGAGGTAAACGCTAAAGCCACCAACTTCTCATTTACTGGCCTTGATAAAGATGGAGTTCCAACAGGCTTTACCGTTACTGATTCAACTGGGGCACTTGGAAGCCTCTATATAACTAACCGCCAGCCAATCCTTTCTGAAACTGAGCTAGTTCTAACCCAGGTGACTAAGACCGATGCTGGCGCTGCCAATATCTTTATCTCCCAGAGGCTCACCTCAGACTCTTCGGGCTTCAGTTATTCCCCTGTGGTCTCCTATGGCAAGGCTGGAGGCTGGACCCCGCTAGTAACCACCCTTACCTACCTAAACTCTGAGCGTCTTCTAAGTGGCGATTACCTAGTCACAGCTATTATTAAAGTAGAATCTGAGGTTGAAACCACTGTAACCATCCCAGCTAGCGCTTCTGGCCGGGATCTCCTTCAAGCTCCAAAGCAGGTCATTACCCGCTTGGTGCTAAACCCAGGAAAGACTCAGATTTTATCGCAAGCGATTTATGTAGTTGAAAAGGGAGTTAAGTAATGAACTCCCCATTTAAGTTTCCTCATCGCGTCCGGATACACGGTGGGGAATGTGGTGCAGTAGCACGTGCATTGCATCACAAGGCAAAGATTAATTCTTTGCCAGCCGTAAGTGAGAACGTCTTACTTACGACTAATGAAAGGAAATCAATGTCTACAAAGACAAACTTCAAGCGCGTAGCGCTTGGTGTTATTGCTGCATTGGGCTTCGGAATGCTTTCCGTCGCTCCTTCGTCAGCAACAGTTTCAGACGTTAGTATTTCAACACCCACAGCTGGTGCGGCTACTTTCCTAAGTGGCGCAACTTCTGGTGCGGTAATGAATGACACAACGACAGCGGCTTCATTTACTGTCACTGCGTTACTAACTACATTGACAGATACAGTCACGGTTCGTATTTATGAGAATGGAAAACCTGCTACGGCGACTAACGCCGATACAGTTAGATTCTCTGCACGCGAGACAACGACTGCAAACACATTCGTGGTAACTGCAGGAACAACCACCAATGGCGGCCTTGTTCCAGCTACCTTTAATAAATTCAACTCAACTAACTTTGGTGTTGGTGGAGATGCAGACGGCCTTGCTGATCGTCATGACTCCGTTACTGTCGGTTCCGGTTATAACATTATGGCCGGTGGAGTTGATAGTGCATTAACTAGAGGAACTGCAGTTGGACGAGTAGGCGCGACATTCAATGCCTACCTCGAATCGGCAACTACCTATGTTGCAGGAACATACACATATGATGTTGTTGTTACTGCTTACAGCAATACAGGTAGCGCATGGTCTACAACAGTTACTACTTCTACCCTCAGTATCGTTGTTGGAGCCTCTGCAGCGACAACTCTGGCTGCAGGTAAGCTTCCTCAAGCTTCTGGTGCGACAGCATTCCTCGGTACGTCCTCAGGACCAACCGATGATGCAGTTATCAGAGTTGTATCAACTGCCTCTACAACACCAGTAGGTCACATTAGGGTGAAGTTACTGAACACAAACGGTGATGCCGGAGTTGCGGAAGATTCCTTAACTGCAACAATTTCTGGTCCCGGACTTGTATGTAATACTGCGAGCAGTGCTACTGTTTGCGGTAAAACACTCAGCGCAATTGCTTTGGAGTCTGGACAGCATGACTTGACAGTACGCGCTGATGGAACCGCTGGAGTTGCAACAATCACCATTACTTCATCAGTTGCTACATTTGCAGCAAAGACTGTTACTTTCTATGCGAAAGCAGCTAACACAATTACAGCACTTACAAATGCTCCAGTTATTAACGTTGGTGCAAATAGCTCTGTAATCTTGGCTTCTGCGGTAGACGCAGATGGAAATGTATGGGCTGGAACAGCCTATATTTATGCAACAAGTGCAGCTAATGCTCTTATTGCAGGTTCTGAGACTCCAGGCAGCTGTACATTTAGCCCTACAGCGTTGCTACATGTATGTTCTGTTACAGGTAAGCTCCCAGGAACCGGAACATTCAAAATCATTGATGCCTCAACAGTGGCTCTGGCTACTGCGACATCAAATGAAGTTTCAACTCGCGTCTCTACTGGTGTAGCGACAACAGCGACACTCTCCTTTGATAAGGAAACTTATGAACCAGGTGAGAAGGCTCAAGTTCGAGTACAAGTACTCGATGGCGCCGGACTTGCAATGCCTGCCAAGACAATCGCAGCTGGATTCGAGGCTGCGATTGAATCTTCACGGCCATTCCACACTGGTTCAGCAACCTTCCAAGAGACAATTACTCTTGCGGCTGCTACAAGTGCAACTTCAAATACCAATGCAGGTCATATGACATATGTTGTTTATATGCCATTGACAAGCGGTGTTGTTACGATCACTGCAACAGGTTCAACAGGTCTAGCCCTTGCTGGCCGCGTTGATCTATCAGCTACAGCTACAGTGGTAAATAACGATCCAGCTATTGCTGCAGCTACTGCTGCATCAGAGGCTGCTACTGACGCTGCTGCAGAAGCTATCGATGCTGCTAACGCTGCTACCGATGCTGCAAACCTTGCTGCTGAAGCAGCAGATGCAGCAACCGTTGCCGCTGAAGAAGCACGCGATGCTGCTGATGCAGCAACCGCTGCTGTCGAAGAGCTTGCAACACAGGTTGCCACATTGATGGCCGCCCTAAAGGCTCAAATCACGACCTTGGCTAATACAGTTGCCAAGATCGCGAAGAAGGTAAAAGCCTAATTTGGATTAATTCCAAATAGTGAGTAAGAGTCGGGCCCGAGTCCTTATTGGATTCGGGCCCGACTCATTTCTCTAGAAAATTGATTTACCAGCAAATTATTTTGAAGCTCTCGGTACTATAGTCATATGGCCAAGCAGGAACTATCTCCAATATTTAAATTTGCAATACTCTCAATACCAGCGACCATTCTCTTAGTTTTTCCTACTTTCGCAGATCCAATCAATCTACCTAAGCTGCTGGCATTACTGCTCCTTGCTTTTATTTCATTGCTTCTACTCATTGCGCTACGTAGATATACCCAATGGAGGCAGGATGGTTCTCTCGAAGCCAAGGCAATAATTGCTCTTTATTCTTTAATTGCCATTGGGATGGTGGTAAGTGGATTTTCAAGTAACGGAAACTATATTCGAACTATATTTGGTACAAGTGGCAGAAATAATGGGTTAATTTATTTTCTCTCAGTTATTACACTGGCAATAATTCTACTTCGATTAGTGGTTGGCAAGTTAGAGATTGACTATATATACAAGATCTTATCCATTACTTCGATCATATTTTCAATATATTGCGCTCTGCAGTACTTTTATTTTGATCCGATAAAATGGAGTAATCCATATAACAGGGTGATTGGAACATTAGGAAATCCAAACTTCTCATCTTCTGCATTAGCAACTTTTGCTGTTTTTTGGCTCTATCTATCGACCCAAAGGTATAGCCAGGTCAAGAGTAGAAAAATCATTGCACTTCTACTGGCTAGCTCCATGGCCCTTTTATCTTGGTCAACTCAATCACTCCAAGGGTTAGTAGTTTTAGCCCTAGGTACAGTCTTAGTACTTTATATCTGGTTGCGAGAGAAGAGCGCATCAAAGGTTATTCCTTATCTATTCTTCATAGGTGGGGGCCTATCCCTATCTTTTACATTTATCTCTTTTGCAGGATTAGGACCTCTGGGTTCAACTTTAGAGCAGTACACCTTAAAACTTCGTGGTTTCTATGCCTATTTTGGAATCAGAGGAATGCTGGAATCGCCCTGGAATGGCGTTGGTGTAGATAATTATGTAAGTGCATTTAGAGCCTTTAGGACGCCGGAGTTTGTAGCAAAATATGGAGTTGCTCTTACTACCAATAATGCCCACTCTACTCCAGCGCAAGTTGGGGCAGCTTTTGGTCTCTTAGTATTTTTACTCTATTGCGCACTTCATCTCTGGATTCTTTATAAGGCGCTCAAGGTAATTAATTCTCGAGACACTTCGTTAAATTATTTAAAAGGCATCTCGATTTTATGGATTTTAGTATTTGGACAATCACTTCTATCAATAGAAATAATTGGTCTAGGTGTCTTGAACTGGATACTAGGAGCAATTTTATTAAGCTCTCTTATGCACTCTAAATCAAGCACTCACTCTCAAGGTGATTCAAATAAGAGAGGGAATGTTAAGAAAAATCTTCCTGCCTGGGTTGGCTCACTTTCTATCGTAGGATTTGCCATAGGTTCTATTCCCGTTGTCTTAATTTCACTCGAAGATAAGGCTTATAGAAATGTCATAACTATGCGAGTTGATGGGCAAGCAAGTAAAGATTGGGTTCGGGAGAATTATAGTAAATTGACAAAGTTCACTCTTTTGGATTCTGATAAAGCTTTAAACCTAGTCAATAATGTCTATGAATCTGGAATGAATGCGGAATTAGAGATTTTGCTCAAGAATTTGCAAAGCCGGGATCCAGGTGATGTTTATTCAAATGATTTACTAGCCTCTTTTTATCTAAATACAAACCAACTTGATAAGGAATTGGAGATTAGGGAAGAGCTCCGCCAATTAGATCCAATTAATTATCAATTAGAATTAGTTCTGGCTCGCGCTTATGCCAGAGGGGGCGACATCGCAAATCTTGAAGATAGCGTAAAACGGATTAGAGTTCTTGCTCCAGATAGTCAGGAGTTTAAAGATGCCCAAGAACTTTTAACTCAATCCAAAGCAACGCCTTAAAGGCTTTTCTTAATTTATAAGGGTCTATAATAGGTAGGATGCGAGTAGCGGTAATAGGCCAGGGATATGTGGGATTAACAATCTCCATGGGGGCTTTATCAGCTGGCCATCAGGTGGTGGGGATTGATCTTTCAGAATCTGTAATTAAAGGACTTGAGAGTGGCAATTCCCATATTGAAGGAATTTTGGATCAAGAAATTTCCAAGGCGATATCTTCAGGAAAATTTCATCCATCTAGTTCATATGATTTAGTTGAGCCTTGCGATGTTGTAGTAATTGCAGTGCCCACCCCATTAAATGATTTAGGAGCACCTGACCTCTCACTTCTTGAATCAGCATCAGAGTCACTTGGAAAAGTTCTTAAGAGACCAACTCTGATTATTAATGAATCAACCTCACATCCTGGGACTTTAAGAGAAATTATTAAACCTTTGATTGAAAAGAACTCTAACCTTGAACATCAATACGGTGTCTCACCTGAACGGGTAGATCCGGGAAATAAGATCTATAGCACTAAGAACACCCCCCGTATCGTTGGGGGATTAAGTGATAAAGCTCGCGATCTAGCAGTAGCTTTTTATCGTACCTTCTGCGATGAAGTAATCCCAGTCTCCTCAGCTGAAGTAGCTGAAGTAGCTAAGTTATTTGAAAATACCTTTAGATTTGTCAATATCGGCCTGGTAAATGAGTTCTGCCAAATTATGGCAGCTATGAATATCCCTGCAGATGAGGTCTTAAAGGCAGCTGCTAGTAAGCCATATGGCTTTATGTCATTTCATCCTAATCTGGGAATCGGTGGCCATTGCATCCCAGTAGATCCTCTATATCTGCAGGCTAGAGCTAAAGAGTTTGGTCTATCGAGTAAGTACATCGCAATATCTGAGGAAGTAAATGAGGCGATGCCAAAGTATGTGGCAGAGAGCCTGATCGCTCAAGCCGGCGGTATTAAGGATAAGAGAGTCTTAGTAGTAGGGGTCTCCTATAAGGCAGATATTGCAGATACTAGAGAGAGTCCAGCTAAGGCCTTTATCGATCACCTAAGAGAGGCTGGCGGTGAGGTGTTTTGGCATGATCCAATTGTTAGCACTTGGAATGGTGAGAGCTCAAGTTCAATCAGTGATAATTATGACTTGGCCGTTGTCTTACTAGCCCACTCTGGCTTTGCTATGAAGGGGTGGAAGTCTGGACCAATATTTACGGTTAATTCTCATCCAGAGTTTCCTGATTGGAAGCCGTTAATAAGCCCTCGGCCAGATAAGTAGAGGCTGCCTTCGTGCGAATCCTTCACATTATTGCGCGGATGAATGTGGGTGGAACAGCGACATATATCTCTAATCTCATCTCTGGCCTTGAGAAACTTGGAGTTGAGAATCTGCTAGTGATGGGAAATGTCCCTAAGGGCGAGACTGAAGATGAGGTAGTAGGGACTTTAAAATATAAGAGAATTGAGAGCCTCTCTAGAGAGTTAAGCCTTACTAAAGATTTCAAAGCCCGCTCTGAAATTCAAGCAGCTATAGATGAGTTTAAGCCAGATCTAATTCACACCCATACCTTTAAAGCTGGATTTCTGCTGCGAATTGGTAAGAGGCAGATTCCAGTGATCCACTCATTTCATGGCCATCATCTCTATGACCCTGAATTTGGTCTCGTTAAAAGAAGCATCTTAAATCTCATTGAAAGGCTTCTAGCTCCAAGGGCTCAAAGATTAGTAACTATTGGTAAGAAAGTAGGGGAAGAGTTACTTGCAGTTGGGATTGGAAAACCAGAGCAGTATCTCTCCATCCCTCCCGGGATTGCAGCTATTGAACTGGGAAGTGATAGCGCTATAAGAAAGAAATTTGGCATTGGAGAAGAAGAAGTATTAATCCTCTGGCTAGGGCGATTTACTCAAGTTAAACGGCCAGATCGGGTTATCGAGATAGCAAGACTTATGCCTGGGGCGCGCTTTCTTATGGCTGGAGGTGGGGAGATGTTAGAGGAGTTAAAGCAGAGCGCTCCCAGTAACCTTACATTTTTAGGATATCAAGATAAGAATCAGATGTGGACAATTGCAGATATCGCTCTCTGCACATCAGATAGCGAGGGTATGCCACTTTCACTTATTGAGGCTCAGATGGCAGGGGTTCCAGTAGTTTCAACCGAGGTGGGCTCTGTTGCTGAGATAGTAGAAGATGGAGTAACTGGGCGACTAGCTATGAGAAGTGTTGAGGATTTAGCAGCTAAGTTGATTGAAGTAATGGGTGAGATTGAAAAGAGTGATGCTCTATCTAAAGCTAGCCAGAGGAGGGCTGCTAAAGAATTCACCGTGAAAGTAATGGCAGAGTCTCATCTTGATCTTTATAAGAGGGTTTTAGATAAGGTTGTGAGATGAAGTTACTTATTACCGGTGGGGCAGGATTTATCGGCTCACACTTAGCTGAGAGATTAATTGAGATGGGCCACTTAGTTATTGCCCTCGATGATCTCTCCACTGGCAGATCAAGCAATATTGCTCAATTAGAGAAGAGCTCTAGCTTTGAATTTATCAAAGGCTCAATGCTTGATGAGAAGTTAGTAGAGACATTGATGAGTAGGGTCGATGGTTGTTTCCATCTTGGCGCAGCCCTTGGCGTTCAGCGAATCCTTGAAAAGCCATATCAATCACTAGTTGCCAATATCCATGGAAGTGAGATTGCAATTAAGGCAGCTGCCGAGCAGGGCAAGAGATTCTTTCTTGCCTCAACCTCAGAGCTCTATGGCAAAAATCCTAAACAGCCTTTAACTGAAGAGTCAGATCGCGTTCTAGGTTCACCACAGTTAATTAGATGGGCATACTCAGAGGCAAAGGCCCTTGATGAATCCTTAGCCCAGATGTTTATGGCAAGCCATGACTTAAAGTTTGTCACGGGGCGCTTCTTTAATACTGTGGGCCCGCGCCAGAGCGGAGCCTATGGAATGGTTCTACCTAGATTTGTCGCCTCTGCTATGAAAAATGAGCCACTTTTAGTCTATGGAGATGGCTCACAATCTCGAGTCTTCTGCCATGTCTTAGATGCTATTAATGGAGTTCTCAAGATTTTCTTCGATGATAAGGCGCTAGGACATGCCTTTAATATCGGTGGGGAGGAGGAGATTTCAATTAAGGAGCTAGCGATGCGAGTAATTTCAGTAACTAACTCTTCATCCAGTATTGAATATCTCCCATACTCCAAGGCCTATCCAGAGGGTTTTGAAGAGACTATGCGGCGCGTGCCAGATACCGCTAAGTTAAGGAATATGAGTGGATGGAAGCCAGAATATAGCCTTGATGGAATCATAAGTGATATTGAAAAATACCTTCGCGCCAATTCTTAAGCCTGGGGCTTATTTAACCCTAGCCCTTGCGCTACTTCTCGGGCTAATTACTGGCCCACCTGCAAGGGCTGTTGATAATAGAACCATTGATATCGTCTCAATTTCTTGGAGAGGATCTCCTGCTCTTGCAGGAGGTGTTGATAAGGCCCAGGAAGAAATTGAGAAGAAGGTTGGGCCGCTCTGGAGAAATCTAACTACGATTTCAGGAGATCCAGAAGATAAGAGGATTCAATTTAATTTTGGTAGATCTCTAGCAGAGCCAATTCAATTATCTTTTGCAATGCCCTGTGATAATAATTTTGCTACTTGGACTACTGCTGTCAGGGTTGAGACTTATAAACGGCTAGGAATTATTAATTGGCAGAGCCGCTATTTACTTATCCTTGCACCTGATGCGGGATGTATCTGGTCCGGTCGAGCGCTCCTGGGTGAGGCTAAAGAGCCAGGGGGAGCGCTAGTACTTCATAACTCAGTAAGTGGATTTGTTGTTGCTCATGAGCTTGGACATGGCCTTAGCCTTGGCCATTCAAATCTGATCCGCTGTGGCAGCGGTATTTCAGATGGCCCTTGGAGTAGTTGTAATGCAATTGAATATGGCGGCAGCGTTGATCTAATGAGTAATGTTGATGTCTCAACCCCGCTCTCTACCTATCATCAATGGCGGATGGGGCTTTTAAATGCCAGTGATATTAAGCAATCTTGGCTTAGTGAGAGTATCGAGATTAATGCTCTTGATATCTATGGCAAGGCCAGAGCCATATTTCTCCGTGATGGCGGTGCAACGTATTGGGTGGAGTACCGTAAGGCCAGTGCTAACTATCAAGCAGGGTTAGTAATTTATAGAACTGATCCCCCGCCAAATTCATCAGTTATCTCCCCAAATGCCTATGACTCTCAGCAAGATCTCACAGACCGAGTTGGCACAGATATCTGGATGCTTAATCTAGATAACTACAACTATGCCCGATCTAGCTCAACTGGCTCTATGAGCCTAGGAGCTGGAAAGAGCGCTACTTTATATAGCGGAAATATTGGAATCACTCTGGCTAGCGCCTCTGATACTTCAGCCGTTGTTAATATCACCCGGCGTGAGTCAAATAATTTATCAAAACCGATATTAACTTCAACTAATACTTGGCGATCCCCAGATGCCTTAATCCTTGATTCCTCTTATAACAATTCACTTAGCTCGATAGAGGGATTTGAAGCAGATATTGATGGAGTAATCCAAGCAATAAGCCCATCAAAGGTTGAGGGCTGGAGCCCAACATATCTAGATCCTTTTACTGAGCCAAAGGTTTTAAAGCTAGAAGATCTCCCTGAAGGCCAATACTTATTATCGATTAGAGTTAAGAGTTATCTAGGAAATTGGAGCCCTTGGTCAGATAAGGTCAAAGCTAATATCGATCGCGCCGCCCCGATTATGGGAAGTGAATATGCAATTTCTAAAGTAGAGAGTGGAAAAGTAGTTGTTGAGCTAAGTGGGATAAAGGATCTAGGCTCTGGCCTCTGCTCATCTCAATTAGTAAATCCTGAAGGTTGGATCCTGGCGAAGAGTACTTTAAAGGCAAAGCCGCAATTTAGCTTTGGTAGTGGTGATATTAAATCTATGGCGCTGCAGGTCTTTGATTGTCTAGGTAATGGTCGCGCTGCCTCAATTACTGGCCAGAGCGCCTTTACTCCAGCTGTAGATCTAAAGTTAAGTGGAAAATGGATTAGCGCGGGCAATCAATTCCCTGCAGGTGCTTTAAAATGTTCAGCAAGATGCACCGCTTATATCAAAGCCACAGGGGTGGCAGGGCTAGTACTTGGTTCAGGGAGCGCTAAATTCTCAGTTGTTGGGGCAAGTGCTAAGAGCGTGGCCAGTAGTAGAAGTGGAGATTCTTTTAGAGTGGAGAGTATTTCACTTGGAAATAGAGCCAAGACGGCAAAAGTTACTGGGAGCAACTTTGTCTTAATTGGAATGGCCACAGCTAAGGTCAGTATTACTAATATTTCAGATGCCAAGATCTTTGCCTCTGAGCCAGATGCCTCTCTAGAGGAGCCGATTCAAAGTGTTTTAAATCGCTATGGATTTAATAGCGCAGACTTTGCTTCAGAGTGGAGGATAGCCCCGATGGCGCGGGGAACCACCCTTGAAGATCCCACCCTTGATCTCTGCAGCGCACAATATGACTCTGAATTGCTCCGCAGTGAGCGTCGCCAGGTTGTTGCAAATAAGGTGGGAAACCCTTACCTCTTCCTATCTTCTGAATCTGTTCGTTATAAGAGTATTGCAGCAGCAGAGCAGGCGCTTAAGGAGGTGAAGCTTAGCTACGCAAATTGTTTAAAGAACTCTGGAGGAAATGAACGAGATGGCCTCTTTACAAAGTATGAATTCCTAGAGCTTCCACCTCTTGCTAGTAATTTAATTACTTCATCCAATAGCGTAATAGTCCATGCCAAGATTGGTGAGGGTAATTCAACTAGATATCTCTTTGGCGCATATCAATATCGTGGCGATCTCTTCACAGGTTTATATGTAGTAAGTGGGGCATCAAGGCCTTTTAGCCAGGAGGAGTTAAAGAGATGGCTTGATGTTGCAGTGATAATGGCAGAGAGGCTGAGGCGCTAGTATTTAAATTAATATATTAATTAGGTTTAAAGACAATAGTTCGATAGCTCCAGAATCTAAAGAGAGTTCCAATGCCTACTCCAATTATATTTGCAGAGATATTATCTGCTACGGCAGAATCAAAGCCGAGAATATAGCGAGAGATCGCTAAGCAGATGACGGTAAAGCTAAGTGATATGAGATTAATGATAAAGAAAAGTGTAATTTCACGGCTAGCTCCGCTACGTTGCCTCTCCTTCCAAGTCCAGTGACGATTACCAAAGTAGGCGACTAAAATTGAGAGGGCTCCAGAGAGTATGGAGGCGGTCAATGGCTTGCTCTTAAGGGGCGCTGAATCCAAATGGACCAGGAGATTAAATCCACCGACTGCAACTAGGTAGGCCATAAGACCTACGCCAAAGAACTTACCTAGCTCGGTGCGCAGGCGAAAGAGTTTGCGAAGCACTCTCAAAGGCTAGCCTTGGCCGGCGCAGAATCGGCTAGTGGCGGGCTTGATTGATCTACTGGCCAAGCTTGTGGATCAGTC
>Ga0222713_10005124_pt1 | contig 12853 bp, 9 predicted proteins | sample C33_649DmetaG_FD_165061 | JGI IMG/M metagenome (GOLD analysis project Ga0222713, IMG submission 165061) | Estuarine water microbial communities from San Francisco Bay, California, United States - C33_649D | ecosystem: Environmental > Aquatic > Marine > Unclassified | place: USA: California...
AACACCGACGAAGAAGCGTGCGAAGATGTCGAGCCACAACGCGTGCCAACGCATGTTCGGTTCACTGATTCGCACATTAGCGAGTCGCCGGAACTGGCCACCGGACGTCGCGCGCCGCGCTCGAGGGCCGCGCGTCGCAAGGTGCTCATCGATGAAGAATCGACTGACGAAGACAACGCAACGGATGAGGAACAAAAGACAGAAGAATCCCCTCAAGTGACTGATGCAGACCAGTCTTCAGAAGTTCCGGACGTTCGCTCGCGCCCCCGTCGTTCGGTCGCGAGTAAAGCGCCGCTTTCTACTCGCCGACACAACATCTTTGTCGATGACGAGGCATCCGGTAGCGATGAGACTGATCTGGAGGATGATGGCGACGATGATGACGACGCGAATACGAGTGACGATGATTTCATTAATGACGAAGATGACGAGGATTTGAGCGATTTTGCGGTGGAGTACGACAGCGAGGCTGAAAATGTCACGCCTGCGCCTCGAAAACCATCGTTTGCGCCAAAAGTTGATTTGACCAAGGCGATGAGGGACAAACTTACGATTGATCCCTACAGTCCATCAAATTTGCAAACACCGACGCCGCCGAAAGAAATGTCGCCGAACGCGGTATTCAACGCCTTCGTGCCGCCGCCAACTCACAGCAAAGCTCTTCAATCCGCACTCAAAAGCGTCGCCAAAAAAGGTGCGGAAAAGTTCAATTTTAACCGTCACAAGGATGCGCTTGCGGGTGCGCTCTTCGCCGAGTTCAACATCAACGTTTTCGGATCGAAGCTTCCCAAAGATTTTGAAGTGACGTGGAATAATAAATTGTTAACCACCGCGGGGTTGACGCATTATAAGCGCTCGTCAAAGACTGGAGACGCAGTGTACAGCGCGCGAATCGAATTGAGCACCAAAGTCCTCGATACGGTTGAGAAACTTGAGGCTACGCTTTTGCACGAAATGTGTCACGCCTCGGCTTGGCTCGTGGATAAAGTCGCTAAACCTCCGCACGGCCCGGTGTTCAAGAAGTGGGCCACGCTCGCCATGCACAAGTACCCAGAGACTAACGTGTCAACGTGTCACGGCTACGCCATTCATCAGCCATACAAGTGGAGATGCACTCGAGATTGGTGCCAACAAGAGTACGGGAGACACAGCAAGTCTATTGACATCAACAGCAAAGCTTGCGGTGCGTGCGGTGGTAAGCTCGAGTACTTGGGTAAATTTAAGAAAAATGGCAAAGAAGTGCAAGCGAGAGCGCCGACGGCTTTTTCATTATTTGTCAAGGAAAATTTCAAGGCGACCAAGGATAAGTTAGGTGCGCGTACTCCGCACGCGGACGTGATGAAGACGCTGTCAAAGCGATGGAAAGACAAAACGGATGAAGTGCGAGTTATTGAACTCGAATGACCATGTACGATGGGCGTTGAGCCTCCACGTGGGCGAAGGTTTCTGAGACAGGAATCCGCTTCGCTCGCTCGCTCGACGATGTATGTATTAGAGCACAATGTAAATTTTCATTAAAAATAAAATGATGGTAAGGAAATGATGGTGTTTACGTAATTGAATCTAATAATAACCAGAACCGCACGCGTCGGCGCCGATTCGGTTCGCTATATTGCTTTCACTTTACATCTACTTCGCCATAGGGACGGAATAATCCTTGGCGTTCGCGGGAACCGCTCGACGCGTCACCGTTTGAATCACTTGGCGCAACATTTGATTCTCGCGCTCCAACTGCGTCACACGGTTCTCCAGCTCAGCCATTCTACTCACCTTTTCCGTTTCATCTTGCTCTAAAGACGACAAATACGCCTTTTTCCTCTCTCGCGCTTGTTGCGCCGACACCCGATTGCGCAATAAACGCTTCAACCGCTTCCGCTCCTTCTCGTCGTGAATCGTGTTCAACCTCGCCTCATCCGCTTTCACGCTCAACGCCGTATTCCCATGCGGTACGTGTGGAAGTCCTCGCTCTCGTCCTATCACCGTCGCCCCGTGCGATGCGTTCTCGAACCCCATCGCCGTCTGTCGCGTCGCGCTCGCGTTCCTCTTCCCTCGCTGTTCTCGCGCGCCCCGGTCGCTCGTCGTCCCCGTCGTCCCCGTGGACGTGCTCGTACTGCTCGCGTTCGCGTTGCCGTGAAACCCCGCCGCGGTGAACGCGCTCGCCCCGGTGCGCGCGTTCCCGAGCGGCATCTCCCGCTACGACCGACTCCGAGCGCGAGCGAGGCGGGCGACGAAAAGTGCGCTCGGTCGTTCGTCGACGTCGATCGCGCGACGCGCGCGCGGCGTGACGTCACGTCGATGGTGATGACGTCATCGATGTCGAGGTCGAGGGCGTGTCCGACCGACCGAGTGTCCGAGTGACCGACCGACCGACCTCCCTGACGTCGTGTCCGACCGACCGAGTGAGTGACCGACCGACCGACCTCCCTGACGTCGTGTCCGACCGACCGAACGACGACGGGGCGTGCGGTTGGTTGGACGCGCGCGGTCGCGCGGTCGCGGCGACGACGGGACGAAAAGACGAACGACGCGGCGACGATGACGACGGGAGAACCGCGGGCGGTGGGTGATGTATGATAAAAGACGAACGCGGGGAGGGAAATAGGGGAACGAATGGAACGACGGTCACGCGTCGCACGCGCCGCGCGCGTCGCGCGGGTCGGCGAAAGCGGAGACGAAGACGGAAGCGAGGAGGTTCACGGTGACGTGCCAGTGATTTGGAGGGAAGTACATGGCCTCGCGTTCGGTGAGGATGCACCGAGAGAAATCAAGCGTCGAACGCGATGGCGTCGCGGTGTCGTCGGTGGAGTCGCGGGCGAGGAAACGACCGCGGCGGAGTCCGGCGCGAGCCCATTCGCTCGCGGTGCGCCAGTCAAAGTAGGGCGCGGCGTCGAGGGGGGCGAGCCACCACGCTTTGGCGCCGTGGATGACTTCGCTGAATCCACCTTGGTGACAGTGGAGCGGTACGCCGCTCATCGCGGGAGCGATTCCAAATGCGAGTTTGGACATGTGGAAGCCAAACGGGGCGGCGTACGAACGCAGCAACGGCGCCAACGCGTCGTCTTGTTCCGAGCCAAAGATGTATTCTTCTTTCGCACCGCGAGCACTCGCCATCTTCTTTGCAAACGTTCCGAGCGTCATATCCACCGCTTTGTATAAGTAATGCGCGCCTTTCTTGTCAAGCTTCACCGCTTTGTGATTGCTCATAACCGACACTTTCGCGTGCCCGTAACGCGAGATGAACGCTCGTCGTCGCGTCGCGTCTCGAAACGCTTCGTTGCTCGTCAAATTGTAAACCACGCAAGGCACGCCCGGGTCGATGCAACTCGATTTGAACTCCAGCGCCGTCGTTACGCTCGCGTCGACGCGTTTCACCGTGCACGCCGGTTGCAAACGCGCCAACGCGGCGATAAATTCTACATCCTCCTTGCGAGGCGCCGGCCCGACGTTCCAACCACCGTTCGCGTCGTCGTCGTTGTCGTCGTAGGTCCAACCACGTAACCAAACGATCGATGCGCTGAAGACAAAGACGAAGAACACAGCGAACGCCGCGCGGCGCGAGCAGTGACGGCGACACGTACGCGAGCGCAAGTGACCGCCAGGACCTTTTCTGTATCGCATGGTTTGCGGGTGATCAAACGCTAAGATATTAGCGCACGCCTGTTCGACGGCGGCGGCGCTATCGCCCTTGTTGCTTCATAGTCCGCATCGCGCGGCGCGCACGACTGTGAGGAATCGTCGGCAGTTGTTGAACGTTCAGAGTCTTATTTAGATTACACAACTAGTTGAGCGCGACGACAACTGTCGCGCGTAGCGCATTGTGCGACGCGATCGTGAATCCCACGATCGCGCGCACACACCCCTATTACATCCCACACCCTCGACCGAGCTCGATTGGTGGGCTAAACTGCAATTTAATACGCCGCGACGCCGTAAATTGGCCCGCGAATGCGTCTCGCCAACTGCAAATCCTTGGGCATGATCGTCACGCGCTTGGCGTGAATCGCACACAAATTACAATCTTCAAACAGATGCACTAAGAAATCCTCCGTCGCTTCCTGTAACGCTAATAAACTCTCCGCCGTGTAACGCAAAGGCTCTGGGGAGAGCTCGTTTGAAATCTCCCGTACCTGCAAACGAGCGCAACCGAAACGACGACGCCGTCAGTATTGAGTCCTCACGCCCTCGAGAGTGACGCCAAAAACTCCACTCACGATCGCTTCGCACGCACCAATCGCGCGAACGGCATCTTGCGAATCAATAAATCCGTCGTCTTCTGAAATCTCCTAATCTCCTTCAACGCCAACGTTCCCGGTCGGTACCGACGCTTCTTTCTCTGCTCCTCTGTGAATGAGAAAACCCGCTCGCTCTTCGCCGTCAGTCTCGCGCGATCGATATGCACACTCTTCACGATCACTCTCCTCGCTGCCCGCGCCGTCGCGTTCTCGTCCTCGTCTTCGCTCGAGCGCGCGCTCCAGCGATTCAAACGCGCGAGCGCCCCGTCCCGCCTTAATCGCGTTCACGCTCGATGTAAACGCGCACCTCCGCGCGGTAGTTGATCTGCGCCCGATAATCTTCGCTTAGGATGCGCGATCTGCGGCGAACGATCGCGCTCGAGCGTCAGTCGCGCGCTCGAACGCCCGACCCCAACGACGTTCGAGCGTTTGAATTCCTCGATTCCATAGCTCAGCACATTTTTTCGAAACCTTTGCGCGCGCGCGATTCGCGCGCGAACGCGACGCGCACGATTCGTACTTTGAGTCGTTTACCGTGTAAACGACGCGCCATGGCGACCGCCGATCGCGGCGCGGCGACGAGTGACGATGGCTGAATCACATCGCGTTACAATTCGCCTCGGGGTTTCGCCGCCATGGCGAACGCGACCGACCCGCTGGCGCGCACCGTGCGAGGGATGGATCCACAGGTGCGCGAGTTTGTCGTTTCGAGGCGAATGAACGCGACGGTAGACGGCGCGCGCGAAAGAAATGAATGATTGAGATTGAGGGTGATGATTGAACGACTGACCGCGGTCGCCCGCGTCGGCGCTGAGCGCAGAACTTGATGGAACGCATCACTCGGGATAAAGTGTACGCGATGACGTATTGGAAGGAGAAGTGCTTCGCGGTGAGCGCGGAGGCATTGGTGGATTTAGCGGTGGAGTTGCGCGCGTGCGGAGGAATTTACGGCGGGAATAACCGAGCGACCGAGTTCCTGTGCTTGACGCTGAAGCTGCTGCAGATCCAACCCGATAAGGAGATTATTTTGGAGTTCATTAAGAATGAAGATCACAAGTACGTGCGGCTTTTGGGGGCGTTTTATATGCGGTTGGTTGGGAAGCCGACAGATGTGTATCGATACCTCGAGCCATTGTTGAATGATTATAGAAAGGTGCGGTATCGCTCAAAGGATGGGAAGTACGCACTCACGCACGTGGACGAGTTTGTGAATAACTTGTTGACGAAGGATCAGTTTTGTGACGTATCGTTGCCGCGGATTCCGCATCGGCAAGTGCTCGAGGCCACCGGCGCCTTGGAGCTTCGCGTGAGCGCGCTAGAGGAAGACATCGCGGATTTAGAAGAGCAACTCGAGCAAGCGGTGGATGAGGCGTTCAAACGTGAGATGAAACTCGACGAAGATGAGGAGCCTTCGGGCGCGGGTCGAGATGTTAACCTAGCCGCAGCTCAACCGGCGAACGCGGCGAGTGCCAAGCGGCGACGCGAGGACGGCGAGCTCGATGAAGTCGCGCCGGCGCTCGAGTTTGATCACAAAAGAAACGGTCGAAGGGAACCAGACGTAGATCGACAATATCGGAGTAGATCGAGGTCGCAGTCGCCGCACCGACGGCGCGATCGAAGTCGAGATCGAGGCGGAGATGGAGATCGTCGTCACCGCGACGCTGCGCGACGTTCTCGTTCTCGATCCCGTTCTCGTTCTCCCCGTCGGCGGCGCGATTCTCGCGACCGCGATCGAAGATTCATGAGCGAGAGAATAGTACGCGACCCGTTCCATGCCGATCACGCGAGTAAGGAAAAGAAAGAGAACAAGGAGAAGAAGGGGAACAAGGACAAGTCGCCAACTGTCGATCCCGAAATCGCGGAAGCGAACGCTATTCGAGCCAAGCTCGGATTAAAGCCGCTTAAGTAACGATATTAGCAATTTAGCGTAGCTAGCATGACTAGATTTGAAATTGTTTCGCATGCCTCTAGCATTTTGACGCGCCGATCAAGTTTAGAGGTCGTCAGACGGTCGAGCGCGCGAAACGCGCCAGGGAGTCAACACCCCTCAGGAAAGTATGTTCCCCTCAAGCTGAAGGAGGACTTAGGCTTTTAATATTTTGCATTACACCGTATAACGTTCAAAAACAGGGCGCGCGCGCATGAAATTTCTACTCGTACGCGCGCCCTAGACATAACGATAGTGTGGTCGAGTAGTTTACTTAGCCATCATCATCTTCACAAATTCTTCGTAGTTGACTTCTCCATCGCCGTCGACGTCGGCTTCGCGAATCATTTCATCAACCTCTTCGTCGGTTAACTTCTCACCCAGATTCGTCATCACGTGTCGCAACTCCGCGGCGGAGATCGTACCGTTCCCATCCTTATCGAACACCTTGAACGCCTCTTGAAGTTCTTCCTCGCTGTCCGTGTCCTTCATCTTTCGCGCCATGAGGTTTAAGAATTCAGGGAAATCGATCGTCCCGTTACCGTCCGCATCGACTTCATTGATCATGTCTTGTAATTCAGCTTCCGTGGGATTTTGTCCGAGAGATCGCATCACCGTCCCGAGTTCTCTCGTCGTGATCGTCCCGTCGCCATCTTTATCGAACAACGCGAACGCTTCTTTGAATTCCGCGATCTGTTCATCCGTCAAGTCAGCCGCCATGGTTTCGTGCGTCCTCGTTCGCTCGCTCGGCGTCGCGCGATCGATCGATCAGGCGAACGTTCGCGTCGTGAGCTCGTCCTACGACTCGCGCGCGTGCGTGTGTGTCGCGCGCTCGCCCGTCGTCGTCGTCGTCCTCCTCCTTCACGACGCGCGATCGCGTCGGCGCGATCGCGTCGACCGCGAACGGCCGGCGCGTCGACCGCGAACGGGTCGACGCGTCGTCGGATTCCTCGCACGCGCGCGCGTGAACCCTCGAATCGCGCGCGCGCGTCGAGGGTTTTATGTGTTTACCCCTTCGCCCGATAGCGCGATGGCGTTCGCGAACGGCGAATGCGCGCGGGCGATGCGCGCGCGCGCGGGGGGGGGGGAATGTTCGGACATTCGGCACTCGACTCGACGTCGACGTCGTCGTCGTCGTCGTCCGTCGACGGCGCGCGGTGGCGTCCGATCGACGACGGGCGACGCGCGAGTTCGCGTCGACGTTCGAACGTCCGTCGACGAACGTGGAGAAGCGCGTCGAGGCGAGCGAGTGGCGATCGAGGGCGAGAGCGCGCGAGCGAGCGCGAGCGAGAACGCGCGAGCGCGAGGGGTGACGCGCGCGACAGGGTTTGGATAACTCGATGACGTCGATGTCGACGGTGTCGAGCGCGAACGCGACGCGAACGCGAGCGCTTTTTGGAGGACGCCGCGTGCGTTCGTCGCGCGCGAACGCACCGGCGCACGCGGCGAACGGTCGACGATCGTGCGCGGTGTATGCGAAAGGGAAAGGTTCGGGGAACCGCACCGGACGCGGGCCCGGGTTGCCGGGGCAAAACGTCGAGCAGTTCCTACCGCCGATCGATCCGGATAACGAGCAGTTTGTGATTTACGTGCGATCGAAGAAAGGGTTGAAGGTTTGGTACCCGCTGAACGTGGTCACCGGTGGGAGCGCGGCGAATACGTTGGTGAAGGGGTTGGACAACGACTTGTCCAAGGCGATGGCGCTGAAGTCACTTTCGCAAAATATCGGGCAAGCAATTTACAAGGATATTGAAGCGATCGGCAAGGTTGCGCGCACGATGCCGATGTTGAAACAGGCGAAGGAGATTGAATACGGGTTTGGCGTTTTGGACAAGGAAAATCCACGCTCGATGTTTACCCCGAGTTCGGACAAGGTTTGGCCGATTCCGTCCGAAGAGGATTGCGAGACGCCGGCGAGCAAACTCGCAGAGGCGGGCGACAACTTGAAGAAGATGTTCGGCCAAAAATAATTGATTTGTTTCATTAATACACGCAATACTACTCGGTCATACATTCGTTAATACATCGAAGACGCTCACGCGTCCATTAATACATCATACTCGCAATAATACATCATTAATGCATCACATACTCGCGAAGACTTAAACAACATGGCCGTCGGCAAACTCGAAGCGCGGGCCAGGAATGAGCGTGATTTCGCCGAACGGTTCAGTGTCGTCTTGAAACGCCGATAGGTAGTCTGCGCCGATGAGCACCAAAGTCTGATAGAACAATCGCGCCGCCTTACCCCGAGACAAATGGCTTACGACACACAAGTCCGTGAGCGTGATACTCTCAAGCTCGCTATCCTTGTGCGATTTGAAGACAGCTTCGGCGAGAAACTGAAGAAGATTGTGCGAACCGCGTGTGAGGTCCTGCGGCGAAGGATCGGCGGCGTCGGGAATCATTTGATCTTCGGTCTCCATGAGTGACGCTTGCGAATCGGGCACCGGAGCTCCAGTGCGCCTGGATCCTCCAGAGCGGAACATTCCGAACGAAAGCTCACTTCCGAGAACCTGATGGCGATCGAATGAGAGATGTTCATCGGGATCCTCGGGGATCTTCTCTCCAGAAAACTTCATGTCGCTACCCGGACCAAAGAATCCCGAGCTGCGAGCAGATTTAAGAAGCGTACTTGGCGGCTTGTTGAAATCAAAAGACCCGGGAGTCGAGCGCTTCTGCGCAGAAAGTACGGCGCGAAACTTTTCCGTCGATCGAACATTACCATCTTCGTCAAAAATGATGCTGTTGTAGTTCACCCCGTCTGCGTTGTCGTCATCAGTTTGATACTGTGGTTCGTATACTTGGTCTTCAAATTGTTCAAATTGCGCTTGCGCAGCGGGTTGCTTGACGAAGAGTTCGAGCGCCGACCGCGCCGCCATCGCGGGATTCAACTTGAAGCACGCCGCATGAATCCACTCATCGCGAATGCTGTCTTTTGCGTTCAGCATTGCTTCGTCGTTGTCAATTTCAGGGCGCACTTGTTGGATGTCGGTCGTATCAGAAAGCCACGATTTGAAGGCTTCGGCCGTGACGTGCGTTCGTTCGTCGAAGATGAACACACGAGAGCGGCTTTGAAGCATCGCGCGACGAGGTTTCTTCGGCTTCGGGAGAGCAAGCAACGCTTCCTGTTCGCGCATGCGCTTCAATTGCGTTCCGACGGGTTCCACGACCGGTTCCTCGTCTTCTTCCAATTGCATCGGAATGATGTCGTCTTCCACGCGAGCGATCCGATAGCCGTCCTCATCCTCACTCTGCTGATGACGAGGATCATCATGTACAAGGAACTCGTACTCGTACTCCTCATCAATCCGGTGTTGTTCATCATCCGCGGGCATTTGCAATTCAACGAGACTGATAGCGTCGTTTCGCGCGATGAATCGATTCCCAGGTGGCGCGTCTTCGCCCTCTCCGAACACTTCGAAATCGCGTTCCAATTGATCGCTCGGCACCACATCGAACGCTTGAGAATTCAAATATCCTTGCGAAACGAAATTGCGATCGAATTCGGGATACGCCAACACGTCCTCATCGTACGCGTGCGTCACCGTCACGCGCGCCGCGCGGCTTCCTGCCTCTGGCGCTTCCAGCAAATTTCGATCCTTCGTCTTCTGCGGCGCGTTCAGCGCGTTCAAACGCGCTAATGTCTTGACGCAATCTTCGTATAAGAATCGCAATTTGCGCGTGTACACCGCGACGACGCCGCGCATGAGTAATGCAGCGAGTCGCAACGCCTACGCTCACAGGGGGTCAGAAGCCGAATCGTTGCCATCGCGACGTCTCGCGCGTGAAACATGAAACTAAACATACCAGTGGCGACGGCGGGTTAATGATCGTCTCGCACGACGCATCGATAGAAATCTTATCCGCCTTCGTTCGTGTCATCTTATCCGCCTTTGAGGGCTGATTCGCGAGGATCTAGAACGCGAATGAAACGCGCGCGCGCGTCAGTCATTCCTCGCTCCCAGACGCGTCGCTCACGCGCGACATATCGTACCCAAATCTGACCGAGCGCGCCTTTCGCGCACAACAACTCGCTGGAATAGAACATGTTCACCTAGTTCGTGCGTTTTTTCGCGCTGAATGTGCGTTTTGTTCGAGGTCGTCGCGCGTGCGTCGAACTATGGCGTTCTCGCGCGGCGGTCTCGGACGACGCGCGGGCGAGTCGCGGCTGCAGACGTTGACGCGCGATCACGCGCGATGGCGACCGCGATGGAGATGTTCAACGCGATGCAAGCGAAGCTTAGAGATGATTCCCGCGAGTACGACACGATCGCGGAAGGTGCGCGCGCGCGTGGGCGACGATATCGAGCGCAAATAGTGGTAGTGGTAGTGGCGCGGCGCGCGCGCGCGACGCGAGCGACGGGTCGGGTATTCGCGCGCGACTGACGCGTCGGTGAGGGTTCGCGCGACGAAGAGCTGAGTGCGAACTCGATCGCTCGGCAGCAGGCGCAGCAGCAGTTGAGCGAAAATGAGATGGTGTTACAGGTGCGAGAGGCGAGCGACGCGAGCGACGCGCGCGCGAACGCGTTGACCGGAGACTCACCTTTGAGGTTCGCGTTGATTGATGCCTAGGAACTGGATATTTTGGAGGACGATGCGAACGTTTATAAACTCATCGGACCGGTGTTAGTGAAGCAGGATTTGCTCGAGGCGCGCGGGAACGTCGGGAAACGTTTAGACTACATTCGTTCGGAGACGGAACGTCTTGACAAGGCGGCGCAAGCGATGGAGAAGCGACACGAGGAGAAGCAAAAGGCGATCATCGAGCTCCAACAAAAGATGATGGCGCTGGCGAATCCGAAAGGGAATGCGTGATAAACAGCTACCTTGCTTTACAGTCTAGCCTTGCCTAATGTACATTTCACTAATAGTCAAACAAAACACCCCATCGATTTTCAATTTAAATGTTCATCGGGAGCCGCGCGGGTGACTGGACACGCGCAGTAATACACGGTGAGAATTTCTCGCCTTCATCACGCGTTCGCTGTACTCGCGTTGTCGCGCGATCTCTTGGTGCGTTCGCCTGTACTCTTGTCGTCTGCGTTCGATTTCCTTGCCTTGTTCCTCGTTGGGCGTCGTACCTTGTCGCGCCAACGCACGGCGAGCGGACTCTGCGGTAAAAATCGGGATCATCTCCTCCTTGTATTCTTCAAACTCCGCCACCGTGCGATCGGCACGAAGGACAAACTCTTCGTCCTTCACGCTCAAGTACTTCATCGGGAACGGATCAGGGGCAAGGTCAAAGCGCTCTAAGAAGGTGTGACGAGGCTTAATTCGCTGGTCCAACGAAAGCGAAAAGTACGCCGGGTACTTGACGCACGTCTCTTTCGTGCCGCCGAGTTCGGCAGTCAAGTACTCGTACTTTGGCCGAAGCGAGTTGTCCACGGACAGCGAAAAAAACTGAGAAAGCCGCGTCACCGTGAGCGCGACCTCGTTGTCGTTCATGCCGATTTCGCCTAAAAACTTCAAGTGTTCCTCTAACCCTTCGAACGAGTACTGCAACAAATGGGGGTGCCGCGTGATCATTTTCACCACGTTTTCCTTGCTGATACCGAGTTCGCGCAAGAACTCTACGCGCGGCTGAATTTGGTTCTCAACTGAAAACGTCAACACAGCGGGCGAGCGCTGAATCACGAGCGGGATATCCTCGGAGGCGATGCCAACCTCCTCCTTGAGGTATTGCACGCGCGGCATCAAACCCTTTTGGACGCTCAAATGCAAAATGCTAGGCTGTTTCCCGAGAACCTCCGCGAGCTTGTCTTGCGGAACGCCAATTTTTGTCAAATATCTGCACCTCGGAATTGAGTGACGATTGCGCTGCAGTAAAATCCGCGGATCTTTATTCACGATTTGTCGCAGCGTCTTCCCCTCGAAACCAATCTCAGATTGCAAATACTCCACTCGAGTGATCACTCGCGACAACGGCCGATGTAACAGCTCCTCACAGTTAATCACCACCTTTTCTAAATCTCCAATCTTCAATCCGAGGGACGTGAGATAGCTCACCATCGGCCGCCATTCGGGCTCGAGCGCGAGCTTCTTCGTCAACTTCGCGTACTCTACATCGCTCAACGTCTCAAATTCCTGATGCTCCATCGTTTTCCAATCCACAAACGAATCCCACTCGCTCTTCCTCACGCTCTTCCTCGTCCCCGGCGCGACGCCCTTCCCTTTCCTCCCGCTCGTCCCCGCCGCGCGTCGCGCCTGTCTGTTCCTCAACCTCGACACCGTGGCTTCGATCGCGTCGTACTCAAGCGCGCGTTCGTCTTTTACGTTCTCTTCCCCAACCTCCTCGCCCTCGCCCTCGTCCTCGTCCTCGTCCGTGTCCTCGTCGAACGTTCGCGTTCGTCCGTCGTCCTCGTCCTCGTCGTCGACGACGCGCGCCGCCGGCGGCGCCGCGCGCGCGTTCGCTCGCGCCCTCGCGCGCGCGTCCTCCATATCGCCTTCGTCGTCCTTTCCGTCGTCCTCCGAGACCGATGCCGATGCCGTCGTCCTCGCGAGAGGCTCGCGCGTTCGCGCGCGATGCCGCGCCAAAGCGACCGCCGCCGCCGACTGACGGACGGACGACGCGCGACGCGCGACGTCGACGAACGGGGACGACGCGGGAGGTTTGAATATCACACACCACGACCGATCACGACTCGCCGTAGCGTTCGGGTGTGAAAACGGACACGCCCTCGTCCCCACCCCC
>Ga0222713_10005125_pt1 | contig 12853 bp, 9 predicted proteins | sample C33_649DmetaG_FD_165061 | JGI IMG/M metagenome (GOLD analysis project Ga0222713, IMG submission 165061) | Estuarine water microbial communities from San Francisco Bay, California, United States - C33_649D | ecosystem: Environmental > Aquatic > Marine > Unclassified | place: USA: California...
ATGTATCCGGGCAGCGATCGGCTCGATGCCTCCATCGCCCTGGCCGTGCGTTTCCGGTTCGATGGCAAGGAACGGCTACAGAAGACGCTGGACGCCATCGACCGCGAACTGGGCCAAGGCGATTTCCACTATCGCTACTCGGGCATGGAGCAGGAGGAAGGCTGTTTCATCGCCTGTTCCTTCTGGATGGCCGAAGCGGTCGCGCGCCTTGGAGACACCGAGGCCGCCCGTGCGCGCCTGCATCGCCTCGGTCGCGCGCTCGGCCATTGCAACGGCGTGCTGAGCGAAATGATCGACCCCCATACCGGCGAGTTTCTGGGCAACACGCCCCAGGGACTCAGCCACCTGGCGCACATCATGGCCATGTCCACGGTGGCCGAGCTGAGCGCACACCCCTCACCACAGCAAGGAGAATCTCCATGAGCGATCGTCTCAAGATGCAGGACCCACGCACCCAATATCCCCAGCCGCCCTTCCCCGCCCAGCCGCAGCAAGCGCCCGGCGAGGCGGCCAAGATGGAACCCACGCCGGATCACGGCGAGACCAGCTACCAGGGCTCGGGCAAGCTCAAGGGGCGCAAGGCCCTGGTCACCGGCGGCGACAGCGGCATCGGCCGCGCCACCGCGATTGCCTTTGCCCGCGAGGGAGCCGATGTCGCCATCTCCTATCTTCCCAGCGAGGAGGCCGACGCCAAGGAAGTCATCGAACTGATCCAGGCCGAGGGCCGCAAGGCGGTCAGCCTGCCCGGCGACGTCACCGATCAGGCCTGGTGCAAGACCTTGGTGGACAAGACGGTCTCCGAGCTGGGAGGCCTGGACGTGCTGGTCATCAATGCCGGTCGGCAGCAGTACCGCGAGGACATTTCGCAACTCAGTGCCGAGGACTTCGACAAGACGCTCAAGACCAACCTGTATGCGATGCACTGGATCGCGCAGGCCGCCGTGCCGCATCTGCCGGCCGGCGCGTCTGTCATCACCACCGCATCGATCCAGGCCTATGACCCCTCGGCGATCCTGCTGGACTACGCCACCACCAAGGCGGGCATCGTGGCCTATACCAAGGCGCTTGCCAAACAGCTGATGGAGAAAGGCATCCGCGCCAATGTCGTGGCGCCGGGCCCGTTCTGGACGGTGCTGCAGTGGGCCGGTGGTCAGCCCACCGATAAGGTGACTCAGTTCGGCGCGCAGACGGAGTTCAAGCGCCCGGGCCAGCCGGTCGAAATCGCCCCGCTCTACGTGCTGCTCGCCGGCCAGGAAGGCAGCTATCTGTCCGGTGAAGTGCTGGGCGCCACCGGTGGTGCTGGCGTCGCCTGACGCCCACGGGCAGCCCGCTTCGGCGGGCTGCCCGGACCTGCCTCAGCCGGCGATGGTGAATACCGAGCCGGAGTCGATGCGCAAGCCGGCACCGTTGATGAAACTGGCGCGCTCGGAACACAGGAAGGCCACGGCCGCCGCGACTTCTTCCGGCCTGCCGCGGCGCTTGAGCGTCATGCCTGGCCGTTCCTCGTCCAGGAACGTGGCGATGGTCCTGTCCACGCTGATGCCTTTTTCCTTGGCCCGCTTTTCCATCATGGCGTCGGTCATCGGCGTGTGGATGAAGGCCGGCGACACCGTATTGACCAGCACGTTGTCGGCGCCATAGGCCTTGGAGAGCCCCTTGGCCAAACTCAGGATGCCGGCCTTGGAGGCGCAGTAAGGCAGTTCGTCCACATAGGGCTGAACGGCGTCCTCGGAGGCAAACAGGACGATGCGCCCCCACTTGCGCTGGCGCATGGCGGGAATGGCCTGTCGGCACATGCGCACCGCGCCCATCAGGTTGATGTCCAGTGTCTCCAGCCAACCCGCATCGCTGACGTCGAGAAAGTCCCCCGTGGCGCCCGTGACGCCCGCGGCGTTGACGTAGATATCGGGGTCACCCAGGCGTTCGCGCACCTCCGACCAGATGCGGTGGACGTCGTTCTCGCGCCTGACATCGCCGGTCACCGCAATGACCTGCCCTAGCGGGGAAAGCTCGTCGTGGGCCTGTTGCAGGGTCCCGTCGGGAAGGTCGCTGATGGCGACGCGGGCGCCGGCCTGCAGCAGCTGTCTGGCCGTTTCCAGGCCCATGCCGGAGTCGGCGCCGCTGATCAGCGCGATCCTGTCTTTGATGTCGAGGTCCATGTGATCTCCTTGATGAGTGAGTCGTGCAAGCGCGGCGGTGACGGCCGCGCGGGATTCAAGCCGCCAGGAAGCGATCGGCCGTCCGCAGGCTCAAGGCCATCTGGGTCAGGGCCGGGTTGGCCGCCATCGCGCTGGGAAAGGTGGAGTTGTCGCAGATGTACAGGTTGTCGATGTCGAACGATCGGCCGTCCGCATCGACCACGGCGCGGCTGCGATCGGTGCCCATGCGACAGGTCCCGAGCGTGTGCGCCGAGCGCGCCACCGCGAAGATGTCCCGCGCCCCGGCCGCCTCCCAGATCTGCCGCAACGTCCGCTGGGCGTGGACATCGAGCGCCTGCTCGTTGTCGTTGAAGCTGAAGTCGACGCGGGCCCTCTTCATGCCAAAGTCGTCTTCTTCCGCGGCCAGGGTCAGGACATTGTTCTCGCCAGGCAGGCACTCGCCGTTGATCCCGATGCCCGCCAGGTGGTTGTAGTCCTGCAGGACCGAGACCAGCTCGGCGCCCCACAGGCCGGCGCCGCGCACCAGGCTGTTGGCCAGCGTGACCGGCTGCACGCCGAGGCTCTGGATCAGGTAGCCGCCGGCGAAATCGGCGTCGGCAGGCCGCAGCATGTCTTCACTGATCAGCGAGGAGGGGTAGCCCCGGTTCATGCGCATGGACGCATCGAAGCGTCCCCAGACCTGGGTCGCCACGTGCGCCATGAAGTTGCGACCGACCTGACCGCTGGAATTGGCAAGCCCCAGGTTCAGCAGCAGCCGTGGGGTCTCGATGCCGCCGGCGCACAGGAACAAGGCCTGGCAACGTTGCCTGACGTTCCGGTCTTCCAGGCGATACACGACGCCGGTCACCCGCCCTCGCGCGTCGAGCTCGATGTCGATGACGCGTGCGCCGGCCTGGAGCGTGGCGCCATGCGCCTGCGCCATCGGCAGCCAGCTGGTGTCCGAGCCGGCCTTGGCCCCGTTGAAGCAGCCCTGGTGACACGCGCCACAGTTGGCACAGGCCAGGCGCCGGCCGAGGAAGGGTTGCTCGCGGTCCTGCGTCACCAACGCCGCCGGGGCGTCGGTGGCGGTGACGCCGATTGCCGCGCAGCCACGGGCCATCGCTTCGGCCGGTGCATTGCGCCTGGGTGGCGCATAGGCGTACGCGCGGCCGGGATCCCAGGGATAAGGCGACGGCCCGGCAACGCCGATGGTCGCCTCCACCTCACGCAGGTAGTCCACGAGCTCTTGATGCGCGATGGGCCAGTCCTCACCCACTGCATGGTGCGAACGCAGCGCCAGGTCGCGCGCATCCGGCCGCGGGCAGAACGCGCCCCAGTGCAGGGTCGAGCCTCCCATGCCCGTTCCGGAATTGTTGGGACCGAACGCGGTCGGCGTGCGCCCTCCGCTCAGTCGCTCTTCCATCCAGTACAGGCTGGACTCCAGCTCGTCCGGAAGATGGTCAGCCGGGGCAAAGCGTGCGCCCGCCTCCAGCACCAGCACCGACAGGCCCGCTCGCGCAAGCCGTGCGGCCAGCGGGCCTCCGCCTGCTCCGCTGCCCACCACGACCGCATCGACGCAAGCAGGATTACTCATACGCGACGCGCCCCAAGCTGCCAGGCTTCCACCTCGTTGGCACCCGTCAGTGCATAGCCCAGTGCGAGCTCGCCGTCGCGAGCGACAGCGAAGCCGTCATATCCCATCTTGGCCATCGTGCGCGGAAGACTGGTCCAGACACGCGCGATCTGGGCACAGGCATCCTCGAACCACAGCGCAAGCTGGTCTGGGTCCAGTGGGCTTGCCGCGCCCACCGCCAGCTCATGGCGCTGGATCTGGCCCAGCAACGACGCCTGTTCTGCCGCCGTGCGATGACAGAAGCCGCCGGCCAACGCGTCCACGCTCGCGAGTCCCGCGATCCACGCGTCCTTGTCGGGTGGAAGCTCGGCGAACCGCCACCCATCGCCCTCGCCAGCGGCCAGTGCGATATCGATGCGGTGCGCAAGCTCATCGGCGCCCTCCGACGAATCGACGACCTGCGCGACAATCGCCGCCAAGACCTGGCGCTGGGCCTGGTTCAACACGCCGGCCGCCTGCGGGTCGGGAGGCAGATTCCGCGCAATCAGTCGGGCGCGCATCCGCGGATCGACGCGCGAGGTGTTGAGCAGAGACAAAAAATCGTCAGGCAATGCGCGCCCGAGCGCGGCGGTGGCCAGCGCATCGATTTCGCTGGCAACCTCAAGCGGCTTTTCGTAGGGAAGGAAGTGCGCAGCGTGCGCGAGGACCCGCACCTCCTGCGCCGCCGCGTAATGCGGAAGATTCAAATCGCGTTGCGCCTGCGCGCCCAGATCGCCGTCTTCGGCGCCGGCGATGATGCAAGCGGGAAACGCCAGACGGCCCGCCTCCTCGCGCCAGTCCTCACGGCTGCCGTGCTCCAGCCAGGCCCGCCACGCCACCGGATCGGCGCGCATGACATCCTGGATGGCCCGCTCGCGGAGCCGCTCGGGCAGTGGTCCTGCGGTATTGGCGGAGACGAAGGTGTCTGCATCGCGGCGGCTGATCGAACCGCGTTCGACCCAGCCCAGCATGTCCTTGCGCCGAGACGCATCCATCGGCTCACGGGCAGGCGGTGAGCCCGCCAGCAAGACCACGCCGCACAGCCCTGCAAGACCTGCATCGCCGGCATCCGCTCGGGCCGCGGTGAGGGTGGCGATCTTCGCACCCATGCTGTGCCCGACCACCAGCCAGCTCGACGCGCCGCTGTCGATCACGACCTGGCGGAACCACTGCACCAGTGAGGCGACGTCCGTGTGGTTCTGGACCGGGTTATCACCGAATCCTGGTAGATCCAGCGCGTGACAGTCGTAGCGTTGGTCGAGATGGGCGATCACTTCCTGCCACTGCGCCCCGCTGGATCCCAGTGCATGCAAGAAGAAGAGCGTGGGTCTGGACATGAATGCGTTGCCGTCGAGTGGCCTGGAGTGATAGCGCTCACCGGGTCACCAAGGCGTGATCGATCACTGGCCCGAGCGCCGTTCTGCGCTGGGGACTGGGAGGTGAGTTTTGAAGAGCCTCGGGCGGCGACGGCGCAGGCCCAGCCATGCATGACCGCGCAGCATGGTCGAGCGCGATGCGACACCCTCCTGGCGCGCCCTGGCTGGTCTTGGATCGATCACGCACAGCGTAGGCCCACCGGGTATACGTGGACAGGCCTCAACGCACCTGTGTAGAGCGGAGCTCGCTCCGCTCGTGCTTTACCCACACACTGATCGCAGCGCAGCGCAGCTCGCCCCGCTGGCACGTTACCCATTCCCTGGTCGCAGAGCAGCGGAGCAAGCTCCGCTCTACGTGGTGAGCGGGTTGCGCTGCATCCATTCGGCTCAGCCCCGTGGGAAGAAGCATCAAAAAAGGAGCCGGTCACCCGGCTCCTTTCGTGTCATGCAAGCGCCGCCCTTACTTCATGGCGTGCTTGCGGTCACGCATGACCGCATGGGTTTCCTGCACCTTCGGCAGCAGGGCCAGGATTTCCTCCTTGGCGCCGACCGCGATATCGCTGTCGTTGGCCGCTTCCTTGAATGCCTTCAGCAGACGGTCCTCGGACTCTTCGAGCTCGGCGACATAGCCGTACTCGGTATCACCAACCGCCGCGCGTACTTTCCCGTAGAACTCCTGCATCGAGCCCACGAAGGTGCCGTGCTCTGCCGGCTTTTCGCCAGTTGCCGCGACGACGGTGCTCAGCCTGGTCACGATCTCCGCCTTGGTGGTGGCGATCCGTGCGAACAGGCTAGACAACTCCGCGTCCTTCACCTTTTTCGACGCATCGCTATAGAACTCATTGCCGTCGCGGGCGATCTCGATCAGGTCGTTGACATGGTGTGCGGTTTTCTTTTCGACGTTCATCGTGTGCTCCTGAATTGAAGCTCGATCATTCACCGCGCTTGCGCAAAACGGCGTGAGCCTGGAATGAGGGAGGCGTGACTCATCGGTGCGTGTTCAGAGGACAGGAAATTAACGATGTCCTGCACACCCCTTGGTGAGCGGACGCACTCAAAACACGATGAGCGCCGCAGCCGCCGCGATACCCCGCCTGATTGCGCGACGCGCGGGATGCGCTCGCCGGACAGCGGCGCATGTTGGCCTGGTAGCGGGCCGACGGGCACACCAGGCGCCCGTCGCCGTGGCGGCGGCGAGGTTCGCGCAGCTGGCTGATGGCCATCGGCAGGGCAAACTTTTGCGCGGACAGGTATTCGATGGAGCGGCTGCCGGATCAAGGCGGAGATCGAGCAAACGACCCATGTTGAAGCCACAAGACGTTTGCAGCCGCCATGGACCCCGATGCCGTCGCTTGCATGGGGGGAGCGGCGCCCAGGCCGCTGACTGCGGTAGATTGCGCCTTCGTCTGGCAACGACACACGGAATGGTGCATGAAACTGCTCTGCTCATCCAGCAGCCTTGCCTTCATCCACACGCTCCGGATTGCGCTGGAAGGCGAAGACATTGCGACCTATATCTCCGATGCCGAGACCACCGCGCTTTCCAGCGTCGCCGGCCCCATTGGCAGCTCGGGACGGCTGTATGTGCTCCACGAGGAGGACTGGGACCGCGCAATCGAAATAATGAGGGATTTTTCCAGCCCAGATCAGCCGAGCGCAGAGGTTGCCCGAAGCAGAAAGCCAATGCCTGTTTGGCTTGTGGTTGGTGCAACCACTCTGCTCACCGCCGTTCTCGTCGGGCTATTGAGTAATTGACTTGAATCCCTGCCCTCCCGACGGCCAGCGACGCTGGTACCGCCTGTTCACGGCGACGCTCCTCGCTCTCACTGGGTGCTCGACCCCATCAACCCGCACACATCACGATGCGTATAACGCGGTCTCCTCCGTCGAGCTCTATCGCGGCGAATGCTTCTGGGGCACATGCCCGAGCTACAAGCTCAAGCTCGGTATGGATGGGCAACTGAGCTACACCGGCCTGGGCGCCGTCCCCACACTTGGCGAACGCCAAAAGACCATTGCTGCGGCAGACGTTGAAGCCATTCTCGCGACACTCGATGAGATGGATTACTTCTCCCTCTCCGATCGTTACACGGCACTAAAGGAAGGTTGCAAGGAGGTGTGGACAGACGCGCCCGCCGCCGAGATCACCATGACACGCCATGACGTTCGCAAGACGGTGTTGTACTACTTCGGTTGCAGGGGCGGGAAGCAGCCGGGACAGCTGAATCGTCTCATCGAAGTCATCGAAAGCCGAACGGGCATCGCCGAGTGGATCAATGCCGATCCTCGATCGAGACCCGCGCCACTTCCGTCTCAGCTTTGAAGCAAGACGGCTTCCCGACCAGTCAGCAGCGCCATTACCGCAGCGCGTTCGTCTGCGTTGAGTTCCACCAACGACTCAAACCGCTCGCTGGCCCATGTCGCCACCGGCACGCCATCGCGATACGCCACCCGATTGCCGGGCACGCGCGGGATGCGTTCGCCGGGCAGCACGGTACCCAGCAGGTTGGCCGGGTCGCTGGCCGACAGGCAGACCAGGCGCCCGTCGCCGGGGCGGCGGCGGGTCTCGCGCAGCAGGCCGATGGCCTCGGGCAGGGCGAACTGCTCACCGGACAGGCCCTCGATGAATCGGCCGCCACGGATCTCGCCGCGCGCTTCCAGGCGCTGGTAGACCCGGACCAGTTCGCGCCAGGGCGGCAGCCACGCTGCCTCGCGCTCCAGCAGGCGCCAGGCAATCACGCCATAGCGTTGCAGCAGGACGCGGGCGATATGTTCGACCGAAGCACGCCTCGCCTCGGCCTGCTCGGCGCGGGCTTGCGCGTCGTCGGCGTCCGGCGCGGCCGGCGGCCGCAGCAAGGCCCAGCGCCCCGCGTCCTGGATACCGAACAGCGGCACGCGCCGACGCTTGCGCGATAGTGCGGACGGGCGCTTGGACGCCGGCACCAGCAGCGCGCGCAGGCCGCCGAAGCTGTCGCAGTGCGCGCGGCCGCGCGCGACCAGCTCGGACAGCGCGTCTTCCAGCTCGGTGGACAGCAGGCGCGCGCCGTCGGCGATCTCGTCGAAGAATGACGCCCCATTGGCCTGCAGATAGTCGGCCACGCGCTGGGCACGCGAGCCGAGCGCGCCCTCGCCTTCCACCTGCGGCGCCAAGCGCGTCCAATGCGCAGCGCTGCGTCGCGGCAGCAGCAGGATGGGCGTGGCGCGCAGGGACTGGCCGGTACCGCCGGCAGGCTTCGGCGCGGAAGCAGCAGCATTCACGCGCGTGGCACTGGAAGCCCGCCTGCGCCGGGAGGGCACCTCGGCCGAAGACGACGACGCAGCGCCCGGCGCCGGGCGCAGACGCGTCCAGAGCGTGCGCCCGGCGCCACACAGGTCGTCCAGCCACGAAGGCGCGTAGTCGCGCACGCGTGCGGACAGCAACTCGCTCTCCCACACCGCCGCTTGGGCCTCGTAGCCTTCCAGCTGGGCCAGTACGCCGGCCAAGGCTTCGGGCCCCGCCACGCGCGACTCCGCGTCCAGGTGCTGCCAGCGGAACAGGAAGCGCGCGTAGTCGCGCACGGCCACCGGCTCGATCTCGCGCCGCAGCCGGCCCAGCGTGTAGCGATGGATGCGCGCCAGCAGATGCCGCTCGCACCATTCGTCCTGCGCCGCGCCCGGGCTGAAACGACCGGCGATGACAAAGCCATCGGTCTGCAGCGCGAGCAGGCCCGCTTGCACCTGCGCCAGGGGCAACTGCAAGTCGGCGGCGACCACCGCCGCCGGCAGCGGACCGAAGCCGGACAAGCGCGCGCGCAGCAGTTCGCGCAGGGCGTTCTCCGGCTGCCAGTCGTCCACGTCGTAGCCGCGCGGGGCAACGATCTGTGGCTGCGGCACCGCATTGGCATACAGCGGGCCGAACTGGGCCAGGCGTTCGGCACCGATCCACAGCCCTGGCGCACCGGCGTCATCCACCAGCCGTGCGGCGCGGCCGGCACGGGCCAGTTGCGCCAGCCAGTCGTCCCACCCCGCATGGTCCCGCACCTCATTCGGCGTGATGAGGCCCAGGCCGGTCAGGGCCTCGTGTAGTTCGTCGGCATCTCGCACCTGTGGCCAGGCCTCGGCACGCACGGCGGCGATGGCCTCCGGATCGAGCCGGCCCAGGTCATCGGCGCTGTCCGGATCGGCGTAGCGGCGCGATTGCACGGCCTGGGTGCGGCGCTCCTCCAGCGGCGCATCGTCCAGGAAGGCGTAGGGCTTGGCGTTGAGCGCCTCGGCCGCCACCGGCGAGGGCGCGGCCAGGTCGCGCGCCAGCAGGCGCACCTGGCCGCTCTCCATGCGTCGCAGCAAGGTCAGCCAGCCCTCGGCGTCCATGGCCTCGTGCAGGCAGTCCTCCAGGGTCTGGGCGACCAGCGGATGGTCGGGAATCTCGCGCTCGCCGACGATGTTCTCCAGGCAGGCGACCTGATCAGGGAAGACCGTGGCCAGCAGATCCTCGGACTTCATCCGCTGCAGCTGCGGGGCGGTCTTGCGGCCCCCGGTGAAGCGCGGCAAGGCCAGTGCGTTGGTGGCGTTCCAGCGCCAGCGCACGCCGAACAGCGGCGCGTCCAGCAGCGCCTGCACCAGCACCTCCAGTGCGCTGGACGACTTGAGGTAATGCCAGACCTCCTCCAGCGGAAAGCTATGACTGGTGGACAGCGACAGGACGATGGCGTCCTCGGTCGCGGCGGCCTGCAGCTCGAAGTTGAAGGTGCGGCAGAAGCGCTTGCGCAGGGCCAGGCCCCAGGCGCGGTTGAGGCGGCTGCCGTAGGGACTGTGAATGACCAGTTGGGTACCGCCGGAGCCGTCGAAGAATCGCTCCATCACCAGCTGGTCCTGGGTGGGCAGCGTGCCCAGGGCGATGGCGGCGCTGGCCAGGTAATCGGCGATCTGGCGCGCGGCTTCTGCATCGAGCTGGAGCTGCGTGCGCAGCAGGGCCAGGGCCGCGTCACGGCCGCCCTGCTCCACCGCGCCTGCAACCTCGACCCGCAGGCGTGAAACGGCCTGGGACAGCTCATCGGTCCGGCCGGGCGCCTCGCCGATCCAGAACGGGATATTGGGCGCCGCGCCGCGCGCGTCCTCCACGCGGATGCGCCCGGGCTCCACGCGCAGGATCCGATAGCTGATGTTGCCCAGTTGAAAGACATCGCCGGCCAGGCTCTCGACCGCGAAGTCCTCGTTGACCGTACCGATGGTCTGCGCCTGTGGTTCCAGCAGCACGCTGTAGTCGCCGGTCTCGGGGATGGTGCCGCCGCTGGTGAGCGAGGTCATGCGCGCGCCGCGACGCTGGCGCAACCGCCCGTTGACCGCATCGCGGTGCACGTACCCGGCGCGCTGTCCATTGCGGGTGGCAAAGCCTTCCGAGAGCATCCGCACCACCGCGTCGAAGTCCTCGCGCGCCAGCCGCGCATACGGCCAGGCGCCGCGCACCAGCTCGAACAAGGCGTCCTCGTCCCAGTCCTGGGTGGCGGTCTCGGCAACGATCTGCTGGGCGAGCACATCGCGCGGCGCCTCCAGCAGATGCAGCGCATCGAGTTCGCCGCGCCGCACGGCATCGAGCAGCGCGGCACATTCGACCAGTTCGTCGCGCGACTGCGGGAACAGCCGCGCCTTGGGCGTGCCGCCCACCGCATGGCCGGAACGTCCGGCCCGCTGGAGGAAAGTCGCGATCGAGCGCGGCGACCCGATCTGGCAGACCAGGTCGACCTCGCCGATGTCCAGGCCCAACTCCAGCGAGGCGGTGGCCACCAGGACCTGCAGTTGGCCGGCCTTGAGCCGTTGTTCGGCCAGCAGGCGCGCATCGCGGGCCAGGCTGCCGTGGTGCGCGGCCACCGCCTCCTTGCCCAGCAGTTCGCCCAGATGCCGGGTGACGCGTTCGGCCATGCGCCGGGTGTTGACGAACACCAGCGTGGTGCGGTGTTCACGCACCAGCTGCGCGATGCGTTCATGGATCTGCTGCAGCTGATCGCCGGACAGCACCGCCGACAGCGGCGTGGGCGGCAGCTCCAGTGCCAGGTCGCGCTGGCGGGTATAACCGATATCGATGATGGCGCAGTCCGGCACGCCGTCGTGCACGTGGCGGCTGCCGACCAGGAAGCGGGCGACCTGCTCGATGGGCTTCTGCGTGGCCGACAGGCCCACGCGCACCGGTGGGCGTTCGCACAGGTTCGCCAGGCGCTCCAGCGACAGGGCCAGGTGGCTGCCGCGCTTGCTGGCGGCCACCGCGTGGATCTCATCGACGATGACCGTGCGCACGTGGCGCAGCGAGGCGCGACCGGATTCGCTGCCCAGCAGCACGTACAGCGACTCGGGGGTGGTGACCAGCACGTGCGGCGGCAGCTTGCGCGCGGCGGCGCGCTCGCGCTGGGGCGTATCGCCGGTGCGCACGGCCGTGCGGATCGCCACGTCCGGCAGATCCATGGCGCGCAGTTGCGTTCGGATGCCGGCCAGCGGCGCTTCCAGGTTCAGGTGGATATCGTTGGACAAGGCCTTGAGCGGCGAAACGTAGAGCACCCGGGTTTCATCGGGCAGGACGCCGTCGGCGGCCACGCCCTCGGCCACCAGGGCGTCCAGCGCTGCCAAAAACGCGGTGAGCGTCTTGCCCGAACCGGTCGGTGCGGCCACCAGCGTGTGCCGCGCCGCCTGGATGGCCGGCCACGCGGCCGCCTGGGCCGGGGTCGGCCCTGCGAATGCACCTGCGAACCAACGCGCGGTGGCCGGGTGGAAGGAAGTCAAAGTGTCGTGCATGAAGACGCTCACAGCGCATGCGCACCAGCGATCCATTGAAGATGGGGTCGCGCAGGCAGCGGGTCAACGTGCGGCGCGAGATCACGCGTGACCGCATGCCGGCAACAAACTGGGATGGCTCCCACAAAAGCACCTGAATGCCAAAGGAATTGCGAACACCGGGTTTGCAATTGCTTTACAGCGTGACCGATAGCGTCATACCTGCCGCGCGCCGGCACTTTACCCAACTGAGCGCGAACGAGGATCAAACAGGATGATGGCACTCAAGCAGGGACACGACGAAGACACTTCCCCCTCCCACGACAGCCACCGCTGGTCGCAGCACGTCTCGGAGACCAGTGATGCGATGGATCTCAAATCCGGCGTCTTCGAGCAGGACGACCCCAAGGAGATCGCCCGCTCGCTCAAGCACTCGGCCGACGCCAGCACCCGACGCAAGGCGCCACCGTTCCGCTCGGCCATGTCGATGCTGGTCTTCTACATCAACCGCGCCGGCAAGAACCTGCCTCAGCATCGCATCGAGATCCTGGAGCAGGCCAAGGACGAGCTGAGGGCGCTCTACGGCAAGCCGCGCAAGGCGGCCACCGCCTGAGGTTCAGTGGCGCCGCCTTCAGCGCGGCGCCACATACCCCCCGCGCACGCCGCGTGGCGAGAGCACCAACTGCCACAGCTGCGAGCGACGCGTGCGGAAGGTGGCCATCGATCCGGCCAGATAAAAGCGCCACATGCGCCGGAAGCGCTCGTCGTAGCGCGCGGACAGACGGCCCCATGCCGCCTCGATGTTGGCGCGCCAGGCCTGCAGCGTGCGGTCGTAATCGGTCCCGAAGTTGTGCCAGTCCTCAATCACGAACAGCCCTTCCAGCGCACGCGTGGTCTGCTCGGGCGAAGGCAGCATGGAGTTGGGGAAGATGTATCGGGCGATCCACGGATCAGTGCGATTGCGCGAGGTGTTCGTCCCGATGCTG
>Ga0222713_10005126_pt1 | contig 12851 bp, 16 predicted proteins | sample C33_649DmetaG_FD_165061 | JGI IMG/M metagenome (GOLD analysis project Ga0222713, IMG submission 165061) | Estuarine water microbial communities from San Francisco Bay, California, United States - C33_649D | ecosystem: Environmental > Aquatic > Marine > Unclassified | place: USA: California...
TTTTGCCCTTCCATCATTCACAAGTGCCGTTTCAGTTGATCCATCGAGATCGACAACTGTGCCCTTCGTGTAGTACCGCTCTTTCGTCAATTTGCCGCGAAAATCTTGCAGAAATTCAATCATCGCTATAACCCTCTTATGCGAATGTAACGTTGATATTACTGACCACATACCAGTCACCTTGATAGGCTGCCACGGTTAGACCGTCGCCCTTCGCCCCGCCAAAAGTGCCAACGTCGCCCGATGCACCGAGATCATTGAAACCTGCGGTTGCCACGGTTAGCGTATGTGCCTGTGCGGTAGTGGACACAAACGTGACGCGCACGCCATCATGAGTCGTAGCGGTTGGAGCCGCCAACGTCATGGCGCATACGCCTGCCTTCGTAACAAAGACAGTTTTGCTGCCACGGTCAGGAATCGTAATCGCACCGTTGACGCTCGATACCTCAAACACGTTTGTTGCATCGCTGCTATCTGCCACACCCCGCTTCAGATTGAATAAGTTACTCATAGTCACCTATCCTTTTTCCCTTACAGGGTTACGCCGTAGCTAATTGCCGAGGCTTCCGTGTCACGATTGACCATGCCCACGCGCATCATAACCACGATGTTAGTCGAATCGCTGATAGCGTCTCGCTCTACCTCGAATGTCATTTGGCGTTTGTAGCCTAGCCGCCATTGATCCCAGCGAACGGCCAGAATCGAACCGGTGGTATTGTTGGACGCCGTATCGAGATCGATTTTTCCGCTCGTGTTTGCCTTGTAGCCGTATGTCGCATCCTGGTTGGCGCGGTGCATATTTGCGGCTGTGATTACTTCGTAGCCATACACGTTGGTCAACATGCCCTGCTCGATTGTCGGCGCCACGAATACGTCACGGGTTGCCACCTCTGGTAATTCGAGTGATTTCCAGTGCGTCCATGTGTCAACAAGGATCGATACGGCTTTCTTGTCTACCGCATTGCGCCCGGCCAAGCCAAGCAACTTGACAGTCTCAAGATAGTCAGCAATCGCCAACGCGCCAGCGCTGCGGCTGTTTGCCGTGTTTGTCACAAGTGCCAGTTTACGGAAGCCATTGAATAACATAAAGGCTTCGGTTCCGGCTGGAGTGCCGCCGATGTCGTTAATGTTGGTGGTAGCGCCCGTTTCGGTGTCGCCATCGATAATGATGTGTTCCAAAACTTCAGCCGCTTCGAGGGTTAAGTCCTTTCGCAGTTCCGATACCCACGGAATCAGCGAATCTTCCTCAAGCTCGCCGGTATAGTTGATCGCCGCGCCCAGTTTCGAGACGGTCAACGTTTTGCTGCCAGTGCCTTTCTTTGATGTGGTGAATGTCGCCGTTACGCGCCCGGGATTCGCATCCTGTGCGCTCGCCTGCGCAACTTTGTAGAAAGTTGGGGCGGTACTATTCAGCGGAATCACAATCGACTCACTACCCTGTGGAATGGTGATGGTAGGCACGCGTGCGGCAATCGGGGCAGCCAGACGAATTTTGTCCCAAAGTTGGGTTGAGTAGGTGACACCGATCCATTCATCGCCATAACTGGCAAGAGTCGATTGGTTCAGTTCATTCGCTTTGACAGGCATTCCCGCCATCTTCATGGCGGTTTTGCTCGCCACGAATTGTCGATCTTTGTCTTCGTGTTCGGCCAGTTGGATGGCTAGATACTTGCGCAAGTCTTCACTTACGCCAGCCGAGCGATTCGCCATTTTTGCGCTACTGATGATACCGGCCAGTACAGCGGCGTCGGTGATATCGAGATCGTCGTATTTAGCGATGTTGTTAAACTTGGTTTGATAGGGCGCATTGCCACCAGGAAGGCGTCGCGCTTCAGCCGCTTCAGCTTTGGCTGAAGCAAGTTCTTTGTCTTTTTCAACAAGAGCGGCTTTGACAGCCTGTGCTACCAATTCCTCTTGTTGTTTCTTCTGTGATTCCTCGGCCACGCGCTTATCCTGCTCAGCCTTCATCGCTTCGGCCACAATTCTTGCTACTTGTTCTTCATTCATAGTCGTGTTCTCCGTCTTTGTCATGCTGTTGATTGTTTGCTGTTGGCGATCTCCCGCATCGACGCTAGATTGACCGTCGCCAATCTCTATGGTCTCAGCCTCTGGTGCCTCGCCTTCTATGTCATCAGGCAGGGTTAATCCCGCCTGGTCATAAACCGCTTTCATTACCGGTGTGACTACCGCTCGCCTATTTGCTGGATTTTTGCCGCCGTAGATGTCGAATACCGACAACTCGGCAAGCGGCCATTCCAGCAACATCCCGTCACGGGTTTTGCGCACAAGATGCGCAATCGAACCACTACTTGCCCGCGCCATCCCTGCTAGTGCCGCGTCCCAAACTGCTTTCGCCTGCGCAATTGCCTTGTCCAGCACACCCCGGAACCAAACGCCATCATTACGCACCTCGTAGCCGATTGTTTTGCCGACAAAAATCGGTTCGGCGGCCGGTTGCTTTTGCTCATCAAAACCGTGGTAGTACAGGAGTGGCGGTGTAGGGAATTTGTCGAGGTGCAACTTAGTTTGGGCAGTGAAAAATTCGCCATCGCTATCCCGATCACTAGGCGAGCCAAATGGGACACCAAGTATTTCGATGATCCACTCCCCACCGTCGCTTTTGATTGCCCGTATTAGTCCGTCCATAGTTTTCCGCCAGAAATAAAAAAAGCGCAACCCCTGGGCAGTCTTGCTGCTCTGGGATTGCGCTCTAGTCGCTTAAATATTCAGTTATCACAACCTACTGTTACTGTTGTTCTGTCGCCTGCCGTTCTCTTGTTACTTCTATCGACTTGGCTATCTGTGCCAGATCAAACACTTCCCGTTGCCCTCGCTCCTGAATCTCAATCAGCCCCCGATCCGGGTCAAACTTGAATGCAAGCTTGCCATTGCTGAAGACAACAGAGATATATTTAGCGATTGGGGTCTGATATTTCGTCATCGCAACGCCTCACGAATCGCTCGCCTGAAATCATTAATAATGTTTTGGCGCTCGGTGGTAAGCACGAACTCATCAGTGTTGATCCACAGCCCCCGGTGTACTCTCGCCTGAAAGCGCTTTGATTGTACCAGTGGGGCATATTCGGTATTGTTGCCAACTCGCCCTTGCAAACCATCGACTATTTCTAAAATCTTAGATACCCATCGCTTTCCCAGCGTTCCCGTTCGCACATAGCTATTGTTTGGTCTTTTTGCTGGGTACTGTGCCAACCGATCCCGTAATCGAAAAACACTCCGATGCATCGGCGCGCGCAAGACTTTTGTCCCTTGCACTTTGCCTAACTTGGCGTTCAATTCCTTGATACCGTCAATTTTGATTTCTAGACTCATTGCACATTCTCCACTACCGGACTAGCCCAACATCTGCAATTGGGATGCGCCGGGATCGTGCGATTGCCTTCCCACATACTGTCAAGTGCGGCATATCGGCCTTCTAGTGGGCCACATACCGGACAAACCCTTTCATCTCTTGCCGTGCGCCAAACCATTTTTTGAATGACGCCGCTCTCCCGATATGACGCTCGACTCCCCTGGAATGCCGCTCTTGTAACTTCCGTTGCAGCGATTCGCTCGGCTCGCTTTCGGCCAAACACTGGTTCTAGGTCAGCAATTAACCTAGATAATGGCTCGCCATTACTGAACCATCGCCCGACAGATTGTCCCACAATGCGTCCTGACGTTGTGCCCATTTGCTGCAACAATTCGTCAGTATAACGAATCGCCCAGTCTCTAGCCGATACATGTGCCAACGTCCAGTCAAAACCTAATCCGATATTTGCCATCTGGTCAATTGCTACGCTCACGCCGAGATCGGCACTATCGATCAATGCCCTACTGACCGCATCTTTCAACCGCTGATCCTCGACAAACGCCTGATGGATACGATTTGCTTCGATGTTTGGGTCGATAAATGCCCCCGTGCTACCGTATCCTTCTGGGAAGAGCGTGTTGATCATATCCGTAAATGCTTTGTCAATCGCCCGTGCTGACCTGTGCTCCAACTCCATTCTGATCTTTTGTTCAGCCTCATCATCGTCGGGATCAAGCTGCAAGATCATTGCTTTGAGCGCCGCTACGTTCTCACGGGTAAATGTCTCCGGTAGCGTAAAAAAAGGCTGCTCGGTCGCCACTCCCCGCATCTCCTCAGCTATTTCGCATAGTTGAGTATAGGTCAAATGACTGGCTTTGAATTCGTGAATGTCAGCGGTAGGGCGCTTCTTTAGCCAGGCTTTGAACGATTTACGCTCGGCTTTGACTGCCGCATTCAATGCACTTTTCGCTGTTTCTTCTGCCACCGATTCGATTTCTTTCGGCTCCTCAATCGATTCTGGCTTTTCAATTTCTCCTGGCTTTTCTGGTTGCGATTCAGGTAATTGTGCCTCTACCGTCTCGTCTTCTGTCATCTCAGTAGGCACGGGCTTATTAATCTCTATCACCAACAGTTTGCCGCGCTCGTCACCAATCGGTTTTGCTTGATAATACTGTTGGCGTATTTCGTCAATGGTGTGAAACTTTTCAGCCCGGTCAATCTCAGCCAACTTCATCGCCCGATCTGTGACTCGAATGTCTTCAAATTCACCAGTAAGATTCTCGCCATACAGCGGCAAAATGTCATTGCTGATTTTCTCAGCCACCTGAACCAACAGCGGGTATACAGACATTTCAATAAATGTGGCTTTGCCTGCCGTGCTGTTGGCCTCGGTTGCGTTGACATCCAACATCGATGCCAGACCGGGAGCGTAAATTGAAAATATCTGCTCCTTCGTGAATGTGCGCCCAGCCAAAAATTCCATATCACGTTGGCTGACTGACATCGGAATCCACGATACGCCGTTGCCTACGTTGCGCAGCATCATTAATTTTCGACTTGTCCCACCGTGATCGCGCTGAATCTCAGTTCTCATCCGTTCCCAAGTTGAGTTATCAATTGGGTCTTTGAATGCCAGCGCTCCCGGTAGCTTGGCGTTATCTTTCGCAAACAAGTTGCGATTCCACTTTTGCATCGCCATGTCTGCCTCGGCGTCGATAGCGAATGCCTCAACGGGTGATAGGCCAACAAACGAGTTAAGCGGATGCCAGCGTCGGAAGTGAACCACCTCGTGAGCCTCTAGTGGAATAGATACTCCATCATCTGGCTCGTAAACGTACCCTTTCAAAAATAGTTTACTGTCTGGTACTGGCTTCACCTTGTTCGATGGTAATACCCAAATTTCGTCAGGCGCCGCTTTCGGATTCGACTTATTGAGCCACCAGTACGCGTTACCTGTCGCAGAGTAATAACTAAATGTTGCAATGTTAAACTCGAAGCGGCTCATCAGCGGGTTAGGCTTGCGGTAGAGCATTTCAAATGGATGGTTTTTAATATGCTCCGTTTCCTCACCTTGCATCGTCATGACATTAAATTTTGTTGGCGCTGCCGTCTCCGCCCGCCGCTCGACCGCTATTTGCATCCACGATAGACGCTGATATAGCTCAAGTTGCGCCTCAGGCAGTTGGCGATCAGGAACGGTATGTTGTTCTGATTCACCTGCTACCCGTAACCAGTCAGGTACATTATTTAATTGTGCTTTTTGATAACCGAAGATAGCGGCCATCCTGTCGATAAAGTTCATTTTGTACCTGATCAATAAATAAAAAAAACTCGCTATATTTATTATAGCGAGTTTTGGAAACTATGCAATAGATTAAAATGTACCTATTTTGGCTCCTCTTTTTCTGCCAGGCACTTTACAGCCAACTCTATCGTAGTCACACAACCAGCCCTGTCACGGGCCGCCTTAACATAGTTGCGCACAGTGTTAGGTGAAAGAACGAGTCTCTCGGCAATCTCTCTGTGCCTGCAACCCTGTATCAGTAGTTCCGTGACCTCCCGTTGACGTGGTGATAGTTTATCCATAATTGACATTTTGTTCTGTCTATGCGAAATCAACCAACGTATCTGCGCGCGGTGCGCTTGCACCATACCATGCTAACGCCAGAGCCATTACAGTATCATCATGCATCCCGTCAGGCGCGCTATAACGCATCAGGCCAGATGGTAGGCGCTCCATCTCATAGGCTTGCAATTCTGACATTTGCGTCTGGTCATTGACGAGTTGAATCTCTTTGCGCTCCATTGCCAGTGCAAGTGAATCGATAATGGTTGTTTTTGTGGCATTGGTAGTTGTAAATGCTCGCACCGGTAAACCCATCCTAACCATCTGCTCAATAAGAGGCGTGCCTATGCTGTTGGATTCCCCGATAATCGTTATCGGCTTGAATCGCTCATAGGCTGCCTGCAACCGCCCGATCTGAACATGATAATCAATCTGATTAAATCGATCTAGATAGACCTGTTGCCGCGTGCCTACATCGATAGCACTGATGACCGTAAAATCGTTACTTTTGCCCCAATCAACGCCAAAGATTATTTGCTGGTCTTTGGTAGGCACGCGCAGCGGTGGTACTGTCGATAGCTCCACCACGTTGCGGAAAACGCCGCCCGCGTCGTCGATAAATTGCGCTAAAATTTCTTGACTGTATACCCGCTCTGGCATGGTCAATCGCATGGCTTCGATCTCAGACATCGGTATTTTTGGGTTGCTCGCTGTCGGCATCTGCCAACATGCCCAATCATGCATAGTGACATCATTCCCGTACTGCCACATCTGCCAAAAACCGTTATGCCCTTTTGGTGTCGATAGAAACCAAGCATCGCCAACGTAATCAACCAACGTTGGCCTCAACACAAAATTCCATGCATCTAACGAGTTCTGAACCATTGCCCATTCATCGCCGATAATCCTCTTATACTTTCGCCCGCGCGCCACGTTGGGATTATCGAGACTCCAAAATTCTAACGTACCGCCGGTGGAGAATTCTAACCGATGATCCTGTACACTTTTGCGCACCGTGATAGGTTGCGTTACCCGCTCCACTTCGCGCCATACCTCAACCAACATTTTGTATGTAGGCGAGAACCAGCCAACCGGGTATTGCAGCACCTCCGGTGCGATACAGCGGTCAATACCTAGAATCGTCTTACCGAATCGCCGACCGCAGCAAACGACATTATAGCGTTTTGCCTCTCGTTTAATCTGCTCTTGACCGGGATGCGGCTTAGGTAACTGTATTCGTTTCGACATACTCAATCGTTACGTGGTGGTCGATAGGTGCGCCATCTTTGCCGGCCACCTCGTTTTTAATCGGCGCATACAGACCTAAAATCTTGCATCGTAATTCGATACAGCGTTCTACGCCTGACAAATACGCCGGGTTGCCTAGAAGCGTCTCTTTCTCGACACTGGCTGAAGATATGTCGCCATGCTTCGTTTGTCTGGTTCGAGTTTTCTCCTCTTTGCTGCGCTCCCATGCCGACCAGTACTCCCGCTCCAAAATATCAATGCGTTCAAGCTCTTGATTACGATCCTCATCAAAATCCCGGATGGATGACTCGCGCCAACGTTGGCGAATCTCTTTCAGATCATAGGCAATCTGAGGTTGAGCCACGCCGATTTCTTTGGCAATGGCTGACTGATACCAGCCTTTCAGATATAGTTCAGCAATTCGTTGCAGGTCATTTTCCCGCTCAAATTTGGTACGCTTCGGTGCCGCCATAAGATAAACCCATTATATATAAACCGTATCCCACCATTTACAACCAAGACAATTGACGTACAAAACAGATAGCTACCCATGTTATAATATTGTTATGAAAAGAGAATCATTAAAACTCACAATCAGGCAATGGCTCGCATTACATTTAATTGCCGCCGAACACAAAGCGCTTGCTGCGCCAGGCAAACGAACCGGTTTACCGTCTTGGCGAACACTAATTCGTATGATTGCAGATGGCGATCTAGTCGTCTGCAAAAAGGAACAAACTCATGAACAGTCCGAAAATCAATCCTGATGGATGGAGCGTCGCTGGATGCTCCATTATTTATGCTCCTCGTGGTCAAGCGGGCGAGTATGCCAAGCTTGCTGCAAACCCCTATCGAGGATGTGGGCACAAGTGCGCTTATTGCTATGTGCCCGCTGTCTTGCGCATGGATCGTAGCGAATTCGACGATGGCGCATTTCCCCGTGATAACTTTGTTGAATTGCTCCGAAAGGACGGAGCAAAGTATAGATCACTTGGCATTACTGAACAGGTAATGTTATCCTTCACGACAGACCCATACCATCCTACGGATAATACGCTCACCAGTACAGTGCTGGAATGGTTAAAAGCTTATGGTCTCGGTTTCTGTACACTCACCAAAGGTGGCAGCCGAGCATTACGTGACATCAATATGTTTCGTCCAAACCGTGATGCGTTTGCATCGACGCTCACGTCACTTGACGATTCATTCTCACGGAAATGGGAACGTGGTGCAGCGCTCCCAAACGATAGAATCGATACATTAAAAAGATTCCACGATGCCGGAATCTTCACCTGGGTATCACTGGAACCGACTCTCGATTGCGATTCCTCAATCGCAATCATTGAACACACACACCGATTTGTCGATCTCTATAAAATCGGGCGAGCAAACTATTTGCCCATGACGAATAACACTGATTGGGAGTCCTACACCCATCGCATCCTAGAGGTTGTCAATCGTCTAGGCGTCAAACACTATATCAAGCAGGATTTACAAAAATATCTCCCGGTTGGTTATCACAATCCAAAATACATTCCTCAGCACAATTGAGGCGTGATTCCAAAAGTATCCTGGAATCGCTGTAATATCACGGCTGCATTTTCGCAAGAAATTTCAGAGCCGTGGTATTGCCGCTTTAGGTTATGACAAGCAATTAAAAATCCACCAGACCCCGCAAATGGATCACCTACCACTTCACCCGCTTTACTGTACAGACTGACGATATAGTCATAAAGAGGATACGGTTTTTGGTGCGAAAGATAGCCGCGATCCTGTAAACTATCTTGAATTTTCACCACTTGCACCGGCCAATCGTAATGCTTAATTTCCGCCCGATCCAGTGCAGACAAACCTTGCAATTCATACCAATTGCGCTTTTCTCCAAACACTAACACTATTGCGCAGCCTGACATCGGTTTATATCCCTGCCCGCCAAACCTTGCCATGCCACTATCCCAAACCCACCAATGACAGAAATCATGACGCTGTGTCAATGGCATACAATAATGTAAACCCATCAATACAGACGTCTCCCATCGTACCCAGGAGAGGCAATTGTCTTGCTGTTGCCATGACCAATCGAATGGTGGATCGTAAATGGCAATTTTACAATTGATTTTAGCTTTTTCTGCGCTGCCAACAAATAAAGTGTGCTCTGCTAGTTTCCATGTCTGTCCAGATTCCACACCCCACTTTTGCTGCAATTCTTCGGCTTTATCTGTTTGCGGCTCAACGTCAGTAGTACCAACGCCGTTATCGGCAATACTTTTCATTAACTCATCTAATTCTTTATTTGACCATAACCCTGCCAGTAACCCCGGCGTCTCTGCCTCCAGTTGGGCAAGAACGGACGGGTCGAAATTTAGATCCATCTGTTGCACCCGATTGTCTAGTAACCCGATACGTTTGGCTATCTTGCTATCGGCATTGGGTATATCCGTCCTGACGACAATGATTGGCTTTGTGCCGTCGCTTTCGACGATGATAGGTTCAGAATTTACGCCATAGACTTCGGTTGCTGTTTCAAGTCTGGCAGAGCCGATAATCAATTCGCCATCAGCCGCCGCCACCATCGGCGCCGTATAACCTACTTCATTCATACTGGCTTCGAGTGCTTCTAACCCTCGTTTGGTATGAAGGTTGGCATTCATTTTCTGCGGGGTGAAATCGGAAATCGTTTTGGCTTTTGTCATATCAATAATGTATATCGTCTGTACCGTTTTTGTCTACCGGTTTGTTTTTCTCAACAGCGTTGATCGTCTCAATCGCACCCAGCAACGTCAATATCGAAGCAGAGCGCATGGCTCGTTTTATGCCTGGCAGCAAACGGCGACGGGTTGGAGTAGGCACACTAGCCCAATCGTGATCATCTAGTATTTTTAGTAATTCTTCGTCGCTCAATTGTCAACTCCGCTTGCGTCATCTAACGAATAGCCAAAACCACGGTTATTGTAGATACGCAAATGAGGGGCTAGCACATGCAATCTCTTTCGTAGTCTACTAAGACTCGTCTGAAGCGCTTCAGGACTTTGGGATCGCGTGATATCCATCAGGCGACTGGAATGAACGTATCCATTTTTTTGTCGTGATAACGTTCGCAGGATGATACGTTGGATCGGCGAAAGATCACGACTAATCTCTTCGATAATTCCAGACGCATCTCTAAGTTCAATCCCTTGATGGTGATATTCTGCAATGATTTGCAGGACAATATCGCGACTGAGGACGATCATCTCACTCCCGGTTTGTTCAACCTGTGCCTCTAGCTCCTCAATTAGATTCATGATGGTACACTCACCACCATCAGGATCAAAGTATTTCGTTTCTCAGCCCATTTTTTTCGCATATCATTTGTAATGTTTTTCTGGCCCTCCACAGTACGGATTTTACAGCACTGTGGGTAACCCCAATTTGTTCTGCAATTTCAGCATACCGCAATCCGTCAAATTCGCACCAAAACGCTTCTCTTTGTTTTTCTGCTAACATTCCCACCATCAAATACAATTTCTCATGCAGCACCTCAGCATGCATCTGGCTATCCAGATCATCATTGTCATCTGGATGCCACGGCGCCAGATACGCCTCGCGCGGGCGCCGGTTATGATAATCGATTTTATCTAAACAAATGCCATAAACGACTCGATACATAAATGCTCTTTCATTGACAAGTGCTTCTTTTGGCTGGTGCCTCAATAAGCGCTCAAACGCATCTTGCACGGCGTCCTCGGCGCTCTCTCTGTGACGAAGAATTTTGTAAGCATACCGGATCATGTTTTCCCGGTGCGCGATGAATGGCTCAATGTTCATTCTTTGCCTTTTGCCTTTCGTTTTAGATATTTGTTGTGTCTTTTTTCCTTATATACTGGATCGTTTTTGAGTTTTTCGTATTTTACTCGCCATCTCGCCTTTTGCCTTTGACGATCATCATCACTCAAAATTATCTTTGTCTTTTTTGGTAAGCACACCGGCTCATCCATCAGAGCATATACATTCTGTCTGTCTCCGCCCCGACGATTTTTGCATTTTCCGATGATGGCAATATCCATCATCTTCGTCAGTAAAGTACAAACCGTCGCTTGCTGTATTTCCAAATTTATCGATATTTCGTAAATGGTAGACACGCCACCCACGCCACGCAAAAATACACGTATTTTTCCTGCTAACCGGTTTTGCTCATCATTCAACTTGCTGGGCGTAAAACCCGTTTCGTCAGTAATGATCGGATGAATGTCAACAAAACTCTGGAAATCATCATATCTCGATAGATCATACGTCATAGTTTACAATAAATTCTTGGCTTCGTATAACAATTTTATCGCTTGCTCGATTAATGTAGCGGCGTCGGTGTGCGGTTTTGGTTGTTCAATAAATTTACCAACAGCGCGCTGGAATACGATGTAGAATGAATGATGGTGTGGATGATTGCCACCGTCGCCTTCTATCGGGTGACTGGTATGCAGACCCGTTACCCGGTCGCTGTCACCAGGCAGCCAGACTGTAATCTCCTGACCGCCATAGACTGGAATGTTGTACATCGCCTGGCCGCTTTCATTTTTGAATTCTAATGGGGATGGGGTCTCGTCTGGCCGCATACCATTCCAAGAAAAAACTGGTGATTGTGGCATTGGCCGCCCTTGCTCGTCAAGGGTATCGATGTAGATGTGGTGATTACCACCGTTCTCGCTCGGCTCTAGATGACGAACGTAAATCGCTCGCCAGGCGGTACTGTCTGTGTAAATCGCCTGAACGCGCACGCCGTAACGCTCCGCCAGGTTGACCGATGGGCCAAAATGTACAACCCGTCGTAATGGGAAGTTTGCCATTTTTTATCCGTTCTCTTGTACTAGCTGAGATTTTTTATTGAGATCGCGCCACGCGTAAAAATTAGATGCAGACAGGATCGACAGCATTAAAACCCCGATAATCACGATGACAAAACGAAACTGATCGATATCGAAAATAGGGGATGCCCCCGACGTTAACGATAATATCAAAAACAGCCATGCATTGGTCAGGTAAAAAAATGCACCAAACAGTGACTGCCAACTCTGACGCACGCTATAATAGTGAAGAATTAGAATCACCGCGCGTTGTAAAGCCACCACGCACAAAAGCGGGTGCAAAATTGCCATCGACGAATTAGTCATTTCCATCATAATCCACGACTCCCCACATAATATACAAATAAAAATGCGATTCCACAACTTATCACGAAAAACATCAACATAGTTTTCAGTTGGGCGCTCGAAAGATGAACCGTCGACAGTTCATTTTTTTCGATTCGCTGATAAAAGGTCTCCAGACGATGTAAACGCTCACTCATTTCCGTTATTTGCAACTTAAAATCGTAACGAAGTTTCTCGATCTCGGTTTTTAATTCGTAGTATTGTTTGTAGTTTTGCTTTCCAAAGTCTTCTACCGAGACTATTAGATGCTCAATTTGTCTGAATTCGCGGTCGGTCACGGTATGTTGTTCCTCACTACGCCTATCACCGACACCGTATATATTCACAGACTGCGCGTCTCTCCCAACCGTCGATACTGGGGCAGTGTTGTGCGCTATTTTATCGCGCCCACTATGATCACCTGTCGTCAAGCTATTGGAATCGCCGCTCACCTCGGCGGAAAAATTGTTTTCCTCCATTCTGTTGTCGTAAATCCTTAACGATTCCTTTCTACGATTACTATACGATTCAGCAATAAAAAAAATACCCAGATAGAAACTGA
>Ga0222713_10005128_pt1 | contig 12850 bp, 7 predicted proteins | sample C33_649DmetaG_FD_165061 | JGI IMG/M metagenome (GOLD analysis project Ga0222713, IMG submission 165061) | Estuarine water microbial communities from San Francisco Bay, California, United States - C33_649D | ecosystem: Environmental > Aquatic > Marine > Unclassified | place: USA: California...
CATCGGCCAGTGGCGATGCATGCGAACTATCACACCGACAAGGACAACAAGATCAGGCTCGTGCACGATTATTACACGCAGCTCGCACCCTTGGCATCGCTCGAGTGTAGAATAGGGTGCGACAAACGCGTTCAGAGCATCGTTCAGCTCGAATCCAAACACACACACAGCATAAATGACGGCATCGTCGGAAGCAAGGTTTGGAAAGTTGGACCCACTGGAGCCGAAACGTGCATGCCGATGACCCCGTGGAAAGGCGCAGTGAGTGATTTAGAGCGCAAGTTGCACTTCATCGACGCGAACGACCTCGCGTGTTCGAGAGATTCTTTGAAGACATCGGCGAAGCAGATTTGCGACTCACTCCTTGGTATGCAACTCACTTCCGGCGACGATGTCTTGCTCATAGTTGCAACTACTAAGGATGCAGAGATGGTGAAACTGTTACTCGAAAGTGGCATCGATGCTCGCGGTCTCAGCAAGCGCACGCTGGTAGTGACAGACGACGACACTGTTGCGAAAATCGCCAGAGATGCTGGCGTCGCGTGCGCGCATCGTCAGCCATCCACAACGCTGTCACGCGTGGCGCTTAAATGGTACACCATTCACACGATTTTACTGGACGGTCACGGCGTCGTTTACGTCGATCCAGGAGTTGTTCTTCTTGATGATCCGTCTAAGTATTTCTATCGCGATTCGGACATTGAGTCCGCGAGCGATGGTTGGGACGACATTACGGCGTACGGTTACGATCACGTCGTCGATGACCCATCAATGGACTGGAGCAGATACCTGCACGGTGGCCGCGTGGCTTCCGTAGACGCTGGATTCTTCAGACTCGCACCGACGTATGAATCCGTTGCCTTGGCAGAACGAGTTGCGACGCGCACGATGGCTTTAGGCAGAGATGTATCGGTTTACAAAGAGCAAGACGCTTTCAACGCCGCGATTTTCTTCCCTTCGTACGGGGAAACTGTAGCGGTTGGCGTCACGCGGCGGACCCTCAACTACCTGTGCTTCGCGAATTCTAAGACTGTTTACTTGTTCATGCGCAAAGACCGCACGCAGAAGACGCACGCGCCGGTGATGATCCACTATAGCTATCATCCGGGAGAGATTGCACGCATGAGGAACGCGTACGCGTATTACGACGCCATGCGAGCGCGAGAGACCATCCCTGAGGAAGTTAAAAATGTGTTCATGAAATGGTCGGCGGGAGCGGGACTTGCAAAGGCGGGCGACGACACGTCCGGGGCGTGCGCGACGGAAAAACGAGCAAGTGCCTTGTCGTCAAGCGACATCGCGAGCCACGCCCTTGCCAAAATGCTGCTCGACTCTGGTGAATGGTCGTGGGCGGGTGTCACTCCGATGAAATTCCTGGACCAAGGCGAACTCCATACGCCATGGGGAAAAGGTGAGTGGAGTCTAGTAAAAGGAGCCGGTGGCGCCTTTTTGGCGAGCGCTGTTTGGGCCGATTTTGGCGGCGCGCATCACTTACTGAAGTTTGAAACGCCAGAAGGGAGCGACGACAAAAATTCCATGTTTGTGTCCGAACGATGCGCGGATGGAAATTTAGTCGTAGGGCGGCGCACTCACAAAAATCAACAGTAACACGAGCTTTAAAGGGTTTGTGTTTACGTTCAAAGTACTGTAGCTATTACCGTAGATTTGTGCGAAAGAATAGTTTTTGCGCTTTTCAAGTAGAAAGCACGACCCGAGCGCTTTACGCGGCAGCCTTGGCCACCCATTCGCCACCCAGTTCGCGCGCGCAAGCGCCGAGGATACCTGCGACGACCTCGGATGGGCTCTTCGGAGTCTCGCCGACACTCAAAGAGTCGCACAAGGATTTGATGTCGTCGAGCTTTTCAACAGTCATCGCTTCACACAGCTTTTCAATGTCGTCGTCTGAAGGCATGTTGGACGCGCCCTGAGCCGAAGTCGCGATGGCGCGCAAGCGTTGCTTTTCTTTACGGAGCGCCTTCTTGTTCTTTTCGAGATCTTTTTTGGCCTTTTCCTTGTCGGCTTTGGCGGCCTCTTCGGCAGCCTTGGCGGCGGCTTCCGCGGCGGCTTGCGAGGCGATGTCCTCTTCCATCTTCATCGAGCTCGCGGTGCGTCCCAAGCGTCTCGATTCGCGCTGCGCCTTTTCTTCGGCGCGTTGCTTGATGCATCGAGGATCGTACTTTTGTGCGGCCTCGATGAAGTCGCGAATCTGCGTCGTTTCTCGCTTCTTAGATTCGGCGCGCAAACGTTGGTTTTCGCTCTCAATCGTGCGGCGGTGGCGGCGGTCGCGCGCAGTCTCCACGTCATCCTCCTTTTCGTGCGGGAACTCGCGCCACGACTTAAACTTGGCGCCCCAGAAAGTGTAGAATTTTCGAACGTCTTCTGCGCTCGCGTCTGGGTCATCACAAATCGGCACTGGTTGGATTTCGCTGAAGCGCTCCAGCAAGTGAAAGTGCGGCATAAACGTTTCAAAAAACTCACCCTCCTTGCAATCGCTCGGAAACTTGAACTCCGGCGCATCCACCGAGTCAAACTCCCGTCGTCGATTTTTATCCGTCAATGTTTCCATCGCCGTGAGCACAGCTTTGAATCGCTGCTCGATCTTCTCCTTTCCGGCGTCATCCGCCTGCGCGATGCCGCACTTATCCGGATGCAGCTGAATCGTTAAATACTTGTGTCTCTCCAAAATCTGCTCCTTCGTCGCGCGATATCGCACATTCGCCAACCCCAAGGCGCCGTAATGATCCGCGAACTCTTTCTGTCCCCGTTTCACCGTTCTCTTCATCTTATACTCCGGCGCGTTAAAGTCCACCGAATCCGCGCCCATGGCCATGGCGGCTTCATCCAGCGCCGCGATCGACGCCTTCCTCGCCAACTCCTTCTCGCAAATCGCGCTTAAACCGAGCTTCACTCGCGCGCGTTCGTGAAACGCCCGTCCTGCGGCTTCTTTCATCGTCCCTCCATCGCGTTTCACCCCCGCGTTCGACGCCACTATCTCGTTCGCCCCGCGCGCGCTCGCGTCGTACGCGATGCGCCGCGCGCCGTACATCGCCGTGACGTTCTCATCCACGATCGCCCGTTCGCGCTGTGCGATCTTATCCTCCAGCGCATCGAGGTCGTCGTTCGCCATCGCTTTGTTTCACGAAAACGCCCTCGACGTGTGCGGCAACGCGCGAGACTCACGCGCTCGATCGATCGATCGATCGATCGGTCGATCGACGTGTGGCGGCGGCGGCGGCGCGCGCGCGAGGTCGCGCGACGCGACGAGTCGTGACCTAGGATCACGACCCCGGGGTCGTGTGACTCAGAAAACGACGAGTCGTGGAATCGCGACCCCCGGGGTCGTGTGACTCAGAAAACGACGAGTCGTGGAATCACGACCCCGGGGTCGTGTGACTCAGAAAACGACGAGTCTTTGGACGCGTCGACATCGATGTCGACATCGATGTCGATGTCAGGATGTCGATGTCGCGCGACGCGCGATGGGACACGACGCCTGGTGATGACTCGACGTTCAGTTCACGCCCGTGGTCGTCGCGCGACGTCGAATCGCGCGCGCGCGCGACGCCGAGGACGACGACGACGACGCGTGTGACGACGACGCGGAGGACGAGGACGAGGACGCGCGAGCGATGCCCTCGCCCTCGGTCGTGCTCGCCACCGCGGGGTACGACCACACGGTGCGGTTTTGGGAAGCCACGCGCGGGGTGTGTTATCGCACGTTGCAATACGGGGACTCGCAAGTGAATAAATTAGAGATCACCCCGGATAAGCAATTCTTAGCCGCGGCGGGGAACCCCGCGGTGCGAGTGTTCGAAGTGAACACGTCGAACCCAACGGCGGTGGCGTCGTACGATGGCCACCACGGGAACGTCACCGCGGTGGGGTTCGAACCGCACGGACGGTGGATGTACACGGGGAGCGAAGACGGCACGGTGAAGATATGGGATCTACGAGCGGGAGGGTGCCAACGGGAGTACGAAAGTCGAGGAGCGGTGACGAGCGTGGTTTTACACCCGAATGGCTCGGAGTTAATGTCGGCAGATCAGAATGGGAATATACGGGTGTGGGATTTAACCGCCAACGCGTGCTCGTGCGAGTTGGTGCCAGAAGTAGGGACGGCGGTGCAATCGCTCACGGTGGCGAGCGATGGGTCATTAGTCGTGGCGGGAAATAGTAAAGGGACGTGCTACGTGTGGAAACTTCAGCCTGGGTCGAAGACTACGGCGCATTTCGAGCCACTGCATAAATTACAAGCGCATAACGGGTACGTGTTGAAGTGCTTATTATCGCCTGATTGCCGATTGCTCGCGACAACGTCGAGCGACAAAACGGTGAAACTATGGAATCTAGATGACTTTAAACTCGAGCGCGTGCTCGAGGGTCATCAGCGCTGGGTTTGGGATTGCGTGTTTAGCGTCGACGCCGCGTACTTGGTCACGGCGTCGTCGGATACAACAGCTCGCCTTTGGGATTGTTCTACGGGGGAAGCGATTAGAGTATACAGCGGCCATCACAAAGCCGCGGTGTGTTGCGCGCTAAACGATAGCGCCGTGGAGTCCGCCGCCGACGAGGCTCGTGCTGAGCAGGATGTTTAAAACTTTTCTTTGTAAGATAAAAACGCTGTTGTACCAACCCGCACTGCGCGACTCGACTCGTCCCATGCGTTCGCCGATCGCGACGGCGTACGATTACGCGTCACTTCCGGAGTGGATGTCTCCAAGGCGGTGCGTCTTGCTCGAAGTGAACGGCGACGTCGCTGGGACGAAGACGAAGGCGCCCGTCGCAACCTCGAGCGCCAAGCAAACAACCCCGACGAAATCCTCGACGACGACGACCAAGGCACGAAATGCAAAGACGGAATCGATCGCAAACACTACAATGCACGCAGAGATGACGGATTACGAGCGCGAACGTGAGGTACGTTCGCGGTGCACTTTCGATTTGTCGATGCGATGATTTTTTTGAATTCTCGGTCGACAGTTTTGACGAACACGCACGATTAGGAACGCATCGCGGAAAATAAAAGGCGACTCGAGGCGGTTAAAGCAGCGGCAAAAGAGCTTCAACGCGTGGCGAGCGCACCGCTGATGGCGAAGACGCCGATGCCGAAGAATGGTCGAAAGAAGAAACGGGAGGCGCCCGCGGAGGCGACGCGCAAGAGCGCGAGAACTCGAGGCACACGATCATCCTACTCCGAGCTTGGTGATGATGAAGGTGCGGGATCGCAACGACACATGACGTGCGATGAATACTGCGAGGAGAACGGGTTGGAGCCAGGGCCGTTGATGACTGGTTTTCACGGATGGATCGAAGAGAGCGTGCGACGGCAACTCGGTATTGAAGAAAACGCGGAGGACGCTTGGATTAAGAATGGAGGCGGAAAGTTCGATCGAAAGCCTGCGAAAGGCGAGTCGGCGCGGGAATATGCCCAGCGAATGCTGTTCAAGAATCCAAACGCGTACTTCTATAGACACTTGAACCCGGGATCAGGCGAGGTGCAAAACACTGGCGACTGGAGCGAAGCTGAAATCAAGCTTTTTGTCAAGGTTGCAAAGGAGCACGGATGCGGGGATAAATGGGGGCTGTTCGCGTCATACATTCCAAATCGCGTGGGTTATCAATGCTCCGCGTGTTATCGTCATAACATTCTTCCCAGAGGTTTGCTGCGCGACAACAATTGGCTCCTGACACCCAGCGGTGAAGCTCATTGGAATGGTACTAAAGGCGGTTCCTGAGGTGCTTCTTTCGGCTTGCTTGATTTAAAATCGAACGAAAGTAGTAACCGCTCGATGTAGAATTGTGAATCGATAAGCGCCGTCGTATTAAAACGTTTGAACGCGTTCGAGACTAAAAGGCACAGCCGTGAAACGACCCGCCGCGTATTTCGCCGCCAGGAAGGTCGATGAACAACCTTTTCTTGATTGACGGGAACCGACGATGACGTAAACACATCACCGTTCGCATCTTGAGTTGTACAACGACATAAGTCGTTGAGCTAAGGGTCGCCACGTGAATTATTTAATGGCGTATTATGAGGCAGAAGCAAATGCTTCGCTGTTTTGGGAATTTTGACTCCGCGACGTCTCGATGAGACACAGAGATAACACTCAAAAGTCCACTACTAGAGGTACATGGCGCCTTTATATATTTCGGCTCGCACGCACTCTATCTCATTTTGATTTCTTGAAAATGCTCCGAGAACAAACCCGTCCAGTTCTCCACCACCACCTTATTGTACATGTCGGATACACCCCGACTAAACTGCAAGCCGCCACACTCCACTCGCCGACTGCAATAGCACACTTCTCACCAATAACCTAAACTATCAATCAGATACGCAAGATATGAGTACCTAATCAAAATTCAAAACTCGTAAGCGCGCCGCACATTTCATCTCACGCGCGCGCAGTGATAGCCACCAAGATTTAGCGGCAATATTTGCTCGGATCGATTTGAGCAGGAATCTGTTGGATCTCCGTGCCCAATTCTTGCTCGATGCGAAACAAGTTGAGACGATCGTCGTACGTGATTAAGTTGACGGCGATGCCTAAGTGACCGAAACGACCGGAGCGGCCAACTCTGTGTAAGTAGGTTTCAGAGTTCTTCGGGAAGTCAAAGTTGATGACAACGTTGACGGATTGAATATCAATACCGCGGGTGAAAAGATCCGAGGATACCAAGTTACGGCAGTTACCGTTACGGAAGTCGTGGAAGACGCGATTACGGTGCGCCTGGATCATCTTGGCGTGAATGTAGAAGCAAGAGTAACCAAGTTCAGTAATTTTCCTGGCGAGCAACTCGACGCGAGTCACGCTGTTGCAGAAAATGATGGATTGATTGATCTGGAGCTTGCTGAAAAGCGTGTTCAAGCAGTGAACCTTTTGCTTTTCTTCAACGAATGCGTAGTACTGGGTGATGCCTTTGAGCGTGAGCTCTTCCATCAAGTTGATGACGTACGGCTTGCGCAAATACTTGTCTTTGAAATCCTTTACGGTGACGGGGAACGTGGCAGAGTACAACAAAATTTGACGATTCTTGGCCATGAAGTTGATCACTTGAGAGATGACGGGTTGGAATTCCGGAGACAGCAGCTTGTCCGCTTCATCCATAGCAAGCATAGTGGCCTGTCCTATCTTGGCCACGCCCTTGCTCGCCAAGTCGACGAGACGACCAGGCGTGGCGACGATGATGTGCACCGGCTGGTGCAAGCGCATGATGTCATCCTTCAGAGACGTACCACCGGTGGTAACCATGACTTGAACGCCAAGGTGCTTGCCCAGCTCTTTACAAACCTGGCTCGTTTGCAGCGCCAGCTCTCGCGTGGGCACGAGAATGATAGATTGAATCACATTCTTGCTCGTATCCGTCTTTTCCAAAATGGGAATGCAAAACGCCGCCGTCTTCCCCGTGCCATTCTTAGCGCGCGCCAAGATATCGCGCCCAGTCAACGCGATGGGAATAGATTCTTCTTGAATCGGCGAAGGTCGCTCAAAACCCTTTTCAAAAATCCCCATCAAAAGTTCTCGCTTGAGAAAATAATCCTCAAACTCGTTCCCTTTCGTCGCCGTCACGTCCTCGGTGCGGTATCTCTCATCCTTTGGCGGCAACGCCAACGCGTCCTTCCAATTTCCTTGTTGTTGCTGTCCTTGCGCCGGAGCTCTGCGTTCGGGAAAAGAAATCACATAAAACTCTTCGTCAATCATTCGCCACTTCGCTCGAATTCCCAATCCAGCGACGGGCGAGCGCGAAATCCTTCGCGTCATCCGCGCGTCGCCGCGAAACGCCCGCTCGCGTCCCGTCGCGGCACCACGGCGTCACGCGGAATCAATCGATCGCCTTTTCGCGCCTTTCCTCCCATACGCGCTTTCGCGCGATCGCGCACACACAAACGAAATCACAAAATCATTCCATGCATCGCGCGGACCGCGATCGCGCTCGCCTCCGTCGCGTGCGACCGCGCGTTCTCCCCGATCGCTCCAATCGCGAATCGCGATCGCGAACCCTTTCCACGATCGAGCGACGGGGTCGCGCGCGGCATCACCCCCATCGAACGTCGCGCGCGCGGCGAACGAACGAACGAACGAACGAACGAACGAACGAAAAATCGCTTTCGCGCGCGCGATCGACGCACTGTACGTATTGCCCCCGCACGGGCGGTGGAACGCCGTACGCGGACATGATGATTTCGCGGTGTGACGCGATCGATCGCGTCGACGCGCGACGCGCGTCGTGGACGTTGCCGAGGAAACGCATTGTGTTGTTGAGTCATGACTCGTTAAAGTGTCCCTCCCGCGCGCCCCCGCCCCCCATCGACCGTCGACCGGCGACCGGCGATCGTATCGATCACGATCGATCACGATCGATCGATCGCGAAAGCAAAGGTGAACGACGCGATCGATCGATCGATCGATCGACTCGATCGATACTCGATCGATACTCGATCGATCGATCGACGACGCGGGGCGTGGAAAGGCGCGCGATTTCGTGGCGACGGCGCGACTGCGCGCTTGGACGAACGCCCGGCGTCGAGCGCGCGTTGAAGCGTTGAACGACGCGCGCGAGCGAACGACGCGCGCGCGATGGGGAAACGCGCGCGAGCGCGCGACGGAGGCGAGGAGGGAGAGGAAGGAGAGGAGGGAGTTGGAGAATTGAGAGAGGACGAGGGAGACGCTCGCGAGGACGGAACGCACGAAAAGGACGAGGACGATGGAGAGATTAGGAATGGAGATGAGGAGGAATATGAGAGGGTGAATGCCGAGCGCGCGGCGATATACGGCGCGGATGCGCGTGCGGAGGTACATTTGAAACAGGAGAGCGCGAACGCGTTTAAGCTCGCGCACGCGCACGAGTTGGCGCTCTGGACGCTTTTAAGGGAAGATGCGAAGGAATGCGTGCATCCGAGATGGGCGTTCGTGAGGAATAAACCGTTGGTTGAGCGCGTGGTGATCGTGCTCGCACCGGGATTGGATCATAAGCGTTGGTGCGACGACGGAGCGACGACGTGTCGGCGGATGAAGAAGTCGCTCGGCGACGGATTGCGGACGATTTGTGATAATCCGACGTCTATGGGGATGACGCTGTGTAAAAGTTTGATGTATTCTGTGCATGGCAAGCAATCGGCGGCGGAGGCGGCGAAGGCGAAGAAGTTTAAAGCGAGCACCAGGGCGCAGGATTTGTGTAAACGCACTTTTGCGTACAAACCGACGCAGTTCACGCTCTCGGCGGAGGACATGAGCGATATGGTGTATCCGCTACCGACGCTTAAGGAGGACGGGACGTTAGAACTGGAGGAAGGGTTCGTGACCACGCAACCGGCTGGAGAGGGCATCGCGCGAGGGAGTGGGTATTACCCGTACTTGGCGCTCGATTGCGAAATGTGCTACACCGAAGACGGTTTGGAGCTCACGCGCGTGTCCATCGTGAAGGAGGATGGAGAAATCGTATACGACAAGTTGGTAAAACCGTCGAAAACGATTACGAATTACAATACCGAGCATAGCGGGATCACGAAAGAGCAAATGGAAGGGGTAACGACGACGTTGCAAGACGTCCAGCGCGAACTCCTCGAGATGATTCCGTGCGAGACTATTTTAGTAGGCCATTCTTTGGAGAACGATCTGCAGCGGCTGAAGATTGTTCACGCGAATGTGATTGACACGTGTGCGCTGTACCCGCACAAGCGCGGGGCGCCTTATAGAAACGCTCTGAGGTACCTCACCGACAGATTCTTAGGTAGAAAAATTCAAGAGGGTTCGCACGATTCCGTCGCCGACGCGCGCGCGACGATGGAACTCGCGCTTCTCAAGTTCATAAACGGTCCCGCTTTCGGAGAAGTTGAAACCGAGGGTGGTGGTTTATTTGATGTCTTGTCCTCGCACAAGGTTTCGTGCGTGATGATCGATAGCCCAACTTTGTGTCGCCGTTTACCCGCTGGAAGTGCTCGTCTCGTCGAGGCAATCGACGACGAAGCGGTTAAGAATGCCATCTTAGAAACGGTGAACGAGCCCACGGATGGAAAGAAACTCGCTGTTTTTGGACATTTACATGATTACAGTAAAGTCCTAGCCGCCGAGGCGCAACGCGCGCACGCGCGAGAAGAACAACCAAGCGAAGACGAGCAAATCGTCGCCGACAAGACGAGAACTCGAGCGCTCGAAAAACTCGACGCCGTTATCGGCGAACTTTGGGACGGTTTACCCTCAAACACACTGTTGTTGTTCACTTCTGGTGTCGGCGACGCACACATCTTGCGCGTCGCCCAGGAACAGAAGTGGAAGCGCCAACAAAACATCGGCCGTTGGGGCGCTTGGACCGATGAAGCCGAAATCGACCTTCGGAGGCTCTTCGACCGCACCAAGCACGCCGTCACGCTCGCCGCCGTGAAACCATGATCGTGACACTTCCACGTGCGAATGCAACTCTTCTAGTCAACTTGTTAAACTACAAAATCAGTCATTCTTCCCTCGAAACCCGCTCACACCAACCCGACGCCTAAACAGTTGATACACTTTTGCATCCCCGTCCCTTCGCACGTCGGACACAAACACACCCTGCGCTCCGTCGCCTCTTTCATCGGTTGCCAATCCAACCCTCGGCGGCCGCGACAGGTGCGACAGACTATAAACTTCCCCCCGGCGCACGTCTCGCACCGCGCGTTTCGCCTCAACCTCTCCCGCGCGACGAGCGCGCGCGACACCGCGCTCGCGCTCGCCCCGATCGTCCCGATCGCGATTCCGACTGCGAATACTGACATTCCAAACCCCACGAGCGCGCTTCGCAGGGCGTTGGCGCCGTCACTCGTCGTCATCTCCCGCGCCCGGCGCGTCCGCGTCGCGCCGTCACACCGCGACCACCGACTCGCGCGCGTCGACGCGCGATGTCCTGCGCGCACGCGCACGATTGCGCGGATGAACGATGCGAATCGCGCTCGTTGCACCCCTTTGTCGACCGCGATGGCGTGGTTGGGTATAACGTCCAAGATGACGCGCGCGCGCGCGACGCCGTTCGTCCGTGGAGCGAGCGACGCGCGCGCGATGGCGCTCAGTGTCCGTTGACGAGCGACGTTGGGCAAGAAATCGTGATCGTGATCCCATTTATGCGCGATGTGGCGATCACCGGGATCAGCGCGTACGGGGGATTAGCGGGGAAAGCACCGCGAACGATGCAGGCGTACGCGAACCGTCGGGACGTGGACGCGACGAACGCGGCGAGAAAGACGCCGACGCAGGAATGGGAATTAGCGCGTGATGACGAATGCGTGGTGGAGTACGCCACCGATCAAGTGTTGTGGCGCACGGTGACGAGCGTGACGCTGTACTTTCCAAAGAATTTTCGCGACGACGGAGAGACGGAGGTGTGGTTCATCGGGTTGCGCGGGGAGGCGGCGGAACGCCCTCGTCAGGGCGCGGTCATCGCGGTGTACGAAAGCCGCGGGCAGAGGAAAGATCATGAAGTGCCGGAAGATGAGAGAGCGATGAGGTTCGGGGTTTAGTACGCGCGAGTGTGAGTCGTGAAATCGTCAGAAGAGCGAGTCGCGCGGTCGTCGCGAGCGTACGCGAGTAGTATAGAGAATAGCTTTTACACGGAGTGGTACATCCGACGTCGGTTCAGACGCCGCTTTTGCTAAATACCGCGCATCTATCGCGGGTCACCTGCGCTGGAGCCGCGCCCGCGAAAGGCGCGCAGGTCTTCTAAATTATCGTCTAATGAAACCGGCGTCGACGAGCGGCGGGCGGCGAATCGTTGCGCTCGCGCAGCCGGAACGTCGTCTGAATCGACATCGTCGTATTCCTCGTATTCATTCGATGCGATGAGCTCAGCGAGCTCGGGGTCGTTTTTACGCCTCCACAGCACTTGTTTCGGCGCCTCGGGACGAGTGCGGTCGTCGAACGTACCAGACGAAGGAGGTCCCATGCGCTCGCGAGCGCTCGTGCGCGGCGCCGCGTCTTTGTCCATCTTCCTCGTCCAAAGCACGCCCGATCCCGTCGCCACCGGCAGGCGGGCAACGCTCGCGTCGACTCTACGCTCCATCGACGCCGCTTTCGCTGGCTTGGACTTGAAATCATCGGCATCGACGACCGACGACGGCGCCAAATCATCCGCGCTCGCCGGCGACGCGTCGTCGCCGCCATCATCCCTCGCCACTTTCTTCCCATTTTCGCTCGAAGACGCGCCTAACAAGGCCCCGATACCAATCATCACGCTCGCGCTGACGAACCCACTCGCGACTATCGCCCCAGGTCGCCCAAATCTATACACCAAATTCCCAAACGCCCGTTCAAAGACGTACGACGCGCGCGCCGCCTCCGCGCCAAACCGCTCGAACACCCCCCATGCGCCCGCGCGCTCGTCACTGTCGTTCATGATATCTTCCAACCCCCCATTACCGCGCTCTGGGGGATCTTCTCCGAAAACTTCCTTCCACTTCTCCGCGAGCGCCTCCGTCGTTTTCGCTTCGCTCGCCCGCGCCGCGTCCCCGAACTCCTTCGCATCCAACGCCGCGGCGCGCATCGTCGCCGCATCGCCGTCGTCGTCATCTTTGGCAATCGCAATTCCAGGCGCGCGCGCGAAATCGGCGCTCGCATTCGCATCGATCGCTCGCGCCCGTTCGTCGTTCGCGCTTCGCCGCGCCTCGCTCTCGCCCCGCGCCGTCAACGCCTCGCGCAACACCGCGATTTGTTCCTCTCGCGTCAGCGCATCGAACGCATCGATCACGAGCGCCACGCGCGTGTGCATCGCCGCACTCGATCGTGCGCTCGATCCATCGTCATCAACACCATCATCATCATCATCATCATCATCATCCGTCGTCGTCGTCGTCGTCGTCGTCTCGCTCGCCCGCGCGCCGCGC
>Ga0222713_10005129_pt1 | contig 12849 bp, 10 predicted proteins | sample C33_649DmetaG_FD_165061 | JGI IMG/M metagenome (GOLD analysis project Ga0222713, IMG submission 165061) | Estuarine water microbial communities from San Francisco Bay, California, United States - C33_649D | ecosystem: Environmental > Aquatic > Marine > Unclassified | place: USA: California...
GAGAAGTTTTTGGGGTAAATTTGAATTGCAATCAAATATTTTAACCATGGCGATAGAATCCCTTTTGTCGTGGGATAAAATGATTATTGAAAAAAATCCAAATATCATTTATCGTATTGAAGACCAAGATGAATATCTACACGACGAACTAAAAAAACTATATCCTGACATAATTAGATGGACTGACTTGGAAACTAATAAAATACATAACTCACGACCACACGATGGTTGGGAAAAATTATCTAAATATATATCAGACGTTCCACACCATTTATTAGAAAAATTAAACGACTATGCTCTAAAGCACGGTTACCAAAAAGTTTTTAACACACAAACATATGAACTCGAAAATACAAGAAGCGTATCACTTTCATAATATTCAGGTAGATGGTTCAATCATCAACCATAATCAAATTTTTAGTATAATTGAAAACCTTTCATCTGTTTTAGAACAAGGGTTGGAGGGTGATATTGTAGAACTTGGTTGTTATGTTGGAGAATCCTCAAAATACATTCGTAAAACCTTGGATGTTTATAATTCTAATAAAACTCTTACAGTCTACGATTCGTTTGAAGGATTACCTCCCCTTAGTAAACATGAGGAAGGTACTGGTTGGAAACCGTTCACATTAAAAACGAGTCAGGAAGTTTTAATCGAAAATTTTAGAAATAATAATCTTGTTGAACCGAAAATTGTTAAGGGTTGGTTCAAAGATATTAAAGAAGAAGATTTACCTGAAAAAATCTGTTTTGCTTTCTTGGATGGGGATTTTTATGACTCGATTTATGATAGTTTATCAAAAGTCTACGATAGAATGGTTGATGGTGGTATAATTATGTTTCATGATTTCAGAAGAAATGATTTACCGGGTGTTGATGCTGCGGTAAGGGATTTTTTCAGAGAACGAAATATCGAATATAATTTAGAAGAAGTGGTGGAACAAGTTGGTCGTCATATTGTGGGTGGACGCATTCCACAAGAATCACCAAAAAGTGAAGTTGTGGATTCAGGATTGACGTTAGTAACGGGACTTTGGAATATTAGACGTGAATCATTGACAGAGGGATGGTCTCGTTCCTTTGAACATTACATGGATAAATTTTCACAATTACTCCAAGTAGAAAATAACATGATAATATTCGGAGACTCTGACTTGGAGGAATTTGTTTGGAAACATAGAAGTCGTGAAAACACACAATTTATAGCTCGTAGTCAAGATTGGTTCAAGAATGAATTTTATGATAAAATTCAAAAAATCCGAACAAATCCAGATTGGTTTGGTCAAGCGGGTTGGTTAAGTGAATCTACTCAGGCAAAACTTGACATGTATAACCCTTTGGTAATGTCCAAAATGTTTTTATTACACGATGCCAAAATAATCGATGGGTTCAATTCAAAATATATGTTTTGGATTGATGCAGGTCTAACTAATACCGTTCATCCTGGTTACTTTACCCATGATAAAGTTTTAAGAAACTTACCTGAATATATAAACAAATTTAGTTTTGTGTGTTTTCCTTATGAAGCTAACAATGAAATTCATGGTTTTGAATTTAATTCCATCAATAAACTTTCGGGTAATAAAGTCCAAATGGTTGCTCGAGGAGGGTTTTTTGGAGGACCGAAAGACACTATATCTGACGTAAACACAATCTATTACAATTTAATGTCTTCAACATTGTCTATAGGATTAATGGGTACTGAAGAGTCTTTGTTTTCAATTATGTGTTACAAACATGCGGATTTAGTAGATTATTTTGAAATTGAAAGTAATGGATTGTTTGGAAAATTCTTTGAGGATTTGAAAAATAAAAATTTAGAAAGAAAAAACAAACTCTCCTTAATTCCACTCAATGATGATTTGAATGTAGAGAACAGTGCTGTTTATGTTATAACATTTAACAGTCCAAATCAGTTTGAAACTTTAGTGAAGTCTATGGAATTATATGATAGAGATTTCATCGATAAGCCCAAAAAATTCTTATTAGATAATTCGTCAGACTTGACCACTACCCAAAGATACGCCGAACTATGTGAAAAATTTGGATATCAACATGTAAAAATGGATAATTTAGGTATATGTGGTGGCAGACAATGGATTGCAGAACATGCTGAGGAAAATGGTTTTGACTTTTATTTCTTTTTTGAAGACGATATGTTCTTCTACATGGGAGAAGACAAAGTTTGTAAAAACGGTTTCAATAGGCATTTGAAAAACATTTATACTAATTCAATTGAAATTGTAAAAAAATACCATTACGATTTCTTAAAATTTAATTATACCGAATTTTATGGTGATAACGGAGTTCAATGGTCGTGGTATAATGTCCCACAAGTATTTAGAGAAAAACATTGGCCCCATAAATCACAGTTGCCTGTGATGGGTACCGACCCAAATGCTCCAAGAAGTCAATTCAAAAATATTAGAGTCCACAATAATATTCCTGTCATCGATGGAGAAATCTATTATTGTAACTGGCCTCAGGTTGTTACAAAACATGGAAACAGAAAAATGTTTTTAACGGACAAATGGGCACATCCATTTGAACAAACATGGATGAGTTACATGTTCCAAAAAACTATCGAAGGAACATTATCTCCCGCAATGTTATTGGCAACCCCAACTGAACACAATCGATTCGAATTTTACGATGGTTCCTTAAGAAAAGAATCTTAAGTGGTATTTATTGTAAAAATAATTAATGGATTTCTATATAGCTCAAAATGCAACCCTACCTTTGTTAAAAATGCAAGTAGTTAGGGATGGTAGAAGTGAATATCAATCTTTTATGGATTCTTTGGCGGATGCCAGCATTTACTTTACCATGATAAATGCTGAGACAGGAATTCCAAAAATTGTTTCAAAGCCGGCATATATTGTCGAACTCGTGGGTTTGGATGAAAATGCTCCACCTGAATATTATGTATATTACAGATTTACTTCACGAGACACGAACACCGCAGGGAGATATGTAGGACAATTTTTAGTGAAATATAACCAAGGTCTACTTGGAGGACCACAGGGGGATTTGATTCTACCACTGAGGGATGCTTTGTATATCAACGTAGAACCAAGTTTTATTTCTCTCACAGCCTGTTGTTGACGGTAAGGTTCCAAAACCTTATATTTATAGAGTAGATGAGAAAGTCAAATTTTACCATAAGGTAAAAGAAAATATGACACTCGGTAAATATTCTTAAAAATGACAACAAACGAAGAAATCAGAGCTTTCTTGGAGGGTAACGACCCTGAGGAACACATAGTTGCGATAGAATTTGATTACGTAACTGACTCCATATATAAGATTAAAGAAATACCTGGAAAGGGTAAGTTAATTCAAAAAGACCATTTTGTACCCTTTGCTTGGGTTGGTGACCTTAGAGGTTTGAATTTTTACCAAGGTTCAAAAGCCCTACAAAAAGAGGCTATGAGTAAACATAAAATTGTAATTGAAAAACTACAAACTCACGGAGACGAACGATTAGAAAATGGACTTACTTTTCTGGTCAAATCTTTAGCTGGTTATAGAGCTCTTACCCAATTTTTCAGAGATGGTGGGATAGACCCATGGGCAGAAAAAGTTAGGGATTTGTTTTTGATGTTACCACCAGTTGAACAATATCTTATTCAGAAAGAAAAACGTCTGTTCAAAGGATTTGAAGAATATAACGACATAACCCGATTTGTATTTGACTTGGAAACGACCTCGTTGGAACCCAAAGACGGTCGTATTTTCATGATTGGAATGAAAACTAATAGGGGTTTCCATGAAGTTATTGAATGTGCAACACCTGAACAAGAAAGAGAGGGGTTAATAAAATTTTTTGACACTATAGATTTTCTCAAACCATCGATTATTGGTGGATATAACTCATTTAACTTCGACTGGTATTGGATTTTTGAACGTTCCAAAGCCTTAGGACTCGATATTAAAAAAATCTGTAAGTCACTCAACACCCAAAGAACAATCACTCAGAAAGAACAAATGTTGAAGTTGGCTAACGAAGTTGAGAGATACCCTCAAGTTTCTATTTGGGGATATAATGTTATTGATATTTTACACTCAGTCAGACGAGCTCAAGCGATTAATTCTAACATTAAGAGTGCCGGTCTTAAGTATATAACACAATATTTGGAAATCGAAGATGAAGACCGTGTATACATTGACCACACTGAAATTGGTTCAATGTATGCAAAAAAAGAGGATTATTGGCTAAATATTAAAAATGGTAAATACAAAAAGGCGGATGACCCAAAGTTCAAAGATTTGGACACAAGGTTTCCAGAGATATACAAAAAAGTAAGTGGTCAACAATTAGTTGAACAATATCTTGACGATGACTTGGATGAAACTTTGAGGGTTGACGACGAATTTAACCAAGGTTCATTTTTGTTGGCATCTTTGGTTCCAACCACATATGAGAGAGTTTCAACCATGGGAACGGCAACTCTATGGAAAATGATTATGTTGGCATGGTCCTACAAATATCAGTTAGCGATTCCTGAAAAACAATCAAAGACGGATTTCGTAGGTGGTCTGTCCCGATTAATTACTGTTGGATACTCGACCAATGTATTAAAGTTGGACTTTTCATCTCTTTATCCATCCATTCAATTGGTTCATGACGTGTTTCCTAAGTGTGATGTTACGGGGGCGATGAAGGGTTTGTTAAAGTACTTCCGAGACACACGTATTTTGTATAAACAACTGGCTGAGGAATACTCTGAATCCGACCCAAAAAAATCAAAGTCTTTCGATAGAAAACAATTACCTATTAAGATTTTTATTAACTCCATGTTTGGTGCATTATCGGCACCTCAAGTATATCATTGGGGGGACATGTATATGGGTGAACAAATTACTTGTACTGGTCGACAATATTTGCGACAGATGATTGCATTCTTTATGAACCGTGGTTATAAACCATTGGTAATGGATACTGACGGTGTTAACTTTTCAGCACCCAATGATGTTGAAAATCGAAAATACGTTGGAAGAGGTCTCAATTGGAAAGTCAAAGAGGGTAAAGAATACGTTGGTGCAGCAGCAGACATTGCAGAATACAATGATATTTTCATGAGAGGTGAAATGGCCTTGGATAACGATGGTGTTTGGCCTTCCTGTATCAATTTGGCCCGTAAAAATTACGCTCTTATGACTGACTCGGGTAAAATCAAATTGGTTGGGAATACAATCAAATCAAAAAAGTTACCTGGTTACATTGAGGACTTCCTTGATAAGGGTATTAAAATGTTACTAAAAGGTGAGGGGAAACAATTTGTTGAGTATTACTACGAGTATCTTCAAAAAATTTATGATAAAAAGATACCTCTTATCAAAATTGCTCAAAGAGCTAAAGTCAAACAGTCTTTAGATGATTATCAGTTCAGATGTACTCAAAAAACTAAAGCGGGCTCGTTGATGTCAAGACAGGCTCATATGGAACTTGCAATCAACCACAAAATGAATGTCAATTTGGGTGATGTAATTCTTTATGTCAATAATGGGACAAAGGCATCTCATGGAGATGTACAAAAAGTTAATAAATTAAAAAGTGGTTGGAGACCTGATGACTTGGATTACTACATGAAAAATCATGGTGGAACTCCAAAAGAAGATATGGACTCTATGATTAGATTAAATTGTTACATCTTGGACCAATCCGAATTGGAAAACAACCCAGACTTAACCGGTGATTATAATGTTGCAAGAGCAATCAATACTTTCAATAAAAGAATAGAACCATTAATGGTTGTATTCCAAGATGAGGTTAGAAATAATTTGATTGTTACAGAACCTGAATCTCGAGGAATTTTTACCTCAAGCCAATGTGAATTGGTTGGTGGTTTACCATTGGGTCAAGGGGACCAAGATGATTTGGATGATGTTTTGAAAATTTCAGAGCAAGAACTTTCTTATTGGGATAAGAGGGGTTTGAGCCCAATGTACATGTATGAAAAGGCCGAAGAAGGTTGGATTAATAAAGTAAAATTATTACCAGATTTTCAATCCGTCGGAGGACAAGATGAACCAAGTCTGATTGAGGTGGACCAACTCAACACAAGCCCCTCTATCTAAATCCAAAACATCCCAATCTTCATCTATTTTATTCTTATCCGGGAAAATAGATACCTTTGTCATGGCTTTGATTTTAATTCTGTCAGTAGTTTTTGAGTCCAATATAATTTTGCACTCACTAACATTTCTTACTACCAACGCATACTCACCATTTGTTGAGTATTCTTTTTCTGCAACTATTGCGAGTTCGGAAGTTTTTACCAAATTTCCTGCAATAATTTTATCAACTGGAATACTTCTGATAATTGACATATTAAATTGCTTGAATCGGAATAGGGAATGCTCTGAATTTAAGTTGGGTATTTAAGTTTGTTGCAATTTCTGCTTCCTTTTTCATTTGGTTCTCAGGACGAAGTCTTTCCAAACGTGCTTGCAATTCCGTTAGTAGTGTTACTTTTTCATCTTTAGCTTCGGTTTGTAAAGATTGATAATCCATAGTAATTTCACTATCAGGTGTTTTTAGATTACCACTGAACTTACCTCTCACTCGAGCTAAAGTTTCTTTACAATATGCTGTGAACCATCTCCTTACCCAAATTCTCGAAGGGTCATTAAGGTCAACCCACATAATTTCATCTAATGGAATGTCTGAAGGCAATTTAACAATATCAGGGTTGTCAGATAAACAAAGACCTCTGTTTTCGTCTGTGGTATCATAATACCAATACCAAACACGACCTCTCATCAATTCAGAATCACCAAAATCAAATTTACCACCAGGTGTGTTGTACAACATTACAGCTCTTTTACCATCGGGAAGTGCGGTGACACGATATTGTAAGTCGGGTTGAATCAATCTTCTTTTAACATTGATGTCTTGCAATCGTGCCATAACATCAAACGATGAGAAAAAGAAATAACCACCTGAACCATACCCGGCTTGAGCAAATCCACCAGGTCCACCTAATCCACCAGGTCCACCCAACGCTCCAAAAGACCACGGGTCAAACAACATATTATTTTCTTCGGCTGGTGAATACCACAATAATTCGTTCAGTTCCCTCCCTGCAGGAATTTCGTAAATTTGTTGGTTTGCAACTAAATCAATATAATCTTTCTTCAAAACCCATGGACCTGAGTTTTGCAGACCAACAATTTTGGAATATGCGTAAGTGTATTGGGTTTCCCAATCGAGAGTTCTTCTAATCAGAGCATTAGCGACAGATTGGGTATCTAAATTCAAACCATACAAGGTTGTCCATTGAGATTCAATTAACCAATCTTGTACGTATTGTGCGTAATCTCCGATGGACAATTCCAACAAAGAGTCCATCATTTCGTATTCCAATTCTACGGCTCTCAGAGGTGCCCCAAGTAGATTCAGGATACGATTATACAATCTGGTTCTTTCGGGTTCAGGAATTACTGCCATCAGTTTTTTTCTTATAAATATCTAATGATTATAATTGATACAAAAGACTATCCAATGGGAAGTAATATTCACCATTTTTGATAAAAACTCTTTTATTATCAAAGACAACCGCATCACTATCGTTTCTTAAAAATATCATCCAGTCCGTTTTGTACTTTTTGACATTTGCGGAACCAACAATTTTATACATCCCATCTTCCTCAATCAACTTGTTGAATGGTTTGATTTGAACCGTAAGTTTTTTTCCGTCCAAATTCACTTTGGCGTCGATTCCCATCATATCTTCCTTACTTCCCAACTCACCAACTTTTTCAACATTTTCATCCCCAAATTTTTGTTTCAATTTTTTTGTAACAATGTCTTCCGTATTTGAACCACGTTGCGATGTCATTCCAATTTTATTCATCATACTTTGGAAAGTCTTGGATTCGTTACTAAAAATTCGGAATTTTAATTCATTCAAGATACCCAACATCCTATCCATTTCCAAAACTTGTTCGTCATGATTTTTTCCAACGAATGAAATTTGAGGAACATTATGTCTTTCTAAAACTTTATTCATATCTCTCATCAAAATACAAAACGTACTAAAATTCGTATTAAGGTAGTTGATAATTGACCTACCAGGTTTTTCCAAGTCATAAATTCCTTTCGAAGTCTTCGGTCTATATTCGTTGTCACCGTAATATTTGTTTGGGTATATTTCTGCCAAGATTGACATAATCGCATCACTATACATTAGTAAAACCTCGGTATTGTTGTTGAACAAATTCCTTGATTGAGAAAGTTCCTGTTTGGTACAAGGTTCAGATACCGATTCCATGATAAACTCCTTGACACTTATACTTTCATTCAAATTTTTCTTTGTCAACTTTTGAAGTTCAGATTCCACGTATTCCCAATTGACAACCTTCCAAAAGTTTTTGATATATTCGTCCCTTTTATTTTTGTACTTCAAATAATAGGCATGTTCCCATAAATCCAATCCCAACAAAGGTTGTCCACCATTTTTAATGATATTCATTAAAGGATTGTCTTGATTGGGTGTTGTCATAATTTTCAATGTCCCTCTTTTGGTTAAAACCAACCAAACCCAACCTGAACCGAATCTATCTTTTGCTTGAGTTTCAAATTGTTCCTTAAAACTTTCAAAACTTCCAAATCTTGTATTAATTTTTTTCAGAATTAATCCCTTGGGTTTCGTGGGTTTGGGTGACAACATTTTCCAAAATATCGCATGGTTATATGCACCACCCGCATTATTTCTAATTGTTGAACTGAATCGTTGAATTGTTTTTATAATTTGTTCCAGGTCCAAATCACCAAAATCACCCTTTTCTAACGCTCCATTTAATTTATCTACATAACCTTTATAGTGTCTGTTGTAGTGAACATTCATTGTCTCGGGGTCAATGAATTGTTTTAGAGCTGAATATGCGTATGGTAATTTTTCTACTTCTATTTTTTTTGTTTCCGTAAGACTTTCCCTCTTTTGTTGTTGTTCGTGTAATTGTTTTTCGAGATTACTAATCTTATTTCTTAAATTTTTCATTCTATGGCTATGTTGTAAGTTTATACAGATAATAAATAGCCTGAAAAAATATTATCTTCTTTGACTATTGATGGATTTTAGAATTTCCCCCACCATATCTCCATCATTTTGGTTCTCGTTAATCTTATCCCCCATGACAATTTCAAAAATGTTTTTCTTCTTTTTGAGTATGTCATAAACGATTCCTTCGATAGTGTTATCAAAGATTGGATAATAAACCAATACATTATTTTTCTGCCCGTATCTGTAGGCTCTATCCTCAGCTTGTGAGTGGTCTGAGGGTAAAAACGATAAGTCATTCATAACGACCGCCTCACCCGCTGTTAGGGTAATACCAGTTCCTGCGGCTTTGATATTTCCGATGAACACCATAACATTTTCATCGTTTTGAAATTTATCTACAGATTCTTGACGGTCTTTTTGGGACATAGAACCGTCCAATTTGACCGCCTTTTTTCCAAAATGTTCAAGAAGCAAATCCAAACTTTTGGTGAAATTCGTGAAAACAATAACCTTCTTGTTTTGTTCAATAATGTTTTCACAAAGTTCGATTGTTGATGGGATTTTTTCCTCGGCGATAATTTGACGTACTTTTGTAAGTTTGGTGAATTGTAATGTTAAAGAATCGGCTTCACCACCTTTATCAAACCAATCGTAATAATCCCCCATTAACTCTTCATATAATCTTGATTTGAGTCTCAGATATACTGGTGTGATAATCTTATCAGGAAGGTCCAAGACATTTTCTTTCAAACGTCTAAGTACCTGCGGTGCGGTACGGTCTCTTAGTTCTTCCAAGTTCGATGCTCCACTGACATTCCATACTCTACGTGGTCCCGCTTTGAATTGATACCCGTTGCAATATCTTTTGACATAAGCCATCCAATTCAGAGCAACAGGGGAATCAATTAAATTCAATAAATTGAAATAGTTGATGGGTCTACTTGTGATGGGGGTACCCGTTAATAACCACAACCTATCTATATTCCTTACAAGGTCGTTTATAAGTTTGGTTCTTTGAGCTTGTTTATTTTGGATGTAGTGAGCTTCGTCGACCACCACCAAATCAAAATTGGAGCTAAGAATAACAGAATTCTTTTTATCTTTCTCATCGTGGAAATTCTTTATGATGTCGTAGTTTATGATTACAAACTCAGCATCTTCCCATTTTTTTCCTTCGATGATTGAGGTTGTTCTATCTGAATAATTTTGGATTTCCCTTTGCCAGTTAATTTTCAAAGATGCGGGACAAACAATTAAAACTTTTTTTGAACCCGATTCTAAAGCTGCGATAATAGTTGATGTTGTTTTTCCCAAACCCATGTCGTCGGCCAAAATAAACTTTTTGTTTTCACAAAGTTTTTGAATCGCTTCTTTTTGGTGGTCGAGTGGGGGACGATGCGAATATTTCGAATAATCTATAACAACATCTTTAACTCTATTGTCTTTTAATACCGACACCTTTGGTAACCAAAAATCGTGATTTGTTTCTGATTCAAAAAACTTTCCCCAAATATGGTATGACGTGTCTTTTTCAACCAACAATTTTTCAATGTAAACTTGAGTTGGAATTTTGGTAAACAATTTATCGTTTGCAATTTTGTTTGCAAAGTAAGGGTCTAAGTCCACCCATTTTCTTGCAATTTTCGGGACTCTTGTATTGAAGTTTATAATATATTCCGCCTGTGCTCTGGTGGGATAAAACTTCGGATTGTTCTCCATTTTATTTTTCAAACGCAGAATATAATTATTGGCACCTTCATACGATTCAAGAAGTTCCAAAGCTTTTCTCTCCATTACGGAGTTGTTTGATATGTTGTTCAGTTCATCCAATGTTCAAAAAGATAATCTTTTTTGGTATATTTATCAAGTAAGATGGCACAAAGACAAGTTCCTATTACAAGATTGGGTAAATTCTTCGGTGGGGAGGATTTCGATTTGGATATCAACATGGGTAGAGAATGGCTCGATGGTGATATGAATTTCACTATAGTTTTGTATAAAGTTGATAGAACCAAAACAGTTCAGGATGATGTATATGGTGAGGTACTACAAGATGGTATTCAATTCATGGCACCTGTATCAATTAATGCCTATGTCCGTATCGAAGGTGCTACAGAAAACTTCTTAGGAAATTCCAAAGTTGTTCAGAACGAACCTGGTAATTTAATTTTCCATGTTTACGAAAAAGATTTATTTCAATTGGGAACGACTATCGAACTTGGTGATTACATCGGATATTGGATTACTGAAAACCAAGCTCGTTATTATACAATTATTGATGCTGGCTCTCCTAACTACGACAATAAACACACTTATGGAGGATATAGAAAGTTCTATTTTTCATATACCGCAACTCCTGTAAGTGAAAATGAATTCAGAGGTATCTAATGGCATTTCCAAAAAAAGTAATACCCACAATTGACCTAAAACCACAGAAGATTCTGTTGGCTCGTCGGGAAGAACTTCTTCAAGATATCAAAGAAGATGGGACTTATTTGCCTAAGACACTTCTACACCCTCAATTGGATAAAGGATTTTTGGATTTTGTTGTAAATGATTTGAAAACCGTTGTTGCAGGAAAAATTGTGCCCGTTGTTGATATTATTATTACAACTCAAAACTGGGCTCAATTTACTGAGACTTGGAATTTCCAAGATTTGAATGGTAACCCAACACTTCCATTTATTACCGTGGTCAGAAGCCCTGAGGTGAAGTATGGTAATAATCCTGCAATTATTTATAATATTCCAAATCGTAAGGAATATTTCTATGCTGCGGTTCCTACTTGGAATGGTAACATAAAGGGGATGGACATTTATAAAATCCCCCAACCCGTTCCTGTTGATATTACCTATAGTGTAAAGATTATGTGTAATAGAATGAGAGAATTGAATGAGTTCAACAAAAATGTAATTCAGACTTTCGCCTCTCGTCAAGCATATCGTCAAATTGAGGGTCACTACATTCCAATTATTTTGACAAACATTTCGGATGAGTCTCAGATGGATATCGGAAAGAGAAAATTTTACATTCAAAGTTATGAATTTACTATGATGGGATTTCTTTTGGATGAGGAAGAGTTTGAAGTGGCTCCCGCAGTTTCAAGAGTGTTTAATTCCTTTGAAGTAAATATTTCTTCCAAGCCACCTCGTAGAAAACAGTATCCCGAGAACAAAGATACCTTTGATAAGAATTTAGTTTTTTCTCCAAGTGAGACAACTAAAAGTTTGGTTGCCGATTACACAGGAGATTTTACTCTTTTGGGTTCTATCAATGTATCAAGTTATGATGTTTATATTAACGGGGATTTTTATGGGACGGATATTGAGGTAATCCAAGTAAACACAAATGATACTCTTCTATTTGAAATTACTCAGGACAATCCGTCCGAAGAAAGTTCGTTATTATACGGAATTAAATTACTCATTTGATTCACCGTATATATCTGTTTCTCCTTTACAATTTTCCCTGATTAGATTTTCCAAAAATTTATACATTACAATTCCTTTTCTATCACAATATGTTTTAAGAATATTGTGTGTTTGTAATGATATCTTAAGGTTTTTAATTTCTTTGGCCATAAGTAGAAAAAAGGCAGAAAATAAGGCGCCCATTTTATAAATAGACTGCAAGAAGTAAAGTTTTTACTTTTTTTCTGAATATTTATGTATACAAAATAAAATTTTTATTGAACATAAAAAATGGCAGTATCTAATAAAATATTCGTATCACCAGGTGTATACACTTCTGAAAGGGACTTGAGTTTCGTAGCTCAAAGTGTGGGTGTAACCACTCTTGGATTGGTAGGAGAAACATTAACAGGACCAGCATTCGAACCTGT
>Ga0222713_10005130_pt1 | contig 12848 bp, 10 predicted proteins | sample C33_649DmetaG_FD_165061 | JGI IMG/M metagenome (GOLD analysis project Ga0222713, IMG submission 165061) | Estuarine water microbial communities from San Francisco Bay, California, United States - C33_649D | ecosystem: Environmental > Aquatic > Marine > Unclassified | place: USA: California...
GCCGAGCCGATTGCCGGCGAGATGGCCCGACTGCACCGTTTGGCGCGCACGCTGCGCGAGCAGTGCCCGTGGGACCGCGAGCAAACTCACGCTTCGCTTGTGCGTTATTTGATCGAAGAAACATACGAAGTGGTTGATGCGCTGAACGCACTCGACGCCGACGACCCCACCACCGATGACGCGCTCATCGAAGAGCTGGGCGACTTGTTGTACCAAATTGAATTTCACACCACGATTGCCGAGCAAGAAGGCCGCTTCAGCCTGGCCGATGTTGCACGCGCGACCCACGACAAATTGGTGCGTCGCCACCCGCACGTGTTTGGTGATGCTTCAGCAACCACTGCGGGTGACGTGGTCAAGACCTGGGACGAAATCAAACAAGCTGAACGTGCCGAACGTGCGACGCGTGCGACGCGTGCGACGCGTGCGACGCGTGCGACGCATGCCGAACGCACAACTGACGAGCCCGACTTTTTTGCGGGTGTGGCGCGTGCTGCCCCGTCACTGTCGTTGGCCCAAAAGTTGCAGAAGCGTGCTGCCGAGGTTGGGTTTGACTGGCCCGATGTTGCTGGTGCCACCGCCAAACTCACTGAAGAGATATCCGAACTGCACGAGGCGACGCAGACGGGCGACCCCGACGCTGTGCGTATGGAGCTTGGCGACGTGCTATTCAGCGTGGTGAACGTGGCGCGCAAACTTGGCCTTGACGCCGAGACGGCACTTCGCCAGGCCTCCGACAAGTTCGTTGCACGTTTCACCCGTGTGCAACAACTGGCAACTCAACGCGGGTTAGACCTAGCGGATTGTGACCTTGCGCAACTTGATGCGTTGTGGGACGACGCCAAACGCGAACTCGCCTGAGCCACCCACCGATAGCCACCCACCGACAGCGAACTAGATTGGGCGCGCCATGAACATCGTCAACATAGTCGGGCGCGAAGTGCTTGATTCGCGCGGCAACCCCACGGTCGAAGTCGATGTGCATCTCGACGGTGGCGCAATTGGCACGGCAATCGTGCCATCAGGTGCTTCCACGGGCGAACACGAAGCAGTCGAATTGCGTGATGGCGGCTCGCGCTATCTGGGCAAAGGCGTGACCAAGGCCGTAGCAAACGTCAATGGCGAACTGCGCACCACGCTCATCGGGCGCGACTCAGCAGATCAACGTGGCGCTGACGAAGCCATGATTTCCCTCGACGCCACTGCCAACAAAGGGCGGCTCGGTGCCAATGCAATGCTCGGTGTGAGCCTGGCTCTGGCGCATGCCCATGCTCGCGCCACCAACACCCCGTTGTATGCCTCGATCGGTGGGTCGGCTGCGTGTGTGTTGCCGGTGCCAATGCTCAATGTGTTGAACGGCGGTGCCCACGCCGACAACAACGTGGATTTGCAGGAGTTCATGGTGATGCCAATCGGTGCACCGTCATTTCGCGAGGCATTGCGCTGGGGTGTCGAGACCTATCACGCGTTAAAGAGCGTGTTGCGTGAACGCGGGCTCAGCACCGCCGTGGGCGACGAAGGTGGGTTTGCGCCGAACCTCGCCAGCAACGAAGAGGCAATTGTGGTGCTATTGCAAGCAGTTGAGCGCGCTGGGTTCATCGCAGGCAAAGACATCGCGATTGCACTCGACCCCGCGATGAGTGAGCTCTACAAAAATGGCGCGTATCACCTAGCCGGCGAAGGCAAGACCATGTCGGCTGGCGAACTGTGTGCATGGTGGGGCGATCTCGTGGCGCGCTACCCCATCGTGTCGATCGAAGACGCAATGGCCGAAGACGACTGGGACGGCTGGTCACAACTCACTGCAGCACTCGGCGACAAAGTGCAACTCGTGGGTGACGACTTGTTTGTTACCAATGCCCAGCGCCTGCAACGCGGTATTGACAGCAAAGTGGCCAACAGTGTGCTGGTCAAGGTAAACCAGATCGGCACGCTGACCGAAACACTCACCACCGTGAGCTTGGCCGACCGACACGGCTACACCAGCGTGATGAGCCATCGCAGCGGCGAAACCGAAGACTCCACGATTGCCGACCTTGCCGTGGCCACCAATTGCGGGCAGATCAAAACCGGCGCCCCCGCCCGCAGTGACCGCGTGGCGAAGTATAACCGGTTGTTGCGAATCGAAGCCGAACTCGGTTCACGTGCCAAGTTTTTGGGTCGCGACGCGCTCAACCCGTAAGACGGGGAGTCCACCGAGATGCGCGGGCCAGCCGTCACAATAGAGGTGTGAACTTTCCACTTGCGCTAGCCAGCCGTCTGCGGTCGTTCACGACGCCCATCGTGTTGTTGATAGCTGCGGGCATCACCATCACATTTTTGGTGGTGCCGGTGCGCACCTGGCTGTCGCAACAAGATTTGCTCGATACCCGATCGCGCCAGTACGGCGTGTATGAAGAAGTAAACGATGCATTGCAAGACGAAGTCGACGCGTTGTCGGCTCCAACCGGTGTGCGCCAAGCAATTCGCTCACAACTTGGGTACCTGTTGCCCAACGAACGACGCATTCCACTACTCGCTCAACCCGAAGCCCCAGTGACCCTGCCCGATCGCTGGCCCTACACCTTGGTGGCTGGCATCGTGAGCGTGCGCGAGACACAACAAGTTGGTGTGGCCGAAGGCAATCTGGATCTGTTTGATCCGGCGCGACCGTAGTATTCAGCCCGTAACGCTGTAACTTTGCTGCATGGGCGGAAGCATTCTTGGTAACCGTGTTTTACGCAAAGAGGATCCGAAGTTTCTCACCACCGGCGGTGTTTATGTCGATGACATGCACGCCGAACCACTTTTGGCAGGTGCCGCGCATGTCACTTTTGTGCGCTCGCAAATGGCCCACGCCACGATTCTGGGCATCGATATCAGTGCAGCGCTGCAGGCACCTGGTGTTATCGCGGTGCACACCGCAGCATCGCTAGGGCTCACACCAGAAACTTCGTCATACAACGCGGGCGTCTCGCGCACGTTGCTGGCCAGTGATCGCGTGCGCTACGTAGGCGAGCCCGTGGCAGTCGTGGTCACCGAACATGCCAACCAAGGCGAAGATGCCGCCGACTTAGTGGTCATCGACTATGAACCGCTCGAAGTGTTGATCGATATCGAAGCTGCGATGACATCGTCAACGCTCATCTACCCCGATGCCGGCAGCAATATCGTCGTCGACTCCACTGTGTGGGGCATGCCCGATGTGACGGGTGATGATTTTTTCTCCGACTGCGAAGTGGTGGTGAAGGGTCGCTTTGTGAACCAACGACTGGCACCGTGCCCGCTCGAGGTGCGCGGTTCGGCCGTGGCTTGGGTTGATGGTCGATTGTTTCAGTGGATCTCCACGCAACACGCTCAAGGTGTGCGCGACCAGATCAACAAAAGTGACGCCACCAGTCACGTGCGGGTGATTACCCCCGACGTCGGCGGTGGGTTTGGTGCAAAAATTTCGGCCTACCCCGAAGAAATCGTGTTGGGTCGCTTGGCACTCGCGGTCAATCGCCCGTTGCGCTGGCGCGAAACCCGCAGCGAATCGATGGTCTCGCTTGGTCACGGTCGCGCACAGTTGCAATACATCACTCTCGGTGGCAACCGCGACGGCAAGGTGCTCGCCTACCGTCTTGAAGCGATTCAAGATTCGGGCGCATTCGTTGACGTTGGTGCCGTGTTGGCCCCCGCGTGCACTCGCCCGATGAGCAGCGGCGTATACGCGATTCCAAAAATCGAATGCCGCACCAAGTCGGTGGTCACCAACACCACACCAATCGTTGCGTACCGCGGTGCTGGTCGACCCGAAGCCACTGCTGCTATCGAGCGCGCGATGGATATGTTTGCTGCCGAAATTGGCATCGACGCCGCCGAAGTTCGTCGCAAAAATCTCATCGGCAAGTTCATGCAACCCCACACGACTGCCATCGGTCAGGAATACGACGTCGGCGACTACGAAGGTGCACTCGACTTGGTGTTGGCCGCGGCGAACTATGCCGACCTGCGCAAAGAGCAAGCCACGCGCCGCGCGCGTGGCGACCGCAACCAACTTGGCATCGGCGTGAGCGTGTACGTCGAAATCACCTCTGGTGGCACCAACCACGAAGACGCCCGCATCGAAGTGCTGCCCGACGGTCGCGCAATCGTGTACACCGGCACGTCACCGCACGGCCAGGGCCACGTGACTGCGTGGTCGATGATCGCATCGGAACACACCGGCATCGCGATGGACAAAATCGACGTGGTGTGGGGCGACACCGACCTCATCCCCGAGGGTCTCGGTACCTACGGTTCGCGCTCATTGCAACTAGGTGGTGCGGCCGTGCACGAAACGGCCATCAAACTCGTTGAGCAGGCCAAATCATTTGCCGCTTCACAGTTAGAGGCCAACGAAAGCGACATCGTGCTTGACAAAGAGCGCGGCGTGTTTCACGTGGCGGGCACCCCAGCTAAGAGCACTTCGTGGGGTGACCTGGCAGCATCGCGGGCCAACGACGGTGGGCTCGGCTATGCACACCGATTTACCTCGGGTGGTGCCACGTTTCCGTTCGGTGCGCATGTTGCCGTTGTCGAAGTCGACACCGAAACCGGAAAAGTTACACACCTCAGGCAAATTGCCTGCGACGATGCCGGCACCGTATTGAACCCGCTGTTGCTCGAAGGACAAATTCACGGTGGCATCGCCCAAGGTTCGGCGCAGGCCTTGCTCGAAGAATTTGTTTATGACGTCGACGGCAACCCAAAAACAGGCAACTTGGCCGAGTACGCATTCATCTCGGCGGTCGAAGCACCCCGGATCGAACTCGTCGCCATGGCCACCGCCACCCCTCGCAACCCGTTGGGGGCCAAGGGCGTTGGCGAATCGGGCACGATTGGCTCAACACCAGCAGTGCAATCTGCAGTGGTCGATGCAGTCGCCCATTTGGGCGTGCGTCACATTGACATGCCGACGACGCCCGAGCGTGTGTGGCAGGCCATCAATCAGTAAGACTGTCGCAGTGAACAACACATCAAATACCGCACCAATCGTCGCCGAAAACCTGTCTCGTCACTTTGGCGAAGTCAAGGCCGTTGATGGCATCAACCTCACGGTGAACCAGGGTGAAATCTTTGGGTTCCTTGGCCCCAACGGTGCAGGCAAGAGCACCGTGGTGCGGATTCTCACCACATTGTTGCGACCCACTAGTGGCACTGCGCGAGTTGCTGGTTTTGATGTGATCAAACAAGCCGACCAGGTGCGACGCAACATCGGGGTGGCGCTGCAAGACGCAGCAATCGACCCGCTCATGTCGGGATACGAATTGCTCGAGTTGCAGGCGGTGCTCTATGGAATCCCTGCCAACAAAATGAAGCAGCGCGCCAACGAACTGCTCGAGCGAGTTGGCCTGACTGCTGCCGCAGATCGCCGCGTGTCGACCTATTCAGGTGGCATGCGTCGTCGACTAGACCTTGCGTTGTCGCTCATTCACCAACCTGCCGTGCTGTTTTTGGATGAACCAACGACCGGTCTCGACCCGATGAGCCGTCTGACGCTGTGGGAAGAAGTGCGTCGCCTCAACAGTGAAGGCACCACCGTGATGCTCACCACGCAGTACCTAGAAGAGGCCGACCAACTTGCTGATCGCATCGCCATCATCGACCACGGCCACATCGTGCGCGAAGGCAAGCCCAGCGATTTGAAGCGCAGTGTGGGCGACCCGACATTGCTCATCAATGTGTCGCGGCAACAAATGGATCAAGCCAAGTTGGTGCTCTCGGCATTTGGCGACATGCGCCCAACGGCCGAAGGCACGCTGGGTGTCGGGCTCAAAGGTGGCGCCGAGCGAGTTGCGGAAGTGGTGCGCGCGCTCGACGAGGCCAAACTCGTGGTCGAACATCTCGAACTCAACCAGCCCAGCCTCGACGACGTGTTCGCTGATGCGACGGGTTACCGCCTCGAAGGGGCCGATAATGCGCCACAAGCCGGCTGACACCGCACGACAGTTCGCTGCGTTGTCGCGCCGCTCAACATTGGCATTATTTCGACAACCAGCAATCATCGCACCGTCGCTCATCTTCCCGCTGTTTTTTGCTGCGTTGGGGTCGTCGGCGTTCAGTCGCGCCATCAGCCTGCCCGGGTTTCCCCAAGTGGATTCGTATCTGCAGTTCACGCTGGCAGGCACCGTGACCCAAGGTGTGTTGTTTGGCTCGGTCACTGGCGCCGCAGCACTGGCCACCGATATTCAAGACGGCTTTTTTGACCGCTTACTTGCCGCGCCAACATCGCGCACTTCTATTTTGTTTGGCCGCTTGGCCGGTAGCTCGGTGTTCGGTGGCTTGCAAGCGCTCATTTTCTTGCTGGCCCTCCTGCCATTCGGTGTCACCGTGCAGGCCGGGGTGCTCGGTTATGCGTCGATCGTGCTGGCTGGGTTTCTCACCGCGTTTGGCGTCGGCGCGCTCATGTCGGTGGTTGCGCTGAAAACTGGTTCAGCAGAAGCAGTGCAAGGAACGTTTCCGATTCTTTTCATTCTGTTGTTTTTGTCGAGTGCGTTCTTTCCGCGCGAAACCATGAGCGGCGCCTACCGACGTATCGCCGACTTCAACCCAATTTCATACATGGTCGAAGGCCAGCGATCACTCTCGATTGACGGCATCTCGCTCACTGCAATGACCCAAACACTGCTGATCCCTTCGGGCATTGCCGTGCTCACCACGTTGCTGGCGTTACGCCAACTCTCCGTACGCTTGGCGGCACGATGACCACCACCCGCAGCGTCGGCATTCTTGCCACTCGCAGTGTGCGCACCATCCGCCGTTTGCCGTCGGCATTCTTTCCGGCGCTGGCGATGCCCATTTTCAACATGGTGGTGTTTGCCGGAACGTTCTTTGCCATCACGCAAATACCCAACTTCCCCACCGATCGCTCGATCAATTGGTACATGCCGCTCGGCATCATGATGGGCGCGGCCTTCGGTGGCGTCGGCTTGGGCTTCACCACAATTCGCGATATTGAAACTGGTTTTTACGATCGCCTACGCATGTCGCCGACATCTCGCTTGTCGCTCATCCTCGGGCCACTGACTGGCACCCTCATTCGCGTGCTCCTGATGACCACGTTGGTCATAGTGATTGGCATCGCCCTCGGTGCGCGATTCACTGGTGGGCTGCTCGGCGTGTTGTGTTTGTACATCAGCGCACTCGGCATCGCCACGATGGGTGCCGGCTGGGGCCTCGGCTTGGCATTCAAGTTCAAAGACATGCGTGGTGCAGCAATCATGCAGTTGTCGATTTTTCTCGTGATGTTCTTGTCGTCTGCCCAGGTGCCGCTCGAAGTGATGAGCGGCTGGCTGCACACCGTGGCCCGCATCAACCCAGCCACCAATATCTTGCGGCTGGCCCGCGTGGGCCTGGTCAACGAGTCGAGTACCGACTATTTGTCATGGAATGCCATTTGGGGCGGGCTCGTGGCCGTGGTGGTCATGAGCGTGCTGTGCTTGGGTTTTGCCCTGCGAAACCTGCAAAAACTCAGCGATTAGACAAACGGCCTCCACTGGGGCAATACTGCGCCTAGGGGTTCTGGGGTGAACCCCGTCACACGACGGAGGGTCATGATGAAAGTTTCCATCACCATCAACGGCGAAGCACAATCACACGAGGTCGAGCCGCGCACGCTGCTTGTGCACTACATCCGTGAACAAGCGAAGTTGACCGGCACCAACATTGGTTGCGACACATCGAGTTGTGGCGCCTGCACGGTGCACCTCGACGGCGAAGCAGCCAAGAGCTGCACGATTCTGGCAGCCCAAGCCGATGGTGGCGCAGTGACCACCATCGAGGGTCTCGCCACAAACGGTGAAATGCACCCGATGCAAAAAGCATTCATGGAAAACCACGGTCTGCAGTGCGGTTACTGCACACCTGGCATGGTGATGGCCGCCATCGGTTTGTTAAACGAAAACCCGAAACCCACCGACGACGAAGTTCGCCTCGGTTTAGAGGGCAACTTGTGTCGTTGCACCGGGTATCACAACATCGTCAAGTCCGTACTCGCAGCAGCCAACAAGTAGGAGCCAACCATGAGCATCACCCAAGAACGTGCAAATACCATCATCGGCCAGCGCATGTTGCGCCGAGAAGATCCGGCTCTGCTAACTGGCGAAGCCAAGTTCACCAATGACCTCGTGCTTCCCGGTGCACTTCACCTTGCCGTGTTGCGATCCCCATACGCACATGCCCGCATCAAGAGCATCAACGTGTCGGATGCACTTGCGATGCCAGGCGTTGTTGCGGTGTACACCGGCAAAGATCTGCGTGACGCGTGGGCGGCACCGATGCCGTGTGCCTGGCCAGTCACACCAGACATGAAGAACCCAGCACACTTTCCGCTGGCACTCGACAAAGTCTGTTACGTGGGCGATGGTGTCGTGGCGGTCTTGGCAAATAGCGAAACCGAGTCGCGCGATGCGCTTGACGCCATTGATGTCGCCTATGAACCACTGCAGGCAATCACCGATCTAGAGGTTGCTCTCAGTGACAAAACAATCATCCATGAAGACCTCGGCACGAACAAGTCGTACACCTGGAATCTGAAAGTTGAAGGAACCGAAGGCGCCGTTGACGAAGCGTTCAAAAATGCCGCATTCACCGTCGGCGAGCGATTTGTCCAACAGCGACTCATTCTGATGGCGATGGAACCCCGCGCCGTGGCCGCCGTGCCCCAGCCATTTGGCGGAGACATCACGTTGTATTCAGCCACCCAAGTGCCTCACATCTTGAAGGTCATGACTGCCATCACGCTGGGCATTCCTGAGCACCAAGTACGTGTCGTTGCCCCCGCCGTCGGTGGTGGGTTCGGCTCGAAACTTGATGTGTACGCCGAGGAATTGCTGTGCGTCGCACTTGCCCGTAAACACGGTGCACCCGTGCGCTGGGTGGAAGAGCGCTCAGAAAACACCCAGGCAACCATCCACGGTCGTGGACAGATTCAATTCGTCGAGCTAGCTGCCGACAAAGACGGCAAGCTCACCGCCGTGCGCGTTCGTCTGATTGGCGACATGGGCGCCTACTTGCAACTGGTCACCCCTGGCGTGCCACTGCTTGGTGCATTCCTCTACGCAGGTGTGTACGACTTGCCACTGGCCTACGACTTTTCGTGCACGTCGGTGTTCACCACCATGACACCAACCGACGCCTATCGCGGTGCAGGTCGCCCCGAAGCCACGTACGCCATCGAAGTTGCGATGGATGCATTGGCGCGCAAGATGAAAGTTGACCCATACGAGTTGCGTAAGCGCAACTACATCAAAAAAGAGCAGTTCCCCTACACCGCATTTAGCGGCCTCACTTACGACTCGGGCGACCATCTTGCTGCGGCAGAAAAAGCAATGAGTCACGCCGACTATGCAGCCGTGCGCAAGAAGCAAGCAACACAAAATGTTGCTGGTGCTCGCAAGCGTCTGGGCATCGGCATGACGTCGTATTTCGAAATGTGCGGCTTAGCGCCATCGCGCGTATTGGCATCGTTGAATTACGGCGCCGGCGGATGGGAGTCAGCGACCGTGCGCGTGTTGCCGACATCCAAGGTGCAGGTCGTGACCGGCACCTCACCACACGGGCAAGGTCATGAAACATCGTGGGCAATGATTGCCTCTGAAAAACTTGGCATCCCGCCCGAAGACATCGACGTGCTGCACAGCGACACTGCGATTGCCCCGCTTGGTCTCGACACATACGGTTCGCGTTCGTTGGCCGTTGGTGGCGTGGCTATTGCCGGGGCCTGTGACAAGGTCATCGACAAGGCGCGACTCATCGCAGCCCATCAACTTGAATGTGCCGCCGACGACCTTGAGTTTGTGCAGGGCACGTTCAGCGTGAAAGGTTCGCCCGACAAAGCGGTTCCAATCGCCGCTATTGCGTTTGCGGCATTCACCGCCCACAACCTGCCCGATGGTGTCGAGCCCAATCTTGAGGCTCAATACACCCATGACCCGAAGAATTTTTCGTGGCCATTCGGCACGCACATCTGCATCTTGGAGATCGACACCGAAACGGGCAAGATCGATGTATTGAAGTACATCGCCGTCGACGACTGCGGCAATCAGATCAACCCGTTGATCGTTGAAGGTCAGGTTCACGGTGGCGTGGTGCAAGGTATTGCCCAAGCGCTGTATGAAGAAGCCGTCTACGACAGCGATGGCAATCTAAAAACCACCAACCTTGCCGAATATCTGGTGCCAGCAGCATGTGATGTGCCGCCGATTACCACCGACTTCACCGTCACGCCTTCGCCCACCAACCAGTTGGGGGTCAAAGGTGTCGGCGAGGCAGGCACGATTGGCTCGGCATCCACCGTTATGAATGCGGTACTCGACGCGTTGTCTGGGCTGGGTGTCACCAAACTTGATATGCCGGCATCACCAAACAATGTATGGAAAGCAATTCAGGCCGCACAAGGAGGCAACTAAATGATTCCGGCAGCATTCGAATACAAACGAGCAAGCTCAGCCGACGAGGCCATCAGCCTCATCAGCCAATACGGCGATGAAGCAAAGTTTCTGGCCGGCGGGCACAGTTTGATTCCACTCATGAAGTTGCGCCTGGCGCAGCCCACGATGCTCGTGGATATCGGTCGCGTTAAAGACTTGTCGTACATCAAAGATGCTGGCGATCACATCGCCATTGGTGCACTCACCCGCCATATGGATGTAGAGAAGTCACCAGTGTTGAGCCAACACGTGCCGCTGTTGGCACATGCCGCTGGTTATGTGGGTGACGCACAAGTTCGACATCGTGGCACCATCGGTGGCTCAATCGCCCACGCCGACCCCGCTAGCGATTTGACTGCCACCACCTTGGCGCTCGGTGCCACCTACGTGGCGCAAGGCCCCAACGGCAAACGCGAGATTGCCGCCAAAGACTTCTACAAAGGTTTCTTGGAAAGCGCACTTGCTGCCGACGAGATGCTGGTCGAAATCAAAGTGCCCAAGATGAATGGTGCCGGTTGGAGCTTCCAGAAGTTCAATCGTCGCGCCGTTGACTGGGCCATCGTTGGTGTTGCTGCATGGCGCAACAACGGTGCCAGCGGTGTGGCATTGGTGAACATGGGTTCAACACCTGTGCTCGCCGGCGCTGTGAGCAGTGCGTTGGCCAAAGGTGCGTCTGTGGCAGACGCTGCTGCACACGCTGCTGACGACGCCGAACCACAAGCCGACCTCAACGCCAGCGTGGAGTACCGCACGCATCTGGCCAAGGTGCTGGTGCGTCGCGCGCTCGAAGAAGCGTCGAAGTAATTACTTCGGGTTACAACAACCCGGCGTAACTTCCGCCATCCACCGGCAGGTGGGCACCAGTAATGAACCGTGCTGGCTCGCTGCACAAAAACGCCACCACTCGCCCGAAGTCAATCGGGTCGCCAACCACGCCAGCCGGAATGCCAAGTTGCTGGGCATCGGGTTGAGTGCCGTACACCTCGATGATGCGATCGGTGGCATGAATGCCTGGCTGCACCGAATTGACAGTGACACCGTCGCCCGCAATTTCGCGGGCGAGCGTTTTCAAAAAGCCAGTGACGCCGGCGCGAGCAGTGTTGGAAAGCATCAGATTGGCAATCGGCTGTCGCACCGAAATTGACGTGATCGCCACCACCCTGCCCCATTTGCGTTCGCGCATCGCTGGCACGGCGGCTTCGCACATCGCCACTACTGACAACAAACTTTGCTGCAACGCCGGCAAGTAATCGTCGACGGTAAGCGACGCAAAGTTGCCCGGCTTGGGCCCACCACCATTGGTGACCAAAATGTCGATGTGCCCCAGTTGTTTGCGGGCTAACTCGACAAACATTGTTGCCCCATCGCTGGTTGACACATCACATTCGATGCCAACCGCGTTCGGGCCGAGTGCCGCAACTGCTGCGTTTACCCGGGCACTCGTGCGACCACAAATGGCTACTCGTACCCCGGCTTCGACGAGTGCCTTGGCTGACGCCAAGCCCAACCCCGCAGTAGCGGCGGCCACGGCTGCCGTGCGACCGTTGAGCGATAGATCCATCACGAATTCACGGTAGCGGTTCGCTCTTCGTAGGCTGTGGCTGTGGCGGTTTCGCATGCATCGCTTGCATCGGTGAGCCATGTGCGCGACGCGTTGCAGTCGGCTGGCTATCTGGCTGATGAAGGCTTGGCCACAGCAGTGTTTTTGGCGTTGTCGCTCAAGCGACCACTGCTCTTAGAGGGCGAAGCCGGTGTCGGCAAGACCGAATTGGCCAAGGTGCTTGCCACTTTGCGCGGCAGCGAACTGATTCGTCTGCAGTGTTACGAAGGCATCGATGCCAGCCAGGCGGTCTATGACTGGGATTATTCGCGTCAATTGCTGCACTTGCGAGCCGCTGAAGCCAGCGGCGAAGCAGCAAGCAAAGCCACCGAGAGCCTCGAGAACGAGTTGTACAACGAACGCTTTCTTATTCGTCGTGCGTTGCTGCGGGCGATCGAGCCGCGCACCGGTGCAGCGCCTGTGTTGCTCATCGACGAAATTGATCGTGCCGACGACGAGTTCGAGGCCTTCCTGCTGGAGGTGTTGTCTGATTTTCAAATCACGGTTCCCGAAGTGGGCACGTTTCGCGCCACCGAGATACCCGTTGTCGTGCTTACATCCAACCGCACACGCGACGTGCACGATGCGTTGAAGCGCCGCTGTTTGTATCACTGGGTCGAGCACCCAGGGTTTGAACGTGAAGTCGAAATCGTTCGCCTGCGTGTGCCGCAGGTGCACGAACGTTTGGCGCGCCAAGTGGCTGCGGCTGTCGAGCGTTTACGTTCGCTGCAGTTGTACAAACCACCAGGTGTTGCAGAAACCATCGACTGGGCAACGGCCCTCGGCACTCTTGGCGTAACCCAACTTGACGAAGC
>Ga0222713_10005133_pt1 | contig 12842 bp, 22 predicted proteins | sample C33_649DmetaG_FD_165061 | JGI IMG/M metagenome (GOLD analysis project Ga0222713, IMG submission 165061) | Estuarine water microbial communities from San Francisco Bay, California, United States - C33_649D | ecosystem: Environmental > Aquatic > Marine > Unclassified | place: USA: California...
TCTTAATAGGATAATCCGATTCTTCTAAATCAAATTCAAAATCAATGGATGAGAACTTTTCTCCGAATGCTTTATTTAGTCTAGCTTCTTCAGAGTCAGAAACACCATACGAGTGGTTTAGTGAACCATTTCGTTGGTTTTGGTTATATTTTTTCATAACAAAAAATTTATAGTTAACGAATATAAATAGTTTGTTTGAGCTTAATATCTTTTGTTTCTGTTAGAGATTCTTTCAAATTTTTTCTCAAATGAGTCCAAACTCATACGATTTGGTGAAGTTCGTTCAATGTTTCGTTCAATTTTCATGGATTCGGCAGCCCAATACCAAGCATTCATTACATTTGATTGTGCTGGTATTAGATGCTCTGACCCAATTATTCCACCTTCACCATTAGACACATAATATTGACCATCTTTGGTCATATGTGTTTTGGCATTCGGAAATGCTTTTAGAACTTTTCGTTTAAGACTTTGAAACTTCTTCTTGTCCGGAGTTATCATCTTCTATTTTATTTAATGATTTCGTAAGACCTCGTTTGATGTGGCAGTACGGCGACAATTCCTTGTTGATAGAACAAACATCAATGAGCTTTCCATCTTCCAATTTTAATGCGTAGGTATTACCTCGTTTCAACTTTGTCTTGGAGACAATGGTGCCCACTTTGTGGACACCATTTACCTCCGCAATTACTTTTTCACCAATCATTAGATTCATTCAATTACCTTGATGATTTTTGTTTCAATTACTGCTGACACTTCAAACTCCAAATTAGAACCTTCAAAATCTGCAACAACCTTGGCTTCAGCGTCCGTAACCGATACTGCGTGGACCATATATTGTTCGGTCAATTTCTTGATACGACCTTTTGCATCTTCTTGGTTAACTTTAACCTTTACTACATAGTAACTCATAAATAAAAAAAATTAGGGTTAGTTGTTTAATAATTAGTCTTTAAAATTTATTTCGTATCCAAGGTTTCCATTCTCATCTACAACCATCCGAATAAGACCATCTTCGGAGAGGGATTCAATCGCTTCATCTATTTCAATTTCACGATATATTTTAATAGCTTTAACCAATAATTCTGATAGTAAATCATCATCATTTGCTACCATAAGAAGGTGTTTTACAATATCTAAAAACCGACCTTCGTATTCAATATGTGCTGACTCAAAAAAGTTTCCTTCATACATATACTTTTTAACATTCTCATAGAGCTCGTTAAAATCCTCATCGCTATCGTAATTCATTTTCATTTTTAATCTGAATTAGTCGGTTAATATAATCAACGGATTCGGAGTCACCCATCAGAACATCAGCTTTTCCATATTTGGAAACAACCCACTCAACACCATAATCGTAAACCTCTGAAGATACGATGTTAATACTTGGAACAAACATTTTATTAAATCCCATCTTCTTGCATTCTTTGGATAATTTTTGCATTTGCTTCTTCACGATATTTGATTGATAGTTTGTTTAATTCACGATGTTGTTCATCGGTAATTTCTACACCTCGTTGTTTAGCATCCATATACGCAAATCGCTTTAGGTAATAGCCGGGCAAAGGAGCAGCACCCTTCATCAGATGTTCTGATAGATTATCAAGGTAGGTCATCAACTCATCATCGTTGAGTTTTTCTACCTCTTCATCACTTAACTTTACGAACTTGTTTTTCATACCATTTATATAATTCAACTAAAGACATGGGTTCTTGATTCATCATCTTGTCCCAAAGGTCAACACCAAACTCATTTTTCAAAGCAATCCTCAAATCAATCAGCCGTTTGTTTTCTTGTTCGTTTGCAGTTTCTTTGAGTTTCAGCGCCCGAACTCGTGTCATACGAGCACTATCTTCAGCCGCCCGTTTACGATTTGACTCATCATTACCAAGGTAGTTTTTGTAAGCCAATTCGTAAGCAAGGTCAGCGTCTTCACGACATTTTTTAGAAGCATCAAACAATGGTGAATAGTCAAAATCTCCATTTTTAATTTTGTCTAATAGTGATGAATTTTTACCCAAAGGTCGGCGTTTGTTTTGACCATTCATCCACCATTGAAATTTGTTGTATGCCATATTGAATTAGAAAGGGTTAGAGTAATCGTAAGTTTCCATATCAACATCCACATTGAAGATGTCTTCAGTAGATGTGGTCTTGATGAACTTTTGAACGAACTGCTTGATGTAGACTCGTTCAGACTGAGCACCACCGGCTTCTTCAAAGAATGGGTAGATGGTAATTTCAGCAGCCTCTTCAAGTGAGAATCCATCATAAAGGAGTGAACCAATCTCCACAGCAGCCCGTGTAGATAGTGAGTTGGTAAGTTTGGGAGAATCACCTTTGACCTCGTTACGAGTCATTGAAGTAATCTCAGCCACACTTGCAATCAACTCAGCCTCAACTGAAGGATACATCATCTGAAGGAGTTGAGTCTCTTCTTCTTTGGTCAAGGTATCCATCTCAATGATAGTGAATCGGTCAAGGATAGCCCGGTCAAGCATTCGTGTAGCGGTGTACTCGTTACCGATGTTAGCGGAAGCGATGAACGATACACCCTCGGCGACACGAACCACGGGGGCGTCAGCCGCCTCATCCAATCGTAGATAACGTTGACCTTGGTCAAGAACCGTCATCAAGATATTCCAAGCCTCTGGGTGAGCACGAGTAATCTCATCAAGAACCACAACCGTGTTGGGAGTCTGAATCGCCTTTACAAAAGGTGATGAGTTAAACACCGTACCTTTTGTAGTATCAAATTGAGTATTACCAATTAAGGTCGTTCGTGGGTCTTGAGTAGCACCCAAGTTGATGATGAAGGTATTGTAACCCTCAAGAGAATTAGCAGCCGCCTTAGCAGCCATAGTCTTACCACAACCAGCAGGACCGGTCATCATAATGTTCTTACCACGGATGATGTTACGAACCAAGTATTTCCACTTGAGTGAGTTCATAAACAACATCTTGGGTTTTAGACCCTCGGCTTCATTGTGAATAAAGTTAAGGACATCTTCAGAAACATTAGTTACCATAGGTTCGGTAGTAGGATTAGAATTATAAAGATAAGATTCAAGACCACCATTTGGTTTATCAAAGTTGGTCACAGGTTCAGCTCCAGCGAGCATCTCAACCCCAACACGAGTGAATCCCAAAGAACCACTCTTCAATGTCCCAACAACACGAACTTTAAAAGCCCACTTGCCAGGAGCATTAGCAGCCGCTCGGGCTCGTTTGTAAAGGGGAGTTCCCTTTTCATTTAACTCTGGCAAGTTATATAACTTACCTTCCACATCAGAGAAAAGGAGGATTCCGTTTTTCTCAACAACCGAACCATAAACAAAACGTTGGTTTTTCATAAAAGAGTGATTAACTGATTACTTAACAAAGATACGAAATTATTCGGAATATACAAGCGTCTAATGTTATCAAATTGTTAAATTTGCCTCAAACTTTGAGTTAAGTGATTTAGCAAGCGGAGCCACATCAGTCACGTTGATGAATTGAGCATCTTTACCATACATCGTTTTGAAGGCTTGGGAGTCAGTGCCATAGTAACCTTCGGTGATGAAGTAAGAAAGAACATTGATTCCGGCTTGGCGGATTTTCTTAACTTGGGCCGCAGTGTGGTTGTAAGCATCTTCACCTTCATAATAGATGTCATTGTTTGAGAATGTCGGACAGCCATCGGAGAAGTTGATAAAATAAGCATCACTACCTTTAGCGTATCCAATAATGTCCTTCATCACAGCCTCAAAACACAAACCTTCGGGAGTAGTTCCATTTGGAGTGATGTGGTGGAACAAGTTTTGAATTTTAGAAAACTTGTCCTTACGACTATCATAAGCCACCAAGATAAATGGTACATAATCATTACCATAACCCATCGTGCTTCGGTAAGAAATTACCACATCAATGTTTTGAGTCATTGAAGCCGCCTTAGCGATAGCAACCGCTGCTACTTGGGTGTTATTCCACTTATCACCACCCATTGAACCACTAGCGTCAATAGTGATGTGAATCACAGCGGGCTTGGATTTGTTGACCATAGTTCGTTCAAAGATATCAAAGTTACCAAACCCAATCTCGTGAATCATACGAGCACTCAATTTACCACTCTTCATACGAGGGGTAATCAAAGAGCGTTCTTCACTACGAGTTTTAAGTTTTTTACCCAAGAGAATACCCAACTGAATACCTCGTTGGATGTTTTTTACATATTGGTCGGTACGCCAGACAGAATCCGTAAGAATTGGAAACTGATTGGTAGAAATCAACTCTTTACTAAAGTTACGAACCACATAGGTTTGTGTTCCACCTGAAGCGGAGCTATTCCATTTACGATTCATGTCCTTACCCGTGACCTCAACATCAATATCAGCTCGGTCAAGAGCTTCTACTTTACGCTTTTCACTTTTACCAATTTTCTTTTTAGTTACCTCACCTTCTTGAAACTTCTTCTGCTTTTCAATAGCCCGTTTAAGTTGTTCAATTTGAGATGGGGTGAGTTGTTCCATTTCAACATCATCACCACCATCGGCGGGCTCACCACTCACATCCATATTAGAAGACATACCACTTTCTGGCGATTGGTCATCCATATCACCACTCATATTGGCTTGTCCATTCATTTCATGCTCCTTTGGTTCGGTCTGATTATCACCACCACCTTGACTTTTTTGTTTATTTTCAATGTAGTTTTTAAAGTAGACCATAAAGACAGCACCTGCGACCTCAAGAGCATCCCAAGTGGTTTTCAAACGACCAATGTTTTTAAGGTCAAGGATGTTCCAAATCTCACGAAGACCTTTCAAAGCATCAAGGTCGCGATTTGCGTTGGTGATGTTTACGATTCGGAAAATGTAAGAATCCCAATTCTCATCACGATACTCGGAAGACTGAAGACCTTTATCAATAATCTTGGCGTTGAAGTATTTATCATACATTGACTCGTAGTAACCACGATAGCCCGGAGCGGTTCGGAAGATGTAGTTGTCAATCCTACGGTCTTCAACCACATTAAGTAGGTCTTTTAGTTGGCTATAAATAGCGGATGAAACACTTGATTCAAGTTCAAGACCCATCTTTTCACGAAGATAGTTTACATCAATCGTAGATGGAAGGTAATTATCACGAGCCATTTTACGAAGAACTTCAAAGTCGGTAAGTTTGATGTGAGACCCCTCGTGGAGCGCCAGACCTACCGTGGGGTCAAATTCTGCGTCATCCATCTTAGCGGAAATAACTACCTCCGTACCATCGGTGTAAGAGTCAGAACCACGCTCATCAAAGGTCACCTTAATTGGCATACCCGTTACAATGTTAACAAAGTTGGATACCGCACGTTTGTAGGATACCAACTTCATAAGGTCAGAAGACTTTCGTTCAATATCGGTGACATAGGTAGTATCCTCATCAAGAAACAAGGACTTGTCAAGCCAGAACGAAGAGTAAGAAGATTTTGATTTAGTCATAGGTCAATGATTACAGTACAAAGATACGAAAAATATTTGTATACACAATAGGTCAATGTTAAGAAATTGTTAAATCTCTTGTTTCCACGACTTGTCCTTACGAGTATACATCCGCTCGGACTTATGTGTTTTAGTAGTAGTCTTTTTACTGATATGATGGGCTGCTTCACCAACAGTCCAATCACCATTGAATTTCAACTTGTCTTTATATGTCTTAGCCATATCAATAATTATTACGATGTAAAGATAATAAAAAAAGGGGACTTAAACAAGCCCCCTTTTAATTATTTTTAATCAAAATATCATTTTTTTTGGTATACCTTTATATACTCACACTCTTTGGATGTAACTATCTTCATAGGTTCAATATAATATTTAACAATGTCAATATCGGATGTATCATATAGCATGGTGTCGTTTACAAAAACTATAATTCGGCGTGGAGTCCACAACAATCCATATTTAACTGACTTGTTTTTATTATAGTGTTTCCAAATCTTCTTCATATCAGGTTCCAATGTTGAAAAGAAAAACCACCCATTACTATTTAACGAAATGTTTAAACCAAATATTCTATCCGATGCTAAAATAACATCGCCATCGGTTTGGATTTCAAAATATCCGTATTTGTATTCTTTATTGGATTTTAAAACACTACGTTCTACTTTCCATTCGGTATAGCCGGAAAGTCTATGTTTTTTATATTCAGTATGCTCAAAAATTAATTTATAATCCTCAATGATAGATGGATTGAATTTCTTTTGAGGTAATAAAAATTTAAACCAATTTAATAGGTTCTTCATATAGCTCCTTAAATATTTGTTGCCCCACAAGGATTTGAACCTCAATTCGCTGAACCAAAATCAGATGTCCTGCCAATTAGACGATAGGGCAAAAATTTATTGATGTCATAGACCCGGGCCCAGCAAGCCGTGAAACACGGAAGGGCCCTTTTAAAGGTCTACTTGAGCGGTAAACAGGACTTGAACCTGCGACCCTGACCTTGGCAAGGTCATGCTCTACCAACTGAGCTATTACCGCACCCTGTTGTTATGGGACAACAGCAACCCGCCACTGTAGCTCCACTTTGTTTTTCCCAAGGAACAAAGAAACCTTCACATGGCATGCAAGGTGGAGATAGAGGGATTTGAACCCCCGACCCTCTGCGTGCAAAGCAGATGCTCTAGCCAACTGAGCTATACCCCCAATTCGGTATGAATGTCCGGTAACACTCGTTCATAAAGAACACCGCAGTCGGTTTTATCACTGTCTTCAATTCATACCTTGAGCCTCCAGAGGGACTTGAACCCCCGACCTACTGATTACAAATCAGTAGCTCTACCAACTGAGCTATGGAGGCTTAAGATAGTTGATTAGGGTTCAACTATCAAAACCCTTCGGCTAGACTCAGCTCTTTATATTATTCAGCAGCAGCTTCTGCTTCATAAGCAGCATCTTCTACCTCTTCAAGAGAAGTGGAATCTACAACAACAGTAGTGTCTACGGTTGTTTCTTCAACTACAGCTTCTTCGGTAGCTTCACTACAAGCAGCAACTGATGCTGCGATAGCGAACATTGCAATGATTTTCTTCATACGAAAACTTTACATTAATTGTTAAACATAAAACGACAAAGAACACATCCTTGTTTGAGCGGAAGGTTGGAACTGCCCCAACACCTCTTATCTGGATGATAAGCGACTTTCTTTTAAGTCTTCTTCCGCAATTGTTTGACAAATATACGAAATAAATTTCATATTGCCAAATCTTTTGTTGTTGTGTGAATAAGTATGTAAAATAAACTTAATCATTTAGTTGGCGAGAAGAGATTTGAACTCTTATGTGACCTATTACTCTTTCTACAAGGTATAAGCTTGAGGAGATACACGCCAATTTGTGTCAAGGTGGGGTCGCTGGTAAAAGCTCCTTGACATCCTACGTTCGGTGGTTGGAAGGGAGGGATTTGAACCCCCGTACTCTTACGAGAGCAGAGTTACAGTCTGCCGCCTTTAACCACTCGGCCACCTTCCAATAAGTGAGGATAGGTATTTGCAACTACCTACCCTCGTAAAAGACTTACCCTGGGACGCTGTTCTTATGGGTAGCGTAGTAAGTGCTGTTTGTCGGGAAGACAGGACTTGAACCTGCAACCCCCGGTACCCAAAACCGGTGCGCTACCACTTGCGCTACTTCCCGAACTGGTTGTTAAAGGACAACCATAACCTTGGTGTTAATTGTACACGCCTGGGAGTACCCCGAGCAGGATTCAAACCTGCGGCCTACGCATTAGAAGTGCGTTGCTCTATTCAGCTGAGCTATCGGGGCATTTTTTAAAAACCAATAAATCAAAGAACTATATGTGGGTTTCCGTGTACCGATGGCCGGACTTGAACCGGCACACTCATTACTGAGCGAGGGATTTTAAGTCCCTTGTGTCTACCTATTTCACCACATCGGCATTTTTGTTGATACAAATATACGAAACAAATTTGATATCGCCAAATTAATATTTGGAAATTTGAACTTTTATTTTATCAATTAATTCTTGACTATCCAAATGTGAGACAACCTCTTCTAACAACTCTTTCATGAACTTTTTAGATTTTTCTTTTGAGATTTCTTGATTGTGTCGTTCTACCTGATATAGGTGATATGCGACCTCATCGGTGTTTTTTAATTTGGCATAGTATTTAGCGATACGAGCATCCAATTTACGAGACCTGTGTAAATCAATTACAGTGGGAAACGCTTTGTGTAGTTCATCCAAACGACCTTTTAGGTATTGGATTTCTAATAGCTTGTGTAATTCTTGTTCAGTCATAATTAATAATCTATTCCTTCAATAGGAGATGTTAGTGAATTGCCAATTGCTTCAAATCGTAATTGAGTTATAATATTGTATCTATAAGCCAGAGCGCTTATATTTCGTTGATACATATTACGAATATCCTCTCGTGGGTGTGTTGTATATGTCGCAGGTAAAAACTCATCCGATACTACTATGTTTTGTTTTAGAGTTGGTAGATGAGTTTCTACTAATTTTTTCAGACCTGATTTAGATACTATGTATGAATGTGTTTGGTATGAATAACCTGGAATTACAAAAGAATCCAATCCAATTTCAATATCAGAGTGACCGCCTTGTAGTTTTCGTGATAAAAACAAAATATCGTATTCATAATTTTTTAATTCATCACAAACTTCCCATGGAAATGGGAATTCGGGATTGTAATCATCCTCAAGAATCAAAATGGTTTCGTATCCATTTTTGTATGCGTCTTCCCATACTTTAATATGAGAACACATCCCACCAGCTTCGCCAGTTGTAACTCCACGATTCCAAAATTCATTTGAGTCATCCAACTTCCAACCATCGTAAAATTTAATTCCGTAATCTAAACGACCTTGTTCAGTAGAAAATAATTCACGACCATTTACACCATCAAAAATTATATAGGTAGTTTCATTTGGAACGCCCATATAAACCAATCTTTCTAAAATGGATTTTCTATTCTCATCCGATTGGTCTAATGTGATGATATATACTTTATCTATTTTCATTTTTTCTTGGGTAGTTTTTCAAGAAAATCAATAAAAGTTAGATACATCATTTTATATTTAGTATCTTTTCGTTGATTACGAACATTCACTTGCCGAACCATATCATCAAATAACATATTCAAAATATATCGTGTCCTAACAAACTGACTATCGTTAACTTTTATCTTGCCTTCTAACTTTCGTTCAAATTCTATAAAATCTTTAGCAAATAAATCACCACGAAGGTTCTCTATCATTTCTACCAAATCATATGGGTTTCCTAATGAGTGTTGTTCAAATGAATCATTTACAACTACCATATAGTTTCCGTTTGTGGTTTTATCATTTTGAGTAGCAACTACCCAATGTTTCATCAGACCCAATAATTCTATTTGTTGTTCGGTAGTTAAGTCCATCACTTATTTCCAAATAAAGCTCTAAAAAAATTATACCAAAAGAAGAATGCAAATATAGGCCATATTAAAATAGTTGAAATACGTTCAACGTGGTTGTACTGAACATCCTCTCCAAGTTTGTTGATTCGCATGACCACAAGATTTATTATGAACATATGAATAAATCCAATAATCAAATATAGTAGTAGTATTTCAATCATGAATACAAATATACGAAAAATAATTTATATACACAATTATAATTTTTTAACCACAAACAAATTTGAAGAAGTCATAATTGCCGGTCTTGCGTTTTGGGTGTTTGGTAATGAACCTATAATTTCGTATCCTTCTTTCATATGATTGGAAACCAAGTAGTCAACTGCGTAACAAACTTGTGTTGATGTCCAAATATCTTGATAGTCATCAAATACGATATAACCCCCCGGATTTACAAAATCAGCAAAGTTTGTGAAATCATATAACACATCAAAATACCAATGACCCGCGTCAATATATAATAAATCAACCTTTGGTATTTCTGATTTTAGTTTTTGGATAAATTCTTTATTATGACAATTACCCTCATAGAATTTAAAAGAGTTGTGTGGTTTTATAAACCGATTAATAGTGTCATAAACTGTATCTTCATAAAAGACTTGGCATTTATCAACCCCATATAGTTTGGTCGGATATGGGTGAGTTGATACTAATGCAGAAGAACCACCCGCATAAGTACCCAACTCAAGATACACCTTTTCATCAGCTCCCAATACGCTACGGATATCATAGAGTATGTGATTGTGGTGGTGTAGAATTTTATTTTGAATATTACCTAACGGATAATTGTAAGACATATCACCATCAATTTCTTTAGTGATGTGTTTTAGTATATCAAGCGATTCTTTTGTAATATGTTCTCTTCCAAAAATCACCCTTGATAAGATAAAATATTAAACTCTAAATTTTTACCATTAAGTGATGATTCATCATAATTAGGTTCAAGGACTTGCTTTCTAAAACAAACTTTATCTACAAAGTCAATATCACCATCTTCAGTTTCAATTGAACCAGCTATAATACAAAAGTCTTTTGGAGTTGGTTGGGTGTCTGATTCAAATTCAAAATGACAAATGAATCCCTTGTTTTCTTCAAGGTATACAAGGATGTGTGGAATGTCCTCACCTACAATGGTGTGACCTTCGTTAAAACCTTCGTACTCACCAAGACCATCTTCATCACCCAACATTTCATAAGAATCCATAATATCACTTAATGAACACTCAAATATGTCATTTCCATTTTCATCAGCAAGATAAAAAGTTGTGGTGGATTCGTTAGTTGCCTTTGAGGAAATTTTCCACATATTGGTATCAAACACCGCATAGTCGGGCAAGATATCATATTCTAAATCAAACCCAATATCGGTAACATCTTCGTATTCACCATCCTCAATTAAATCTTGAAGGGTATCAACTTCTTCTTGTGTGAGTTGGTGGGCAGACATATTGATTTCCCAACCACGAAGGTATAATTTATATTTCATAACAAAAATGGGTTTTTCTTTTCTACCGAAAATAGTTTTAAAAATTCCTTTAAAGGTAGTTGTTTTCTTTCAGCAAAACATTGTGCTGCTTTTAATCTTGAGGTTGAAACCACTTTTCCAAGTGATTCTTTGTTTTTGTCGTTTTTGATATAATAAAAACAATACATAAATAAATTATTTAATCCATTCCTTATACGCAAGTTCGTATGCGGTCAACCTGTCAATCTTATGGTCACTACTCATAATTTGTTTTGCAGTTTCCATAACTTCTTGTCTCAATCCATATGAATGTGATTCAAATAAGATTTCTTCAATCTGAGCTTCACAGGTCATTTCATACTCCCTCTCGTAAACGATTTCCATTGGTTCTAACTGATTACCACCGAATGATAGACCATCGGTTGTATAATATACATAGTCTTTAAACTCTTTATAGAACTCAATTTCTTCAATAGTTTTTACACTTTTTGTTCCGATGGGAACCACATAATCACCTAATTCAAAAAGGGGTCTCATTTAAGTTTATATTGTAGTTGTGATTCATCAAAAAATTCATTCGTATCATTCGCAGATGGTGATGTAAACAAGTGTTGTTCATTACCTTTCACAGCCACAAACGTACATCGGTCTTCATGTTCAAATCCATCATTTCCATAGTTCTTGTGTGCGGGCGTGAACGCTTCATAGATGGATGTAAATCCTGTTTTGTTTAGAACGTTTACCAATGAGGGTCGTGTAAACCAAAAACTATACACATTATCCCAAGACGCAAGAATTCGTGTTTCTTTGATGTCTTGCGATTCACCCTCACCATGTTCTTTGTGTAAATTACCAAAGTATGAACTTCCCTCATATGGAAATTCCAATTCAGGTCGTAGACTAATGTGTGTATCTAAAACCAAAAGGTTTTCGGTCATCTGATACATTTTCTTTATTAATTCAATTGCGTCAGTTGCGGTCAAGTGATACAACAATCCACTACAAATAATAACATCAAACCTTCCGTGTTGTTCTAAAGAAATATCTCGTGCGTCTTCTTCCAAGAAGGTTACGTTACGAAGTTCCAAAGTTCGTTTACAAAATTCAGACTTCATCACATTTGCGTGTCGGACTTCAATCCCAACCACATCGGATTCATGGTACGCAAACTCCAAAGAGAATTGACCATCCAAAGAACCCAAATCCAAAACACGAATCTTGTTAAGAGGTTTCTTTGATAAATCAGATACAACTTGTAGGATACGTTTTAATCGTGTATGGGGAATGTCTAATCCGCCATTTGTCCAAATACCTTCAGGTAGTGGGATATCGTAAATGAACTCTCCGTATTGATTTTTAACAAAGTCAAGTTCTTTTTCTAAAACACTCTTTTCTTGATTGGTAATCGCTTTTACCGAAGGTCCCGAAATTCCGTTTGTAATCATTGTGTATAACTTTAAAAATTTTTTTGTGTGTGTAAAGGAATTTGCCATTCCGCCCATTTGCCTGGTTTGCCTGTTTAGATAGAGGTTGGTCTACCGCAGTGAATCATTGCGTTGATTCGTTCTTGTTCCAAAAAAGCAAGGTACTTGAAAAATCGTTTAATTCGTTTCATCGTTATCAATCCATTCGTTAATATCTTCTTTTGTCAACTCGTGTAGAAAGATGGGAGTTTCTTCTCCTACATAAGTATCCCATACGTTATACTCTAACCATTCAACTGCGTCCAATTCCGTTAATCCATCTTGAACAAGAACATCAATCATTTTTGATTTAGAGTAAATCACTCGTTTGTATTCCGTATCCATTCCAAGGATTGCGGAATCGTATCCATCTACAAATATCATTTGATTTCGTATTTTTTTAGTAGATGTAACAATCGTGTCAAATCATCCAAGTCGTAGATTTTTT
>Ga0222713_10005134_pt1 | contig 12839 bp, 43 predicted proteins | sample C33_649DmetaG_FD_165061 | JGI IMG/M metagenome (GOLD analysis project Ga0222713, IMG submission 165061) | Estuarine water microbial communities from San Francisco Bay, California, United States - C33_649D | ecosystem: Environmental > Aquatic > Marine > Unclassified | place: USA: California...
CTACACGCCGGACCAAATATATTATGGAGCAACTATGGCAATTGATGTAACATTTACGGTACCAAAATCAAATACAGGCATATATTCAATACCAATAGGCGTAGGTGGTGGCGGTGGTGTGTTAAGCAATAGTTCTATTGGTCCTGGTAGATTCCCCGCACATTTATATGATGATAGTGTACTTCACCATTTTCTCAAAGATCATCAAATTCAAGGTCAAACAATAATGGCTGAGTATATACTGCCACCGAATTATCTTAGCCTGAAAGAATCGGAAATAAAAGGATTATTGATTGAAAAATTAGTTCAGGAGATGTATAGCCAGAAAAACATAGAATTCACGCAGATGAGAAAAGTTGAAACGGATGAGATGGTTTATCGTGCTAGAATTCATGTGGTGCCAGATACACAAGTCCGTATTATCAGGGAGTTAAAAGATGCAAGAAAAACAACGTAAATCACTGTGGAGGAAGCGAAAGTTTCCAAATAGATAACAGAAAACGACACTTCAGTGTCGTTTTTTTACAACAATCATCGGACCACTTGACAATCCTACCATTTCCTGTGATAATAGAAGCATAGAAGATGAAAAAGAAAGTGAGTTTGATATGAGAATAAAAACAGATTTTGATGTAAGTGAGTTGTGCGGTTGGATCGGTATGGTACTGATACACGCAGCAACATTACCAACAAGTATCGGTGTGATTTTAGGATATAGTGACAGATTACCACCAGTCAGCATGGTGCTGATGGTATGGAGTGGTTTGTTCTTGTTCTTGATTCGTGCATTAGGTAGAAACGATAAATTGTATATAATAAGCAATGCAGTTGGTTTCTTTTTCAACAGCATATTGTTAGCATTGATTGTATTTCGATAGGAAATTATATGAGTAAAGAAATTCAAATGTTCGGCATGACAAAAGATGCCATCCGTGAAGAGTTCATGGAAAGTATTACCGCAAAACTCAGTGGTTTGGAAATGGTAGTTGCAGGTATTCTGAGTGATTGTCAGGAATTAACTGCAATGAATAGGCCAGAGCAAGTAAGGCAGCAATTAAATATAGCCAAGTTCATTTTGTTTGAGATGATGGATCAACGTGAAGAGATGGTTCTAACAAGTTCGGATGATAAGGAGATTGTATGAGTCAAATTAATAAAATCATTGCCTATGAACAAGGCGAGTTGGATGAGGAAGGTATTCTTGAATTATTTCAGGAGTTGATTGATTCTGGTCTAGCATGGAAACTTCAGGGTTCGTATGGTCGCACAGCAAAGGCTTTGATTGATGCCGGCTATTGTGTGGAGGCATGATGTCAAGAATGAAACTTTTTGTTGTTGCTGGTAATTATCAGGAGTTCCAAGATTTTGTTATCAGAAAGCGAATGAAAGGTTTTAGTTATGATTTTGTCTATGTTTCCAAACCTGAAATGCTCCGAGGTCTGACAACCATTCGTGGTTTCTACATTGGCACATACCGTGACCGTGAGGATTGGCCACAGATACGGGACATGATAGCAATTATTAAAGTTAAAGAAAATGCAATACCAGAGGAGGCATTGGATGATGCTTGACAATCCTATGGATACCAGTATAATAGAGTTTGACCTTGATGCTTTGGAGAATATTATGATTACTGATGCGGATGTCGAAATTAATGAATTGGCAAGTATGCTGGCGGCAATAGGCATGGAAGATGAAATTGATGAGAACGAGTTGGTATTGGATATGTTGTACGCCGAGCACGAAGAAATGATGCGGGCGGCAAATAGTTATGATGAAGATGCGATGGCCTACGGAGAGATGGTATGAGCACGAGGGCTGAACAGTTGGAAGAATTGTCCAATAATTGGGTAAAATCTATGAAGGAATATAATATGAGTTTAGCAACCGCACTGATTGGTTTGAAAGATGTAATCATGGCAGACTATGCCAAGTTCCTAAAAGAAATAGATGGCTCGGTAGATAAGTTTGGTGTAGAGTTTGAGCCTGGTAAAAAATATGTGAAAGTTGTTACCATCTCAGGTGGTGGTAGCCGTTCGGTACACTGCTTTGTTGAGAAAGAAAATGGCAATATATGGCGAGCAGCAAGTTGGAAAGCACCTGCCCGTAATTTTGTACGTGGTAATGTGTTTGACCAAGCGTCCTATATTAATCGCATCCAATGGACAGGTGTATCATGAAATTTTGTAAGGACTGTATTCATTTCTTACCAATCTCAGAGATATGCAATTCACAGTGGGCGGTAACGAAGCAAGATCCAATATGGGGTCGGCATGAACCTATGTTAGCCATCGATATGCGTAATGATGGAACGAAGTGTGGTATGGATGCCAAGTTTCATGAGGACATGCATGGGTTCAAAAAATATATTAGTGAGGGAGTGATAGAATGAAAATCGTATTATTGATTATGACCGTATCATTAGCAGCATGTAACACCACCGCTGGCATATTGTCAGGTGCAGGCAAAGACCTACAAGCGGCAGGTGCCTGGGTGAGTCCACAACAATCTATATCATTGAAATAAGGAGTAATTATGCATACGCAATTTTTTACCAGCCGTGAGGAGTATATCGCAGTCCTACAAAATGAGGTAGAAATTCTCCGTCGGTATTACTACAATCCAAACACCTCAGGCACAGGTCATTTCAATACCGCCATTTCTGTACTCGAACAGCGTATTGAGGAACTGAAGCGAGTACCTAATGAAGTTTCTTTTTATCCTAAAGTAGCATAGAATAAATATGGTACTATGACCGATGATGCCGACGACCTCAAGCAACAGTTAGAAAAACTCAAACCCAAGAAGAAAAAACTGGCAGTGCCAGAAGGTTTTCTTGATGAGGCTAAAAGTTATGAGGGCAAACTCATGGCTATTCGGATCATTGCAGAGCGTGAAAAGGGCCGTGTCCTACTGATGTTCAAAGGTATGATTGCCAAGGCTGATGAGGACAGGGCTAAACTAGCAGCAGCGCAGGAAAAAGCAAAACGTGAAGCGGAGCAGAAAGAGGCATTGGCACGTGCCGCTATGATAGCAAAGAACAAAGCCAAGAAGAAATGAAAGAACTACTAAACATCCTACCAAAACTATTGGAGATGATGCCAGGAATTGTGAAGTTCCTGAAGTATATTCCTATTCTAATGATACTTGGTGGTATTGGTTATGGTGTGATGTATTGGTCACAGAATTACCGTGATCCGTTTAAATGTGTTGACAACCAAATCTATGAGCAGGTCCGAGTGGATTCTAATGTATACCAATTCGTGGGTGGTTATTGTGTGGAAGGTAATGATAAATGACCGATAGACAAATAATGATAAGTTTGTGGGCAGGGTTGCTCTGCCTTGTTCCTCTTTTGGTGCTTGGATTGTACTATGAACGAACTGGCCTATCCAAACAGTGTGGAGACGCTGGTGGCACTCTAATCATGACCAAAAGCAGTGATTATATCTGTATCAAAACAAAGTCAATCATCCCGCTTAAATGACCTGGTTCCTGGTTGTCATTTTTGAAATACTCCTCATCCTTCTGAGTATTGTCATTGTGGCAATATCCTACGAACTCCCTCAGGTGTTGTATCCTGACAACACCACCAATCCACCACTTGACAATCCTACCGATTCCGACGATAATAGAACCATAGAAATTAATGGAGAAGATTATGAATGAAAAGTTTGAATTGTTCACCGACGAAGTGTTCGTCAGTGAAGCCCGTAGTATTGTGACAATGCTCCTTGCTGATGTGCCAATTGCAGAAATAGCAAGCCGCCTGAATATCACCGAGTTCGATGTTATCGAAGTGATGCGTGAAGTTATCAAAGAAGAAATTCTAGCATAATACTTGACAATCCTACCGCTTCCATGTAGAATGTTTATATTGAGTGAGAATTAAGGAGTAAATAATGAAAAGCAAAGTCCGAGTTATTGTGAATGGTGTGTCATTCTATACCACCAAAGCACAAATCAAGCGTGGCGTAGGTAGCCATTCATCCCTCAACCTGTTTATCGAGTTAGCACTAGAAGAGTGCCTTCGTGAGAACCTAACTGGTCTAGGTCGCACCTACCAAATGTATGATGCGAAAATGCAAGCAACCCCGTATGATGTACAAATTGATCTGTAATTAAGGAGATTTATCATGGCATATGTATCCCAAGAGTTGAAGGCTAAGATTGCACCAAAAGTCAAGGCTATCCTAAAGAAATACAAAGTCAAAGGTTCACTGGCTGTCCGTAATCATTCCACACTGGTACTGAATATCAAAGAAGGTGCCTTGGACATGTACAAAGATTATGGTAATGTGGCTGATGCTGAGAAATTCGGTATTCAAGTGAACCCATACTGGTACAAAGACCACTTCAATGGTCGTACTCGTGCCTTCCTTGCTGAGGTGATTCCAGCAATGAACGACGGTAACTGGGATAAGTCCGACGCACAAACCGATTACTTTAATGTGGGTTGGTATATTGATGTGAATATCGGTAAGTGGAACAAACCATACGCTAAGGTGTAATTATGTTCTGGTTTATGATATGCTTGACGATTATTGTATGGAGTTTGAGATGAACGACCGAATCAAAGAATTAATGAATGAGGCTGTTAGGTTTCATTGGGATCATGATGGACAAGCGTATGAAGCACAGGTGCATCCAGAAGATTTAGAATATTTCGCTGAGTTGATTATCAAGGAATGTGGTGTAGCATTGAGTCCTATGTTACGTGACATGGTTAGCCGAGGTCAAGCATACGATTTGATTAAACAACATTTCGGAGTTGAGGAATGAGCGGGTCTGAAATCAAACTACTAATTGTTAGCACCATAATGTTTGGTGTGGGATTAATGTGGTTGGGTAATATCTTAGAGAGGTTTGGATAATGAACGAAAAAGTGGAAGCAATGTGGACTGATCCTAGATTCCAACTGTTGGCAGACCTTGATAGATTATTTGATAGTAACAAGATATGGGGCGGTATGGAATGGGTATATCATCCTATTCATCCTACCAAGTATCGTCCTATGGCAGAACGGATTCGTGCAGAATTGCGTAACCTTTATACCGAATATGGAGTTGAATGATGGACAATATCCTCAGTGCCATTATATTGTTTTTTATTGGTGTCGTATTTGGTTGGATATTTGCCCACAGTACCGTAGCCACCGAATGTGATAAATTAAATTCATTCTATGTCGGCGATAGAATATACCAATGTGGAGTCAAATGATATGGATGATGGAATCGTATTTGTATTTTTTGCTGTATTCGCATTCTTGGGTGGTCTTTTTGGTTATGGTATGGGAACATCCGAAACAAAGGCAATTATAAAAGAATGTGAGAAGGAACTACCACGGAATGTAGAATGTAAGATCATTGCCGTACCTATTGATAAGGAATAAGATTATGCCTTTTTGCTTTGATGTTGAAACACTAGGAGTAGAATCTGATTCCGTGGTTCTCTCCATGGCCTGTATCCATTTTGATCCTCGCACCGAGCCGACCTATAAACAACTAAAGGCCGATGCTCTATTCATCAAATTGGACGCTAAGGATCAAGCCACCAGACTGGGCAGGAAGGTGTCCAAGGATACCATCGCCTGGTGGGAAAAACAGTGCCTAAACGCTAAAATAAAGTCCCTGGTACCGTCTCCTGATGATGTACCGGTAGAGGAGGGCCTGTCTATCCTGCGTGAATGGGCGAAGAGTAAGAACGACACCACCTCCTATGTGTGGTCACGTGGCTCCCTGGATAATGTGATGCTCCACTCATTAGAAAGAAAAATAGGCACCGAGCCAATCTTTCCATATAACCGCTGGCGTGATGTCAGAACAGCAATAGATTTCCTGACCGGTTCGACCAATGGATATTGTCAAGTTGATCATCCTGAGTTCAATTATGACATTGACGTAACCAAGCATAATCCTATTGACGATTGTGCCCTTGATATCATGATGCTAATATATGGGAAAGGTAAGTAAGTCCAAAATCACTTGACAATCCTACCGATTCCAGTTATACTGTATTCATAGTGAGAAAACAAGGAGAAATTATGAGTGGAATATATGTGTCGAGAGATTACGGTGATGTCCGTATTATCTCACGTGGTCTGGACTATGTGGTTCAGCGGTTCGTAGAATACAATGACCAAGGTTGGACGGATGTGAATAGTTTCAACCAGATGTCCGATGACTATGCGATTACCAATGCCAATAATTATGCACTGGCTCTGGTAGCAAAACTGAAAGGTGAATTAGTATGATCCAACTTATTACTGATGGTTACAACGGGAAAGATGAACGAGTAGTCCTGTGGCGTACCGGTGAGTATACCTACGAATTAGAAATTGGTACCGGTATATACAAAAAGAACCTCAAGTTCTATGAAACAGAATACTATGAGGCACTTGACCAGTTTGATGCGGCCGTAGCAAATTACCAGTCGGAGGAAGTATAATATGGAAAAAGTATTCATTGTGGTAGAGAAAGTGGCCTATGAGGGTGATACGGTGATGCGAGTATTCTCTACCTATAAAGATGCGGTAGCCTATGCCGATGAATTGACCGCAGAATTAAACTTACCGCTGGATATAGATTATGATGTATTGGAACGAGAGGTATATTAATCATGCCTAAGTTCCAAACTCGCACCTATACCGAATCTGTAGAGTTCATAGGTAAGATGGCCACCCTACCAGGATCCAATGTCGATTCCGAGATAGCCACCATTGCCTATATCTACAAACAAGACCTATTCAAGGTAGGGAAGGATGTAATAAAATTTGCCAATAAATGGAATAAACTTATAGCCAAAGATGAGTAAGTCAGTAATATTACTCCAGAATGAAAAGGTATATGATGACACTGCGATAGTGAATGGCAAACCACTCATGACCGCAGAATTTATTGTATCCGTTTATGATAGTATAGTACCGCAAGATATCCTAGAGAAGAGGATAGAAGTGGCATTATCCAATAGAGGTAGAACATTGTATTATGTGAATTGGACAGAAAGTACAGTGGTATACCGTGAAGCGATATAATAGACCATGCCAATCCAAGATGATGTCCGAGAGGATGTATTAATAGCACAATTCGACCTGATCAAATATTCCATCCATTCCAGAGGTGTATGTGATGCGACCGACCTCAACCATAATAAGTACGAACTAAAATCAACCACAACCAATACAGTATCCACAGCCAGAGATTTTTCAGATAAGCACATAACCCGCTGGAGAAGCCAATATTTCATTATAGGCCAGTGGATAGAATCAAACCAATCCTATAGTAAAATCTATTTCCTATCACCAATCCACATGGAAGGATGGATCCAAACAATAGAAAAGAAAATAAACCAAAGAAAGGATATAGCCGCAAGAGTCCTTCAATCCAATATAGTCGCAGGAGAAGAGCACAAAATCCTAAAGAATATGTTAGAGAGAGGATGTACATTCAATTGCCCACCTCTACCAATCAAGTATGTCCAGAGCAATGGAATATCACTGTATAGTATAGATCAACTAAGAGACCTGGTCAATCAATATCCTATAGGCCAGATACCGAATACCGCAGAGAATACGCTAGACCGCTTTATGGCCACATAGTACCAATACCGGGCGGTCATAATAAAACCGAAAACACCAGTAACAAATCCGAAAACAAACGAAAGCAAACGAGCAGGATTCCCCCATGCAACCGGAATAGTTCCAGGGGTGCTATTTAGCCATCGGGCCACCGAATCCTTATTTCCACGGACCCGGCCACTCCGCCGATTCCGCTCCCGTACTGTCGTATTCCCACAACACCGCACCCAGGCCACTTGACAATCCTTCCGATTCCTGCGATAATGATTCCATAGTGAGAAATAAAGAGGAGAACGAAATGCTAGTCCTAGAATGTTTTGCGGTTTTGCTACTAATAGCCATCCTAATAACTCCAGCACCAGAGGTGGAATAAAAATGAGTCCAGATATGAGAGCGGTTTTAGTTAGTATGGTAGCAGTATTAGCCGTGTTCAGCCCTGCGATTATTACAGCAGTCTGGTTCGTAGCAACCCGTTAATAGGAGAATAACATGGAAACTTTAGAAATTTGTTTTATAATAGCGACAATCCTGGGCTGTGTTTATATCCTAGTGGATGCGATATTTGACCGAGTGGGAATGTGATTTACCGCAAATAATGCTTGACAATGTGGTGACTACCTGGTATAATGATTGTGTGGTTAATGAGAAAGGAAAGAAAATGATTATCCGTCGTGACACTTTGAACGAAATTTCTACACTGAAAGCACTAGGCTATCCAGTGTTCCGTATTGCTGCACTGATGAACCTAGCGATTGGTGATGTAGCAGCAGCCATTAAGGCGTTTAAACTATGAGTACCAATACCGAGTGGATACTAGATGGTGCTAGAGTGAGAGGCCTATACCTAGAGACTTTCCCAGTAGAGGGTGTGGTAATAGACTCCAGAGTATGTTATGGTGGTGGTGTGAAGTATACAGTGGCCCTAGATACACCAATGGAGGTGTATGGTGCACTCCGTGAAACAGTGAATATATTTGAACCAGAGGTGTTGAATGGCTAGATTTACACAGGAGCAAGTGAACGAAGCAATGGCCGAGTTCTTTGCGGATCCAGATGCAAGTATAGAATGGGGTCTATTGCCCGCAGCAGGGAACAACGGACCGATTACAGTGTACAAATTGGAGAAAACCAATGGGAATGATGAAGCGCCAAGTGAATGATATCCTGGACATGTGGTGTATGGGTGCCACTATAGTCCGAATTGCCAAGACCACAGGCCTGACACCGGAAGTGGTCGAGTATGTGATTAATGAGTACGGAGAGGATGTGATGTGATTCCAACAACATGGTAGCAAAACAGCAATTGGTACATAAATTGTACTGAACGCTAGAAGGAACATGCTATTTCAAAGCAACCTTAATGCGGTCTTATTCTCGGATTCAAATTTTTTTCCTGGCCAAAAACTGCTGGCCAGATTTTTTTCGGCCAGTTTCGGTTGGCCACTTGACAAATGGGTAGAGTTGAGTTATACTACACATTCACTAATACATTATGGAGAATCACTATGGGAGCAGTAGCGAAAGCAGCACCACAAAAAGTCGTAAAAGTCGTACCAATTAAAGCGGAAACTGTTTCGGATGCCACGGTAAATGGCCATCCTGAGTGGAAGCACGAACTATGGAAAATCTCGGATATCACAAAGAAAGTAACGGATAAAGTCTTAGAGATCAATCCCGCAGATAACCGAGCATCGACCGTGGCTTCAGACGGAAATGCAAAAAATACCGGTATTATTTTGAGTATTATAAACAAGTTAGGTATTAGTGCATTGACACTTCGTGACATCACTGATTCTGCCCGACACAATAAACTATATGGTAAGTCCTATAAGTACCTAGTTATGGATGCTGGCCATCGGTGCCGTGCTATTCTCTGGTTTATAGACGGTAAGTTTTTTGTTAAGATCGGTAATAAGAAATATGACTGGAACAATTTGGATGAATCTGTACGCCAGGATTTTCTGAACTTTGAAGTTTCGGTAGATATCGTTAAATGTACTGAAGAGCAATCCTCGCAGATTTTTGAGAATCTGAATAAAACCACAAAGGTCGATTCGTATGCGTTGATTATGAAGAACGATGAATCTACCGTAGTTGAGTTTATTCGGAAGTTGACCAGAGACTGGGCCATATATAAGTCGGATGCCCATCCTTTGTTTGCTGTATCGGATCGAAAGCAAAAGCCTTTGTATATGACTGGAAATGCGCCAAATCTTGAGAATCTGTGGGATAAGTATGGTTTGGTTGTGACACAGAAAGTGATAGCCAAAAACAATACCGTTTGTTCTGAGGAAGATGCCAAGAAATTGATTAAGCAATACGGCTCAACCCGTGAACTGCCAAAAGTAGTTCGAGATAACGTAGAAGATTTTTTAGATTTGGTCAAGAATGTGGCCATAGAAACAAATCATAAATTTTCTTTGTCCTCGTTTGGTGCTTTCCAAGCGGTGTATTTTAGAATGTGGGAAAATGAACGTATGGCGGGTGGCGATAAGCCTAAGGTTAATCCTGTTGTTTTTGGCCAAAAGTTTATTTTAGCGTATACGGCTTTGACACATAAAACAAACGAGGATACGATGGACATCTATGGCAATGGCGAACAAATCCATATCCGAAAAATTGTTAAGAATGATAGTTATGCGTTTACTAAACCTGACCTCCAGAATTTAGTAGCCGACTTGATTCTTGACCATATGAGCAACCAGGCATAATAGTATGGATTATAAGCCAGAAAACTTCGGGGTAACCAGCATGGCAAAGTACCGTGGTAAAACACGGGACGAGGTTACCCTGCTTCTTGGTCAACAAAATCACCAATGCTGGTGTGATTTGAATTATCCAGGATCGTGTAATCGCCATGGTAAGCAAATGAATGCTGCGGAGGCGGCGGGCGCACACATCAAGCCATATTCGGAAGGTGGTGATGAATGTGTTGCTATGTGCCATGATTGTAACCAACTCCAAGGTAGGCAGCATTTGAGACAATTTGTATTAGTGTTGGCGGATCTCCAAAGAGAGTATAATGCCAACACTAAATTTTTAAAGGGACAAAGAATGAACAAACCTTATATAAACTTGCTTGCGGATAAAGTACAGGCAAAAGTCCAGAATCGTGATAATGGTACCTATGATACTAGGAAGTTTAATCTGGAGTTTGCTCAGTTGATCGTTGAGATTTGTGCGGATATTGTGGAAGATGGTGTAGATCATCGGGAACCGGCTTCGACCTACGCAGATAAGATTCGTGAGCATTTTGGCATAGAGGTGGTGAATGAGTCAGAATAAGATAATCGCTCACATGGGCGTTAAAGCAGGACTGTTGAACTATGTGGACCATGAGACACCACGGTTCTACTTTTTGTCAGGTCATGCTACTGAAGAAGATGTGTTTACTTTTGCTGAGGCCATCATTGAGAAGTGTATTGATATTATAGAAGATGAAGATGATGGTTCTGCGGATACTAAAAGTGCTCGTTTGGCAATGATAAGTATCAAGAAACATTTTGGACTGGAAACTGTGGATGATACTCTGCGGAATCGGTCTACTTACTTTGGAAATGATTTATAATGGGATACGGCGTACACTCAAATAGTTATCAAGGCGATTACAAGCGAGTGCTGACCGTTTGTTCGGCTAATATGCTTCGGTCACCTACGATGGCTCATGTGCTTTCGGCGGAACCGTATAACTTCAATACTCGGTCTGCAGGTACGTCGGACTTTGCGTTGATTCCTGTGACTGATGATTTACTGATGTGGGCAGATGAAATTGTCTGTGCGGATTCGGAGCATACCACAGTTATTAATAAAATGCTTCAGAAATTGGATATCGATAAACCTCTGATCAATCTCCGTATTCCTGATGTTTACGAATACCGAAACGAAGGACTGATTGACTTGATTAAGTTGCGATATGATGATATAATGAAAGCAGGAGAAAAGTGATGATACTTGGAACATATATTTTTGGCGTTCTGTGCCTACTGATGTCGGGTTCGTTTTTTACTACCATTTTCTTTGACCATGTGGTGTCGATTGAAGAACCGCATTGGACTCAGTGGTTCTTTGCGATTGTTGGATTTGTGTTAGGTAATTTTTTATTGATAGCATGTATAGGTAAAGCATGAGATACTGGACTATAAGTTATCCGTCTAAGAATACACTAGGCGAACCATTCATCAAGTATGAAACTCTGACGGACACAGATGTACTGGATCGATACTGGGATACATGGTCAGGACATATGCTTCGCTGGTACCATGATAAACGGTTGTTGACAGGTGAATCCGATGGACTGGAAATCATTACACCAGAAAAGTGTATTGAAGATTGGTCTATTACACACCGAGCAGTTAGAAATGTTTGGCGTGAAATGAAGGAGTGTATAGCATGAAAATTTTATTTGTATCTCATGGACCGAAGCAAACAGTTGTTACGGTAAGTCTTTATTGTGACCTTAATGATGGATTTGAAACGCATTTGTACAATCATGATGGTGGTCATACCGAGATGTGGTCAGTATCTTCTTCCTTTGAGCAGGCAGCGTACATGCACAAACAACTATGTGAGAAGTGTTATATAAAGGTGAACATGTAATGAGTCCAGAACTTGAGCAGAAACTAATAGACAAGTACCCGAATCTGTTTTCCAATAAACAGTTACAGTTTTGGGGTTTTGAGTGTGGTGACGGATGGTTTGATATCCTTGACCATCTGTGTGGTGCCATTACTCAATACACATACAACTCCGATGATTTGATGGTTGACCAAGTGAAAGAGAAGTTTGGTCGGCTGCGGTTTTATCTGTCAAGGGAAGATGATGTAATCCATGGTATGATAACGATGGCCGAATACATGTCTGGTAACATTTGTGAAGTATGTGGATCACCAGGTACAACTCGTGGTGGTTCGTGGTTTCGTACAGTTTGCGATACTCATGCGGAGAAGCAATGAAATATCTTTTCAGAAAAACCAAAGTCATATATGATGCTCACCTGCAAGAATATAAGATTTATGTCAAAAACTTCCTATTTTGGAAATTTGATAGATCATACAAAGTAGGTACATATATGCTAGATGAAACTGCAAAAGAACACGCTATCAATTATGCTAAGAATATATTGAATACCGTTGAAGTGTATAGGAGCGAATAATGAGCAAAGAAATAAAATACTTGACATGGTCCGAACTTGATGATATATTTCAAGATGTCTATGCAACTGGATGGCCAGCACCTAAATTGTCTGGTGATGATGAACAGTTTGC
>Ga0222713_10005135_pt1 | contig 12838 bp, 14 predicted proteins | sample C33_649DmetaG_FD_165061 | JGI IMG/M metagenome (GOLD analysis project Ga0222713, IMG submission 165061) | Estuarine water microbial communities from San Francisco Bay, California, United States - C33_649D | ecosystem: Environmental > Aquatic > Marine > Unclassified | place: USA: California...
GCGAGATGTCGCCGGTCACCGCAGCCCAACCGATCACCGGTGGGAGTGCGCCAGCCGCGCCGCCGATCACGATGTTCTGTGGGGTTGAGCGCTTCAGGATCAACGTATAGATGAGCACGTAGAAGGCGATAGCCAGGAGCGACACGAACGCCGCCATCATGGTGGTCGTAAACGCGAGGAAGAGGAAGCTCGCGACGCCAAGGATGCTCGCAAAGAGGAGTGCGGCGCCGATGCTAATTCGACCCGTCACGAGGGGGCGCGCGGCAGTGCGCGCCATCTTTGCGTCAATATCGGCATCAATGATGCAGTTGAAGACATTGGCACTTGCCGCACTGAGGGTTCCCCCGACGAGTGTTGCGGCAATGAGTGTGAGTGGCGGAAAGCCGTGCGCGGCAAGGAGCATGGCTGGGACCGTGGTGATGAGCAGCAACTCAACGATACGGGGCTTGGTCAGTGCGACGTAGGCGAAGATCGTCTCGCGGAGTGTCAGTTCGCTGCGCTTCGGTCCCCCAGGAGAAGATCCGCCAGCAACACGGCCTTCAAGCAGCGCGATTGAAGCCGCACCGACGGTGAGGATCCAGATAACGGTTGCAAGTGCGACATGGAGCGTCTGCGTCCACGGTGCGAGCTTGGTGAAGATCTGCACGGCGCCGATCACGCACTGCACGGCGAAGACGGCTGCGGCGTAGGTGAGTAACTGGCGCACACGTGCCGGGCTCCCCTTTTCGCGGCGAACGATCCAGATCGCCGAGATCAGGATGAGCGCGACGATCGCGGTCGCGTAGCGGTGCAGGATCATCGGCGTCGAGAGTTCGGTGATCGGCGGGAAGAGGGTGCCACCCATGAGTGGCCAATCTGGGTAGAGGAGGCCCGTGTCTGTGCCCGTCACATTCGATCCGAAGAGGAGCAGGGCGTAGATCGCGCCCGCGGCAACGATCGGAGCTACAACGCTCCCGCTCGCGCGACGGATGCCGCCGAGGGTCTCGGCGTAGCCACTCCGGGCAAGCACCCAGACCTGGAGCCCGACGAAGGCCATCGCCGAGGCGAGATGCGCGGTCACAGATGCCCCCGAGTTAGATTCGAGAACGGTTTGGCGTCCGAGCCAAGCCTGGAAGAGCACGAGCCCGAGGAGGGCGATCGAGGCCCCCTGCAGCGATCGGCGGTCCTTCAGGTTTCGCAGCGCGAGCGCGACCACCGCCAGAACGATCAGCCCGATCACCGCCGCGATCGCGCGATGGATCCACTCCAGCCACGCCTTGTAGGCAATGACGTCGCCTGAATCTGTGGTTGGCGGAATGATCTGCCCGTAGCAGAGTGGCCAATCTGGGCAGCCCATCCCCGAGTCCGTGGCGCGAACGATGACGCCGATCACCACGAGGGCGATCGTGGCGCCGAGGAGAAGTCGTACTGCCGCGCGGAAACTCTTCATAGGTAGATGGTACGCCGAGCCTCAGAAACGTGGGATAGAGTGGAAACATGAAGAACTACCTGCGGAGCACCGTTCTCGTCGCCCTCAGTGCCACTCTTGTTGCGTGCGGTGGGGCAACCCCCTCCCCCAGCGCGAGCAGTAGCGGAAGTGCGAGGAACGGCTGCATTGACGCATGGCCAGCCGCAGGTCAGGCGAGCTCCACTGGGCCACTGCCCATGCTGGCCAACAGTGACCTTGCTCCCGGTGCGAATCGACTCATTCTCGGACTCATTGACAGCGCCAGCTTCCCGCTCGGCTCCCCAGCCTGGACGCTGAAGAGCGAAATCTTCGACATCACTGCCGACGGTTGCACGCCACTCGCCGCTGCATCGCCGCTCCCTTTCGCATGGGCGATCACCGACGTTCGCGGCTTCTTTATCGGCACAACCGAGATCCCCGTTGGCGCGCGTGAGATCGGACTCGTGATTAGCGGCACCGACGCCACTGGTGCAACGGTGCTCGTCCGGTTCACCTCATTCGTGCAGGCAACCGGCACGGCACCACGCCCTGGAGACGCGGCGCCAAACGTAGCAACACCACTCGCGGCCACAAGCCCACAGGGCGTTGCGGGAGTATCAACAGATCCAGATCCGCGCAGCGACTTCTATACAAACTCCGCCGCAGCGCTCCTCGCCACAGGAACTCCATTCCTCATCGCCTTCGCCTCGCCAGCGTTCTGTGTCTCGCAGGCGTGTGGGCCAACACTCACGCTCCTGAAGAGTGCAGCCGATCGGCACCCGGGGGTCGTGATCGTGCACGTTGAGCCGTATCAGATGAGCTGGAACGGCACGCGCCTGATTCCCGTCCTTGCAGCCGGCGGTGGACTTCAGGCAACGGACATCGTGACGGCGTGGCAGGTTCCAGTTGAGCCATGGATCTTTACGGTTGGTCGCGACGGTCGCATCCTACGATCCATCGAAGGGATCGTCAGCCCAGAGGAACTCGATGCTGCGCTGGCGGAACTTGCCGCGAACTAACTAGCGACCACTGCTCCCAGGGGCGCCGATCGGCTCCCCCGCCGCACAGAGCGGACAGTTGGCTGGTTCGTACGTCGGCAGGTCCAGTGTGATTCCAGCGATGAGCGGAATTGGCTCGCGACCCTCTGCCTCAATTGCGGTGAGTCCCGGTGTGCGACTTGCGACTACGGCGGCGGCGATCGGATGGGCACCCGCTGCATAGAGCGGCGGGAGGAGCGCCTGGAGTGATCCGCCCGTCGTCAGAATGTCGTCAACCAACAGCACGCGTGCACGTGGTGGAATCTGAAAGCCACGACGGAATTCACGACGCGTGGCTCCATCCGTTCCGCGCACCTCCTCAGCGAAGAGGCCGCGCACGCCGAGGAGTCGGCCAACCTCGTACGCCAAGAGAACACCGCCAGTGGTTGGCCCTACGACGAGGTCAATATCGCCACCATGCGCCTGAACGAGTTCGAGGCTCTGCACGGCGAGTGCGTGCGTGATCTCTGCGGCGGCAGAGGGATGCTGCAAGAGCGACCACTTCTCGAGGTACTGGTCGCCATGGCGTCCGCTCTTGAGCAGAAAGTGGCCACGCTGCAGCGCACCGGTGGCGAGTAGGAGGCCTTTAATGCGCTTCGTTGTTGCTGCGCGATCTCGTGGATCGACTGGCGCGGTGGGGTAACCGGAGGGCGGCGTCAGTAGCTCGCGCAGCGGGCGAAGTGGTTCACTCATGGCGAGAGCCTAGCGCGCTCCCGCACAGCGCGAGAACACTGGTCTCGCCCCTGGCGGCCACCGCACGCCGCAGCGAATCGCCCACCGCTCCGGGGAGTCGCGGGTCAGCCCAGAGTGCCGTTCCAAGACTCACCGCGCTTGCGCCCGCAGCGAAGGTGTCGAGAGCGTCGGCCGGTGAGCCGATCCCTCCCCCACCGATGATCGGTGCGCCGGCACCACTCGCCGCCTCAGCGATTGCTGCGAGTGCGGCGGGGCGCACTAGCGGCCCTGAGAGTTCACCGATCCCTGCAGCCAGGGCCGGCCCGCGTCGTGCGCGATCAGGGAGAAAGCCGTGCGGCGATCCGCTCACGGAGAGGACATCGATCCCCGCGTCAATTGATTCGCTCGCCAAGCGGCGGAGCTCACTCGCCGCCGACGAAACCTTCGCAATGAGTGGTCGGTCGGTCGCGCCGCGCGCCGTATCAATGAGACGCAGTGCCTCATCCGCCGACGACTCCCATCGGCCACCGTCAAGGCCGTCACACGGAGCGGTGAGATCAATCTCAAGCGCCGCAATGCCGAGCTCGTCGGCGCGCCGCTCCACTCGGGCAATCAACTGCGCAAGCTCCTTCACTGAGGAGGCGACGAGGGAGAGGGCAACGGCGCACGGAGTGGAGCGCCAACTTGCGCCGTGTCGATCGATCACCTCATCAGCGCCTGGGTTCTCGCGGTTCACCGCATGCATCAGTCCACCCGGTACCTCGACTAGTCGTGGCATCAAGCCGCCGAATCGCGGTCGCAGCGAGATGCCGCGCACCACAAAGAGGCCGACCTCTCGCAGATCAATGGCACCACCAGCCTCGTTGCCAAAGCCGAGCGGCCCAGCGGCGACGACAATCGGTCGCTCTAGTCGCAGCGGGTGCTCGGTGCCAAGGGTGACGGCAAGGTCAACGGTGAGCGGATTGATCCGCTCGTTTACCTGCGCCGCTACCTGCGCGGTTCGACTCGTGCGCGGCGCGGCCGCCTTTGTGCGCTTACGTGGGGGCACTTATGCACCACCTTTTGATGCGGAACCCGTTGCGTCTACCGCTGGACCTTCGCGACAGAGGCGCACCTGGCCGGCGCGTGTTGCAACGGTGCAACCACCGCATGCGCCAATGCCACACCCAATCTCGTGCGCCAGCAGCGCCTGGAGCCATGGCGCACGATCACCAGCGGGCGCGGTGCGTGTGCGCGCGGGCTTACCACTCGCGGCGGTGCGATCTGCGGTGCGGCGCCGAAGTGCGGCAGAAGTTGCAGCGGCCCGAATATCAGCAGCGCCCGCGACGACCGCCTGGTCCGCCCAGACGACGTATTCAGCGAGTAGGTCAGCGACAGTGCCGCGGTGGCCGATGCTGCCATCGCTCGTGGCGACGACGATCTCCACTACATCGGGGAGCAGGCTGGCTGGCGGCAGGTCAGCCGCCGTCTCCGCCTGCTGGAGCATCGTCACGCTAATCCCCGCACTCGTTGCGGCGATCGCCAGCGCACGTACCCAGGCGAACCCTTCGCCGTCGGCGATTAGTAGGAGTCGCATCGTGGCCTTATTGATGAGGATCGGCTGACCGATCGGCCCGATCAGCTCAATGACTTCGCCAATGCGTAGCCCAGCGAGTGCGTCTTGGCCGCCATCAGCTCGCGGCTGCAGCGCAACCTCAACGCTCCCGCGAAGAAGGTCGACGCGCGAAACGGGGGCGACGCGGCGCACGCGATAGCCGCCCGACTCTGGGCGTACCAGGTGGAGCGCGTGGCCTGGGCGCAGTGCGGCAATCAGGTTTGGTGCGCGGAACTCCAGCGCAATGCGACCGGGGGCTAGTTCGCCAATCGCGAGGAGTTCACCGGCGACGGGCGTGCTGCCCATCGCGAATCAGACCGACGCGCGGTCGTCCCCGGCCACGCCGAGGCCCGCCACGATCGCACCGGTTGGTCGTGGCGCAAGTCCAGCAGCTGCACGCAGTGCCGCTTCAATTCGATCGTAGAGATCAGCGGCGCCCCAGAGCTCAACCACCTCAGAGATGCTGACGCGATCCATCGAAGCAACGCCCTCGGCATCGGTTGAGCTCATGGTGAAACCACCCTCCTGGTCCAACACGAGCTCTGCGGCATCAGCCGTGCCCGCGAGGATGAGTGGGCCTGCGCTCTGCAGTACGTTGCGGTGCTCGCGCAGGTAGCGGCTCAGCCGCTCGGTCGCATGTTCAATTGCCAGAAGTCGCTCAGAGCCTGCCGCTTCTGCAGCGTCGGCGTAGCGACGTGCTAGATCTTGCGAGATCGCGGGTACCCCTTCGGCAGGTGCGGCCTCAACCTTTGGCTTTCGTCCGAAGATCATCAGCCCGTGTACTCCAAGTCTGAAGAGAGTCGCTCGCGCAGGAACATGGAGTGATGGCGCTCAAACATCCACTCGCCGGCGCGATGGCCGAGGGCGCGTGAGGATTCGTCGGCCTCGAGCTTGTCGAGGGTGCCATAGTCGGGAAGGTCAAACATGATCACGTTGTCAAAGTCCCAACCGTGCGCGACGTTGTACCAGCCGATGAACTTGATGCCGAACTTCTTCTCATACTCCTTCACCGTGCGCGGGAAGAGGGTGCGCATGAAGAACTTAAAGAAGGGGTCGCGCCCCCGTCGAATCGAAAAGTAGGTTGCAAGTACTGGCATCAGCGAGATTCTCCCACGCCGCCGCTCCCCTTGTCGCCCTTTGCCTCATCCTCGAGCTGCCCCACCGTCTTGGTGGCGCTCCGCATCGGTGCACGGCGCCCCTTCCGGTCAGCAGCCACAAGGCGCAGCAGGAAGATTGAGGTCTGCCCCACGAGGAGCAGCAGGATCACCACAAGGAAGAGGAGCCCGATCGCAATCGGGGCGGGCCAGTTCAACACCGCCGAGAGTGGGGCCAGGATCATCGCGATGACAAGTGCCACCGCCTGAATCCAGAAGCAGCCGAGGCCTGGGCCGCGGTCGGCATCGAGTGGCCCCCCTTTGTATTCGGGCATGGACTCTGGTGCGGGTGTGGTGCTCATGCCCCTATTGTGGCGCAGATTGCGACTTACCTCTGATAGGCGGGGCGACCCTCTAGAACGGTCAGCTGCACCGCGCCAGGGAGTTCGCGATCAATCAACGGTGTGTTGATGCTGCGCCCGAGTAACGTTGCGCGGCTCGGACGCCAGATTCCTGCGAGGTCAACCTGCACCAGGGATGCCGCAGCACCCGGGGTCACACCCGCTGCGGCGACGCCGAGAAGTCGCGCTGGTCCTGTTGTCAGCGCAGCGACGATCGTCGCGAGTGAGAGCTCTCCGGCGTGATGGGCAGCAAGCGCAACGCTCAGGCTCGTCTCAATGCCGGCAATCCCATTAGCGGCGAGTCCGAACTCCACCTCTTTCTTCTCGCGCGAGTGCGGCGCATGATCAGTGCCAATCGCCAGTGCGGTGCCGTTGCGCAACGCCTCACGACAGGCGGCCGCATCACCAGCGGCGCGTAGTGGCGGACAGACACGCAGATTCGAGTCGAATGAATCAGCGGTTGGGGCGAGGCGTTCGTCACCGCTGGCAACCTCCCAGGCCCAACGGCGGTCACCAGCAATCCACGCATCGGTCAGGGCGATGTGGTGCGGCGTGACATCACAGGTGAGCAGCAGCCCCTCGCCCTGCGCCGAACGTACCGCTGCGAGCGCCGCCGCCGTTGAGAGGTGCGTTAGGTGTAGACGCGCTGTTGGCGCAGAGGAAACAACGTCACGCAGCACGGCGATGGCGCTCTCCACAGCGCGGAGCTCTCCAGCCGCGGGCCAGGGCCGCAGGCCGAGTCGCGAGGCGACGAGTCCGTCGGCGGCCTCACCACCGACCGTAAGTGTCGGCTCTTCGCAATGCTCGATCAGTGGAATCCCCGCAGCGGCGGCGGCGAGCAGTGCGGCGCGGAAGATGGCGCGATCGGCGATCGGGCTCCCGTCATCTGAGATGGCGACGGCTCCCGCCTTGACTAGCGCTGCAACGTCACTCACCTGCGTGCCGGCGCGACCAGCGGTGGCGGCGGCGATGGGAAGGAGTCGCACGCCGTGGCGCTCGCCCGCGATCGCTGCTTGAAGCGTCTCCACGTTGTCGGCGGCTGGCTCCGTGTTGGGCATCAGTGCGACGGTGCCGTACCCGCCGTGTGCTGCCGCGCGTGTGCCGCTCTCGACCTCTTCCGAGGCGTTCGCCCCAGGCTGCCGAAAGTGCGCATGCAGGTCAATCAGTGCTGGCAAGAGTGCAACCGTTGGATCACCCGGGCCAGGATTCGCACCCGCCGCCCAGCAGGCGCGCGCCGCCGCTTCGCCATCGCGCCAGGTCACCGAAACGATCTGGCCCGCGACGATGCTGACATCGGCAGCACCAGCGAGCTCAGCGACCGGATCAAGGACCCAGTGATCAGCGAAGTTCGCGGTCAGCAGATCCGTCATGCACGCGCCCCGCTCACTACCTGCTGCAGAACGGCCATGCGCATCGGGATCCCCGCGCGCACCTGCTCGAGTACGAGGCTGCGCGGGCCGTCGGCAACGTCGGGGTCGATCTCGACTCCTTCGTTCATTGGCCCTGGGTGCAGCACCAGCGCGCGTGGTGCCAGCGCAGCAAGTCGCGCCTCGGTTAGTCCCCACGCGGCTCGATATGCCTCGAGCGAATCAAGCTCGCCAGGGGTGAGTCGTTCGCGTTGAATGCGTAGCGCCATTACGGCATCGGCGTCACTCAACGCTTCGTCGATGCTCCCCACCAGCTGCACGCTCCCTGGTGCGCCGCGGAACGACGCAGCATGCTCTGCGAATCCGGTGGTGAGCGATGCAGGCCCAGTCAACACCACCGTTGCACCCGCAGTTGTGAGCGTGTGCAAGTTAGAGCGCACGACCCGGCTATGCAGCAGGTCACCAACGATGGCGATGCGCCGACCGGCGAGTGATCCGCCGCTGTCGCCCAGGTGCCGAGAGAGCACAGAGAGGTCGAGGAGCGCTTGCGTTGGATGTGCATGCCAACCATCGCCCGCATTGACGATGCTCCCGCCAAAGTGACGTGCGGCGAGCCATGGGGCACCAGCGCGCTCATGGCGCAGCACGATCACCTGGGTGCGCAGCGCCTCAAGGGTGCGGACGGTATCGATCAGCGACTCCCCCTTTCCTACGGATGAGGTGGCGACGTTGAAGGTGGTGACGCGGGCGCCAAGGGCAGAGGCGGCCGCTTCAAACGAGAGGCGCGTGCGGGTGGAGGGCTCGTAGAAGAGGGTGGTGACGCCGACGCCACGAAGTGCATCGCTGCCGCCAGCAGGAGAGTCGAGAAGCTGCTGCATCTCGCCTGCACTGGCAAGCAACTTCTGGAGTGAACGCCAATCGAGACCCGCAACGTCAAGGAGATGGCGGCGGCTGCGCTCCTCAGCGGGGGCGGCCTGGGTGACCATCGTCAACCCTCCGTGTGCCGACTCAGCCTTTCGCCTTGGCGGCCGCCTCGTTCGCGGCAAGATGCTCGGCGAGCAGCTCCACCTTGACGAGGTCTTCGCCGTCAATTTCCTTTACGCACACGCGCACAACCTCTTCGCTGGTCGTTGGAATGTTCTTGCCAACATGATCGGCACGGATTGGCAACTCGCGATGGCCGCGATCAATCAGTGCGACGAGGCGGATCGCCTTCGGTCGGCCGTAGTCAATGAGCGCATCGAGGCCAGCGCGAATCGTGCGACCCGTATAGAGCACGTCATCCACCAAGATCACCGTCTTGCCGGTGATGTCGCCAGGGATCGAGGTGCCGCGGTGAACTGGGGCAACGGCGATCGTTGAAAGATCGTCGCGATAGAAGCTGATGTCAAGGGTGCCTGACTCAACGGTGACGCCTTCGTGCTCTTTGATCGCCTCAACGATCACCTTGGCAAGCGGGACGCCGCGGCGCTGAATGCCGACGACGACGAGACCTTCGGTCCCCTCTTTCTCAATGATTTCATGCGAGATGCGGGTCAGTGCCCTGCGGATCTCTTCGGCGTTCATCACCTGTCGTGCCATGGTTCACTCCTTTGCCCCGCCGGCCGATCTCTGCCGACCACGTTGCGGGTGCTGCGGAACGATAGCAGGGCGGCTAGGCGAGGGCGCGGCGGAGTTCCGCAACCGCCTCCTCAGGGGAGATCGGCACCACGGGGATGCCTGAGGCGAGTTCCAACCCACCGATCGGACGGAGGCGCGGGTGCAGCTCCCAGTGCCAGTGATAGGTGCCGTCGACGCGCTCGCGCAGCGGCGCCGTATGCAGCATGAGGTTGTAGGGCGGCATGCCGATCGCCCGCAGCGCCCGGACTGCCGTCTGAAGCGTGCTGGCGAAGCCTGCGATCGTCGCCGCGTCGGTATCGGCAAAGTCGGCCCCATGGGCGTTTGGAATGATCCAGGTCTCAAACGCCGAGCGGCTGGCAAAGGGGGCGATGACGAGACCGAACGGATCGCGATGAAGCATGCGTCGCCCGCCGTGCGACTCATCGGCAATGAGGTGGCAGTAGGCGCACCCACCGGCACGAATGGAGAGACGCGCTGCGCCACCAATCTCTTCGGCGAGTCGGTGCGGCACCTGCGGCAGATCATAGGCCTCGAAGCAGAGGTGATCGGTCATGGCACCCGCCTGACCCCCAGCGTTGCGCACATATTGAATGTAGGCAGTCGCACCTAAGTCGCGCGCGCTGCGTAGGTGATCGCGGATTGCCATCAAGAATGCCGACACCACGGCCACGGGTACCTCATCAAGCTCGCCGTGTTCGCGACCTGGTGCGATGAGCGTCGACCACGAGCCCGCGCGATCCACATCGCTCAGCGTGAGAAACCCAGATTCACCAGCGGCAGCATCCGCGCGTGTGCCAACAGAGTGGAACGCGCCCTGGCGCAGCACGCGTCGCGTTACCGTCGACGCATCGGCTTGCGCACAGTTAGCGCACTCTTCCTCTCGGGCCCCTGACGTGCGCTCCTCATGAAACCGCTGTGGCTCAAACTCGCGGTCCACCACGGTTGCCGACCACCAGCCGGTGATCTCATCGCGACGCAGCTCCCAGATCCCACCGCTCATCGTGAACCCCCGGCAGCTGCAGGAACTGCGCTGTTCACATGAACGCTAGCGCTCGTGCCGTACGCGGCAAGTTCGCTCTCGTACGCCGCGGCAACGAGATCCGCCACACTCCGAAGATCAGGAGCGGTGGCACCGATCGCGTCACGCTCGCCGCGTGCGGTCGCCGCCCAATCCTGCTCCAGGGCAATGGAGGTAGAGACGACCCCGGCATGGCCACACGGATTGATCAGATCAAATGGTGCAAGGTCGCGCCCCACATTGAGAGCGAGGCCGTGCCAAGAGACGCCGCGCTCCACGCGCACGCCAACGGCACCAATCTTGCGATCCCCGACCCAGCACCCGGGCGCACCATCACGCCGCTCCGCCGCAATACCGAACGCTGCACACGCGGCAATCAGTGCCGCCTCGAGTGCGCGAATGTGCGAACGCAGCGAGATGCCGTTCTCGCGCAGTGCCACGATCGGATACATCACCAGATGCCCAGGGCCGTGGTAGGTCACCTCGCCACCACGCTCCACGTGCCGCACAGCGATGCCGCGCGCGGCATAGTCAGATTCAGCCAGCAGCAGATGACTCGGATCGGCGTTACGCCCAAGGGTCATGACCGGATCGTGTTCTAGGGTGAGGAGGGTGTCGCGACCGCGTCCGTCGGCACGCTCGGCCAGCAGCGCTCGCTGTAGGGCGTGCGCCTCGTCATAGCCGATTCTCCCGAGCCAGCGGTGCTCAAACTCCATGCCCAGAGCGTAGCCTCCCGCGCTCCCCATGCGCTATCCTCAGCCCCCACGCGGGAGTAGCTCAGTTGGTAGAGCGTCTGCTTCCCAAGCAGAAGGTCGCGAGTTCGAACCTCGTCTCCCGCTCCAGCCCCTACACTCTCGCCATGGCGAAAGACGGCAAGAAGCCCCTCAAGAACGCATCGCTCGACACCCTGGCGGTCCACGCCGGTGAGAGCGCTGACCCCACGACCCGTGCCCACAATCTCCCTATCTATCAGACGGCGACCTTCACCTTCGAGACGGCGGATGAGAAGGAGTCGGCGGTTGACGGAGCGCTCGCCTGGGAGCCGAACAAGTACTTCTATACGCGCACCAACAACCCCACCACTGCAGCGCTCGAAGAGAAGCTCGCCGCACTCGAAGGTGCCGAGAGCGCGATCGCTTCGGCGTCAGGAATGTCGGCGATCGCCGCTGGGCTCCTCGCCCACCTGAAGTCGGGCGACCACCTGATCGTCGCCGACGACCTCTTCATCATCAGCCAGATTCTCTTCGCCGAAGACTTCCCGTCGCGCGGCATCGAGGTGACGCCGGTGCCGATCACCGATCACGCTGCAGTGCAAGCAGCAATGAAGTCGAACACCAAGATCATCTTCTGCGAGGGCCTCTCCAATCCATGGATGCGCATCACCGATATTCCTGCGATCGCCAAGATTGCCCACGCCGGTGGCGCGCTCCTCGTCGTCGACAACACCTTCTTGAGTCCCGTACTGCTTCGGCCACTTGAGCATGGTGCGGACCTGGTCTTGCAGACCACAACCAAGTGGGTCTCGGGCCACGGCGATGCACTTGGTGGCATTGCCGCGGGCTCCAAGGCACTCGTTGATCCAATTCGTCGACAGACCGACCTCCTTGGCGGCGCGGCATCGCCATTCAACTCCTGGCTGATCGCGCGCGGCGCGCGCACCCTGCCGCTGCGCATTGAACGCGCCTCCCAGAATGCGAGCGCTGTCGCTGCGTTCCTTGAGGGTCACGAGAAGGTCGAGTGGGTTCGCCATCCGAGCCTCGCGTCGCACCCAGACCGCGCAGTGGCCGACCGACTCTTGAAGAGTGGCTGGGGCGGCATGCTCTCCTTCAAGCCACGCTCTGCAGCCGGTGTTGATCCGCTTGACGCAATGCGCGCCTTCAGTGATCACGTACAGATGTGTGCGGTGGGCGTGAGCCTGGGCGAGGTCGACACGCTCGTCTACCCGATGCCAAAGCGCGGCGGAATCTTCCGCATCAGCGTTGGTATTGAGTCGGCGGCCGACATCATCGCCGACTTCAGCCAGGCGCTCGACCACGTCCGCTAAGGTGACCGCCGAGACGCTTGTCCTTTCGTGGGAGGAGCTGAACGGGCATGTTGAGGCGCTCGCGCTACAGATTCAGGCACTGCCCGAAGCACAGCGCCCCGATGCGATTCTCGCGATTAGCCGCGGTGGCCTGGTGCCTGGTGCGATGCTCGCCTATCGACTCGGCATTCGTGATCTTCTGATCGCTGTCGCCGAACACTACGATGCCGCCGGCCGACGACCAGCGCCGACCATTACGCGCATGCCGTCCGACGAATCTCTCAAGGGACGCTCGATCCTAATCGTCGATGAGGTCTGGGAGAGTGGCCGAACGCTCGCACTCGTGGTAGAGCGAGCGCGTGCCGCGGGCGCAGATGTTCGTACCGCCGTTGTTCATCACAAGCCAGGCAAGAGCGAGGTTCCCGGTGCTCCCGACTTCTCCGCGGCGCTCGCGGATGGCTGGATCACCTATCCGTATAAGGGGGGTGAGTGAGCTACATGTTGGATGAGCCGAAAGAGTCACCTCGCGGGATCGTGCAGATTGCCGCCGCCGTAAGCAATGTGCTGCTCGGAGTCGTGCTGATTG
>Ga0222713_10005139_pt1 | contig 12836 bp, 13 predicted proteins | sample C33_649DmetaG_FD_165061 | JGI IMG/M metagenome (GOLD analysis project Ga0222713, IMG submission 165061) | Estuarine water microbial communities from San Francisco Bay, California, United States - C33_649D | ecosystem: Environmental > Aquatic > Marine > Unclassified | place: USA: California...
CGCCCGTTGTTTTTCATTCGGCGGATACAAGGGCAACCCCATCTATCAACCAGACTTTAAGCCCAATCCGGGCATGAGCAAGGAGGAGTACAAGAAGAGCAACAGCCCGAGTTTGAATCACTTTTACGAAAAGCTGTTGTTATTGAAGGACTGCATGAATACGGTGGCAGGCCGAAAAGAGGCTGAGCATCGAGACGCTTTCTTGCGTCAGTTTTTGGACGAGTTCTTTCGAGAAATGGGCGAGCGACCTGAGGGGTTTGAATGATCAGTGCGTTAGAGTAAAATTTGGGTCTCCGGCGTAAGCCACGTCATAAGTTTTGAAATTTTCTATGGTTTGCGTAACAGAATGGCCATTGGTTGTGGTTGTTCTTGTATGGCTACCCGGACTATACTCGCTGGCAACACCTACCCTCATGGTATTGTTGTATGACAATGTTGCATCATACTCTACTTCATTCCAGAAAGAAGAGTTTTCAATAAATGCTGTTTGAAGTGTTTGACCTGCAAACATTTTTTTTAAAAATTTTGCAGTACTGCCTTCGTAATTATCAGCGTAATAGGCAGTTGCGTTAATATTGAAAAAAGGGCGACTGTAAGCGGAAACTCGTTTTACCGCTTCTGTAATTCCAATATCACCATTATCACTGGCTGATGATCCTGCACCCCCACAAACCGATTTGAAAATAACCAATGCATTTGGAGCCAATTGAACCTCTTCTTCTAAAGTGTAGGAAGAAATGATCTCCCCGCCGTTACCATTGAGGCACAGCCCGCCAGTTCCGTCATAACCCTTACTTGATCCATGACCCGAATAAATCAATATGTTGGCATTTTGAATGGCCGGTCTTACAATGTCCCAAGTAGCATTGTTGCCAGATAAATAGGTGACTCTGTAACCTTGATTTTGGCAAATGGCCGTTATCTCTTGTGCAGCTGAAGAATTGATGGTGCCGTCATGCCCATTAACAATTACAACTTTCAATAGTTGACCCCACAATTGAATAGGGGTCAAAAGAGCCAAGTAGCCTATTAATTTTAACAATCTCATGGTGTGAATATACAAAAAGCCACCCTTTCGAGTGGCTTTGTCTTGGTGGAGAATGCCGGAGTCGAACCGGCGACCTCTTGCATGCCATGCAAGCGCTCTAGCCAGCTGAGCTAATCCCCCAAGTGGGCTGCAAATATAAAGCAATTTCGAAATCCACCAAGCGTATTATGCCGAGTAAAATTCGCAGTTTTCGCCAGGAGCCTCAAGCTCCAAAGTGGCGTGGTGTACATGCAGGTCTGACAACCCCGCACGAATCGACTGTTTGAAAGCGGCATCGTCTCCTGAAGGCCGAACCAGGTGCACAGAAAGGATGTTGAACTCCCCATCCATCGACCAAACATGCAAGTCGTGAAATCCTTGCACACCGGGCAAGCTTTTCAAATACATCTCCAATTCGACCATGTCTACGTCTTTGGGGGTGCCTTGCAAAATGACTTGGAAGACCTGTTTCAAGTTCTTGTAAACGTTGCTCAAGATGAAAACCGCAAGCCCTAGTGACATCAAGGGGTCCAGCCAAGGCCAGTCGTAAAACTTCATCAGGATGGAGCCGATGAGAATGCCCACCCAACCCAGTACATCCTCCAGCAAATGCAAACTCACTACTTGTTCGTTCAAGGAGCTGCCCTTGCGCAAACGCAGAGCGGCGATTCCATTAACCACAATGCCGAGTATAGCTAGGCCCATCATGCCTTCTTTGTTGGTGGCTTCCGGATGGATGAATCGAGGTATACTTTCGGCTACAATAAAGACGCTTCCTGCCAACAATACGAACCCATTGATGAGGGCCCCGAGAACCGAAAATCGGTGGTATCCATAGGAATATTTATGGTCGTGGTCTCGACCCGCGAGTCGCTGAAAATACCAGCTCATGCCCAGCGACAGTGTATCACCCATGTCGTGGAGGGCATCTGACAGAATGGCCACAGAATTGGTAAAAAAACCTCCTACAATTTCAATGAGGGTGAAGCCCAAATTCAGAAAAAAAGCAACCTTGATGTTCCCGGTTTCGGCGTGGCTATGCGAATGGCTGTGACCCATGAAACGAAGGTAAAAAAAAGCTATTTAAGGTTGTTAAATGATTAATTACCTTACTTGCATTATGCCTTAGGCAAATTGGGCAAATCAAATGGGCCATGGGAGCAAATAGTCAACTAATCAAGGGGTGGAAAGCCATCAAATTACTGCTTAAGTGGTTTTTTGGAATGTTGAGTCTGTTGATTTTGGTCATTTGGTCGTTTCAGCTGATCGAAGTAAACGACTACAGCCATTCAGAAGAAGCCGCATTTTATTTGAGAGACAATGGTCTTCATTTGGATATAGTCTTGAAAGAAGATTCTGTTTTTCGAGCCTATGGTTGGGGCTCGCAAGTTTTTTTTACGAAGGTTCATGAAATTGAAGATTTGACCATTCGCACGGCTTATCAATCGTTGTTTTCAGAGCCAGCATCTCTGATGCGAGTGGTTGAATTTGGTCAATTAAGAAAGTCTTGGTTGAAAGTTCGATGTTCCAATGATCAGTTAGAGATCATTGAAAAATACGTTCACGGTTCATTTACTGACAAGAAGTTTAATCATTTATATTTTCATGCCATTGGCAATTACAGTGCATTCAATACTTGTAACACTTGGGTGAATAGGGGGTTGAAAAAAGCAGGTCTTAAGGCTGTTTTTTACACTTTACTCAGCAATCCCGTGGCAGAGTTATACAACAAGCCCATTCAATGTGACCAGTAACCCATTGATGGTCGATAATAGACCCATTTTCAGCCAGGAGTATTATGTCATACTTTTGTGACATACTAGGGACGGGTCGGGCAAAATTGTCTTAGACACGGATTCAATTTCCATGCAAATACTGAACGACGAGTCACTGAAAGATCTGTTTTGGTGATTCCCTAACCGGGACTTCTTTATACTAACTTGCTGTTGATGAAACGCAAGGCATTTCTGCGCAACGTAGGACTAGGAGTTGCGGGCCTCGGCCTGTCGGCCTCGGCCCTCCAAGCCCTTCCTCCAAACACCCAAAAATTTGAAGAACCCAACAAATCGCCCACCAACGAAGCCTTTTGGAAGCTAGTGGCCTCTGAGTTTGCACGAACAGAGGGGATTGCGGTGAATTTGGAAAACGGATACTTCTCCCATTCGCCAAAGGGAGTATTACAAGCCCACATCGAAGCCCAAATTCGCATCAACCAGGAGACCTCTCTGTTTATGAGAGGGGAGCAGCAAGAGGAAATCGAAAAAGCGCGACGAGCCTTTGCTTCTTTTCAAGGCATAGACCCCGAGCAGCTGGCCTTTACCCGCAACACCACCGAAGCCTTAAACATCGTCATCATGGGTTACCCCTGGAAGGCCGGAGACGAGGTGATTTTGGGCGATCAAGATTACGGCAGCATGGTCGAAGCTTTTGAGCAAGTTTCCCGTCGTCACGGGGTGATTTTGCGCTATGCCCAGGTACCCATGCACCCCAAAAATGCCCAACAAACCGCCTCGGCCTACCTGGATTTGATTACGCCGAATACCAAAATGCTTCACTTGACGCATTTGATTAATCTAAACGGTCAATTGATTGACGGGGAATCGATAGCAAAAAAGGCAAAAGAGAGGAATTCCAACATTTTTACGGTCTTAGATGCCGCCCACAGCATCGCCCACCATACCCAAACCTTGCAAGAAATGCCCCACTGCGATGCCGTGGGCGGCAGCCTCCACAAATGGCTTTGCAACCCCTTGGGTGTAGGTTTCTTGCACCTCAAACTGGCCGCCATTCCCTTGCTTTGGCCCCTGATGGGTGATGTGCAGCAACCCGAAACCAACATTCGCCGATTTGAACACCAAGGAACTCGACCCATCAACAGCCTCATGAGTTTGAGCAGCGCCATCGCTTTTCACGAAGCCTTGGGTTCTCAAGCCAAGAAAGACCGCTTGGTGTATTTGAAGCATTGCATAGTAGGCAATGTGGAGGTCTTGGGCGAGAATTACGACAAGAACCAGCATGCCTTTTTGTTTGATCTGAACTCATTGCCGCATTTAAACATCAACTGCCCTTGGCAGAACCCTGAGCAGGGTGGGGCTTTGATCAACATCTCCATCAACGGCATGAGCCCATCTGAGTTGGCGGCCGAATTGAAGGAGTTGGGAATCTTTACCGTAGCCATCGATCATCCCGTTGTAAAAGGGGTTCGCATCACTCCGCACTTGAGCAATACGCTGGAAGATTGTTTGGCCTTGAACCGTGCCTTGTTGAGGGTGTACAACCAGCACTTTCATCCTAGACACAAGATGTTTGATGATTGATTTGAATTTATTCAGCTTTCAATTGATTAGAAATTGAGTTCAATCGCGAGCTTTCTGAACCATAAAATTGCGCGAGGGAAGAACTTGTAACTTGCAGTCCAAATGAATACCCCTCAAAAAGTATTGCTGAGCATCGTGGCGGTGATAGCCGCCTTGCAATTTATTCCAAGAACCTACAATCAGTCTCATAGCCCTAGTCAGGATCATGTTTCTAGTTTGTATCCGACGAGCAAAACCGTCGAACAGATTTTGGTTCGGGCCTGCAACGATTGCCATAGCGACAGTACAACCTATCCGTCGTATTCGCTGTTTCAGCCCCTGCGTTGGTGGATCGATGAACACGTGGAAGAGGGTCGCCATCATTTGAACTTTGATGCTTTTGGCCAGTACCCGCCCTACCGTCAATACCACAAAATTGAGGAGGTCATCGAGACGGTTGAAGAGGGTGAAATGCCTTTTAAGTCATACACCTACATGCACGAGAATGCTCGTTTGAATGAGACCCAGAAAAGGGAAATTCGCTTATGGGCAGAGGGAATTTTAGACTCCATGAAGCGGCAATATCCGGCCGATAGTTTGGTGCACCCTAAGCGCAGAGGCAGGCGAACTTAAATGTGTTAGCAAGGAATCTGTTTATCTCCAGTCAGAAGAATTTGAAGGGATAATGGGGAAAAGACAAAATTTGAAGTTGGTTTTGATTCATTGTGCATTTCCGCTGATGATTGGAGGGGTGTTGTACATATTGTTTCGATCAACTTCTCTTCGAATGTTCAATTGGTTTGGTATGTTAGGCCTTGAAAACCCAATTCAAGTTTCACGAACATTTGTTTTGCATTTCAAAAACGACATACCCATTTGGGTGTATTTTTCATTGCCTGACAGCCTTTGGACCTATTCCTTTACCTCTTCGATAGTGATTTTTTGGAAAGCTGATGCAAAACAGACGAGCATATGGCTGTTGATTCCCTTTTTATTTGCCATCGTATTGGAAGTTTTTCAATGGTTTCATTTATTTCCCGGAACGTTTGATTTTTTGGATTTGCTATTTTCAACTATTGGTTTTTTATTGAGTAAAACTGTAGTAACCAAGAAAATAAACGAAAATGAAAAACACGCATTATAAATTGCTAGGCTCCTTGTTGATTGTTGGTGCCTTTGTTCTATTGGCTTATGGGTCTGATGACGATTCAAAAAGCAAAGATTCGGGTACCTCAAATTCTCAAAGCATGAGCAGTTCAGAATCAGGTGTGGGTTCAATAGAGGGTACTAAAAATTGTTTGATTGGTTATGATTGGGTTTACCCGAATGGCAGCAACCCAACGGGAGCTTGGAAGTTTTCTTCAGATGGTACTTTTAATTCCAGTACTACCATGTTCGGGGGTATGAGTACCTGGGGCAATTGGCAAGTAACAAGTCCTGGAAAGGTAACAATCACATATACTAGAACTTCAGAAGGCACGATACCTCAGGGTCAAACGTTGACAATGTCTTCCTGCAACAGCCTCAAAGTAGGTTCTACCACCTATATCAAAGATTGATTCTTAGGTCTTGCCTGAAGTAGCCAATAGTCATCGTTTAGGTCAATCCAAGGTCTGGTCTAGCAAATAGATCATGCATGCCACGGCAGCGGCTCCGAGTTCGAGTTCGCGTCGGTTGACGTTTTCAAAGACGTCGGTTTCGGCGTGATGCACGTCAAAGTACCGCTGCGAATCGGGAATGAATCCGACCAAACCGACTGACGGATCTTGACGCTTGAGTGGTCCTACATCTGCACCGCCCCCTCCTAGGGTGAGTTCCCCAAAACCGTAGGCGGCCAGCCAAGGTTGGTAAGGCTTGATCAATGCCAATAGGGATGAGTCGAGGCCAAAACCGCGAGGAACAAAACCACCGCGATCACTTTCTAAAGCAGCGATGTGCTGCTGGCCTTCATTGGCGCATAGTTCAGCGTATTTCAAAGCCCCCTTTAGGCCATTTTCTTCGTTGATCCACCATACGCAGCGCAGCGTATGCCGGGGTTGGTATCCTAACGTTTTCAGCAAGCGCAGAGCTTCAAAGGTATGCATGCAACCGGCGCCGTCGTCGTGGGCTCCTTCGCCCTCGTCCCAAGAGTCGAAGTGACCTCCAAATGCGATGATTTTATTGGGGAATTCGCGGCCTCTGGTTTCGGCAATGCTGTTTGCACTCATCCGGTCGGGTAGGGTTTGGCAGCCCAATTGCATTTCAATTTGGGCGGGCTCCCACTGTTGACGGTACAACCAATCAAGCAAATCGGCGACGCCAGTCGCTACAGCAGCAATGGGTATGCTGTCTATGCCGGCCTGGTAATGCGTTACTCCGGTATGGGCGTGCAAGTCGCAGCGATGGCTCATGGATCGAACCAAGACTCCAGTGGCTCCATATTTGGCACATAATGGAGCTCCGTTGACGCGTTGGGTGACGCAAGAACTGTAGGCCGCAAAGGTGTTAATGAAGTCTTTTTCGAAGGGTCTATTGAGCAAAACTACTCGGCCGAGAAGCTGGCCAAGGCCGCCGAGAGAATCCAATTCACGTTCGGAATTCACGACCACCAAAGGCCCCAAAACTGAACCCCCTACGCTACCGCCCAGCGCTGTACACTCTAAGCCGTAAATACCCAATGGGTTGGGTTTTGGATGGGCTTCGTTGTAGGTTTCGCAGTTATAGTCATTCTCCGATAGGTATTTGTATAATTCGCTCAAATTCTGAGAAAGCAAGGTTACCCGATCTTCAGTACCTCGTTCCCAACGGGGCACCATTACGGGCTGGGTATAGACCGAATCAAATCCATAGGAAGAGAGCATTTGCTGAGCCCACTGCACCCCCTTTTCTGCGTTATCACTGCCACTCAATCGAGGACCAACCTCCTTGCACAGGGCTCCTAACTGTTTATAGGAATGGCCGTTGTTCAATGCTTCGGCAACGATTTGAGCCATAAAAATGGAGTCTTTTGCAGATTGTGCAACAACAGATTGTATGTTCCAGCATCCCACCAATAATCCCAGTGATAAGTGAAGGAAATGTTTCTTTGAAAAGCGTGTAAAACCCCATTCCATGTCTCGAATATAAGGCTTGAGGGTGAGTAGAATCTTTCAGAAAACGAAGAAGATATGGAAAATAAATACGGGTTGAATTTTAGATCAATTTCATCGTAAAGTTTGGCTGTAACCTGATGGGATTTTGGACCATTAAAAGGTTCACATAAATTGATCTTTGTTGTGTAGCGCATCCTTGAATCAATCGACTATTTGTAAATTGCGGTCTCTTGTTATCATTGGTATTTTTAAACCTCACCTATGATTCAAGCTACGAAATACGAAATATGACTCAATCTTACTCACGAAGGGTTGCAACCAACATGGTTGTGGCGAATATGATAGGAACTGGAATTTTTACATCTATTGGATTCCAAGTCGCTCCAGGTGCCATTCCTGATCCGTTTGCTATATTGATGATTTGGTTGTTGGGGGGTGTTCTTTCTGTTTTTGGTGCAACCGCCTATGCAGAAATTGCTACCCATTTTCGCGAGTCGGGTGGTGAGTATGTTTACTTGAGCAAATTGTACCATCCTATTTTGGGGTTGGCCAGTGGGTGGGTTTCACTGGTAGTTGGTTTCTCAGCGGCAAGTGCCTCGCTGGGTTTGGCGGCAGGAGAATATTTGGCCACGGCATTAGGGCCGTGGTTAGGATCAAGTCCATTACCGGTTACTCAAACGGTTGCGGTCTTGTTTGTATTGATCGCCATCGCTATTCAATTTGGAGGCATTCAAAAAGGGGGTTGGGCTCAAAACATATTGACCATTGTAAAGCTTTGTTTCATCATCGCTCTAATCGCTATTCCACTTTTCATGCTACCAGAGGCCTTGAAAAGTGGGGTTCAATGGACACCGACTGAACGTAGTTGGGATACCATTTTTTCTCTTCCTTTTGCTGGTTCTTTGGTTTGGGTCATGTTTGCATACAGTGGGTGGAATGCCGCTACATACATTGTAGGAAATATGAAAGATCCAAAGCGCAATTTGCCCCGTGCTGTTTTAATGGGCACAGGAATCGTCACGCTTTTGTACATGGCGTTGACAGCTGTATTTTTGTTCAGTGCCCCTATGTCCGAATTGGCAGGGAGAGTGGATGTCGGTAATTTGGTATTGGAGCGTAGCCTGGGCATGAAAGCGGCTCAATCGTTTACGCTCTTGTTTGCTTTGACCTTGTTGGCGGGAGTGAACGCCATGTTTATGGCAGGCCCTCGTGTTGTACAACGAATGGGTCAAGACCACACCATGTTTCGATTTTTTCAGAAGGAAACAGAGAAAGGATCGCCACGACGAGCCATTTTGGCACAGGGTTTCATTACTTTATTATTCGTACTGTTTACCCCATTCAAAGATATCATTGAATACATCGGAATTACATTAACCTTGTTCTCGCTTTTGACTGTTTTCGGTGTGTATTTATTGCGCATTCGCAAGCAGTTGAACGCTGAATCAGTCAAAACCTGGGGGTATCCCTTCACACCTGCCATTTTTTTGGTGGCTGTGGTCTGGATGATGCTCTATTTTGGCTTGAATGACCCATGGAAATTGGCTGCCTCTGTATTGACTTTGTTGCCCGCTATCTTGACCTATAGACTCAATCGCTCGGCCTCTTAAATTTCACTAGATTCCGTTAGGCTTAGTGTCATTTTGACGCTGATGCCTTATTTTGCAAGAACCTCAACTCTTCAACCTGTTCTAATGATTAGCCGCATCAACAGCATTCAACACATTGGACTCGCCGTTCAAGACATGGATGCTGCTCTCAAGTACTACCGCAAATTCTTCGGAATGGACATTCCATTTTTTGACTCTGTTCAACCTGCTCCTTTGATGGATGTGTATACCCATGGTAAAACCATCACCAAACGCGCGAGCATGATCATGAATTTGCAAGGCGGATGTGCCATGGAGGTACTCACTCCGACTTCGTTCAAACCCAGTAAGTCATCTACGCCCATGCAGGTAGGCGATTTGCACATTTTTATGGTACACTTCAAAACTCGCGATCTGAACAAGCACCACAAGTTTGCCACATCAAATGGAGCCATTGGGGTATCAGAGGTAAAATCCAATCCAGCTGGAACCCAGGTTTACGATTTGAAAGACGAAGACGGCAACTGGTTTCGCATGGAGCCCACTCAAGATCTGTACCGCGAAATGCATCACGTTAGCAGTGGTGTTGCCGGATGCAGCATTGGGGTCAAGAACATTGATGAGTCTTTGAAGTTGTACCGCGACATTTTTGGGTATGACCGAGTGGAATTCGACCAAACTGGGGTCTTTGATGATTTCAAACACCTGCCTGGAGGCGATCAACAATACCGCCGCATTCGCTTGAAGCAAAGCATGCAAACCGGTGGTGGATTCGGCCAATTGGTGGGTGATTCGTTCATCGAGTTGGTCCAAGCCTTGGACCGCGAACCCAACCGCACTTTCAAGGGCCGCATTTGGGGCGATTCTGGATTTGTGCACTTGGGCTTGGACGTCAAAGGCATGAAAGAATTGGGAGGCAAATTGACCGCCGCGGGTCATCCGTTTCGCTGCGATTCAAACGAGGCATTGAGCATGGGTCAGACCAAGGTTCACTGTACCTACATTGATGATGTTGACGGAACCCTGATTGAGATGATTGAAGTGTACAAGGTGCCCATCATTGAAAAGTGGGGCTTGTTCTTGAACGTCGAAAAGCGCGATCCGCTGAAGCCTTTGCCGGCCTTCATGTTGAAAGCTATGCGCTTCTCTCGCATCAAAGATTGATATGGCCAGAGTTTGGGTGACCGGAGCCTCTTCAGGCATTGGGCGAGCCCTAGCCTTGGAGTACGCCAAGAGGGGCTATGACTTGGTCATCTCTGCCCGCAACTTGGCTCAATTGGAAGAGGTTAAACAAGCCTGTGGCGATTCTGTTACGGTCGAAATTGTGCCCATTGATTTGACCGATAGTGCCAGCATCGAGGCGGCCGCCGCTCAGGTTCTCTCCGGCGCATTTGTGGATATACTGGTCAACAACGGCGGCATTTCCCAGCGTTCGAAAGCCGAGGAAACACCCTTGGAATTGGATCGCCGCATCATGGAAATCAATTACTTCGGCCATGTGCAGGTGACCAAAGCCGTCTTGCCCTCTATGTTGGAGCGAGGATTGGGCACCATAGCCGTGACCAGCAGTTTGACAGGCAAATGGGGCTTCTATTTGCGGTCGGCCTATGCTGCCTCCAAGCACGCCTTGCACGGATTTTACGATTCGCTTCGCATGGAAGTGGAAGACCGTGGAATCCAAATCACCTTGATTACCCCCGGATTCATTCGCACCGATATCAGCAAACACGCTGTTGATGCCCAAGGCAAACCCACGGGTGAGATGGATGAAAATCAGGCGAAGGGCATGCCTGTTGAGACCTGTGCTCGCATCATGGTAGATGGCATTTCAGCCGGCAAACGTGAATTCGGAGTCGGAGGTCGAGAATTGATCGGTTTGAAGCTGGTTCGCTTCGCCCCCAAGTTGTTCGCCAAGTTGCTGAAAAAGCAGTCGGCTCGTTAAGCCCCCAACAGCCACATCAACAAGCTGATGATGGCAATCGATAGGGTGTTCATTCGAAGGCCAATCTTCACCATGTCTTTTTGGGCGATGTAGCCGGTGCCGTAGGCAAAGGTGTTCGCAGCCGTAGCTACGGGAAGCATGAAGGCGCATGAGGCGGCTAAGGTCGCCGAGCCTAGCAATATCAAAGGAGGCAATCCGCAGGCTTGGGCCAGGGGAAACAACAAAGGCAAGGCCACGGCGGTGGTAGCCAAATTGGAGGTGATTTCGGTGAGGAAATTGATGGCTGCGACGACCGCTACGAGGACCAGCCAGGTGGGCCATCCGGCAAGGGCGGTGAACCCGCCGGCGAGGTGAGACGCTAATCCGCTGGCTTCAAAACCGGCTGCCAGGGCCAAGCCACCTCCAAAAAGCAGCAAGGTACCCCAGGGCAAACGGTGAGCATCGCTCCATTCGAAAAGGCGGCGACCGCTTTGATCGCCGGGCATGAGAAAGAGCGCAAAGGCCCCGAGAAGGGCAATGTGCGTATCGCTGATGTCAGGGAAAAACGGAGTCAAGGTCCAAGGCTTGCTCATCCAGGCCATGGCAGTGAAGAAAAAGACCCAGGCCACCTTCTTTTCGGCCCCCGACATGGGACCCAAGTCTTTCAGCGCCTTGAGCAATTGCTGGTTGTCGATGGGCTCAGATTCTTCAAAGGTTCGCGTCAAGACCCACCAGGCGATGGCCAGCAAGAGAACCGAAACCGGGAATCCCAATTGGAACCAAGTTCCAAAGTCGATGGCCTCGCCGTACTGTTGTTCGTAGAGGCTGGCCAAGACCAGATTCGGGGGCGTACCAATCAAAGTGGCCATGCCGCCGATAGAGGCTGCATAGGCAATCGAGAGCATAAGGGCGGTGGCAAAGGGACTCTTGCCTTCTCCATCGAGCTGTTGCAAAATGGACAAGCCGATGGGTAGCATCATCACCGCAGTGGCCGTGTTGCTCATCCACATGGAGAGAAAGGCGACGGCTATCATGAAACCCAAGACCAGTTTTTTGCGCTGGGTTCCTACGCGCAGAACGATGTTCAAAGCCAGTCGGCGGTGCAAATTCCAGGTTTCCATGCTGCGAGCCAGCACAAAGCCTCCCAAAAAGAGGAACATCATGGGGTCGCCAAATGAAAGGGCGACAGCCTTGGCGGGCATGATGCCCATCAAGGGAAATAGGAGAATGGGCAGTAAAGCAGTGGCTTCCAAGGCTACGCATTCGCTGATCCACCATAACGCCATCCATAAAGCGACCCCCAATGCCAATTGGGTCGTTCCGGTAAACGGGAAACCGGGCGCACACCATAGCAAGAAGCAAATCAACGGACCAAGGGGAAGGGCAATCTTGCGAAAGGAAAGGCTCATGCAAACAAAGCAAGGGCAAAAACTAAGAATTGCCAACCACCCTTCGTATTTTGCGCATGAACAAGAGCTATGAGGAATGGTATTTTGGCAGTTTTCGCCTTGGTAATGTGCGGTTCAGCGCAGGCTCAAAGCGATGACATCAGCATGGCTTCGATCATTGCCGATGCTGAGCGCTATGTGCAGGTAGTGGAGCACGAATACGGGCAGCAAATCGTGCGCATGGAGTTGGATTTGATCTCTAGCACCAAAGAGGCCTTTCGCACTCTGAGCGGCGGTTTGGAATACGGCATTGCAGCCTTTGGCGATCAGAACATCAAAGACATAGACCTGAAGATCTACAAGTTTGTCAATGATCAATGGGTCTTGATTGAAAAAGATAACAAACGAGAGAAGTTAGCCATGGTGACCGTGAGGCCCGAGGTGACTGCCCAGTATATGATCGAAATTAGCGCCTATGAGTTTGCCGAAAACAAGCACGTGGGCCATTACGGATTGATGATATTTCACCCATGAAACACCTGAT
>Ga0222713_10005140_pt1 | contig 12836 bp, 13 predicted proteins | sample C33_649DmetaG_FD_165061 | JGI IMG/M metagenome (GOLD analysis project Ga0222713, IMG submission 165061) | Estuarine water microbial communities from San Francisco Bay, California, United States - C33_649D | ecosystem: Environmental > Aquatic > Marine > Unclassified | place: USA: California...
GAGTACGAGGCGTTCATGCCCGCGCGTCCGACGGCACTGCGGGATCGTCCCGTGCGATTGGTCGGCAAACACTGCGAGAGCGGCGACGTACTCATCGACGATGCGCACGTTCCATCGACTTTGAAGGTCGGTGATCTTCTCGCCATCCCGGTGACCGGTGCCTATGGGTATTCGATGTCGTCGAACTACAACATGGTGACGCGTCCGGCCGTGGTGTTCGTCTCGGACGGACGCGCCCGAATCGTGCGGCGCCGCGAGTCGTACGCCGATCTCACGCTTCTCGACTAGACGGCGAAGCGTTTCAGGTCGTCGAGTTCCACGAACTCGAGAGTGCGCATGTGCGTGGCGGCCAAGTCGACGCGCGGTGCCTTGCCGTGGTCGAGCGCCTCTTGCCAACGCATCGCGCACAGGCACCACTTGTCGCCCGCCTTCAAGCCGGAAAAGTTGTACTGGGGCATGGGTGTCGACAAATCGTTGCCCATCGACTTCGAGAACTCGAGGAATTCGTCGGTCATGATTGCGCAGACTGTGTGGACCCCGTGGTCATCGCCACCCGTTTCGCAGCAGCCGTTGCGGTACCAGCCGGTCATCGGATTCGTGCAACACGATTCGATCGGCTGACCAAAGACATTCGGTTGGTTCGGCATGGGCTTCCCTCGTTTGTTTGTTCCAATCGGTAGCCTTGCAGAGCATGTCGAGTCCGCGGTACCGATTCGCTCCGTCGCCGACGGGGTTCTTCCATGTTGGTGGTGCGCGCACTGCTTTGTACAACTGGGCGCTGACACTGCGCGAGGGCGGTGTTTTCGTTCTCCGCATCGAGGACACCGACGAGTCGCGCAACCAGCCCCAATGGACCCAGGGAATCGTCGACGCCCTCGCATGGTTGGGTATCGACAAGGCCCACCCGCAGTTCGAGGGTCCCTACTTCCAGTCCGACAACGCCACCGCACACGTCGAAGCCGCGATGCGGTTGTACGCCGAGGGTAAGGCCTACTTTTGTGACCTCACGCCCGATCAGGTGCAGGAACGTGCCAAGGCGTCGGGCAAACCCGGTTACGACGGCTACAGCCGCGACCGCGGTCTCGAGCCCGGTCCGGGGCGGGTGTTGCGGTTCCGCGTGCCCGAAGGTGAAACCATCGTTCACGACCTCGTGCGTGGCGAAGTTCGATTCGACAACGCGACGATCGAGGACTTCGTGTTGTTACGGGGCAACGGTTCTCCCATGTTCCTCCTCGCCAACGTGGTCGACGATCAAACCATGGCCATCACGCATGTGGTGCGTGCCGAAGAGCACCTGCCGAACACGCCGAAGCAGCAAATGCTCTGGCAGGCCCTCGGAGCCACGCCACCCACCTGGGCGCACGTTCCGGTTCTCGTCAACGAACAGCGCAAGAAACTGTCGAAGCGGCGCGACAAGGTAGCCGTCGAGCAGTACCGCGAAGAGGGAATCCTCGCCGATGCAATGATCAACTATCTGATGACACTCGGATGGGCGCCGCACGGCGACACCGAAATCGTGCCGTGGAGCCGAATCGTCGACGAGTTCCGCCTCGAAGATGTGAACCATTCGCCGGCTTTCTTCGACATCCAGAAACTGCTGGCCTTCAACGGCGAGTACATCCGCAAGATGCCGATCGCCGCATTCATCGATGCATGTCAACCGGTCCTTGCGGGTGCATCAACACCGTGGCCGGCCGGCGCGTTCGACGATGCGAAGTTCCGGGCAATGGCCGAACTCGTTCAAACCCGCGTGCAGGTACTCAGTGAGGTTCCTGCGATGGTTGACTTCCTCTTCCTCGACACGCCGGTCATCGACGAAGCGGCCTGGGCCAAAGCGACCAAGGACGAGTGGGCGAGCGGTGTGCTCGCCGACACCGTCAACGCCTTCGAATCGATCTCCGAATGGCAGGCCGACAAGTTGAAGGCTGTACTCGAAGCGATCACCGAATCGCGCGGACTGAAACTCGGCAAGACCCAGGCGCCGATCCGCGTTGCCATCACCGGACGAACCGTTGGGCCGCCGCTTTTCGAGTCACTCGAGGTGCTCGGTCGCGAATCGACTTTGCGGCGGTTGAACGAGGCGCTCAAGCGACTCGGATGAAGTCGTTACTGGGGCGCGCGGTCCGGGCGATTCTGCTCGCTGGCCTCGTCGGTTTTCTCTATCTCGGACTCACCGCGTTCGAAGTGTGGCGCGTCGGCCGCGCAACGGGGCCCACACGGGCGGATGCGATCGTTGTCATGGGTGCGGCGCAGTACGACGGAACTCCGTCCCCGCAGTTGGCAGCGCGTCTCGACCACGCGGTCGATCTGTGGAATGCGAAGGTTGCGCCACTGATCATCGTGACCGGAGGCAACCAGCCCGGAGATCGATTCACCGAAGCCTCTGCATCGAGGGACTACCTCGTGAAGTCAGGGGTTCCCGATGAAGTTGTTCGAGAGGAGGCAACTTCCCACTCGACCTGGGAGGCATTCGACAACCTCCGGTCGATCGTTGACCAAGGGGTCGAAGTCGCCGACGTGGTCGACATCGTGATCGTCACCGACCCCTTCCATTCGCTGCGTTCACGGCTCATTGCCGACGAGAACGGATTCAACGCGTCGACCTCGTCGACCGCGACGAGTCCCGTCACGGGTTCGCGAGCCATCTCCAAGCACCTGAAAGAGGCGTTGGGCGTCGCCATTGGGCGGGTCATCGGTTTCGAGCGCCTGTGGAAGGTCACGGGGTAGGCGGTTAGACTTTCCCAGCCTGACGGGGCGAAAACCGGAGGGTTTCCCAATGGGGAGTGGTGTAACTGGCAACACAGCAGATTCTGGTTCTGTTATTCAGGGTTCGATTCCTTGCTCCCCAACCAACACGTTGTCGGCGAAAGATGCGTCTTCGAGACACTTCGCCGACGTGATCGTCATCGGTGAATTTCAGAGGCCGCTGATAGCCTCTCTCACTCCAGGCTCCCATCGTCTAGTGGCCTAGGACACCACCCTCTCAAGGTGGCGGCACGGGTTCAAATCCCGTTGGGAGTGCCAATTCTGCGTAGTGTCGGTCGCATGGCGACGACAAAAGATGTGAACGGACCGCTGGGCTCGGCCGATGCTGCCGATGCCGAACGGGCGATTCGGCGGGCGATTCTTCTGTACTGCAAGGGCATTGACACGTGTGATGCCGACGTGGTGATGCAGGCCTTCCATCCCGACGCAACGACCGACTACGGCGCTGCGCAGGGGGCCGCCGCCGATTTTGCAAAGGGTGCCACCGCGAAGTTGCGCGAGTACGCCATCTCGACCAAGCACTTTCCGTCGGATTCATTGATCACCTTCACGTCGGCCACCACGGCAGACGTTGAAACACAGATCGTGGCCTGGCACCGTTGCAGCAACGAGCGTGGCGAATACCTCGAGAACTTTGCGGGTCGATACTGGGACACCTTCGAGTGCCGCAACGGAGACTGGCGCATCACGCATCGCCGGTTGACACACGACTGGGACATCCTCCACAACGTCGAGCCCGCGTTCCCCTCGGGTCGCTACCACCCGTCGCCCCGGAAGTGATGCGTCCTCGTGTCGAGCAGTCTCAGCACGCTTGACTCGATCATCCTCGGCATTGTCGAGGGAATCACCGAGTACCTGCCCGTTTCTTCGACGGGCCATCTCGTTGTTGTGCAACGTTGGTTGGGATTGGGGGATGCGGCGGGCCGTGACGCAGCCGACACCTATGCAATCGCAATCCAGATCGGTGCAATCTTCGCAGTGCTGTTGCTGTACCGACATCGGGTCGCTTCGATGTTGCGTGGAATCGCCGGTCGGGATCACGAGGGCCGTCGAATTCTGGGCCTCCTTGTCACCTCGTTCATTCCTGCGGCGGCTCTCGGTGCGGCATTCGGGGATGCAATCAAGGACGAGTTGTTCTCCCCGGGCCCCGTCGTCATCGCCTGGATCGTCGGTGGCGTTTTTCTGCTCGTCTGGAAGCCGCGCAACGGGGCCACCTCGCTTGTCGAAATGACGACGACCAACGCCGCGATCATCGGCTTCGCGCAGGCACTTGCGCTGTGGCCGGGTGTGAGCCGCAGTCTTGTCACCATCGCTGCGGCGCTGCTCGTCGGAATGTCGCTTGCTGCCGCACTCGAGTACAGCTTCTTGCTCGGGCTTGCGACGCTGTCGGCTGCGACGGTTTTCGACCTGGCAAAGAACGGCGACACGTTGGTGAACGATTACGGCATCGCCCGCCCCGTCCTCGGGGTCGCGATTGCGTTCGTCACTGCGGCAGCGGCCGTGAAGTGGCTGGTCGGTTACCTCGGCAGGGAACCGTTGTCGCGGTTCGGTTGGTACCGCATCGCAGCCGCGGGTATCACTCTGGCGTTGTGGTCGACTCTGTCTTAGCCAGAACGCGCTTCAAGAACTTGCCCAGGTGGCGAGCAAGGTTGGTGGTGCCGCCACGCGACAAGTGCACCTTGTCGCCCGAGAACCACGCCGGTCTTTTGCCGGAAATTCGGTTCCAGTCGAAGACCTCAAGGGATTTGTCGCGTTTCTGTGCACGACGCAATTCAGAGTTGAATTGCGACGCCTTGCCCGTGACGTTGCCGGCAACGCGGTAAGTCGCCCAGATCAATCGAACCTTCTGTTTTTTCGCCTCGCGCTTGAACTCGCGCAGCGATTCCTGCAGGGCATCGTGGCGGTTCTCGTTGTAGCCGGTGGCAACGACCACCGCATCGGTGAATTCGCCACGGGCGTTGCGGAACTGTTGGATGGCACTGAGTTTCACCTCGGGAATGCATCCCTGCGTGAGCAGCTTCTGGCAGGGTTGGCCGCGGTAGATCACCGGAATGATGTCGTTCAGCTCGGCAAGGGCTTCGTCGGCGACGAGAAGCATCGAAAAGACCGAGTCACCAAGTACGAGCACACGGGCTTTTCCCGATTTCTTTGTGACGACCCATGCATTGCTTGCCGACGGCGCGACGGCAAGCACGAAGGTTGCAGCGACGATGAACGCGAGTGCGCGACGGACTCGCTCAGGTCTGCAAGGGAATGACGACGTCAGCGGCTTCTTCAAGGTGGCTAATCCAAGCATCCGATCCGGCCGGTTCCACGAGGGGCAGAACAACAAATTTGCTGGCACCGACCGCAATGAACTGACGGATGCGGGTAACGAGTTCGTCCCAGCCGTTGGGAATGAGCACTCCGGGGTCGGCCAGGTCGGGTCGTCGTGCGGCAAGACTCGCCGACAGTGCATCGGGCAGCGGGCCGAATCGATAGGGAATCAGAACGCCGAAGTGTTCGTCTTCGATGCTGCGGCCGAGCGATGCGGCGTGAGACGTAATCGTCTCCCAGCCGGCTCCGGCCTCGTCGGGCATGACGAAGCTCGGCAACCAGCCATCGCTGAGGCGTGCGACGCGCTTCAATTCACTGGGGGCGATGCCGCCGAGCCACACATCGGGCGGTTGTTGCTTGGGCTTGGGCTCGACCCGCAGGCCGTTCAACTTGAACCACTGTCCGTCGTGGTTGACCTCGTCGTCGAGCCAACACTTGCGCATCACCTCCAATGCCTCGTCGAACATCTTTGCCCGCTCGCCGCGCTCGACTCCGAAGGCCTGCTGTTCGGCTGAGTCGGCGACGCCGAGGCCGAATGCGGGTAGCAGTCGCCCGTTCGACATGCGGTCGAGTGTGGCAAGTTGTTTGGCGAGCAGAACGGGATTGCGGCCCGGCAGCACCATCACGCTCATGCCGACCTTCAACTTCTTCGTACGTGCGGCAGCAACCGACATCGCGACAACGGGGTCGGGGCATTCGGAGCCGACGCGTTCGCTGACCCACAGGCTGTCGTAGCGCAGGTCTTCCAGAGCATCGACGACGTCGATGAACGATGTGTCGTTCAGGCGCGTTCGTACGCCCAGTCCGTAGCCGACTCGAATTTTCATGGTGCGACTCCTGCAATCACGTCGGCGGTTTCTTTGGTCATCGAAAGAAAGGGGGAGTGGTCGGTGTCGAGCCGCACGACATGTGAGCAGCGAGCCGCCATGTGTTCCTGGTGGCCCGGGTGCACCGACCGATCGCGGGTGCACACGATGTAAGTGCTCGGGATGGCTCGCCATGGTGCCCCACCCACGGGTTGGGTCATTGTTGCGAACGGCTGGGGGCAAAGGCGCGCGAGGGCGGCCGAAACCGCGGCGGAGTCGCAGTCTCCGTACAAGGCGGGGCCAGCGGCGGCGGGGTCGAGCATCGACAGTCCGCCGTCGAGGGGAATCATCGCGGATCCGAGATCAACGGGTCCACCCGACTCGTGGCGGGCAAGGTCCATCACCGACTCTCCCTCGTCGAGGCAGAACGCTGCGACGTACACGAGGTGGCGAATCGCCGGGGTCCCGGATTTTTCGAGGCGGTGTGCGGCCTCGGTGATGACTGCCCCACCGTAGGAATGACCCACGAGCACCACGGGTCTCGCCAGTGCCGAGACCACGTCGACGACGTGCCGTGCATCTCCGTGCAGATCACCGAAGGGAAGAGTCGACGTGCCGTGTCCGGGAAGATCGATCGCAAGCGATGCGATTCCGCGACGGTCGAGGTCGGCCTGCAACGCAGCCCAGCACCAGGCGCCGTGCCACGCACCGTGGATGAGGACGATCAGCGGCCGGCTTTCCGAATCGTGGGGCGTTTCTGGCATGGTAAGGATCGTGCCACAGAACCTCGACCCCCTTTCGCAGTTTCGACTCGACGGCAAAGTTGCCGTCGTCACCGGTGCCTCGTCGGGCCTCGGTGTCAGGTTTGCGAGGGTGTTGCATGCGGTCGGTGCAACGGTTGTTGTCGCCGCACGGCGTGCGGATCGTCTCGAGGCGCTTGCTGCCGAACTGCCCGGGTCGTTGGCGGTGCCCACCGACGGCTTGAAGGCAGCTGATCGCGAAAACTTGATTGCGCGCACCGAAGAGCGCTTCGGCCGGATCGACATCCTCGTGAACAACGCCGGTGTCACCCGAACAGGTGGCATTGAAGTCGAGAGTCTCGAAACATTCGAAGAGGTCCTGCAAATCAACACGGTGGCGGTCTGGCACTTGATGAAGCTTGCGGGCGAGGGAATGGTGTCTCGGGGCTCGGGAGTCGTGGTCAACGTTGCATCGATGCTGGGGCTCGTCGGCGCTTCGCCGGTCAAGCAGGCCAACTACGCAGCGAGCAAGGGTGCGGTCATCAACATGACACGTGAGATCGCTTTGCAATGGGCGCGCAAGGGTGTTCGAGTGAATGCGTTGTGCCCGGGTTGGTTCGAATCAGAGATGACGGCCGGCATGGAGTCCGATGACGGCAGCCAGCGGTACATCAATCAGAACTCGCCGATTCCGCGCATGGGACACGAGAACGAACTCGACGGTTCACTGTTGTTCCTGGCGAGTGATGCTTCGAGCTTCATGACCGGCCAGACCGTAGTGGTCGATGGCGGTTGGACGGCTCGCTGATCAAGCCCCCGGATGTCGGTGCGCCCAAGGTGCCGCCGACTCGAGTTGGGACGACACCCGGAGCAGTACGTCTTCGCGCGCGTAGGCCGCAACGAGTTGAACACCGATCGGCAGACCCGCTGCGTTCCAATGAAGCGGAAGGCTGATCGCGGGTTGACCGGTCGTGTTGAACTGCGACGTGAACGAAACCCAATCGACTGCAATGCGACCGGTTTCGCCGGGGTCGGCCGGATTGTTGCGTGAGGTTCCGACCGGCAGTGGCGGCCCCGCCACAGTTGGTGTGAGGAGAAGATCCCAGCCGTCTTCCCACCACTGGGCCACTTTGCGGCGGAACGTGCCTGCAGCGTTGGTTGCGTTCGCGTAGTCGAGGGCCGAGAGGTTCTTTGCGTAATCCGCCATCGCCCAGTTCATCAACTCGATGTCGTCGACGGTGATGTCGCGGCCGAGAAGCACTGACAGGCCGTCGCGACTGGCAGCCATGTTGGTGGCCCACAGCGCCGAGAATCGTGCAGCAGCACGCGGGTCGTCGAGTGCCGAAGGAAAGGCAGGCTCGACGTGGTGGCCGAGCGACTCGAGTAGTGCCGCGGTCTTTTCGACGGCTTCGACGCAGTCTGGATGGATCGGCTCACCCGTGAACTTCGTAGTCACGAAGCCGATGCGCAGTCGTCCCGTTGGTGCATTCATCTCGTCGAGGTACGGGCGGCCGGGCGCCGGTGCGATGACGAGGTCACCCACGCCGGGGCCATGAACCGCATCGAGCATGGCTGCGGTGTCGCGGACGCTGCGTGACACGCACAGCTCGACTCCGAGGTTCGTTTCGAGTCGCGTCGGCCCGACCGTGATGCGCCCTTGCGAAACCTTCAGGCCAACGAGACCACAGCACGATGCGGGAATGCGGATTGATCCGCCGCCGTCGCTTGCGTGTGCGACCGGCACCATGCCGGCGGCAACTGCGGCCGCTGATCCACCGCTCGATCCACCGCACGTGTGATCGGTGTTCCACGGGTTGCGCGATATGCCCCATGCTTCGGCTTCGGTGACGGGAACGCTGCCCCATTCGGGGGACGTAGTGCGACCGAGGAATACCAAACGTTGGGCGGCAAACCGCTCGACGAGTGTCGTCGAAAAGTTGGGCGTGAAGTTGGCGGCTTTCATCGCCTTGTTGCCGTTCGAGATGGGGAAGCCCGCGTAAAAGGTGTGCAGGTCCTTCAAGAGGAACGGAACACCCGCAAACGTCGTTGCGGGTTTGTCGCGGTCGACCGTTTGCGCCAAATCCCGACCGTGGTCGAACCACCGGTAGTTGACTGCGTTCAACGCAGGATCGAGTTCGGTGATTCGCTCGATCGCTGCTTCGGTGAGTTCGACGGCCGAGACATCGCCCGCAGCGACGAGTTGCGCCTGCGCGGTTGCATCCAGCCAGCGAGTGTCGTCAGCGAGTTGTGTCATGGTTGGCCCCCAGTTTCAGACAATAAGTTTACCAGTGGTTGCAGTGGGCTAGGGTCAAGCGAAGTGTCCGCTGACCCAAGCCAATTGAGCACCCCCGAGCCGCCGGCTCAATTGACCTCCCGCGAGGTACTGCGGTCATCCGACGTGCGGGCGATGCTCGTCTACGGGGCGTGTCTCTACACGGGTCTCATGTTGCAGGCGGCCGTCCTTGGCAAGCAGGTGTACGACATCACTGGCCGGGAGATCGACATTGGTTGGATCGGCCTGGTGGAATTTCTTCCTGCGGCCGTTCTGGTGCTGGTCACCGGAGTCGTGGCCGACCGTTTTTATCGCCGCAACATCGTGCTGGTCGCGGTTGCAGGAGAACTGGCGAGCGCCATCGCGCTCACGTTCTATGCGCGCAGCAACCCGACTGCTGTCGCACCGATCTTCATGATCACATTGCTCTACGGCATTGCCCGGGCCTTCGTTGCGCCTGCCGCGCGTTCCATCTGGCCGTCGATTGCGCCACCCGGTGGCTTGCCTGCCGTCGTCGCCTTGTCGTCGGCAACATGGACCGGTGCTGCGATTGCGGGGCCCGCGATGTCGGGGCTTCTCTACAGCATCGACCCGTGGGTTGCGTATCTCGCGGCCTCGCTGTTGATCGCCACGGGAATGGTCGCAATTCTGCGTGTCGACGTTCCACGCAACATCACTGCGACGACCGAACGCCCGACCTTCCGCCACGCGATCGAAGGTCTCGTATTCATCCGTCGCACCCCGATTCTTCTTGCGGCGATCTCGCTCGACTTGTTCGCTGTCCTTTTCGGCGGTGCCATTGCCCTGTTACCGGTGATTGCCGAAGAACGACTTGGTGTCGGTGACGTTGCCTACGGGTGGTTGCGTGCAGCGGTTGGAATCGGTGCGGCAGCCATGGCGTTGTTCCTTGCGTGGCGGCCGGTTCAACGGCGTGTCGGGCACAAGTTGTTCGTTGTCGTTGCAACCTTCGGTGTGATGACCGTTGTTCTCGGGGTGACGCACAGCTATGTGGTGGCCTTCATCGCGATCGTCGTGATGAGTGCTGCCGACATGGTCAGCGTTTTCATTCGTGGTTCGATCGTCCCGTTGGTGACGCCCGACGAAAAGCGCGGAAGGGTACTCGCCGTCGAGAACGTCTTCATCGGAGCGTCGAACGAACTCGGTGCATTCGAGTCGGGAGTTGCATCGCAGGCCTTGGGTACCGCGGGCGCGGTGGTCGGCGGTGGAGTCGCAACAGTTGGCATTGCCGGATTGTGGTGGGTGTTGTTTCCCGCCCTGCGGCACGTCGATCGATTCTCCGATCTCGAGGACCGCGCCGAGAAACCGAGCTCTTGACCCGTAAAATGGTCGAATGGCCGTGATCTCCACCGAGAAGCTGCGCGAAAAGAAGCGTCTTGTGCGTGAATTCCGCGAGTTCGTCGACCGCGGCAACGTCGTCGAACTGGGCGTCGCCTTCATCATGGGTGCCACGTTCAAGACGGTCATCGACTCGTTCGCGGGCAACGGCACCGACAACCCGGGCATCCTCGGTGGCCTCATCGGCGCGGCCTTCGGCGGTCGCACACCCAACTTCAACGACAAGGGTGTGACCCTGAACGGAAGTTTCCTGCCGCTCGGTTCGCTTCTCACCGCCACCATCAACTTCCTCATCGTGTCGATCGCGATGTTCCTGGTGATTCGCCTCTACAACCGGTTCCGTTCGGGCGAGGCCAATGCCAAGCCCGCACCCACGACAAACGAAATCCTCTCCGAGATCCGCGACGAATTGCGTCGCCGCCCATGACGCGACGCTCAACGATCAGCGCCGCTGCAGCAGCATTGTGTGCCGCAGCCCTTGTGGCCGCCTCGTGTGGTGGCGGTTCGTCGGACACCAGCGGAACGCTCGATGGTGTTGGTCGAATCCCCGGCAACGATTTCGTCGGAGTTGCAACGCTGCCGCCTGATATTGCGGCCGAAGTGTCGATTCCGGAAATTGAAGGTGCAGTGCTCGGCTCCGTTGCCAAGGGAAACCGGCTGCTGATGATCGGCGACTCGATTCTTTCCTCGATCTCAAAGCGCTACGGCAACGAAGGATGTGGTCTGCTGGTTCCTCAGGGATGGAACGTGGCTCTCGAAGCCGAGGCGGGCCAGTTCGTCGAGTTCGGTCTTGATGTTCTCGATAAGCGGTGGAACGAGGGTTGGGACGCCGTTGTCATCGAACTCGGTACCAACTACGGCGGTAGCCAAGATCGCTACCGCGAGACGCTCGAGAAGATTCTCGATCGCATTGGCGACGTTCCGGTTGTTCTCGCCAACACCACTGTCTTTCGTGCTCCACAAAAAGAAGTCAATGCAGTCGTCGACGAAATCGTCGACCGCTACCCGAACGTGAGCCTGCTCGACTGGGCAACCATCTCGAAGTCGCCGGCAGTCCTCAGTGGAGATCGCATCCATCCGACCCCCAAAGGTCGCGTCGTCCTCGCCACGGCAATCGCACGTGCGGCGGGCATCGCTCCGTCGTCGCCCGGTGACTGCATGAAGGTCTACTTCCAGGACGACAGCCGCGTTCTGCCCGATGTCATGCCGGGCAAAGACGACACCACGGTGCCGCCGTCGAGCACGGCCGACGATTCCACGACAACGTTGCCCGCCGCATCGGCCACAACCCTGACTCCCGGCACCACCGTGGCCGCCCAAACCACAGTTGCGGCTCCCGCAACGACGACGCTGCCATCCGCCACCACGACGGCCCCGCAAACCACGGCAGCGCCGCAAACGACGGCGGCAGTTGCGCCAAGTTCGTCGGCGGGCTGATGCTGCAGGTCAACGCGCTCACCGTCGAGGTGGGTGGCAAGACGATTGTCGAGGGCGCCTCGTTCACGATCATGCCGAAGGACAAGGTCGGTCTCGTCGGTCGCAACGGTGCGGGCAAAACCACGTTCTTCAAGACACTCGGAGGTGACCTTGAACCCGCCGGTGGCTCGGTGATGTGCAAGGGCGGTTTCGGCTACTTGTCACAGGACCCGCGCCAAGCGGGTGAATTCGACGGCCGCATGGCGATCACGCACATCCTCGCAGGTCGCAACATCGACGAGCAGTTGACGCGAATCGAAAAACTGCGCATCGCGATGGAAGAAAACGCAAGCGAAGCAAACATCAACAAGTTCACCAAGGCGCAGGATCTGTTCTCATCGCAGGGTGGCTACGCGGCGGAGAGCGAAGCGCGATCCATCGCCGCGGGTCTCGGCCTGCGTGCCGACCGCCTCGACCTGCAACTCAGTGTGCTGTCGGGTGGCGAGCGTCGGCGTGTCGAACTGGCGAAGATCCTCTTCGCCGGCAGTGACCTCTTGTTGCTCGACGAACCCACCAACCACCTCGACATCGATGCAAAGACCTGGCTCCTCAACTTCCTGCGCCAGTACCGCGGTGCGTTGTTGGTGATCAGCCACGACCTCGAGCTGCTCGACGAGGCCATCACGCGCGTTCTGCACCTCGACCGTCCGGGCGAGGACGATCTGGGCAATCTGGTCGAATACAAAGGCACCTATTCGCAGTACAAGTCGGCACGCGCCGAGGACGAAAAGCGTCTTGCCCGCAAGGCAACCCTCGAGTCGAAGGAAATCGACCGTTTGCAGACACTCGTCGACCGCTTCGGCGCAAAAGCAACGAAGGCGTCGATGGCGCACAGCATCGAAAAGCGCATTGATCGTATGGAGGCAAACCGCACCAAGGCCGTCACCAAGGACCGGGTGCTCAAGGTCAAGTTTCCCGACCCGCCTGCAGCGGGTGAAACCGTCATTCGCGTCGATCATTTGTCCAAGGCCTACGGTGGGCCGGCGATTTTCGAAGACGTGTCTTTCGACCTCGGCAGGGGAGAGCGACTTCTGGTTCTCGGCCTGAACGGCGCGGGGAAAACCAGCATGCTGCGCATCCTCGCCGGTGAAACCCAGGATGCGC
>Ga0222713_10005147_pt1 | contig 12826 bp, 11 predicted proteins | sample C33_649DmetaG_FD_165061 | JGI IMG/M metagenome (GOLD analysis project Ga0222713, IMG submission 165061) | Estuarine water microbial communities from San Francisco Bay, California, United States - C33_649D | ecosystem: Environmental > Aquatic > Marine > Unclassified | place: USA: California...
AGCTTGGTAAGAAGGTGCACTTCTTAGTACACGGCATTCATCACGACTTTCCGCGTGACTCCACGCGACTGGTGATGCCGCTCCTGGTGAGTGTGCCACTCTCACTTGCCTTCTACGGTGTGTTCGAGCTGCTGATGGCCCCCTACCACTATCCCTTCTTTGCCGGCTTTGTGGCGGGATACGTTGCGTACGACTCCATTCACTATGCCACTCACCACTGGCAGATGAAGAGCCGTACCTGGAACTTCATCAAACAGTATCACATGAAGCATCATTTCGTAGATCCCGACACGGCCTTTGGCGTTAGCAATCCGATGTGGGACTATGTGTTCAATACGGTGCCGGAATGGGCACGGCGTCGCCGGTCACCACAGACATCTTCGAAACATACCTCGGCATTGTAAGCAGTAAGGACACCCATGGCAATCACAACCTCACGCATCCTGGACGTGGCTACCGCCGTCACACCATCGGTAACGTCGATAGAACATCACGGCGACTTCAGCATTGTTGTTCCTACGGAACACCTGATCGACGTTCTGACCGAGCTGCGCGATCATCCCGACACGCAGTTTGCGATGTTGGTAGACATCACTGCCATCGACTGGGCTTCGGGCGCGGCACCTACGCCAGCTGAGCGCTTCCACGTGGTATACCTGCTATCCTCGTTGCAGCATGGCGCCCGACTGCGCGTGAAGGTTCCTGTGCGGGAGGATCGTCCGCACGTACCCACGGCCGTAGGTGTGTGGGAATCGGCGAACTGGTATGAGCGCGAAACCTTCGACATGTACGGCATCATCTTTGACGGCCATCCGGATCTGCGTCGGTTCTACATGCCGGAGGACTTCATGGACGAGCAGGGCGAGCCCTTATACCCCCTGCGGAAGGACTTCCCGCTGATGGGCATTCCAGGCTCGCTCCCCTTGCCGCCAAAGGACTAACGTCCAGTAGTCCGCTACAGCGATACCTCCAGCATCACCACAACATTCAACGGTGCCTGCATGAACAGTGCAGGCACCGTTGCGGTATTGAAGGTGGTTACCGCGCCATTCACTGCATATGCTTCGCTCAAGATGTTGTTCGCTTGAATCGTCAGGCGATGACGCTGCACGTGCAGGGTAGCAGCAAGGTCCACAACGGTAAAGCCGTCCAGCGTCAGCGACGGCGTGTTGGCAAGATCCAGCCAGCTCTTACCAGCGTGCCGTATGGCGGCACGTACACCCAGCAGATCCACCGGCTGGTACTCCACCCAGAGCGATCCCAACACCCGTGGTGAGAGTACGGCCTCGACATCAGCGTACGTCACGCCAAGATCAGCTGGTGTGTAGGCTTCGATGTTCGTCTGCATCCATGTGGCCGTGCCGTGCACGCTCAGGTTGTGCGCAGGACGCCACGTGGCCTGGAACTCCGCACCCCACCGCGAGCTACGCGATACATTTTCCCGGAGCTGCACAAACCACTGATCAATGTAGCGGCCAATGGGTGCAATCTCATCGGTGAACTGCATCATGAATCCATTCACGTCCAGATCAATCTCGTCAGTATGAAGTCGATATCCCAGCTCCATATCGACAACATATTCTGGTCGGACAGTATTCGGAGTTTGCAGGACGAAGATGTTCGCCTCGTTGATCGTGGTACCACCCAGCAGATCGAATCGCGTGGGCTCACGACCGGTACGACCAACGCTGCCGTACAGGCTCTGCTCGTCCGACAGGTGATACGTAATGCCTACGAAGGGATTAACGAACAGCCACGAGTGGACTGGCAGCGCGGCAGCCATGGCAGCATCCGGGGAGAAGGTCATCGAGACAGATCGCACCTGCACGTTGCCGAGGAGTTCTACTGCACCGCGACGATACGTGACCTTGGCAACACCACTAAGCTCGTCCTTGACGGTGCGATCATCGTAGTACGGACTCCCCATGTCGGGACTCACTGCTTCCCAGTTCCGGCGCCAGAACCGATAGCCATGGGCCCCGACAGACAGGTCCAGCCCAGGGGCTACTTCAGCGACCTGTACCGATGCCATCGCTCCAAGATGCCGGTTCTCCAAGGGGTAGTTGATCTGCGTTAGGGTGTTGTTCTCATCCCGGAACCCCGTGAAGAAGTCCCCTCCCGCCGTCCCGTAGTACGTCATGACTCCCAGAGCGGCTGTTGGCGACAGCTGCCGACTCCAGTCCAGTTGGATCAGCGCTTGGCCAAAGTCATCGTAGTCGGTTGAGTCGTTTACGTTCGTGCGCGGATCGAGATCGGCAAGGGGCTTGGGCACGGGGATGTAGCCCAGCTGGTTATCGGTGCGTCCCGCAAGCACGTTCAGCCGCATAACATCCTGTGCACCGAACCAGGCCGCGCCTACCTGTCCAGAAAATGACCGTGTTCCCGTGTAGTTGCGATAACCATCCGTGCGGAAGGACGTCAGCTTTGCCATCACGGAGATGTTCTGGTCCGTGAGGCCCGTCGTGGCTTCGACACTACCGCGAAGCAGACCGAAGGATCCAGCCGAAAGCTGGAGTCGCCCACCGGGAGCAGCCGATGCTAGCGAGGCCGTTTGCAGATTCACGGATCCGGCGAACGATGCCGTACCGTTTTGGGCAACACCAACGCCACGTTGGACCTGGACCGACGCGGTACCATTGGCAAGATCGGTCAGGTTGGAGAAGAACACTCCTTGATCGATCATGTCGTTCAGTGGTGCTCCATTGAACGTCACGTTGACCCGAGTCTGATCGATGCCGCGCAGGCGGAAGGTGCCATAGTTCGAGAAGTTTGTTCCCGACTCGGAATAGGCCAACAGACTTGGGCTTGCCGACTGCAGCACAAACGGTAGATCCTGACCAACCACAACCGCTCGCAACTGGGCGGAGTCGATCGTGGTTGCCGTTACCGGATCGGCTTCGGCAGCACGTGATGTGGCGACGACAACGGGCTGGACATCAATCGCGCGAACAACCGACGTGTCCGTCTGCGCCATTGCGGTGCTGAGTGCAACGTGTGTCAGCGCAAGTGTTAGTGCACGAGACAGTGCACTGCTTTGAAGAACGGTGAGATAGTGCATGGGACGCACTCCTGTTTAGGTGAAACATGAGCATACGTCCGCTAAGAGGGTGTTGGACCGTTTTCCTACGCCGGTATAACCCGGATCAGGTTCCAAGAGTATAATCTCAGCCACATCAATTGTGGCACCTCTAACGGAGTTCACGAACTTACGACGGCTATCTTTGTAGCCAATGGATAAGTTCATCATCGAAGGGGGCCGACGGTTACAGGGAACCGTTGCGATCTCCGGCGCCAAAAACGCCACGCTTGCCCTGATGCCAACCTGCCTGCTGGCACCGGGTGTGTTTCACCTGCGCAACACGCCGAACAACCGCGATGTGTGGACCTTCAGCCGGCTGTTGGGTTCGCTGGGCGTACATGCCGAGCTGAATCAGAACACGCTGTTCCTGGATTCCACTAACGTCACCAGTACCGAAGCCCCCTACGAGCATGTCAAGAAGATGCGGGCGTCGATCTATGTGCTGGGCCCACTCCTGGCTCGGTTTGGGGAAGCCCGGGTGTCGTTGCCAGGTGGCTGCAACTTTGGACCCCGCCCGGTAGACCTGCACCTGAAGGGCATGGAGCGATTGGGCGCGTCGATCGAAGTTGAAAGCGGCTACATCGTAGCCAAGACAACTTCCAGCACGAATCGTCTGCAGGGCAATCACATTCATTTTGATGTCTCCAGTGTTGGAGCAACCGTGAATGTGCTGATGGCTGCCACGTTGGCCGAGGGTGAAACCGTGCTGACGAATGCTGCACTGGAACCGGAGATCACGAACCTTGCTCGCATGCTCGTAAGCATGGGTGCCGTTATCGATGGCATCGGCACCACCACCCTCACGGTCCAGGGTGTAGACGCCCTGCACGCTACGGACGTCGACACCATTCCCGACCGGATCGAAGCAGCAACGTACCTGATTGCCGCAGCGGCCACCAAGGGCGACGTTACCCTGCGAAACGTAAATCCGTATCACCTGACGGCCGTGATTCAGGCCCTAGAGGATTCTGGCGCCGAACTGGATATCAACGGCGAGACGATTCGCCTCACGATGGAAGGGGCTCCGAAACCCGTCGACATTACCACAGCCCCCTACCCGGGCTATCCAACCGATGCGCAGGCCCAATGGGCAGCCTACATGCTAGCCTCTACGGGAGCTGCGCGGATCCGAGATCACATCTATCCTACGCGCTTTGGCTACGTGTCAGAGCTGCAGCGGTTGGGAGCCGACATCACCACCGACGAAGGCTCCTGCACAGTGAACGGCGGTTCGAAGCTCTCTGGGGCAACGGTGATGTCCAGCGACCTTCGCGCTAGTGCCAGCCTGGTGATTGCCGGTATGATGGCCGAGGGCCACACCGACGTTCTGCGGGTGTACCACATCGATCGTGGCTACGAGAACATCGAACAACGGCTCCGCGAACTCGGTGCCGTGATTCAACGCGTGCCCACCGACGAGTACTGATGGTTGCGGTCCGACCATTCTTGCGCACCCTGGCTTGCAGTCTCCTGCTGATGATCGCTGTGAGTGGGACGGGAACCGTGCTGGCGCAGTCGGTGAATGCGAAAAAGAAGGAACTTGATCAGCTCCGAAACTCGATCAAGGAGACCCAACAGCAGCTGGACCGCCTGGCACGGGACGAGGCGAAGCGGCGATCCTCAATGTCGAGTTATCAGCGCCAACAGCACCAGGTATCCCGTTTCATCACGGCACTGGAGGACACACTGGCTCGGTTGCGTGATTCGGCGTCGGCGGTGCGAACACAGATCCAGAATACGCAGGGGGCCTTGGCTCAGGCTGAACAAGCCTACCAACAGACGTCCAAGAGTATGCTACGGTACGTTGCACGACGACGCGGTGTGCCGCAGTCAGATCTTGCCAAGGAGGCGGTGTTCCAGTCGCTCACCCGTGCGCTCGGAGTCTACCGAGCGCGCATGAGCCGATTGCAGGACAGCCTCGCTGCAGCCGAGAGTGTGCTCTCGCTCTACACCAGTACACAGGAGTCGGTACTCCAAACGCAAAGTCGGCAGCAGCGCATCCTGCAATCGGCGATCGCACGGAATGCAGCGGAGCTCAAGACCCTTCGATCGAACTCCTCCGCCCTACGGAAACAACTCAGTGCCAAGCAGCGCAGCGTCGCCCGCCTCCGGTCCACCATTGAGCGACTGGTTGCCGAGGCGCGGCGAAAGGAAGAGGCACGCCGAGCTGCAAAGAACAAGGCAACCACGAAGTCGTCCGGCTCGGCACGCGGCCCATCAGCGGCAACAGCTGGTTCTGGCGGTAGTGGCAAGGGATTCCCCCGAAAGTCCCTTCCGTGGCCAACGGCGTCGCGATCGATCCTCAATGGCTACGGCTCCTACAAGAATCCGGAGACGGGTACCACGCTGGATAATCCTGGCGTTGACATTAAGACCAAGACGGGGTCAGCGGTACAATCGGTTGCTCCCGGTACGGTGTCGAGCGTTCAGTGGCTCCCTGGATTCAACTCACTGGTGATCATCGATCACGGCAATGGTGTACGCACCGTGTATGCCAATCTTGCCTCGGTGAGTGTCGCTTCCGGTAGTACCGTCCAGCAAGGCTCCGTGCTCGGAACAACGGGTGAGAACATCGACGGCGAGCTGCTGCACTTTGAAGTGTGGAACGGACGTGAGCGCCAGAATCCGCTCACCTACCTTCGATGAGCGAGTGCTCGTCTAACACGTACTGGCGTACCTTCTTGGCCTGCTCGCCCTTACCAACACGATCATAGGCTGCTGCCAGAAGTGCACCACAGCGCTCGCGGATCCGTCGGCGCTGCTTCGGATCGGTGATCTGTAACCAGGCACGCTGCTCGAACGGACGCTGCAGTGTATGGATCACGTTCAAGGGACGTTTGGCAGAGTCTGCGGCAGCTTTCTCGATCAATCTACCAAGACGCTGCGTGACCGATATTGCCGGTTGGTGCTGGAGAGAATCCAGCGAATCAGTAGCTGGTGCCTCCACTGGGATGGCATCGATCCGCCGGTACAGCGAATCAATTGAGCCAGCTGAAAACGACACCGCCTGAAGGTTGCGGATCGCTACAGGTTTCAATCGCACCCACACACGCTCGGCCGAGCCGTCGAAGCCACCAGCACGAAGTTGCTGTGCCAGCGACTGGCAGACAGCATATGTCAGGTTGGTCTCTACCAGCAGTAGTGCTGCGCGCAGTGCCAAGCCCCCTGCCACTTCATCAACGTGCTGCATACCATAAAGGACGCCGCGGCGAACATACTGACCCTGATTAAACACTCGCTGATAGTCGCCTAGGCTGAAGCTCTTTCTCGAGCGCAACACGCGCAGTGTTTGGGTGGCACGCGATGTGGAGGATGATGAGGAGGATCCCGCAGATGTGCCGGTAGATCCGCCGGAAGATCCGTCTGCTGATTCCACCGTCTGCTGAGGCGAACCACCCATCAGCTCGATCAGTCCAATGGCTTGCGAAAAGCCAAACTCCACCCAGTAGTCGATCTTTGGAATGCCGGCAATGCGACATACCTCGCTCAGGTAGGTCGTGCGACCACGATTGGAACGTACGTTGGCAAGTTTGTTGAGGGTGGATGGCACCACGACGGAATCATCTGTTGTGTCAGCTTTGAACCCGGCATCAGCCTCGGTGTCGCGTGGGATCGAGATCACCTCCACCTGTCCGGCATCGAGGTACAGTCGCACGACGTGATTGGCGTCAGCCCGTCCACCGCGATCGCCAATCCGGGAGTCCAGCCCCGTAATCATGATGGAGACCACCCGACCCTTGGGCTGGGGAAAGGAGTCAACGGCTGCCTGAAGAAGGGAGTCGTGCAGTTCGAGCGCCTGCTCCTCTTGCTCCGGCGTAAGATGTGATCCATGGTGCAGCGTATCGGCCGCATCATAGGAGTCCGGGGCCTCCGGCTCCTCGGGCCCACAGGCAACGAGGCCCAGCACCATCATCAAGGCAAGCACGAAGAATCGGCTCACCGTCCCTGTTGTTTTGCCTCGTTCCAATACCGGTCCATTTCGGAAAGATCCATGTCGGTTAACTCGCGACCACGTTCAGCAGCATTGCGCTCGATGTACTGGAAGCGGCTCATGAAGGTAGCAATCGTCGTGTGTAGCGCATCTTCGGCAATCACGCCCTCGTGACGAGCAGCATTGACCAAGGCGAACAACACATCGCCGAACTCACGATGCGTCGCCTCGGAATTGCCGGCTTCGATCTCGACGCGAAGCTCCTCGAGCTCCTCGTGAACCTTTGCCCAGACGTCACGACGGTCGTGCCAGTCGAATCCCACATTGGCGGCTTTCTCTTGCACGCGCTGTGCACGCAAGGCCGCCGGCAAGGTGCGCGGTACTCCATCGAGGATGGATGTACGGCCCTCCTTCATCTTCAGCTTTTCCCAATTCTGAAGAACAACATCTTCCGTTGCTGCCTCGGTAGAACCGAAGACATGAGGATGTCGGTTGACAAGCTTCTGGAATTCCTGTTCAATCACCGTTCGAAGTGAAAAACTCCCCCGCTGCTCCGCCATCACCGAATGCATCACTACATGCAGGAGCAGATCACCCAGCTCCTTCGACAGCTCTGCATCGTTGCCCGCTTGGATGGCATCGACCGTTTCATAGGCTTCCTCGATCAGCAGATGGGAGATGCTCTCGTGGGTCTGTTTTTGATCCCACGGACACTGCTCTCGCAGGATCCAAACGAGACGGACAAATGCCTCGAGTTGCGACAGCGTGGAGGACGGATCGGAGGGGTGCGGTACTGGGGTTGACATACGGGTGATACTGGTAAAACTACGGTAAATCACCACAGAGCCAGCACGCCGGCAAACAGCAGCACCATCACTGCAAACGAGATTGACATGCGCCAGAAGAAGGCCCACGAGCCCGTGAATCTTGCAATACCGAGCTTGACCATCATATTGGCTACCACGGCAACTACGGTCATGGCCTCCAACAGCGTCATCGAAACCACCCCCTGATGCACCAGACCAGCTTGGGTGATCAACACGGCGTCGACGTCTAACACCGAACCCAGAGCACTGGCTACGATCAAGGCCTGCGTTCCAAACTCTGCCACAGCCCAGGAGCTTCCCAGCGATACCAGGGCAAGGTATGCAGCAAATCGTAAGGCCGGGGCCAGCTGCAGAGGGTTTGCCAACGTCACCGATTCGGTTGGCGCGGCACGTTGCAGATGGGCGATCACGCGACCGATCACGTAGGACACCACCAGGCCTGCGAGGAATGCTGCCAATGCAGCCACAAGCACCGCGGTTGGAAGACTCTCCGAAAAGAGTCCGATCAGCAGGGCAATACGTGGAAACTGAATTGAGTTGGCAAGCGTCGCTGACTGCCATGCCAGCGGCAGTTGGGTTGGATCCTTCCGAATGCGGGCTGCCAGCGAAGCCGTCACGGCCGTGGTGGAGACTAGCCCTCCCAGCACTGCCACCACGCGAGCCCCGAGTCGCGGACCGGCGAACTTGTCGAGGAAGTACCCCACGTACGACAGGCCGGAAACCAACAGCACCGCCTGCCACAATCCTCGTGGGTGAGAGAATCCGTAGGGCCCCAGGTGTTGATCTGGCATCATGGGCCAGATGATGAACACCAGAGCTAGGAACCGCACCGTTGCGGCGAACTCAACGTCTGTGATGCGGGAGTGGAAGAACCTCTTGACGGAGGTTTTGGCATCAAGCAGGAGGGTCACGACAATCGCCAGAGCGATGGCAATCGGGATGAGTGCCGACGTCGCTGGCAGCGACACCGCATACGACAGTGCAAACACCGTGAGTAGTGCGAGCTCTGTTGTTGCTCCGTGCGGTCCCGTTGCATCGTTACGGTGGAGCACCATAATCGTCAGGAGAGCGACTACCGCCAGTGCCGTAAACCACGGCTCGTGGATTGCTCCACACACCCACCCTACGGCACTGGTGATCACAAAGTCCCGAACGCCAAAGCGCACGGGTCCATGGTCTGTCTGCCGCGTTTCTCTCTCAGCGCCAACCAATGCCCCGATCAACAGGGCAATGGCCATCGTGATCCACGGAGAAACGTGGCTCAAAGCAAAGAGATCGGGCTTCTACGGAACAGCAGCGATCAGGCCAGTGGCGTCACGTAGCGCTCGTCGGCCTTGCGCAGGGCTTCACGAACCCATCGGCCACGCTCTTCGGCGATGCGTCGCACAGCCAAGCGCTCGGCATTGCACGGACCATCTCCATTGATCACACGCTTGAACTCGTCCCAGTCTGGATCGCCATAGTTCCAGATGCCTGTGGCTGGATCCTTACGCAGTTCGGGGTCGGGAATCACCAGTCCCAGCTCAAGGATCTTCGGAACGTACTGGTTGAAGAATTGCTGACGCATGTCGTCGTTGGACGCCATCTTCACCTTCCACTTCGTCAGCTTCTCAGTGTGCACAGACGCCTTATCGGGGGGGCCAAAGAAGTGCATGATGGGCCGCCACCAGCGGTTGAGCGCTTCCTGAACCATTTGTCGTTGCACGGCTGTGCCCGTTGCGAGCGTTACCACGTTATCGTAGCCATACTTCAGGTGGAACGACTCCTCCATGCAGATGCGCTCCAGGGCGCGACTGTACGGGGCATAGGAACCCTTGGAGTTGGTCACCTGGTTGATGATGGCCGAGGCATCAATCAACCACGCAATGATGGCGGTGTCAGCCCACGTGTAGGCTGGGTAGTTGAAGACGTTGGAATACTTCGACTTGCCAGAGATGAGATCGTCGATCATGGCTTCCCGAGGCTTGCCCAGCGTCTCTGCTGCACTGTACAACAGCTGTGCATGTCCCACCTCGTCCTGTACCTTCGCCATCAGGGCGATCTTACGCTTAAAGCCCGGGGCACGCGTAATCCACGTTCCCTCGGGTAGGGATCCAATGATCTCGGAATGAGCGTGCTGCTCGATCATCCGAATGAGTTGACGGCGATACTCCGCCGGCATCCAGTCATGCGGTTCGATCTTCTCGCCGCGAGCAATCTTGGCCTCGAAGGCAGCGAGGAGTTCGGGATCTTCCTGAACCTGCTGCTGAGGGGTATCTACAATGCTGATGTTACCGTACATAGGTCACCACGCTCCATTCGTTGCACGTTGATATCGGAAATGGTAGAAACCGAGAGGAGTATCCAGCGTAGGAGCGCTCACGGCGTCCTGATAGATACTCATGAACTGGAACTTATACATATTTCCGCGACTGGTCTGAATCACCAAGCACCGATCCGGACTCGGACGCAGAGTGTGTGTCTGAATGTCGTAGACGAACATCACCGACGAACCGATCACATTGGGAGGAACGATCCTCGCAGACCGCGCCGTGTCGTCGCTACGCAGCTGAATGCCGACCGGTATGACCCGGAGGTTCTCAAATCTCGAGGACACCATCGCTCCACGCGTTGATCCAGGGCCAGAGGTTCCGGAGTTCAGCAACACATCGACCTGCTGGGTTTGCCCACAGCACTTCAGATAGGCCATGCGCACGTCCCAGTGGTCCGTATCGGCCTGCGCTGAAGGCACAACACTATCACCGTCAAGGGAGTAATACACCCAGCCAACTGAACTATCAGCACGAACATTGCTCACGGTCTTTGCAGCCGACTCATCAGGATTGGTGACTCCCCCGGATCCACAGGACACGATGAGGAGGCCAACCATCAGGAAGAGTGAATATCGGAGCGCGATCATACCGTTAGCAAACAAGGGACAAACCGGACGAGTTCCTCAAATATACGGCTCTCTTACCTGCGCCCCAGGCCGGCCACGGCGATCAGCGCAAAGACAACGTTGGCACTCCATCCGACCGCAGCGGGAGGTAGATCGGTAGAAAGCCCCACGGCTTTGGCAATCTCCGAGCACACGATGTAGGCAAAGGCCAGCACCATCGCCACGGCAATATGGATGGCAATGCCGCCCTTCCGGCGCACGCCCGCAAAGGGTACGGCGATCAGCACAACAATCACGTTGGCAAACGGAAATGCCCACTTCGCATAGTACTCGATCAGCAACGCGCGCACGTCCCGGCCACCCGCCTGCATCGTGGCGATATAGCTCTTCATCTCGTCGAGATCTAACTCCTCAACGCCCCGCTGCAGTCGCTGGATGTCCTCCTGCCGGATGGAAAACGGCATCGTGGCAGAATCCAGGCGCGTCAGTGTCATCCGCCCACCTGGTTCCTGCCACGACCGTCGCCATGCTTCAGGGGCAGTCCAGCATGCCTGTTCCTGATCCCACGACATCGACGGTGCCTCCATCCTCCAGTGCAGTCGAGGTTCCGCTACAGAACCGAATTCCTCGATGCGTACATTCCTCGCCACGGATCGTTCCTTGTCGTAGTATTCGATGAAGACCGTTCGCGTCGGGACGTCGCGGAAGTACAGATTGAACAGCGATCCACCGGCCCCCTCCTGGAGAAGCGTTCGCTCCAACATCAACCGTTCAGACGATGCTCGAGGAACAACCCAACCATTGAAGTAGAGTTGCCCTCCGCTCAACAGGCAACCAATCACGACATAGGGTGCAAGGAGTCGTAGGGGGCTTGCCCCTGCAGCGCGCATGGCCGTGAGTTCGTTTGTAGCTGAAAGCCGGCCAACACTAAACAGTGCCGCAAGAAGCGTTGCCACAGGAATCACCAGCTGCAGCATGAAGGGCAGGTAGGCAACATAGAACCGACCGATGTCGACAATCCCGACACGATGATCGATGAACTTGTCGAGTCGCTCGATCACATCCACGACCACGAAGAGCGCACACAGAGCCACCACCGTAAAGACCACCGTGGAGAGAAACTGTCGGACCTGGTAGCGTGGGATCAACATCCGGTCATCTACGTATGAGTGCTCGACGTCCGGCGGCAAGAGACTGCCACCAACTGCTGATCACACCAACGCCAGCAAGTCCAGCCACCATGAGGCCCACATCGGCGATCCGCACTTCGGCTACCCATGGGAGCCGTGACAGGGCCGTGGGAGCTACGCCCGCAATGGTGGCCAGTGCAAGAAGCAGACCCAACGCACCCGTGATCATACTCACCAGCACGTGAGGCATGGCAACCCAGGAAGAGGAGGCGCCCAAGACTGATCCAACACGCAGGTCCGCGGCAGCGGCATGCAGCTCGGCACGAAAGCTATACGTGACAGCGATCAAAAAGAGGAGCAGACTCAAGCCCCCTGCCACCGATCCCAGCATCAGAACGTCCCGTCGGCGAGCATCCACAACCGAGGCCAGCTCTTCGGACCAGACAATGTCGTCGATCTGATCGGCATAGGTCTGCTCAATACGCGAGATCACAGCTCGGATGTTTCGTGCGGTACCACCTGCAGCCGTCGGGCTCCAGCGGATCAGTCGAGGCATCGCTACGACGGAGCGTAGACGGTCGTCAATATCGACGTCGGCGGCAAACTCTGCCCAGACATCCTGCTCACGCAACAGCTCTGCGCTACCTACGCCATACTGAGTGCGAATGCCACGTATCATAATGCGAGCATTCGCCTCGGTGGTGGTGGGTCGGAGTATCACATCCACTTGAATGGTGGATGCCTGCCGCTGAACGGCTCGGTACGTGGCAAGCGTCCATACCCCTCCGGCAACACACCAGAGCGTACCAATCCACGCAACAAACACCATGCGCAGTACCGGACCACGTCGACGGGTGAGAAGTCGGCCAGCTGCTGTTACATGAAACCACATCATGAGCCCCTTTCAGATCGATTCTTCAGCCCTGCGTTCAAACCCTGGACCGCCAGACGAACGTCGTGGATCATGCGCACCAGGGCCCG
>Ga0222713_10005148_pt1 | contig 12825 bp, 17 predicted proteins | sample C33_649DmetaG_FD_165061 | JGI IMG/M metagenome (GOLD analysis project Ga0222713, IMG submission 165061) | Estuarine water microbial communities from San Francisco Bay, California, United States - C33_649D | ecosystem: Environmental > Aquatic > Marine > Unclassified | place: USA: California...
AAGAAGATTGACCGAGCTGTAGCAAAAGAACGTACCAACATACTACGTAGGCTCTACATATCTGCACGCTCTGGTGATAGTGAAGGCGTCAGGGATGCCGTAGAACGCCTGAGAAGATTTAATAGTAGACATGCCAACGCCGCCATAACAGCGGATTCGGTGAAGCGTTCTATGAAGAGCCACCAGAAGACCAGTGCAGAGATGCACCACGGCATTACGCTCAACAAGAACATGCGCGCCACGCTACAAGCAGAGGCTCGTGACTTCGACAAGAACGTATCTATCTGGGATTAAAAAAGCCCCCCTGCCGAAGCAGAGGGGCAATCAACCAAGGAGAACAGACAGCGGGGAGGAAAAGCTGTCTAACCCCTATATATCACGCTATTCGCCAAATGCGAATACCTAATTTTTTACTTTCTATAACTACCTTTAATATAACGTCGTAATCTAACTTTTTAGTTATCCGTTTTGCCTGTTCCAACGCTACCGTAGTGTTAATGCACGGCACAAACATGGATGTCCCTGGGCTCAATGCTTCCCAATCTAATACGACACGTAACCCGTCAGGGTTTAAGTCATTCGTCCGTATTACCCGCTGCACCATTGAGAGCCTCTATAGAGCAATCGACCACTAATACTTGGGCCGGAGGTAGCTGCATGTGCGTACCCTTACTAAGCCGCATCTTTATCTTCTTAGCGTTCATCTGGTTGGTTAGATCTTGTAGAAACGAACCATAGTTTATCTGTTGATCCACACACCAATCCCGAAGCGGTTTAGGTAGTAGGTATGCGCGCTTTAGGTCTGTTTCATATCGTGCGACTAGCTTACCCCGTGGCAGCGCTTCCGGTACAATCAATGAATCCAACGCGCCACCCTGCCCTTTACGTAGATCGTCCGTGCTTTTAATCCATAATACGTTATTCCAATGTTCGTTTATGTAATCATTGAGAATATCCTGCACGCTCAATGACATATCAGACACAGTGTTTTGGTTTAGCTTAATCATCCAGATAGCGAAATTAAATATCTTCTGGATATCATAGTCATGGAACCCGAGTTTCTTTGCCAATATAAGTCCGGCCAAGGTGTAGGATACATGAGCGGTCCAGAACCTATTTTGACTGGTTAGTCCCGCCTTCGCTATGACTTTCTCTTTTATACTATCGGCAAGGGCTCGGATGGTTTCCCTATTTTTGATTACATACTGCACATATAGAGGACCAGCATGTCCGTAGTTCTCCATCACAGAAGCTAGAAACGCTTCCTGTGCCATAGTATCAGCGGATTTATGGAATAATGTGTCTACCTTTACCTCCATTATTCGCTGCGCCTCTGCTTTCGGCATGGCTTTATATGCGGATACTTTTTCTATAACGCTCATGTTACCCGTTGTTACAGAGAGAAACTTCCACGGATCACCCCTGTACCGTTCGGTATTAGAACTACCAGCCAGACGCCCTTTCTGCTTACCACTGCTCATCGAGTAAGCTAATTGACTAACCTCGTAGGGCTTCATCTCCGTTATCTCGTCAACGTAGAATGGTAAGTTATGGTATACTTCGGCACGGTGCAGTCTGAAGTTAAGTGTAGTATTTTGATCCATAACTATTGCGTCAGGGTCTCCCCACAATGACGCTCCTACATACATAGCCGTGGTCTTACCAATACCTGACTCCTTACTGTGTAGGTTGAGAGTGGCACAGTGGAAGGAAGAGTCTTGCATGAGGATAGCACCAAATGCGGTGCCGACTACGTATTGGTGTAGTTCAAACCCATCCCGATTGTAGAAATCCATATTCTTACGCCACTGCTCCATAGTCCCCTTGGGTTCAAAAATAGGGAACATCGATAGCGTCTGGGAGGACGGCGGGTTGAAATTTATATCGTTCTCTAAGATATGTTGGTTGCCTAACACAAAGGAATTGAAACCATCACCAACCCAACCAAACTGTTTGTGTGCGTCGTCTGCTTTATCGTTAGCCTGCAATTCATTCACCCAATCTAATGTGTATTTCATAAGTTCATCCACTCTAAGTAGAGCAACACCGTGCATGGACATCTGTTTACGGAACTCCTCTTTAGAAGTTACCGCTGTAAGAGGGATAGTGAACTCTCGAACACCATCCTTTGGTAGATGCAGCCTCATAAGTATAGATTCACCGATCTCAGGATCTCGGATACGCTGCACCACATATAAGTCGTTATGGTATACAGGCACTTCATCTACCGTGCCATCTGGTTGCGTGCGGCGTACATAAACCCCACCGTTAGCGCCTCGGAAGTAAGGCGTCGGATACTTCGGTATAGTGTAAGTTTTTATGGGGTTGTTAGGGAGCGTGGCCGAGGGTGCTTCTACTACAACGTCCTCATCGGATTCACGGATGCTCTGCCCTAACGATATCGGTGATTTAATCTTACCCCAGTGTGGGCACCCCGTGCAGATACCAGGCGAATACTCATCAAATGTAGCGCAACGATATGGACCCTTAATGAGATCCATCTTCTTAATTGTTTCGATTGGCGTGTATTCTGGATGCTTACTGGATATCATCTCCGCAGCTTTGGACCCATCTTCACAGAACTTCGCAATAGATAGCCCCGCACGCCACATCGGCTCGGATACTTCGGCCTGATTTTTGATAATGTTACTAAGCTGCGCGCACCCAACGTGCCGTCTGGTCTTATCTAGTATAGCCTTGAACGAACTCATCTTGTTACCAAGGAGCGTGTTCATTACAGCGTTGGCTTCCGCAGGTATAAACTTCTTAGGGGGCGCCATAAAGTCTGCGCCGAGAGCGTTGGAGAACTCTTCCAAACTAACAGGGTCCGGCAGATCCATACCGAAACCATAGACCCGTAGGGGCGGATCCTCTTTATGGTTATGAGTGTTAGGTACGCGAAGCACCCGAGCAGCGTCAGCGGTTACGGCAGGGTCTGCTAACAACTTATGGGTAACGCAACAAGCCTTGAGCTTCTCAGCGACCTGTATCCAATCATCGTACACAATGGCCTCATCCAGAAACCAATAGGCGTGTACGCCACGACCCGAGTTAATTAACTGTGGGCGAGGTAAATTTGTAGTTACACAGAAACTTTTTAGGGCATCAATAGCTTCGGATTGGTTAGGGTAATCTTTGCTAGGACCACAATCTAAGTCCAAGAAGAACGATTGTAACTTCTTTACGTTATCAACTTTACGTGAGCCTTCTTCCTCAAATGTAGCAAGGGCAAAGTAAACATCATAACCATCAGAATTTAAGAATTGTGCTGCATCTAACAGAGACCCTACTGAATCAAAGAAACGCTGTACGCGCTTATTCTCTGCGCCCTTTGCAGCAAACAGACAGTAGTAACCGTCTGGGGCCAGTGCTCTATCCAAGAATGTCCTTGGTTCCATACGATCCTCCCGAGGACCCGTAGCTGCCCTCTCCCAAAGACAGCCACGGGGAGTAATGGGCTTAGGTTAGTCGTCCCAAGCGTTCACTATAGCATCTAACTCGGGGTCCGTATCCTCTACTGGAGCGGCTTTTTTTGCAACCCGTTTTGGTTCAGCGGGTGGTTCATCTTCCACCTCATCTTCATCCTCAAAGACTGATGCTGCTTTCTTAGGCGCAGCTTTCTTAGGCGCTGGCTCTGGGGCTGAGTTAGGGAGCTCCCTAACATCTTTTGGTGTACCCACACTCATCTTCGTAGCCCGCTCGGTGTCTGGATGCTCTAGCATCTTAGCCACTTGGTGCAATTCGCTCTCTTCCAACGGACGCACAGGCTTAAAGAAAAGTTTTGGACCCGCGCTATCGTCGTCGAAATACATCTCAGTAACGACAGCAATAGGTGGTGTATCATGGGCATTTAAGAACCGTGCGTATGCCTGCATTGGCATCTTACCGTCCTTACCTTCACCGAACACGCTCGTTGCGGGGAGTTGTAACTGGTATATTTTATCTAGTTGGCCTTCCAGAACTACGGCTACACGTTGTTGGAACCGGCACGCGCGGCTATCACCCTGTCCTGACCCCTTAATATTCATGGTACAATCCATGCACCGTGGGGCCATACGTTGCTCTTCCGGCACGTCTGGTGAGGGAGAAGTAGTATCTGCCGACCAACAATGAGGTGCGGCTGGCTTATCGGGAGAGTATGACCCTTCGTAATACATACGGGATAGTGGAGCAGCCTGTATGATAACAATATTCATGCTGTTAGACTTACTAACACGCATCTCCTCGCTACCAACTACCTCACGGAACCGTTTACCGCGAATACTGATGCGGCGCATACCACCACCGTTAGTCGTACCTAACAGGTTATTAGTTACACCCTGTAGTTTCTTGAACAGGTCAGTGGATACGAGGGAGTTACCCTCAAAGATAGACAATTCAGACATTTGTAGTTCTCCTAGAAGTCTTCGTCTAAGTTGTTTTTAGGTGTGTTATCTACGAGTTCCTCTGCTGGAACATCGTTATTCGGCTCGTCCTCCTCGGGTTTGGCTCCGTGCAGAGACTGCAGGACCGCGCCCATATTGAACCGATATGTAGTACCTACGCGAATGTAAGCCTGCGTGCCAATGTGGCCTGCTTTAACCCAACTACGCACTGTAGGTAGCGAGATATGCAGCTTACGTGCAACCTCGTCTATGGTTACGTACTCATCACTCATCACTTTCTCCTAACTGATATGATGTATTCGGACTCGACGTTGAGCCCTGGTGGTAACAGATCAGGGTTTTCCTCAAGGAACCCACGGACTACGCCTTGATTAAGGCGCTTCTCATAAAACTCTGGAACTCCATGCTCCATAATGAATTTGTTCATGGACTCCCAATCGCTCGTCCAGTACCGTTTCTTCTGTGTGCGGTAGAATAGACCAGCCTCTGTACGAACACTGTCGATGTCGTTTTCCTTACAGAAACCCAACAGGTGCAGTTTGATTTTGTCCTGTTGCGCCTTCAGTGCATCGTCCTCTTTAGTGAACTCAGCCATAAGTTCGCGGCGTTTGTCCCGTATCTTGATATAAGCACTCGTCAGCTTACCAAGACGTGACTCATCCTCCATATCACGTTCTCCTATTTTATTTTAGTTTGCTAAATTTAGTTGTATATTACGCCTTAGTCAAGCAATTCGTTATATAAGTCTATTATTTTTGTGTGTACGTCTATTCTGTCGTCAAGCAGTCTATAAACGTGATGCTCGACGGGGGATCCATGTAGCTGCACAACGGTGCATTTGTTCTTCTGTCCCGACCTATGAACACGAGCGTTAGCTTGCGCGTAGGTTTCTAATGAGCTTGTAGGCGCCCACCATACAACTGTGTCAGCAGCCGTTAACGTAACACCGTGTGATGCAGCGGCGGGCTGTATGACAAGAACTCGTGGGTTATCCTGTTCTTGAAAGCGCTTAAAGATGTCAGTACGCTTTGATGCAGGCACGTCACCCTGAATGATCTCGTTAGTTACACCATCAGCCGCTAACTTCTCAGACAGTATTTTGATGGTATGTTTGAAGGGTACGAACACTAGGGCTTTACCGCTTGTCTCCTGTATGGCTTCCATCAGGACGCGGTATCTGTTCTTAATATCAAACGCTAGTGCGTCACCAGTATCGGTGTAGACTGCCCCTGCGGATATTTGCAGTAACTTGTTCATGTTAACCGCAGCGTTAACGGCGGTAACTTCTTCACCCGCAGCCTGCATGACCATACGGTCTCTAAGTTCTTTGTAGTACTTCTTTTGCTGTAAGGTCAGCTCAACCTTACGTTTGGTATAGACCATCTCCGGTAGATCGAGACACTCTTCTTTAGTAAAGCGAATAGCTGGCCGCAACGCATTGAATACCGTCTCGGTGGCGGAGTCCTTCACGCCCCATTTGAACCGTGTAATCTTATACATAACTTGATCGCGGAACGACCCAAAGAACCTCGGCACCCCCATGGGGTTAACCAATTTGGCAATGCCGTAGGCATCCAGAGGGCTCTGTGCGGCAGGCGTACCCGTCATCATCCAGAGCCATGTGTTTTCACCCACTAATTTATTTAGGGCCTTCCACCGTTTGGTCTGTGCGTTCTTATAGTGTGTGGCCTCATCGACAATGATTAGATCAAAACCCCCTGCCGCAATGTCATCTGCTACGATCTCTACTCCGTCGTAATTTATTATGACGTAATCAGCGCCACCGTTAATTATCTTACGTCGTTTATCTGGAGACCCATACGCCACGTCCACAGATCGGTGCATGGCAAATGTAAACAAGTCTGCACGCCACGCGGAATCCATAATAGATAACGGACATATAACTAGGACACGTTTGACTGCGCCCTTTTTCATAAGAAAATCCGACGCCCAGATAGCACTGGCTGTCTTACCCGTACCCTGCTCATTAAAGCAGAATGCCTTACGGTGCTTTGTTAGGAACGCAGCCGTGGTCTTTTGATGTGCGAAAGGCTTATGTGATCCAGGCCAATCATACTGCCCCGATATAGGTGATGGCACGTCAATGTTTAGGCTCTTCAGTGTGAGAGCTTCTTCAACTCCCCACTTCACCACTACCTGATTTTCGCCCACAACCTTACTATTCGATAGAATATTTGTAACCCTGTTCGGGTTTTTAAGGTTCAGTAGCAGCGCCTTATTATTGACGACCTGCATGATGTTCTCCTTTGGTATATCATTTCTTCCCACGTATATGCTTTGCAATCAAAGTCCGAACTATACCCGCAACCTCCAAACCACGGGCATCGGCTTCCGCTTTCAGAATGTCATAAGTTTTATCTGTAAGAAAAAGACGTACTTGCGTACGTTTAGTCCGTTTAAGTTCTCGCCATATAGTTGTGCTAACCACTCTTTTCGTTGTGTCTAAAGTCTCAGCAATCTCTTCTAAGGAGTGCCCAGCTTCGGCCATTTCTACGGCCTGCTCTGTTCGCTCTGACATATTATTTCTTTTTCCCCTTGCTTAATGCGCCACCAGCGGCGCGGTTTCGGCTTCGGCTCTGTATGCCATAACCATCTTTATTAGTCCCCCCACGAGACAATGGCTTCTTGTGCGCGATATCTTTACCTTCACGCCTATCAGCTACACCATTATGGTTAACATCTTTACCTGTCTTATCCATCGCACGCCGTGCGCGCTGCCGCTCCATGCGATCTGCATGTTCACCACGGGCCTTCTGTTGTGCGTATTCTTTCTTGTAGGGTCTAGGTTTATTTGTGTAAGGCATCAGCTTCTCCCATTGTGAGGACATTCCAAAACTGCACAGTGCTGTCGGCACAGGCCACTAGGCCGTGGGTTCCATGTGTTGGTCTCCAAAGCCTTCTCCATTTTAGCGTAATCCGCTAACCATTTCTTCCATAAAATGGGGGCCGCTGTAGCTTGATAACTATCCTTAACAAGAGCTCTTGCTATAACAAATAATAGTCCAGCATTGACCTTCTTAATATCAGGGAAGTGTTTGAATGTGGCTAACGCCATCAACTCCAACTGACCCTTGTCGGCGTACTTGGCCGACTTACCCGTCTTGTAGTCTATGACCCACGCAGTATCTGCTAAAACGTCAATTATTATTAAGTCTGCGATACCTCTAAACCATACATTCTCGTCAAAGAACCCGCACGGCTCTAGGTTTGCTGTAAGTCCTAACTTGTACTCACATAACTTAACACCACGCTTATTCTTCAGGCTTTCTAAGGCCTTCTCTGCAAACTTAAACTTCTCAGGGATAGGTTCATCGTTCTTGATGTAATTCTCAGCGACAGAATGAAACAAAGTTCCGTATAGCATCGCCTCGGTCTCACGCTCTTCATAGTCCTTTGCAATCTTCATATGGTAGAATTGCTTCGGACATTGCTCAAAGGCTTTGATCTTGCTGAAAGACCAAGGTGACACGCTATAAGTCATTTATGCGCCTTCTTCCTCGTTGTCGTCATTGTCAGCATCCGCTAAGGCTTCCACCGCTAGCTTTGCTGCATGATGGAACCCAGTACGATACCCCTGTTGGAAGAACCGCTTTGGATACTCTCCATAATCCCTATTCATTTGCTGAACTTCAGCTAACTCATCGGGGGAGTTATCCGCAATATAGTTCATTAACTTAATCCATTCATCATGGATATTTCGTTCAACATCAAAGGTATCAGTCATTCACAATCTCCATAGGATTTACCTATCCCAGCTTCGCAATCTACGGGTAGTCCGTAGGCCCAGTCTGGTACTTCACGCATACAACTTTCGACATATGCCTTGGCTTTCTCGGCATCGGCATCGGGGACGCAGCAAACAATAGAGTCATGAACAGTTAGAACCACGCGATAACGCTTGGATACTTCTAACATTTGTTCACCAATGATGCACCGTGCTAATGCTTGGCATACGTTCTCAATGACCTTACCCCCATAGATGCGGGTTCGGCCTCGTCGGGTTCTGTAGTTGTATTCGTAACCCTGATCGGTTTGATCTGCACGTAGGTCATCATACCTTAACAACAAACCAGAAGGTAATCGAAGGGACGACTCATCTGGTACTGCTTCGATCAGCCCACCTACTCCAAGCGATACAGCATCGCCACGTTGGAGATTCTCAATGGTGTTCTGTGCATCACGCCATAACCTGTTAATCTGATAGTTGGCGTCACGGTAGATATTGATGACACGTCGGGCCTCGTCGAGATCCATGTCAAACCCGAAAGTCTTTAATTGCTCTTGGAAGCGCACGGCTCCCATGCCATAGCCTGCGCCAAGGATTGTTGTCTTGCCAACAAAGCGTTGGTCTTTATCGACGTCCTCCTCGGCCACACCATAGATGCGGCTAGCCATCTGCTTGTAAACGTCTTCTTTGTTAGTGAACGCACTAACAAGATCGTCTTGCTCTGCCAACCAAGCCAGTACTCTAGCTTCAATCTGTGACGAGTCAGCTTCCACAATGGAATAACCATCGGGCGCAACAATGCTACGCTTCAACGTCTTACCATTGGGACCACGCGAAGGAAGGTTCTGTAAGTTAATCTTATCATCCCCACCCCAACGCCCAGTATGTGCGGCGTAGTATCGAACGGGAACAGGTAACAGTCCTCGCTTGGCTATATCTATAAAGCGTTGCGTCCTAGTTTCTTCTAGTGTGCTTTTAACACCGAGCCTTGCTGATACCGCAGCCTGCACCCTAGCATCTTCATGTTCTGCCAGAGCTTTGAAAGCGTCGTCAGATTTAGCAAACGCATACGTCTCCTTACCTGTAGTCGGGCTAACCTTCATCGGGGGTTCCACCCCAAACGAGCGTAGTATCTCCGCAAACTTCGGATTGCTCATCAGGTCTTCACGCTCGATGTTAGCATCCCTTAACAAGTTATCCTTGGCGTCGCGTGTATTAGATAGATGCTCTTCCAGAAGTCCGAGGTCGAGGTCCAACATTGGCTCGATAAACATCCGTAGGGTAAGGTCAATCAACTTCAACTCTTTACGAGGGAAGCCTGCCGCCATACGCCTAAAGATGTCATATGTTAACTCAACATCGTTGAGACAGTAATCACCGTATCGGGCTAATTCGGTGTCGGTGAAATCATATAGGTGCTTGCCCAAAGCATTGACTACTTCCGTGCCTTTGACCCCGACATCGTACCGTGCAGCCAACGCCTTGAGGCTTGCGCTATCCTCCACACCATTGACAGCACGAGCCATACACAAAGTATCGGCGATAGCACGAGGGCGAATACCAAAGCGCCAATTACATATAGCACCGTCAAACATAGCATTGTGAGCGAGTAGCATGGCGTCATGCCACGGGAACGCTCGTAGATACTTAGCGATCTCTTTAGGTGTACCACTAGCCCACTCTGCCTCTCGGTTGTTAACCTTTACAGCCACGCCGATAACTTCAAAGCGTCGGTCGCGGATGTACTCCTCGGTTGTTAACTTCTTTAGAGAATACTCTTTGTCGTAGTATGTCTCAAAGTCGAGGGTAATTAAGTCCATACCTCACCCCCTTTGTGATAACTCACCACCACAAGCTAGGTAGCCTGCCCCGTCGATGTAGTTATCAAGATTAGTGCGACCACTTTTGATGCGTGCTAGCTTCAGCAGCGTCATCATCACCGAAACATCCAATGCCGTAACGGGCGTGCCTAGATGTGTAGTCCAATACTCAGCAATCGTTGAGAAGTTATCCTCCATGTCGCCATGAGTATTGGCTCGATCCCTTGTTACGTATTGTTCCGCAGTCCGTAACACCTCAGAACGCATCAGGGTGCGTTCCAACGGCGGGTCAAATGGTAGTTCTAATTGCTCACTCATTTACTTTTCCTCCCTTTACCGCGTTTAATTTCTTCCTCGGTCCGTACTGTGTACCACTTATATTTATCAGTCATACCCCCGCAGTTGCTACACCGTAGGGCTGACCAAGCAAAATGAAACACTGTGGTAGGACCATTACATTCGGGACAATAAATATCTCGCCCCGTGTGTTTACTAGCACGGCAGTACTTCCATATTTTCACCGCGCCCCGTGGCCTCTCCCACAGTAGATTAGGTGTCTCATCCCCCTTTGGGTGTCTACCAAAAAACCAATTAAAGAACGCAAGTACTCCCCCCATATTATCCTCCGTGGGCTAGGTTGGTGAGACCATGGAGAGTAAAGTCTCCCTCACGTCTGCCATGTTCTCTTCGTTAACCACCAGGGCGACGCCTCCGGCAGTGTTGATGTCAGAAAGGTTCTTCTCTTGAAGGGCGGTGGGTTTGTTATTTCCGGCCTTACACTCAATGCCAAAGAACTTACCATGTAGACATCCTATGATGTCAGGCACACCGCTCCTCCCGTACCCGCCAGTAGCGGGGAAAAAATAGTATGCTCCCAAGGCTTTTAGCTGATTTGTTACCGTGCGTTTAACGCGACCTTCAGGCGTCATGCCGCTTCTCCGTGGGAACTGGTTTCATTAAGCCACGCCCCAGACCCACCACTTAGGCGGATGGGAGTGACGCCACTCAGCAATACCGATCTTTTCTTTGAGATAGTATGTACGGTAAGCAGTCACTGTGTCCTCATGCTTACACTCGTCTGGCATACATTGCGGGGGCGGCTTGAACTTACCGGCCCCCATGTTCTGTGGTGGATATCGCAATGCTCTCAGTAATCGTTCGGTGCTATGCACCTTGCCATAGCGTGCGGTGTACTCCGCACATAACGCAGTAAGAAGTTTGTACGTCCATGCGTAGTTGGTCACGGTCTCCCGCACCCAGATAGCACTCGGATGGTTCTTGTGAGTAGCTCTGTATAGACCCTGTTCGTCAGCGTACTCGTCACCATCACACACTCGATGCGCGGTGCTGAGTAGCTGCGCTGTTTCCAGTATCATCTTAACGCAGTGCTTATCGCAATGTGAGATTGCTGCGACTGCGGGGTCTTCATCTAAATAAAAGATATTCATGGTTTCCTCCTTGATAGGCTGTCGTACAGCCAAAAGATATTTTCCTCGATCCTACGTCCTACACCTTCTATCTCCTCGGTGGGGGGAACTGCGCTAGTCATGGAGAGCAGCGCGATCCCTTCTTGTATCCAACGAGGTAGATCATCGACACAACCGTAATCACGTTCACGGCTAATGTCAACACGTTCCATGCCAAACTGTGAAACGCTAACGAATTTAGTTATAGGATCTATTACTACGCGGTGAACTATTATGTCCTGCGCCATATCACATTACCCTATATAATAGGAGACAATATGATACATCTATATACGTACATAGACGTACATAGACGTACATAGGCACTCACACATGGTCACCTGCATATATAAAAAATGAGGTGTTAGTCACACGCATACCTACATCCGCGATAAAATGCCCAGGCTGACAGATAGACAATGCGCCGAGACGAGATAACTCATCCTCACGCAGCCCAGCGTAAAGATTAGCGTCTGCACTGGTGAACACATTAAGGCTGGCATACTTATCCATCCAACCACGGCACACGTCAGGGTCACGTCCTTCGATGCCGTTATAGTTAACGAACACCACATCACCAGCGTTTGGTCTGTTCTCTCGCGCTTTCTTTTCATCTAGTGCCGCAACATACTTGGCAACTTGTTCCGCTACCATGGGTGATGCAAAAACATAACCAGAACGGCCTAACGTCTCTAGCTCCTTGAGTAGTTCGTCTGATGAAGACCCTCCCATTCTAATACCTAATTTGTCTCCGGCATCGTTAGCAGCTTTTGTAGGCGCAAAGTTTGCGCCGGAGAACTTAGACCTCGCATCCAAATACGTCGTGATGTAGCCCGTCTGACGGTGTGTATCGGGATCAGGGTTTTTGACCCTCACCCTCCACATATGCTTGCTCAGTTCCGTGGTAGGTGTACGTCGAAGATGTGTGTTAACGAGTTTTACTAAGGTGTCTCGCTTGGTGGTGAAGCGAGTGTGGTAGTCGTAATTACCCTCACTAAACTTCTCATTACATATGGTATGCGAACCCACAGTATACTTTTCCTTTTGGTAGCTAATCCATCCAGCGGCCAGCGGTTGCCCAGGAAACACCACGTATACGCGGGTAAGGTCACCATTGTGATCGGTGTACGTATGGTTATCTTCCTGTAAGAAATCACAGCGTAGACGACTTTGGATTTCGGGAAGCACTGCGCGTAGTTCTGGGTGGATGGCGACGCCCTCCTCAACAGGGACAAGGGTATCTACTAAAGTATAAACAAACATTTTGTTCTCCTTCTTGTTAGGGACGTCCCTAACTTTTTCTGTAAAGACCGAGCCTCGTATTTATCCAGACGTGGAATTGGGCTCTAATCTTTTTTGGGTTATCTCGTTTTGTATACATACTACGAGTTACTAAGAAGTGTGTT
>Ga0222713_10005150_pt1 | contig 12824 bp, 10 predicted proteins | sample C33_649DmetaG_FD_165061 | JGI IMG/M metagenome (GOLD analysis project Ga0222713, IMG submission 165061) | Estuarine water microbial communities from San Francisco Bay, California, United States - C33_649D | ecosystem: Environmental > Aquatic > Marine > Unclassified | place: USA: California...
AAACAATCCTTCTAACGGTAAAAACATTATACCAAAATCTGTGGTATGCGGGGGGTCAATATACTTATCTCGGATATCTTTCGCAAATTTCTTAATGCTCGCAGCAAGTGCTTTACTCGCCGCATCAATTGCAGCTATATCCGAGGCATCATAGGCAGTCTGTAAACGCACGTAGTCTTCTTGAGGAAATTTAGCATCAATAGGCAGGTATACCTCTTGTCCCAAATCATCCTTACCAGGTAGTTTAATCGCGTATTCCACGTGGTCATTTGATCCTTTTTTAGTCTTTACATTGGCCTCATACTGTTCTGGAGCCATAATTTGTTCCAATATATTGCCCAATTGAATTTCGCCAAGGACACCACGTGTTTTTACATTGCTCAATACTTTTTTGAGGTCGCCTACACCACTAGCAAGATTTTGCATTTCGCCTAGGCCTTTCTGTACAGCCTCAAGGCGCTCGGAGACTAATTTGAATGACTGACCTAAGCGCTCCTCAAGCGTTTTATGCAACTTTTCGTCTACAGTTTCTCGCATTTTTTCCAAGCGCTCTTCTGTAGATTTCATAAGCTCACCTTGCTTTATGGACATAGTCTCAGAAAAATTTTTTAGAGAAAGGGTTAATTCTTCACGATTTTCTTTGGCATTTTTATTCATTCCTTCAGAAATCAAATGAAGCTTCTCCTCTAGCCTTAGGGTGAGGCGATCGAGACTAGCCGTTAATTCTTCTCTATTTTGCTTTAATGCGTCTGCCAATTCTTGACGATTGTCTTTGAATTGCACACCAAGTAGATTTTTAATTTGTTCTCCATCCTCTTGTTTTGTTGCCTGATTTATCTTTAGATAAACGGCTATTACAACTAAAATGAGTGCGCCTAAAAGCGCAATAATAAGATATTCCATATTACTTTTTTTACAAAATTAGTCTAGACGACCATAAACTTTTTACGTTGTGATTATAACTTGATAACCTCCATACTTCCCTTACGAAAGTTGAAATCAACTACAATAGTATACTTGCCTGGCATTAATTGTGATAAATCCAATTTCATTTCAGTACTTGGCTGATCCAATTCATAGCTTTGCAGTGCTTTGGAGGCTCCATCAAATATAGTGACCCTGTGCATATTTATAGTTGAACTAATACTGCATTTGTCTCTTATCGGATTGGGCCAACATGAAAAACTCGGTTCGACAATATTCTCTACAGCATTATTTTGAATAATCGTGCCCTTCCGGTAAATAACTGTTCCTGAGGAATTGTCTTGATAAACAATATGTATTTCATTTCCATCAAGTACGACATCGCTGTAAATCTGATTCCCACTCACCGCTTCGTTTGCTAAGATTTTGGTTGTATAAAGCTGTCCGCCATCAAAGGTTGGTGCAACGGAAACATAAACATCGTAATTACTACCTGTATTTTCATGCCAAACAATGGCCATATAGTTCTCGGATGCCGCAATTCTCGGATGATTTTGATTTGCATTGACTTGAGCAGGTGCTGCTAGCGAGTCTGACAAAAGAGAATTAATCTGACTTGTCAAATGTGATTTGGACAAATAAACGCGATATGCCCCAGAAGCTTTGCTTGCTCCAACACTCCAAAGCGTATCGTCAACAATTACCCCATCTGGTGCAGTAGAAGGGCAGCTATTTACTAACCAATTCAGGTTTTCTACATTTGTATTACTCAAAAAATCTAATCCCGCATTATCGGAATAAACGCCGTATATGTCACGCAAATTTTGATTGTTGTTGCGGTAAAGCAATACTTGTTGATTTGCCTCAATGACTAGTTCTGAAGGGCAACAATCGCAGGCTTCAACATCAATGCCAGCAGTTATATTTTGAGCATTGCTAAATGATGCGCCAAAATCATTTGAATGGATAATATAATAATTGGGAGAAATCCAATTTTGATCATGACCCATGTATACAACATGTGGCTGACCATTTTGATCTACCTCCAATGAGGGTAGCCAGGCCACACCAGGTTGTTGATGATCAATGAGGATGGTGTCGCTAAGTGTTGTGCCTCCATCAAAAGAGCGCACTAAATAAATTGATCCAGTCTCGAGTGGAAGCGTTTTAAAAACAATGTAAATGGTATCACCTTTAGAGCCTAGATCAGCAGAAGTCCAATAGTTTACATAGGCCATACCATTTGAAGCAAATTGTTGCGGAGCGCTAAACTGGTTACCAACCATTTTAGTCAAATAAAGTTCGCCACTGTTCTTTCCAAAAACAACAACTGGTTCTTTAGCGCCATTGAGTACAATTCTCGGTTTAGTATTCCCTTGTTGTGCATTGGAAACCCCTATTGAAGTTTCCCATTCAATATTTAACTGACCAAATATTAAATTGGAAACAAAACAAAGAATAAACAATAACTTATAATTCATTTACTTTTAATCAATTAAAAACTAAGATAATTAAAATCGAGCGATTATTTAAAATACCTATTTTATAATCAAACTAATCCTAAATAAACTTGTTTTAATAAAAAATTACTATGTCATTAATCAGAATTGACCGCGCTGAAATAGAAAAAATGGACCGCATTGAGCGCTTAAACTTGGTTAACAGCTGCACTGGTTATAAATCAGCTAACCTTATCGCAACAATAAATAATCAAGGAAAAACAAATTTGGCTGTTTTTTCCAGCATTACTCATCTGGGGAGCGACCCTGCTCTTTTGAGCTTTATATTGAGACCAACTACCGTACCTCGACACACCTATAAAAATATCATAGACTATGGTTTTTTCTCTGTAAATCACATTACAATTGACCACATTCCAGACGCACATCATACATCTGCCAATTATAGCGAAGAGATCAGCGAATTTGATATGACCAACCTCGAGGCTGTTTATCATGGCGGCTGCCCTGTACCTTTTGTAAAAAATAGCCCTGTAAAATTGCTTTGCAAGTATGTAAATGAATACTTAATAAAAGAAAATGGATGTCTACATGTAATAGCGAGCATTGAGGCCATATTCTATGAATCGCATATGTTAAGCGAGGATAAATGGCTGCAGCTAGATAAAGGTAAAATACTAACTATCAATGGTTTAGACGGATACGCCTTGCCCAAATTGATAGAAAGATTTCCATACGCAAGACCCAAGAAATAAGAATTTAACGCTTAGTTAACATTGGTAACCAAATATTTAAAAATAGCATAACCTTCTTTTAATATCATTAGTGATTTGTTTATAGAATTTTGCTTCAAGAAATTTTAAAAACAAAAAAGATGAAAAAAACATTAACACTTGTGGCAGCTGCTGCGGCACTAACACTCTCGTTTTCGAGCTGTCAAAAGAAAGGTTGTACAGATCCAACGGCACTCAACTACAATGAGGCTGCTAAAAAAGATGATGGATCGTGTGTTTATGCACCAGAAGGAAATGAAGTTGTGATTACTGACAACATTACCTCTAATACTACTTGGACTAATGACAAAATATGGATCCTAGGGGCTCGTGTTGCAGTAACTAATGGTGCAACCTTAACCATTGAGCCGGGAACTATCATCAAAGGGCAAGCAGGAACAGGTGCAAATGCAACAGCGCTTATCATTGCGCGCAATTCGCAAATAAATGCTGTTGGTACGGCTACTTCACCTATCATTTTTACTTCTATAGCAGATGAAATTCAACCAGGGCAAATTGCTAGCCCTAATCTTGACCCAACACTGAGTGGTTTATGGGGTGGTTTAATCGTATTGGGCAATGCGCCAATTTCTGCAGATGCTGCTGAAATGCAAATTGAAGGTATCCCTGCTTCTGACCCTAATGGTCTTTATGGCGGTACTACAGCTGCTGACAATTCAGGTACAATCAAATATGTTTCTATTCGCCACGGTGGTGCCAACATTGGTGAAGGTAACGAAATCAATGGCCTTACCCTTGGAGGTGTAGGAAGCGCAACAACGGTAGAAAACATCGAAATTGTTGCCAACCAAGACGATGGTATAGAATTCTTTGGAGGAACTGTAACAGTTAAAAACATTCTTGTTTGGAATGCCGGAGATGATTGCTTTGATACTGACCAAGCATTTGCCGGTACCTTGGATAATTTTGTTGGAATCTGTGGTTCTGCAACTGATCATGGTTTAGAAATCGATGGTCCTGAAGGCACCATGTTGGCAGGACATACCGTAATGAACGGCACTATCAAAGGTTCTTCAGCTGCAGAACTTGGTGATTTCAGAGCCTCCGCTTTAGGTTCATTCAGCAATATCTATTTCTTTAATTTCCCTGACCCAACTGTTGAAGGCCGTGGTGACCTCTCACTTTCCTCAGGATCAGACGTCACTTACGCCAATGGTGAGCTTACGTTCAGTAACTTGCAAACAACCTTGCCTGCAGGTATAAGTTTATCTCAAGTTTTCTTAGGTGGTACGGATACTCATGCAACAGACGTGGCACTTAATTCAAATACGGTAGGAGCCAATACCTCTGTATTTGCAAGTTGGACTTGGGCAAGTGTAAACGGTGCACTTAACTTCTAAGCAACCTTAATAAGCATTTAAACCCGCAGATTTATCTGCGGGTTTTTGTGCTTTAAATTAACTAACAGCAAAATTTAACTAACAGCAATTATGAAAATCACTTTATTATTCACCTCATTAGTTTTATGTTCCTCGTTTTGGGCACAACTTGGTATCGTAAGGGGCAGTTTTTATGACCTCAATAATGCCGAAGCAATTCAAGAAGTTAAGGTTATTGCAAAAGGCACCACTTTTATGTGCCTATCTGACCTTGAAGGCAAATTTGAACTTCAGTGCGAAGCCGGAACCTATACGCTATATTTTAAAATTTCATCTTTTCAAAACGATAGCCTCGAAGGCGTTGTAGTACGTCCTGGGGAAATAACACTAATCGATGCATTTGGACTTGAACCTAAAGTACAGACCACCAAAGATTTTGTGGTAAAAAGAGAGCAAAGGCGCAACACTGAAGGAGCAATGCTTAGCATGAAACTCAAATCTCCTAATATGATTGATGGAATCTCGAGTGCAGCCTTCAAAAATACTGGAGACAATGATGCAGCTTCGGCCATGCGCCGCGTGACAGGTGTGTCAGTTAGCGACGGTAAATATGTATTTATTCGCGGAATTGGTGATCGTTACAATAAGACCCTTCTAAATGGCATGGATATACCAGGTTTAGATCCAGATAGAAATACCCTTCAAATGGATATTTTCCCGACCAATGTGATTGACAACCTAATCGTCAATAAAACTTTTGTCCCGAACCTTCCTGCAGACTTTTCAGGAGGTGTGATAGATATCAATTTAAAAGGATTTTCTGATAAAAAAGTGACAAATATTTTTGTATCAGGCGGGTTCAATCCCAATTTTCACTTTAATAAAAATTACCTTACTTATGAGGTAGGTAAAACAGACTTCTTGGGCTTTGATGACGGAACTAGGGCCATCCCAGCAATTTCAAATATTCCGCTTTTTGCTCAAGTTGTTGGCAATCCGAATTCTACTATGGGGCAGCGGTATCAAGAAATACTAGCTGCCTTTAACCCTAATCTTGCTGCATACAAACAAATGAGTTTGATGAATGGAGGCTTAGGATTTACACTTGCCAATCAAAAGAAAAAAGAGAAACATACGATTGGTTACCAACTCGCTTTTAACTATTCTAACAATACAGAATATTATGACAAAGTTACCTACGGTCGGTTCGGACTCAGTGGTGATAATACTGTCAATGAAATGGAGCAACGGGTATTGCAAAGTGGTAGCCTTGGAATAAACAGTGTCTTAGGTGCTATTTTAGGTGGTGTAGCCATCAAAGGAAAACAATATAGAATTCAATTCAATGCTATTCATTTGCAGAATGGGGAATCGAGTGCGGGTATTTTTGACTATACCTCTACAGATCAAGGGGCAGATTTTTATTCTTTTCAACATAATTTAGCCTACAGTCAAAAAGGGCTAACCAACTTGCAACTAGCAGGCCTGCACCAGTCTGAGGATGGCAACTGGAAAATAGAATGGAGCTTGTCTCCAACACATTCTTCTATCAAAGACCCAGACAATCGCATTACGCGATATGAATACCGTGGAAACGGTTATGCAATTTCGACAGAAACTGGTTTTCCAGAACGTATTTGGAGAGATTTAAAAGAGAATAATTTATCTTCTAAGGTAGATGTAGAGCGAAAAATTAGGTTTTTAGATGAAAAAGCAAAATTAAAATTTGGATTGGCCAACACCTTTAAATCGAGGGATTATATTATTCGTAATTTCATGATTAATGTACGGGGCGACGTGCCACTTACTGGAAACCCTGATGAACTTTTTACCCAGGCCAATTTATGGCCTTATAACGGAGACATCACCACTGGTGTAACTTATGAAGCGCCATTTATTCCAATAAATCCTAACAAATTTAGTTCTTCAATCACTAATACTGCTGCCTATGGTGCCTTGGAGTTTGAAATTTCCAAGCGCTTAAAATCAATCATGGGTCTGCGTTCAGAATATTATGTTCACCGATACACAGGTCAAGATCAATTAGGTCAGAACATATTTAACAATCAAAAAGTACTTGAAAACTTAGGATTTTTCCCGTCAATAAATTTTGTTTACAGCCAAACAGACGAACAAAATATTAGACTTTCATATAGTAAAACTATTGCAAGACCATCGTTCAAGGAATTGTCTTATGCAGAAATATATGACCCAATTACAGGACGCACCTTTATTGGTGGTTTATTTAAAGATTCATTATCTCCTACACAAGTTTTTTGGGATGGCCATTTAGTGAGTACAGATATTCATAATTTTGATTTGCGATACGAAATAATGCCTAAAAAAGGGAAGACTTTTTCGGTATCTGCTTTCTACAAAAAATTCATCAATCCTATTGAAATCATTCAATATGCAGTCCAAGATGGATCCTTTCAGCCGCGAAATGTTGGCAATGGCCAAGTGCTTGGCGGAGAGTTAGAATATCGATCAGACTTGAAATTCATCTCAGAAAAACTCAAGCATATTGATATCGTGTCCAACCTAACTATTGTGGATTCAAAGATTCAACTCAATGCCATAGAATACCAAACACGAGTTGACAATGCCAGAGAAGGTCAAATTATTGATGATTATAGAAAAATGGCCGGTCAGGCGCCATACGTGATTAACGCAGGTTTGATTTACGATCCTAAGAAAAAAGATGGTTTATTGGACAAATTTGAAATGGCTGTCTTTTATAATGTTCAAGGCCCAACGCTGTATTTTGTTGGAAATGTAGATAGGCCAGATGTCTACACCGTGCCATTTCATTCTGTTAACCTAAGCATCAACAAAAGATTTGGGGAGGATGAAAAATTTGATTTTAGTCTTCGCGTCAACAATTTATTAAATGATGCAACAGAACTTGTATATCATTCATTTGGCGCCAAAGACCAATATTTTACACAAATATATCCAGGTGTACTCACAACTTTAAAGCTCACCTGGAATCTATAAGTTTTCTGATTGCTGTTAGTCAGATGAGGGGGGCAACCCCCTCTTTTTTTGTTCATAATTTGGTATTATTTTTGTTTTTAGATGAAAACGAAGTACTTATTACAAATTTTAACCACAATATTACTCCTTCATGCCTTAAGTGCGTGTGTTGCCGTACAAGAAATTGGTAATGTTGTTGAAGTTTCGCAACAACACGAGCGCATTGCAGTAGTACCAATACAAGCTGCCTTAGAACGTAAATTATGGATGAGCACCGATAAATACAACGAACTCTGCCAACTAAAGAGTGAAGAAACACAACAGCGCATATACCGCTTTTTAGAATTTTACAGTCGAAGTGGTGCCTTACACGCAGAAATGATGACTCCAGATGAGGTCAATTCCATACTGCACGGTGCAAATTATCCTAATACGAATTTATCCAATGTCGAATTGTGCAGTTTACTTCATGTGGATGCAATTATTTTTGGCAATATTCAAGTTTGGGAACCTGTTGATGAAGTTACTGCACTAATGTTAAATTCTGCGACACAAAATGGACAAATTATTACCAATATCGTTCAATTAAGCCTATCGCTATATGATGCAAAAAGAGGCGAACAAATTTGGAATGGGCAAGAAACTATGCATGGACAGTTGGGCTCATTTAAAGACAATATGCAACGTCAAATATGCCGCAGGGCTGTTCGAAATCTACCCTACAACATTAAAAAACGACGTTATAAAAAAGCCTACCAAACGCTCAATGGTTTTTAATTTGAAAAGTAATTTTCAAAATAGGCTTTGTTCAAAATAGCATAGTTCAAACTATTTCTAATTTTTAAATGTTCAGCCCATAGCTCTTGCTGATTCTTAGCATTGAATTGTTTGGCAATGTGAAAATTAAAAAAGGTTGAATATAATTCAACGAACTCACGGTAGCCATGTCTGATATAATGAAATGGTATTTGAGAAAGGATATTTTTCGCTTTTGTATATTGATTTGCTTGTATAGCTACCGAAACTTGGAAAACTTTATGCACTGCAACCTGAGAAATGTGATACCAATATTTGATGTCGTTGACAATGTTTTGATTCGCCATTACAAATTCCATTAAAGCAACATCTCTGGTTACTAAACACTGAAGAGAGGGCTCAAATAACAATTCATTGGCAAATTGAGGCTGGGCATTCAAACGCTTTTGCATTTTTTGCAATAAGACTTTTTTTTGCTTTTGATTTTCTGCAAAAATCACTTTTAATCCGAAAATTCGACCAAATAAAATCGGATGTTGATCGGTCGATAATGTCGGAATCTTTTGTTTTAAATCTATGTTAAACGGCTCATTCACTAAATACCTACGCCATAATTCGATACAATGAATAAATAGCTGACTTTCTTTATCTATTTTTTCTAGTTTATATAAGAAGTGAACCCATTTTCCATATTTACCATTGAGACTTTTATAATCGACAAAAATTTTAAAAACCATATCTCGAAAATTGGCTTCTCGAAGCAATTGCTTTTCAATTTCAAAATCACTAAAATTTCTGAAAACCATTCCTATTAGCACCCCAATTTGAGCTACATCGTCGTAGGGTAATTTGTTAAAATTAAATTCTTCATCACGAAATATTGCTAATAATGCCTTGAGATCTTTACGATAAATTAGCTCTCTAACAACGATAGTAAACGACAATGTAAACTGCTCATTTCTTCTCCGTCGAAAGCGCAATAATTCTAATAGTGCTGTTGTGTCGTTGCGTGAAAGTATGACATACAAATTTTCCCAAGATGGCCAAATATCTACTTCAGAAAAACGTTGGCAAAAATCTTTATAAGAATGAAAAGCACAATAAACAGCCAATTGGTTTAATGTGCTTTCACGCGTATTTCGATTTTCAGCCAAACCATATAATCGCCGCAATGTATTATAGGAAAGCACAGCACCTGTTTTGACATATACATCATGAGCTAGCGCCTCGCAATCACCGCGATTTACAATTTTCCTGCTAAAAGTTTTTTCTACTTCAGATTTTAATTCATCAATCATGTATCAAATGTATCATAAATGTATCAATTTTTATTATTTCATTTTAGATATTCACAAAAAAAACGCAAAAAAAATAGAAAATATGATCGAAACAATCAAACCGTTATTAAACCCAATTTAATGACATCCGTTTTACTCTAGATAATCAAATTCGCATAGAATCAATTGCCTTTTATCGTTGGTGCACCTTGCTGTTTTTCAATGGTTCTTTAAAATCAACTTTGAAATCAAAATGCAGATAGATATTGGCTAATTAGTTCGTGTCAAGAATATTTTATAACTTGTTGTTTCAATCTAGAAAATTTTTTATTTAAAATTCAATGTATAACGAACAAATTGAAAATTTAATCAACCTGGCTTTGGCCGATGGTGAAATAACCGAAAAAGAAAAACAAATTCTTTTTAAGAAGGCAGAATCTTTAGGTATTGACCTCGATGAATTCGAAATGGTATTGGAAGCCAAACTGTATGAACGTAAAGGAGCAAACAAGGCCGCGAATACAGATCAAAAACCTGCTGAACCAAAATCTGATAAATTGGGAGACGTAAAAAAATGTCCTGCTTGCGGGGCAATTACGGCATCATTTACCGTTCGATGTGATGAATGTGGCACAGAATTTAGAAATGTAGATGCTTCGCAGAATATTACCAAGTTTTTTGAAAAATTAAATGAGCTCGAAGCAAGTAGAGATGAACATCTTTTTAATTCTGAAAAACTCAGTGGTGAAATGGGCTGTGGCACGATGTTTAAATGGTTCTTCTTCTATCCTATTCTTGTTCCGTATAATGTCATTATCTTCTTGATTAATAAGTCCAAACCGCCAAAGTGGTCCACAACCGATGTGCGTAAGGAAGAGATGATAATTAATTTTCCAGTACCTAATTCTAAAGAAGAAATAATTGAATTTATTACACTTTCGATTAGTAAAATTCAGGTAGTTACTTTAATCAATCGCTTTAGCGAAGAAGGCAAATACATTAACAAATGGAATTCCATTTGGCGTAAAAAAGCAGAACAAGTTTATACAAAAGCCAAACTTTCCATGTCAAATGATAAAAGCACAATATCGCTCATTGAAGATTTACTTACGGAAGTGAAAATTTTAAAACCAAAAAAATAATATGGGACTTTTCTCAAAAAAACAAGAAGGTGGGTTCATGGATGTTATCCGCTGCGATGAACACGAATATTTAGTTTGGAAATGGAGACCTGCTGGTGAGGCCAACTCAACAAAAAAAGAAAATGCAATTCGCTATGGAAGCAACCTTCGTGTAAAAGATGGGGAAATGGCTGTATTTGTTTACCAACAAAAAGAAGGTTCGATGCAAGATTACATTATCGGGCCCTTTGACCAAACCATTAAAACGGCCAATTTTCCTATTTTGTCGAGCATCGTAGGTGCAGCTTTTGGCGGTGCATCACCTTTTCAAGCAGAAATTTATTTTATCAATTTGGCCAATAATGTGCCTATTAAATTTGGCGTGCCGTACTTTAATATCTCTGATTCGAGATTGCCTGACTTTCCAGTTCCGATGGCTGTCAGGGGGCAAATTATTTTCAATATCACTGACTATAAATTATTTATAAAAAATACACGTCTCATCAATTTTGAATTAGAAGATTTTAAAAATTTAATTAAATCCGCCTTAACTAGTTCGATTAAATCCGGAGTGATGAATATCAACAGGACCAACCCATTAAATTTAGTTCAAATTGAAGAAAATTTAGACTTTATTAATGAGACGCTCACATCTAAATTGTCTGAAACCTTTAGCCAAGATTTTGGTGTAAATCTTAAAAGATTGGATATAGACACACTTGAATTAGATCAAGAAAGCGAAGGGTTCCAAAAACTTTTAACCGCAACACGCGAACAACAGGCAAAAACCATATCTGCGCAAACAGATGTGAATATTCAGAATCTGAACGATATGCAACAGATTAATGCCAAAAATCTTGAAGATACCCTTAAAGTACAAAGAGAAGAGGCGCAAAGAGCACAAAGATTGCAAACAGAAACCAATTTTATGGGAGCACATGCCCTTGATCAACAAGCCGATGTTTTAAAAACAGCAGCCAATAGCCTTGGCGAAATGGGCAACATGGGTGCTGGCGGTGGTGGCATGAATCCTGCAGGAATGATGACCGGAATGGCCATGGGTGGTGCCATGGGTGGTCAAATGGCAGGAATGATGAATCAAATGGGGCAAAATATGAATCAACAACAAAATACCCCTCCACCTCCACCACAATTGTTGTACAATGTATCGATAAATGGGCAATCCACGGGGCCTTTCAACGTTGCTCAACTTCAACAAATGATTCAAAACGGACAACTCAATGTGAATACACATGTTTGGAAGCAAGGAATGGCAAATTGGGAGTTAGCAGGCAATGTGCAAGAACTTGCAAGTCTATTTAATGCAACTCCGCCACCACCACCCCCGCCCCCGTCAACTTAACTAAATCAATTAAAATGGAAGATAATTTTTTTGCTGTAGATAGACTCGTTGAATTTGGATTGAGTATGGCCGTTGCTCAACAAATGATTCAATCAATGAATCAATCATTAGATCAAATGAAAGTTGCTGGTCCGCGTCCTGCTCAAAATGCAGCCCAACCAGATATTTATTATGCCATCATCGAAGAAAAACAAGCGGGGCCATTTACAGAACAACAAATGATGAGTCTGATAAATGACAAAAAGGTGACCAAGAGTTCCTATGTATGGAAACCCGGTTTGGCAAATTGGTTATTGGCCGAACAAATGCCTGAAATATTAAAGCTTGTCGTTTTGAGCCCCCCACCGTTTATTAAATAATTAGAAATGAAAATCAATAGTTTTATCACCCTCATTTGTATAGCAATCAGTGCTTTATTGGCCTATGGTCTATATTCTATTTTTAGTGCAGAGAACAAATTGGTAATCGCCGCAGGAGGTTTTGTTTGTTTTTTGAGCACCTTAATTATGGCTTTGGCAGTTAACATGGATTCATCACGCTCAACAATGAATATTCGCGCCTTATCTTTTAGCTTCTTTGTATTGTTGCTCATTGGCCATATTATTTTTGCATACTTCAAGGTGTCGAACCCAATTTATATCATTTGTGCGGGTATCTTGCTTTGTATTTTTCTTATTGTGGTATATGGAATTAGAAAATCTGGTCAATAAATGACTCATTAAAATAATTGTATTGTTTATTAGATTTTTTTATTTTAGAAATAAAAAAAAAGCGCCATCTCTGGCGCTTTTTTTTATTGATTAAAAGCAATAATTTATAGACCGCCCAATCCTT
>Ga0222713_10005153_pt1 | contig 12821 bp, 9 predicted proteins | sample C33_649DmetaG_FD_165061 | JGI IMG/M metagenome (GOLD analysis project Ga0222713, IMG submission 165061) | Estuarine water microbial communities from San Francisco Bay, California, United States - C33_649D | ecosystem: Environmental > Aquatic > Marine > Unclassified | place: USA: California...
CGCGATATCAAACCTGCCAACGTCATGATTACCGATAACGGTGATGTGAAGGTGATGGACTTTGGAATCGCACGTGCAATGGATGATCTTGGTGCAACACTCACAAGCACATGGAATGTGGTTGGAACTGCGCAATATCTTTCACCAGAACAAGCTGTCGGTGAACCTGCAGATTCTCGCAGCGATATTTACTCAACTGGCTGCTTACTCTTTGAACTACTTACTGGACAGCCTCCGTTTACTGGCGAGACTCCGGTTTCTATTGCCTACCAACATGCATCAAGTGTTGCGCCACTCGTACGAACACTAAAACCTGAACTACCTGAAGGAATTGAAACCGTTCTAGCTGTTGCACTTTCCAAGAAGCCGGAAGATAGGTATCAGAACGCACAAGCAATGCTCGATGACATCGCAAAGGTACGTGCTGGCGAAGTTGTCACAACAAAGGTCGCAAAGAAACCGCTCTTCTCGCGTCGTTCAGCACTTCTCTTAGGTGGTTCTTTCTTCGCTGCCATTGCTCTTTCCGTAACCGGACTCTTGATGAGCGGCGGTGGAACCAATGCAGGTCCAATGGTTCCTAACGTGGTTGGCTTAAGCGAAGAGATGGCACGCGCCCTTCTTGCCGATTATTCAGTCACCATCAAACATGCACACGACGGCGTTATCCCTGAAGATCGTGTAGCTAGCCAACTTCCTCTTGCAACAACCCGAGCAAAGGTTGGATCTTCAGTTGTTCTCACCATCTCAGATGGCCCGGGAGATGCAATCGTTCCCGATGACCTCATTGGTATGTCACTGATTGATGCGCGCTCTGCACTGACTTCAGTTGGTCTCTTGGTTTCGCAAACAATCGCATCCCCATCGGATCAACCTCAAGGAACTGTGCTCGATGTAATGCCAGCTGTTGGTTCGGTAACAGAAGCAGGAAGTTCAGTAATCCTCACTATTGCAAGTGGTGAAGTAACAGTTCCTAACTTAATTGGCATCGAAGCGATTCAAGCAAAGACGCTGCTCATCCAAGCCGGCTTCTTGATTAAAGAATTTTATGATTATGACTCTGCGCAACCTGCTGGAGTTGTTATTCGTCAGGCACCTGATGCAGGAACAACGCAGACCATTGGTAAATCAGTAACAATTACTATCAATCGGGCACCGTAGGAATCATCAATGGATTGTCCACACAAGCACAATCTCCCATCAGATGGAACACCGTTAAGCCCTTCGCCGACTCTCGACCACTGGCGCGATTCATCTGCACTTACACCTCTATCTTTCCCAGATGGACATGAAGGTTTAATTGCGCTCCGTCAGGAAATTTCACAAGAAATTCTTATGGATATCCGATTCAGCCAACAACCGCATCGCTTTCCAGGATTAGCGCCTCGGCAAACTCCTGAAGAGTTCATTGATGAGCGAGATGAGCTCGCAATCACCACGGCAGATTTATTGGCGCTCGATGGGGAACAACATAGAAAGTGTCGCAAAACGGTTACTTCAAAATTCTCATTTAAAGCAGTCAATTCTTACTCGGAAGCAGTATCAGCTCTCGTCTCTCGGCAATTAACTCACTTCCTCAACCAACCCCAGCCAGTAGACCTAACAGAACATTTCAGCGAACCGATTTCGATTGCAAATCATGCATTTGTTCTGGGAATACCTCAGGCAATGGTGAAGGAATTTGAACGAACATTTGTTGGGTCTGTTACTCGAGAAGAACGAATTACGTATCTGCGCCAGGTTTACCAATACAAGTTAGAGAACCCGGGTGAAGATGTTATTTCTCATCTGATTCAATCTGAACTTACGCAGGCTGAAGTAGAAGGTCTTATCTATGTCTTCTTCACCTCAGGTCGTGATTCTGTCGCTTACATGATTTCAACGAGCATGCTCGCGCTACTTCAAAACCCAGATCAGTTGACGCTCCTTCGAAGCAATCTTCCTGTCCCTGCCGAGGCGATCGAAGAGCTCATGCGCTTCTGCGCCATGTTTGTCACGCTCTTTCCGCGAACCGCGCTAGAAGATATAGAGATCGATGGCCATAAAATCGCCGCAGGGCAGAGTGTTTCTGTATCGCCCGTTGCAGTAAATCGGGATCCACGTATTTGGGACCAACCCAACTCTTTGAAGCTAAATCGTGAATTAAAGGCGCATCTTTCATTCGGACACGGAATTCATGGATGTATTGGCCAGCAACTTGCACGCCTAGTGATTCAAGAATCGCTTACTCAGTTACTTAGTGCAGTTGGTGAAATTGAATTGGTTTCGGCCGAGCAATTAGAACCAATGGAATTCGCACACCCTGTCGCTACCTACAAAGTGGGGAAAGTCTTAGTTAACTGGAAGAAGTAATTTTTACTTTGAGCTTCCAACAACAGGAGAAAGTCCGACTGCGCGCTTTGGTGCATCGAGGTCTCCACACTTCACCAACCAGTTAGCCAGCATTTGATGTCCGTGCTCCGTCAAAACTGATTCAGGATGGAACTGCACGCCTTCGATAGGAAGAGTTGTGTGGCGCATAGACATCACAACACCGGATTCAGTTGATCCAGTAATTTCTAGAACTGCAGGAACTGTGTCACGTTCGACCGCAAGTGAGTGATAACGAGTTGCGGTAAATGGTGATGGAAGGGTTGCAAGGACGCCTGCACCGTTATGAATTACTTGAGATGTTTTTCCATGAAGTAATTCCGGTGCGCGAGAAACAGTTGCACCGAATGCTTCACCGATTGCTTGGTGGCCCAAGCAGACTCCAAATAAAGGAATCGAATTTTCTGCACAGAAATTAATCATCGCAATACTGACGCCTGCTTTATCCGGCGTTCCAGGTCCCGGCGAAATCAAGACTCCGTCGTACTTAGCGGCCTCGTTCGCCCCAACTTCATCGTTGCGCACTACGGTGCATTCGGCGCCCAACTGCTGCAGATACTGCACCAGGTTGAACACGAACGAGTCATAGTTATCGATGACGAGGATTCGAGCCATGCGGTAATTGTGCTGTAACCTAGGCCCTATGCCAAAGTCGAAATTGCGTAAGAAGGTTCAAGAGCAGCACGCTCACGAAGAACAGCATCACATCGAAGAAGATTCAGCGATCCTCGAGAGCCCATCATGGCTCGCACCTGTGATGGTCGCTAACTTCCTCATCGGCTTGTTCTGGATCGTTGTCTTCTACGTAAGCCAGACTCTCTATCCAATTCCTGGAATTGGCGCATGGAACATGATTATTGGTTTCAGCTTTATTGCAGTTGGATTCTCGCTCGCAACTAAGTGGCGTTAAAACTATTTTTTATATTCTTTCGCATACGGAATAGTTGACGCACAGGCAACAATCAGGAATCCAAAAGGAAGCCATAAACCTGCACTTGCTCCAAAATTATCGATGATTCGTCCCGACAGGAAACTTGAGAGCGCACCGGTTAGAGGAATTCCGGAAGTCACCAGAGTAATTGCGTGAGTCATTTGCGATGCTGGAACCGAGTTGGTAACCAGGGGTAATCCATTTGGGAGTAACGGGCCAACGCACATTCCCTGCAAGAAGAGAGCTACTGCCAAAAGATACAAGTTGCTAATAAATGGAAAAGAAATTGCAATAACAGTCATTCCAATGAGGTACCCGAGATAACGTGTCCCGTGTGAAATTTTCCATCGGATTGCGCCGTTAATAATTGCTGAAACTGCACCACCTGCAGCCCATGCACCAAGAACTAAACCTGCACTGGAAGCCATGGACTTCTCGGTAGCAAAGGCAACAACAGAGATATTCACTGCGCTAAAGCATCCACCTGCAATTGTTAAAGGAATCCCCACTGCTTGCAATTTCCTATTTCTAGTTACAGATTTAATTTTTTCGCTAAATTCTGGTTTTTCAATTACGGGATCAGAGTTTCTGTGAGTCACAATGAGAGGTACTCCTACTACAAGGAAACAGATACCCAGCAAAAGTCCGGCAACTGGCTCTGTCGCAGCGACAATACCGGTAGTGATAATCGGACCGATGATGTAAACAAACTCATCAAGCAGTGACTCAAACGAATACGAGGTAGATAGCAGATCCTTGTTCTCTTTATCGATGAGGTTTACCCATCGGCGACGCGTCATCGAGCCGATGCTGACCGAACCGCATTCAGCAATAAAGATTGAAAGAAACCATGTCCAAAGAGGTGCGCCGCTCTTCACCAGCAGCACAAATCCAATAATTGAGAATATTCGAACGGGTACTGCAATTTTCAAGACAAATGCCTGTCCGCGTCGATCGGCAACCTTCGACCAGAGAGGAGATGAAAATACAGTCGTAAAAGCTGCAACTGCGGTAAGAGCTCCCGCTATGGAATATCTACTCTCCACTGAATGTACAAATAAGATGATTGCAATCGAATCCATTGCAACTGGCATGCGCGCGATAAATCCAGCAGATGCGATTCTCTTCGCACCAGGCGTCTTAAAGAGTTCGGTGTAAATCTTAAACAATTATGGACGAGCCTTGTTCAAATGCATTCTCCGCAAGAGTGATCTCCCAATTACCAGCCTGGTCTTGCCAACCGCCTTTAAAGCGCATAAAGGTAAGTGGCTCTAGAGAAACTTCAACTTCTTTGCTCTCGCCTAATTGAAGATTTACTTTGGAAAATCCAGCTAAGCGGCGCTCAAAGGATTCGTTGCTCTGCAAATGTGCATAAATCTGAACAACGTGCGAACCAGCGCGATTACCAGCATTTGTAACCTTAACTTTTGCAGTCGTTTTATCTGCGCTTACGAGTTGTGAAGTAAATGTTGTGTACGAAAGGCCATGGCCAAATGGAATCAATGGAGTTCTGCCAGATTTTCTCCAGGCGCGGTATCCAATGAATCTTCCTTCTGAATAATGCAGTTCTCCATTTGTAGGAGTTGTATTCACTACTGGAAGATCTGACATCTGCTTGGCCCAAGTTGTAGTGGTACGTGCGGCAGGGTTTACCTTTCCATAAATGACATCAGCGAGCGCATTGCCCATCTGCTGTCCCCCAAAGAAGGTAAAGAGAACAGAATCAACCTCATCGAACCATGGCATCTCTACAGGAGAACCAGAATTGACCACAACAATTGTGTGTTTTGCGGCCTTTGCAACGGCTTCGACCAATTTATCTTGGCCATCCGGCAGTGAGATGTTCGCGCGATCGTGTCCCTCGGATTCAATCTCTGCTGTTGTACCAACAAAGACAATTGCCACATCTGATTCTTCTGCTAGCGCTACCGCATCTGCAATTTCCTCTGCTTGGCTACGTGAAGGCTCTTGGAAACCGATGTAGAAGGATGCGATTGGAATTGGGAGGGAACCTTGTGGGTACTCCCATTGAATCAGCACTTCCTCGCCACGCTTAAGTGTGTGGCCAAAAGCTCTAAATGGTGGGTTGAGAACAAATTCACCTAGGTCATCTGAATGCATTGGAATAAAGCCTTCATGCACTTGATCGCCGATAGTAATTTTGTAATTGCCGACCATGCCTACGCCAAATTGATATTCACCATCAACACTTGCAGTGAAAATTCCTGATACTCGGATAAATGAATATTGGAACATCCAAGGTTGCGTGGCCCAGTTGAAGAATCCACCAAATCTATCTTCGGTGAGCAGAAGAGATCCATCTGGAGCAAAGATTTCAGCTAAACATCCGCTCTTGCCAGTAGCTGGGTTCCTCAAATAATTCTTATCGAATTGGATTAGACCCGAGTCTGAGTTGACGCCTAGCGTGTATTTAATTGAACTACCTGCAGGAGCATTCTCTGTAAGGCCCTCAAGAGGCGAAACAAACTCGGTTGGATAGACAGTTGCCGAACCGCCACCTTGACCTCGACCGAATCGTGCATGTGCTCCAATTACAGCAATGGAAGTTGGAGCCTCGATAGGAAGTGTTGCACTCTGATTCTTTGCCAACACAATGGAATCGGAACCAATCGAACGGGCAATCTGCTGAAGCTCTACATTATTAAATTCTTTTGCCTTCTTGCTCTCAGCATCTGCAAACTTTCCAACTCGGTATGCAAGTCGAAGTAGCCTTTCAACCTTTGCATTTATGGCATCTTCAGAGACTTCACCGCTCTTAACTGCTGCAAGCAACTTCTCGCCCCAAAATCCAAAGGGGCCAGGCATTTCAAGGTCATTTCCTTCATTTCCTGTATCAACCGTAGATTGAACGCCAGTCCAATCTGAAACTACAGCTCCGTCCCAACCCCATTCATCCTTCAACATAGAGTTTAGAAGTGGGGATGCTGCCATTTTTGGTCCATTAACGCGGTTGTACGCAGACATGATTGTCCAAGGATTTGAATCTCGTACTGCGATTTCAAACGGAAGCGCATATACCTCTCGAAGAGTTTCTTCATCAAGAATGTTATTAACTGTATGGCGATCGGTTTCAGCATCATTTGCTACAAAATGCTTTAGGCATGCGCCCACGCCTTGCTCTTGGATTCCTTTTACAAAAGCTGCTGCTAATTTTCCAGAGAGAACTGGATCTTCTGAATAAGCCTCGAAGTGGCGCCCACCTAACGGTGAGCGGTGCAGATTGATTGTTGGACCAAGAACTACATCTACATTTTTACTGCGCGCTTCGTGGGCCATAACTTGACCAACTTGTGCCATGACCTTTGAATCCCAAGTTGAAGCAAAAGCGGTCGCAGATGGAAGTGAGAGTGACGGGCTTCTTTCATCCCACAACTCTCCACGAACGCCCGATGGGCCATCGGAGACAACCATCTTGCGAAGTCCGATATTTGGAAGTGCATGCGTAGTCCAAAAATCTTCACCTGTAAGTAAGCGAACCTTCTCTTCAATACTTAACTTATCGACACTCGCTTTAAAGTCCATTAAAAAGCTCCAAACTAGTTTGCAACTTTAAATGCGGCAATTTCAGGTGCACTCACTGTGACTTCATAGGTTCCATATCCAACTTCTACCTTGTTGGTAACCGTCTTTCCATTAACGCGGAGGACCGAGTTAGCAGAGACTGGGAAATCAATCACTGCGCGAGACCCAAATGGAACTGTGATCTTTGCAGAGAGCACGCTGTCGCCAACAATTTCCCATGAAATTCCAGCAGCCCCGAATGGCGTATTTACTTCCGCTGATGCATATGTGAAGCCTTCACCTGGGCGTGGTGCAAATGTAATATGGCGATAGCCAGGGCTTTTTGAAGTAGGTGCAATACCTGCAACGTTGCGATAAACCCAGTCAATCACTGCGCCATATGCATAGTGATTAAAGGAGATCATTGATGCATCTGGCTGCTCTTCAGAAGAAGTTGCCATCTCACCCTTATGAATCGAACCATCTTCACGTATAGCATCCCAGCGTTCCCAGATTGTTGTTGCCTTCTGATCAACTTGGTAGAGCCATGAACGTACTTTCCGGCGCATCAGCATTGTGTATGCGGCGTTGAAATAGCCGTTCTTTGAGAGCGCATGCAAGATAAGTGGAGTTCCAAGGAAGCCAGTAGTGATCTTTCCTTCATCTGCAATGACCATATCGCTCAAAATCTTTGCGACTTGTGCCTTTTCAGATTCAGGCACGATTCCGAATTCAAGTGCGATGGAACAACCAGCTGTTGTCTCCCTCGCTTCTTGACCAAAGTGCTCCCAAATATCTTTCTTTAGTGTTGCTGCAAGGTCAGTGAACTTCTTCTGATGTGCAGCATCTCCAACGAGCGCTTCTGTGTCAGCTGCTAGCTGAACGGTATTAGCAAAGAATGCGTTTGCTACGAATTGTGCCTTTACCTTTGATAACCAAGGCTGGTCTACAGGTGCATCAGGATCGCACCAGTCTCCAAATTGGAACTCTTCCGGTAAAAACTTTTCTCCTTGGCGACGTGCTGATAAGCCATCGACATAAGCACGGATACTTTCAACTTGTTGCTTGAGTGTTGCAGCGCTTCCATATGACTCATAAGCAGCCATTGGAACAATCGTTGCAGCATCCGCCCAACCCGCGCGGTCTGTAATGACCCAACCTGCGCCTTCTGCTGGTGATGGTTGCTTAGACAAAATATCTGGAACAACAGCGCCAACGCCGCCAACGCGCTTTTGATCAACCCAAAGGTCTGTTAGCCAGTTACGCCAAAAGCTATCGAGCTTGTACAAAGTATTTGATGTCATCGCAATAGCTTGTGCATCACCGGTCCATCCCAAACGCTCATCGCGCTGTGGGCAATCTGTTGGAACAGAGACCATGTTGTCTGCAATAGACCACACAACATTCTGGTGTAGGCGGTTAAGACGAACATCGGAAGAGGTAAATGTTCCGCGGCGTTCATTTGCAGATGAAATTGCAACACCAACAGCAGAGATGAACTTGGCAGGGCCGGTTACCTCTGCGAATTGGAAGCCATGGAAAGTGAACTTTGGTTCAAGAACATGGCGGCCATCGCGATCAAGGGTGAAGTGGTCTGTAGCTTTCGCAGTACGAAGGGCTGCGGTGTGCAGATTTGGCCCTGGTTCAAGGACTTCAGCATGGCGAAGTGTGACTACGTCACCTTTCTTACCGTCGACTGTAAGTCGAACCCATCCTGAAATATTCTGTGAGAAATCAAGAAGCGTGCGAGTGGTGTTCTTTGAGTCAAGAATTCTTGAAGCGAACTCTTCAATCTTTACAACTCGAGTGGATGTGCGAGCAGAGAGTGTTTCCTTAGCGAATGGATAAACAACTGGAGCGCTCCACGCTGAATCATTAAATCCAACTAGCTGCCAACCTTTTTGACGCTTTGTGTAATCAATTGTTGTGCCATCGTAGATATCTGCAAACCGAATTTCACCTGAAGAAACTTTCCAAGACTTATCTGTGACAACAACATCTGTCGATCCATCTGTATATGTAACTTCAAGTTGCGCAAGAAGGTGAATGTTCTTGCCATAGTTGTCGTACATATTCATGAAGCCGAGCTTGCCTCGCGTCCATCCATCACCAAGCTCAGCACTGATGCAGTTGCCGCCATCTTGAACTAGGGCTGTGACATCGTAAGTAATGTAGGTGCGACGATCATCGTATGCAGTCCAGCCAGGAGTAAAGAATTCATCTGTTACAGGAACTGCGTTGAGATAGAGAGCGTGGATACCTTCAGATGCCGCGTATAGACGAGCCTTCGCAACTTTCTTTCCTGCTTGAAATTCTTTGCGCAATATTGGAGACGGTTCGGAGTGTGAAGATGAATCACCAATCGATTCACCCTTGAGCTCTGTGCCTGATGCCAAACCTGTCTCGAACTTTGCATAAGGGCTAAATTCTGACCAACCGTACTGAGTAGCAACTCGAACACGAAGGTGACGAATTTCGCGAGCCTTAGAAATGTGACCAGCCGCTACTTGTTCAATCTGTTCTGCGCTTATTACAGCAGCAGATGTGATGACATCTCCCATCTCGCTGACCGATGAAATCTCGTAGGCCAACTGCGTCGCATCTGGTCGCTCACTAGTAATCTGCCATGTGAGTTGAGGATCAACGATGGGAAGGCCTATTAAGTCAGCTGAAAACTGCGTCTGAAGCCCAATTACTCTGGTTGCTTCATCGCGCTTCGTTGACTCTGGAAGTGATGACATGACTTTCCCCTTTTGTTAAGTAAGAACTAGCCCTTTACAGAACCAGCGGTAAGACCTGAAACTATTTTCTTGTTGAAGATAATGAAGACAATCAGTGGAGGAATTGTGATCAGCAAGATATCGGTGAAGAGCAGGTTGTACTGAGTCAGATATGCGCTCTGGAAGTAGAACAGAGTTAATTGCACGGTTGCATTTTCATTGCCCGGCAAGAAGTAGAGCGGGTTGGTAAAGTCGTTAAAGATTGCAACAGATGTTGTGACAATGATTGTGACGTTCACCGGCATCAACAGTGGGAAAATAATCCGACGATATAGCGCGAATCCGGTACATCCATCCATGGCAGCTGCTTCATCGATTTCGCGTGGAATGGAAGCTATGAAACCTTTGTAAATGAGGATTGCAAAGGCGGCGCTGTAGGCAACTTCTATGAGGATAAGTCCTTGCATAGTCTTAAACAAGTGAAGACGTTGCAATACCCAAATTGTTGGCACAACAGCCGGAGGAACAACGAGTCCTGCCAAGACCATGATATTTGCAAATGTAGTTAGCTTTCCTGGGCGACGAGAGAAGATAAAGGCTGCCATTGAGCTGAAAAACACAACCAGCGTGACCGAAACAACGGTGAGGATCGTTGAGTTGATGAAGGCTCTGATCACAACTCCGTCACTAGTTTGGAGCACAGTCCTAATGTTTTCCCAAAGAAGAAACTTCTCTGGCATTTGGAAGTTAAACTGGTATGACTCTTTAGAATTCTTGGTGGCGGTAAGAAATATCAAAATGAAGGGCGCTGCAAAAACAAAAAGTCCAATTGGAACTGCCACAAAATCTACCCAGTTCTTACGAAGGAATTTTTTCATGCTTGCTTCTCCTTCTTATTGAAGTACCAGTACACGGGTCCTATGACGACCAAAACAAAGACGAGCAAAATTACGTTTCCTGCAGTTGCTAAGCCATAGAAACCAGCTTGATACTGCTTGTAGTTAATAGATGCGATAACGTCAGAAAGGAAGCCTGGGCCACCATTTGTCATCGCCCAAATTAGATCGAACGAACGTAATCCGCCAATAAAGCTCAGAATGACTACTGCGGCAGTGGCCGGTCTGACCAAGGGAAGAGTGATGTTGCGAAATTTATCCCACGTACCTCCGCCATCAACCGCCAACGCTTCGTAATATTCCTGGGGAATGCTAGCAAGTCCTGCCATATACAGAACTGTTGCAATTCCAACACCTTTCCAGACATCAACAAAGGCAACAGAAAACAAAGGCAAGAGATTCGGGTCAACTAGCCAGCCGGGGCCATAAGTTTCCCAGCCGATTGCCTTACCAAAAGCCACAATTCCTTTATTAATTGCTCCGTAGTTGGGGTCCATCAAAATACTGAATGTGAAACCAACGCCGATGGTTGAAACCAAAACTGGGAAATACACGACTGACCGTAAGAAGCCTTTAGCTCTCAAACGTCCGGTGAGAAGCATTGCCAAGGCCAGACCAAATATGACTTTCAGGCCTGATGTGACAACGCCATAAATAAGAGTGTTTTTAAATCCGATGGCAAGAGATGCTTCTTTAAAGTATTGAATAAAGTTTTCGAATCCTACAAATTCCCAATCAAAGAGAGTCCAACGAGTCATGGAGAAGAAGAATGAAACAATTGTGGGAATGATGAAGAATATGGTGAAGATAATCGCAATCGGCAAAATAAGAGCGTACGAATACGGGCTCTTGATTTTCTTGTCTGCTTGCTTCACTTTTCCCCCAAAAAATATATGAAATGAGTAAAACTGGCGGGCTGATTTCTCAGCCCGCCAGTTTTATTACTTATTTGTTACCAGCCCTTAATTCCGAGCTGCTTAGCCTGCTTAACAACATCTGCATCGTATGCAGCGGCCGCCTTCTTAGCAGTTGTGATTCCTAGTCCAACTTCGACAAGGATCTTCTCAAGGTTTGGTCCCTTGATTGGTGAAACGAATTCAAGTGCCGGAGCAGTTGCATTCTTGGTGAAGTACTGAACGACGTCCTTAACTGCACCAGGAAGAGCGTTAGGAATGCTTGCGCCCTTGATGTAATAAGGTCCGCCGGCAAATCCTTCAACGCCGTTCATGACGTCAACAGCCTTAGCTGATGTCATCCAGCCAACGAACTTCAATGCAGCTGCAGCGTTCTTTGTATTTGCAGGAATGTATGTTCCTGATGGAACCCACACAGTTACACCGTTGACGCTCGCCTTTGGACCTGGCTGAGCAAAGAAGCCGACATCCTCAAGGTTTGCAGGCTGCTGTGAAGCAATCTGTGGGATTGCCCATGTTGCCATTGGGTAGTGAGCGCCCTGGCCTAGAGCAAGCTTGTCGAGTGCCTGTGCATATGTTGTTGATGCATAGTCACGGTTGAAGTAGTTGAGCTTCTTAAGCTCTTCAATGTATTCAAATCCGCGAAGTGCAGTCTTGTTAGTTGCATACTTCTGCTTTCCTGCTGTGTATTCAGCAGCAAATTTTGGAGATGCAGCTTGTACGTTGTAGTAATCAGCAAGAACGAAGAGCTGTGAAGTCCAAGTTTCCTTGTATGACTGGATAACTGGATCAATTCCAGCAGCCTTAATCTTCTTGTTATTAGCCATGAAATCAGCCCAAGTTAGTGGGACCTTTAGGCCAAGCTTTGCGTAAACCTTCTTGTTGTAAAGGATTCCGCCACCTACAGCTGTTCCCCATGGAGTTCCGTAAATCTTGTTACCAACAGAAACAACTGGGTAAAAGCCGGAGAGAACATTCTTCATGAATGGCTGATTTGTCATCTCAAGAAGATTCTTTGTAGGAGCAAGAGCCTGGAAGAGTGATCCGGAGTTGTATGTAAATACATCTTCCATCGAACCTGTTGCAAGCTTTGTCTTAACGAGGTTATCTCCATCTGTGCCACCTGGGCGAAGAACAAGTTTGACCTTGTTTCCTGGGTTAGCTTTCTCATAAGCTGCAATGAGTGCTGCTCCGGCATCTTGGCTGGCTTGGCCGTTATCGACAAGCCATGTAATTTCTGTATCTGCGGCTTGTGATGGAGCAGCAACTGTCGCTCCAAAGACAAGTGCGAGAGGTAGCGCGAGAGCAATCCCGCGCTTCATCATTGTCTTCATCTATCCTCCTGAGGTGAACTTTGGTTGAATCGTTTCAACCTTGGGAGGGAATTTAGCGGTGGTGTGACCTAATCGTCAATGGATTTTAGAGAAATGATTGATAACGGTTTCATCACGTTTTTAAGCGTAAAAAGCCC
>Ga0222713_10005157_pt1 | contig 12815 bp, 3 predicted proteins | sample C33_649DmetaG_FD_165061 | JGI IMG/M metagenome (GOLD analysis project Ga0222713, IMG submission 165061) | Estuarine water microbial communities from San Francisco Bay, California, United States - C33_649D | ecosystem: Environmental > Aquatic > Marine > Unclassified | place: USA: California...
TAGTAGCAAGACCCATCTTAGCACGAGCTTTACTTAAGTAGAATGCTCTTTGATCAGATGTAAGTATCTCTCTAAATAAACCGTGGAATGCTTCATGATAGATAGATCCTTCAGCAGAAAGACTATTGCTTACATAAATAGCACGGTTTTTGTAATATCCAAGAACCTGCTTCTTTGCAGATAGGTTATCTATAATAGTACCAAGATCTCTAAGACTAATACCTGAGTTCTTTAAAACTCTATTTAACCACTGAACCTCTTCATTATATGATTGTTCTGTGTATCTCTGATACTCAGCTTCATCACGTAGCATGAAAGGAGCTTCATCATCAAGCTTCTTAATAATCTTACGTCCTTTCTTACCACTTGTAGATGTAGCAACTGTTTTACTATCTGGAGTACCTAATTGACCACCAGCTACATCACTGTCATTTAATGAACCAAGTGATACAAGACCAGAAGGTTTTACCTTAGCAGGTTTCTTTTTTACAGAGGCAACTGGCTCTTCATTAAGAGCTACAGTAACATTACCTGTTTGATTAGATGCGTTATAGCTTAAAAACTCAACTGGTATATTTCTTCCACTAGTCTTGTCCTGAAGCTTTAAGAAATAAGTTTTCTTATCGTTCTCCATTTCATAGAAGAACATGGCTTTAGAATCCAACATAGCTCTAAGCTCACGTTGAACAGGGTCATCACTCTTAGCTAAGTTTTCTCCAAGTTTACCTAAGCTAGTAATTAAGTTTTTAACCCAAGCATTATATGCATCAATAACAGCAACATCTTCTAGAGAATCATTTACAGATGTTACTGAAGCATCATTGAAGTAAAGATTTAATGCTTGTTTCTGACTATCATTTAAAGAGTCTCTCTTTTGTTTATCTGTTGGTCTAAACTCAAATGCAAACTTCTTAGTCTTAGGATTATAAGACATGTTAAGATTCCATTGACCAGCACGGTAAAAACCATAAACGTTCATGTTAAAGAACTTCATTAAGTCATTTACAGTACTGAAAGTCTGTCCCTTATACTTAAACTCTTTAGTCTCTGCTCCTTCTTGTAAAGCAGTTTTAAGAGCTCTAAACTCATTAGCAAACTTTTTAAAGTAGGCAACTGGCTCAGTTCCCTTATCTTTCTTAAGCATGTAAGGTTTAAAACCTTTAGAGTCAGTTGGTTCTTTAGCTACCCAAGCATACACACCACCTTTGAAATTATCTGTAAACTCTGGATTAATACCATGAACATCATTTAAGTATTGCTTACGATTAGTAACAGGTACAATCTCACCGCTAAGTTCATCAGCATACATAAGAGTTTCACCAGGGTTCAATACAAAGTCAGTAACCCAGCTAGTACCATACTTTTCAGTAACAAGTGGTACATCTTTTTCTAGTATTTCACCACTTGAGGTTTGATACATCACTCTAAATAATGATTGAGGATTATCTTTAACCAAAGACTCAAAGCTCTGACCTTGTTGTGCAGAACGACCAGACTTAGTCACTGTAAAGTATTGATTAAAGATTGGAGTGATGTCCATCTCTTCATTTTCTCCAAGTACTAATTCAACCTCTGCATTAAAGTCTTGAACCTTATTATATATCTTTTGTAAACGGTTGAACTGATCATCTGTCATTTCTTCACCGTTAACTAACATGTTCTTTTTAACAAACTCACGTTGCTCTTCTGCAAACGTAACTTGCTCAGTTGTATTATCAGGATGCACTATAGCATAGTTCTCTATACCAGCAATATAAATATTGTTTTTATCTTGTGCATTCTTATTAAATATCTGAGTATTAAAGCCTTGAGCTTTAGAAGCTACTGCAATTACAGACTTACCTCTTTTTAACTTGTTAGCAATCTCGTTAGGTGTTTCAAAAGTAATTGTAGTTCTGTTAGGTATATTAGAATCTTCAACCTGCTTCTGTACATCATTAACATACTTTCTGCTAGCAACCACTCTAATACGATCATTAACTGTAGCTAAATCAGAAGCCATTGATTGTATTAGAGCTTTATCACCTTTTAAAACAAACCCAGTTTCTAATTCATCTTTGTTAATATTCACTCTATCATAACCAATATGCTCTTGGTTATTTACATATACACCTGCATCAGTTAAAGCAATGTAGTCTGCTTCTACTGACTCTTGTTTACCAGTTACAACGGCACGAATAGATATACGTGCAAACTCATCTTTTACCTCATCAATCTTTGCAAGAAGCTTTCCAATAAAAGTCTCATCACCTTTAAGCTTGTCAAATACTTTTCTTACAGCAGATATAGCTTTTAGTAAAGTTGATTTAGTAGTATCAGCAATAGACAAACCATCTATCAAATCTTGTTTTTCCTGGTCAGTTGTTTCTTTTTTTCCAGGAGTAGTAATACCAAACAAAGCTTCGTTCTTACCAAACTTAGTATTATACTCTTTTACAAAATGATTAGCTGCACCAGAAGTAATCCAAGTATCAAAGTCTAGTTTAAACTCAGGGTTATTATCTCTAAGTGTGTTATACTTATCCAACAAATACTCTTGAAGACTAGGAGCATCTTCTACAGAAACTGGAGGAGCTGGAGGTGTATCCTCAACATTCTCGTCCTCTTCTGTTTCAGTGGGCTGAGTTTCATCTACAACACCTTCTTGCTCATCTTGCTTTTTTAACTGATCAGCTTCTTCTTGTTTTAGCTTCTTTTCTTCTTCCTCTTTCTGTTTTTTCTTTTCATTTACCATCTCAAGCTCAGCATTGAAACTTGTAGTAAAGTTCTTCTTACCATCTTTATTGTCTGCATAGAATGCCCACATAAGACCTTGAGTCTTAATATCATTCAGCATTTGACCTTTAGTCTTTAAGTAACCATCTAAGAACTGACGAGTTACAAAATCATTACGGTCATCTTTTTCATACTGATAGAAACCTTGATCATCTTTGTTTAGAGTAGATACAGTTTCTTCATTATTTTTAATAAGATTATCAAGTGTCTTTTCTAGCTCTTTACTTAGATTTTCATAGACACTCATTGGAGAAGCTTTATCTTGACCACTTTCTTTAAGATAGTCTATAACTTCTTTATTAGATTCAATACGATATAACAACTGATTAAGTTGATCTACCATACCATCAGAAAGAGATGTGTTCTCAGAAGTAAGGAACTGATTCTTAGCTTCAGTATTCTCATTTTCTACAAAAGACATCTGATGTTTAGTAACTGCTTGTTTTGCAGCAATACTAGTTAAGTATGCTTTACGAGCTCTATCTTCTTTTGAGTTATCAAATAAGATGCTATCATTTAAAATCTTGTTCTGTTTAATGATAGTACTAGCAAGTGCTTTATGTTTATCAATATCACTAGCTAAGTTTTCATCACCAACAAAACCAAGCTTAGCAAGCTCTTCTGGAGTAGCTGTTTTAAGAGCATCAAGCTTATTCATTAATGTAGTTTCTAAACCAGAATTAATGTGAGCTTGTACAAACTCAGAGAACGCACTAACACGCAAGTAGTCTTTTATATACTTGTTTTGAGTATTCTGAGAATCAGTTAACATGTCCGATGAAACCTGTAAACCAGTAACAGCAGCATGTAATTTAGACTCGTCAATAACAGGTTGACTATTATTATCTAATACAATCTTATTAGTTATAATATCTGTACCATTAGCATCTTTAGTCTTAACCTCTTCTGTTCTATAGATATTACCAAACTTCAACCAGTTTTCTTGAGCTTGAGTATAACCATTTAACGCAGCTTCTGCAGTTAACTTTTTATCTTCTCTCTCACCACGGCTTAGTACTAAGTTAGAACCTCCACCAAGAAGTCCACCAAGACCAATGTTCATAGCAGCTTCTTTATCATCTCCTGATATAGCTCCTTTTGTTTGAGTAGTAAACTGATTAAGTAAGTCTTTGTAAGTGTCCAGTTCTAACATTGAAGACATCTTACCTTGAGTACCATAACGCTCGTTGATACGTTGAATAGCAAGCTGTATGTTTTCTTCAATAAAACCTTCACGAGCTATACCACCACCTAATACTTTAGAGTAATACTTAAGTGCACTTTCTGTAGGAGATAATGCTGCTTGTGACGCAAGACCTTCACCACCTAATATACCACCTCTTAAAGCTGACTTTTCAGCCATACCAAAAGCTTTACCAAAGTATTTCATTTGGAAGATGTTAGTAGCACCAAGTAAAGCAGCATTCATTAAGAATGTATTCTTAGATGCATCACCAGCAATCTTATTTATCTCATCATCACTGTAATAATTACCATCTGTTTTAATCTTATCTCTTAGAGAGTTGCGTACATTATCTCTAACCTCTTTAGCTTCAAACATAGACTCTGAAGCAGTAGCTAAAGCCCATGTGTTAAACTGATCAATACCTTTTGCTGCTCTTTGAGCTTGAGTAAAATAGTTAGCAATAGCTTCTGCACCTTCTATAGTAGTACCTAAGCCAGTAGCACCCACTCTACTTACAGCACCAAGACCTCTCATAGTCGCAGCTCCAATACCTAGTTTGCTTAACGCAGCACCTGGAACAAAAGCTGATAACATAAAGGCAAGACCATCTACAGCATCCTCTGCCCAGAAGTCTCCATCTGTAAACATTCTATTAAAGAATCCTTTCTCACGATCAGCTGCTTCTTGAAAGGTTGGCATCCACTCATTCTTAGTATAGTCATCAAACTGTGACATTGCACTATATAATGCATTATCTGCTGCTTTAGAAACTACACCTTCATCAGATCCCCAGTTCCATGGACTAGCTAAACCACCAAGAAAACCAAAACCTTGTAAAGTTTTAGACACTACATATGTTGGAAGTCTAAAAAGACCTTTACCTGCTGTCTCATACCAAGCTTCTCTCTTACCATAAAAATCATCATTATCTACACCTGGAATAAAACCGTAGTCTTGATCATCATAACGTCTTACAACACTTTCTCTATAAACTCCATCAGTAGTTGCACCACGTTGAAGTAGAGGATCTGAATTAAGAATAGCTCTATTACGTTTTACAAGCTCTTCAAAGTTAGAAGGCTCAGGAAGTTTATTCTGTATAAGGTGATTAGCTGCAGAAGCACGAGCCTTTGGATTCTTATCCAAAGGTGCACCTTTAGCATCTGTATATAAAGATGATTGTGAAAGATAGTTTGCAGGAAGTGTTTGAGTAGGAGTCCCAGGAACTTGTTGAGGATCAACAGTTTCAGTTTCCATTTGAGGTGTCTCTTCAAATGTTTGGTTAATATTCAAACCCTCAGTAGATTGATCAAATAGATTTTCAGCCATAAGTACGGACTATTGTCTTGTTTTAATAAAAAGTATTATTCGTAGCGGTAGTCATAATCCATACCACTCATATTCATGTATTGAGTGTTAGATCCTGAAACTTCATTCATAAACATTTTAGCACCAGAACCACCATTTGCACTCAATAATCTAGCCATGCTAATAGCTTCAGTTGGTGAACTAAATGTATCTGGATATGTCTCTCCTAAACCGTTAACGTGAAGGTAGTACAAATTACCAGATTTTTTAATAATAAATCTAGTATCACCATAAGGTGTAGTAAAAGGAGCACTTTGATAGTCTCTTACACCTGTGTAGCTTTGCATTTCATTAACAACAGCACTCTCTAGATTAGTATACTGTCTAAATTGATTAGCCACTCTATTATTTAATCCTTCCACTTCAAATATAGCCGGACCTTTTTCTGTTTTAATAACTCTAACTTTAGCTCCAGCTGCAGTTAGTTTAGTAGCAATTTCATCTGGAGTATCTGAACCATCACCTTTTGGAGTGATATAAAAGTATGCATTACCTTGGTTAGATGAAGTAGCACCTACACCAGCATGCTTGAAGTCATATCCCTCTGGTAAAAAAGTTCCAATGCTACCTTCTAAAGACTTAGCATTAGAGCTGCCGGCATCAAAAGAAACAACTTTTGTAGTCAACCTAAGATCAGCAAAGTTGTTCTTAATATAGCTTTCTCTATTTTTAATATACTTATCATAAGTACTTCCTGCATTTTTTATTGAACCTTGTATTTGGTTATATGCAGAAAGTAAAGCATTGTTAGAAGATCTAACCCCACTTGGATCATTGTAAGTAACAGATGACTTTACCTCTTTACCATTAATCTTAAATGTTGTAGTGTGTGTAGAAGGACTAAAATTATAACCACCAGAGATTCTAGTACTTGTTGTTATAGTACCATTCTTTATTCCAATAGCTAATTCTTTACCAGATAGTTTAGAACCGTCATCAAGTGTAATAGTTCCTATACTTTCTATCTTTTGATTAAGACTAGCAATAGACTTTTTCTCAGCATCCGTCATACCCTGTACAGAAGCCTGTTCAATTTTAGTAATTTTATTTTTAGCTACGTTCTGCTCAGCTTGAAGTCTAGCTAGTTGAGCATTATTAACATAGTAAGGGTCAGTAGGTAATACAGCTTTCCCACCAGGACCGCCAGTTTTTAACCAGCTAGCAATAAAAGCCTGATCAATCTTATCTACAGTTAATTTAGAGTTAGGATCACGTTCTTTTATTTTTGTTAGAATGTGGTTCTTAGTAGCTAAACTAATCTGTTGCATGGTTTGCTCATTAGAATCTACTGAAGATTGTAGCTTATTAATAGATGTTTCTATACTTTTACCATCTTCTCCTTCTGCTAACTCACGAGTTTGGAAGTTTCCAGGTAATCCTTCTACTTCTAACATCTTCATCTTTTCAGCATGAGCTAAAGCTCTAGCTTGTCTAGCATCAGCTCTAGCTTCTCTCATTAAAGCAAGACCTACTTGATCTGCATCAATGCTGGTTGTAATATCTTCATGAGCGTATGCTTTAACTAAACCTGAAAGTTTACCATTAAAGTAAATAGAAGTAGAAAGCTTTTCAGAATTATTCTTAATATAAGAAAGATCTCCTTTAGAGATATTCTGAATGTTAGTATCTATTTCTCTATTACTATCTTCTAAACTTTGCTTTCTTGTTTTTAGAGCAGCAACAGCTTTTGGATCTTTTGTAGTGACAAGCTGCTTGTCAATAACATCCATGTTGTACTTATTCATCTCAAGTTGTTGTTCAGCAACTTGTTTGTATGCAACAGACAAAGTCTCTGGACTATTGTTTAATCTAACTTGAGACTCAATACGCATCTGTTGTTTAGCCTTATCAGATAAAACACCATTTAAGTATTCAGAAACTTCAGCTTCTCTCCAAGACTTATCATCTTTTGTTATCTTGTACAAACCATTAATATGGTCAACCTTATATGTACTAGGTTTAAAATCCTTCATGGCGTCTTTGATCTCCTTATTATAATCATAATATGGAGTGAATGATCTTCTGTTAGCGTAGTAATTACCTACACTAGAAATATCATCATTAGCAAAAGCTGCTCTTTGTTGACGAAGGTATGCTATGTTATCTTCACTAAACTCTTTACCACCATCTTTTAATCTAAATGATTCAGCTATACTTTCTTGCTGATCCATGTGTGCAGTAAAAGCCATATCCATTAGAACAGGCTTATTCTTTACAAAAGGTTCAAATACACTAGCAGCAGATTGTACATTCTGTTGTTGTGATAAATCTAAAGAAGATAGGTTTTTAAGATTTTCATGAGCTTGTTTTAGAAATCTATCTCTAGTCTGTGCACTATAAGGATTAGTTACATTTCTATTTACAAAGTTATAGGCACTATTAACTTGAGCAAAACCTTGCTCATATAGTCCCTGTCTCCTTCTTAGCATTGTGTCTAAAAAGGAGAAGTTGGGTGTAAACAGAGCTGGCTCTGGTATTACATCAGTTACGTTAGGTAAGTAGGTTGCCATATACTACATTATAAATATACAAAAAAATCTTTAAAGTTTAGTACTAAACTTGTAAGGTTTACAATTATTATTAACATTATCTCCAAGGTCCAATTACTCCACCCATATTAAAACCAAATGCGTTTCTATACATGCCCGGCATTTGTTGAGCCATTGTTACTCTAGTAGTATTTGGTAAACCATCATTATCAGTATCTGAATAAGTAGTTCTTCCACCTGATAGTTGTTTAATAGCTTGTTCTTCTGCTTTAGGTTCACTCATACCTAAACCCATAAATTGTTTTTTCAAAGCAGGAAACTGAGACATAGAGCTAGCTCCCATTGCTGAAGAACTACCAAATCCTTGAGATCCAAGTTTGCTTGAATCATATCCTTGTTTAAAATAAGATAAACCAGTTCTAGGATCAACATTATAAATAGGATTAACTTTATTAATCATATCTAAATACATTCTATTAGCAAATGCATTATTAGCTGCTTTAGTGATACCAGTTAAATATTGTCTACGAGCATTATCTAAATTTTGCTTAGTTGTTACAAAACCTTCCCAACGTCTATCTCTAGCATTAGCATTGTAAGCATCATTAGCTGTCTTACGTTGTAACTCTTGATTCATAAACTGATTAGCTCTATCCACGTTACGAGAGTCTACTTGAGCAATGTCTTGAGCTACACCTTCACCAGTCTGACCTGCAAGGAAAGAAAGATTAGATGCTAATGCTGTACCAGGTTGGTATTGTCCTAAAGTAGTAGCAGCAGTATTAAATGTTTGCTGTCTTTGCTGAGCTTTAGATAACCAATCTTCTAAAGCTAGATCCCCTTGTCTATATGGTAAATCAGATACAAATGGAAGATATGCTTTAGGAGGAATTAATCCAGCAGTTAACAATGCTAACTTATCTGGAGTTAAAAATCCAGGTTTTTGTTCTTTTGGTTTTTCTCCTGTAGGAATTTCATTAGGATTAATCTTACCTGGACAATTCATAGCAGCTTCTTCAGAACTAGCGTAAGCTCCAGCTGCTTGTAAAGCAGCTGCATCCTTATAAGAAGAAGATTGAATGTTAGGCATACCGTCTTCTCTTAATCCCAAGCATTTATATCCAATAGGAGATTGTGGTGTTTGTTGTACAGGTTGACCAGGTTCTAAATCAGGTGCACTAAAAGTATACTCACCAAATTTATCATCTACTTTCTGAAATCCTTGACCTTTACCAAAGTAAGGCTTCATTCCTTTCTTAGTTCTTTCAGCATCATACCACTTTTGAAACTTCTCTGTAGCCCCTTTTTTAGTTGGGTCCCAGTTTGGATTTTCAGCAAGAAACTTCTTTTGACGTTTTGCAAAGTCAGCTATATTATCAGCAGAAGTCCAGTCTTCATCACCATATACACGTCTACCACCACGACTAGTTTGCATAGAAGGTAGTGTAAATCTTTGACTATTAGGGTCAGTGTCTCTAGCGTTAACAGGTATTTCTACATTATATTTTTGCTTCATATAGTCTTGAAGCATCTTTTGTTCTTCTTCATCCCATACAGCAACACGTCCTTTTTGAGCTTTTGGTAAGTATCCACCATACTCAGCTATAGGCATTTGATCTTCACCGGCTTCAGCTACAGCTGGCATACCTTGAGGAAAACCTTTCATTTGTTCTTGAGCAACTGCAAGAGCTGATAGTTTTTTAGTATAGTTAGCCACCATTAGCTGAGCAGTGTTCTTACTTAATTCATCACTAGTCTCATCTTCTATAATAGCTTTATACTTATTAAGATCATAACGCTTTGCAATTTCTGCAGGAGTGTATCCACCTTTTTTAGCAGGAAGGCCAAAGTATTTTAAAACTTCTGGATCTTTGATTTTCATCTTAGCAGTATCAGAAAATATAAAACTACCTTCTGGTACATTAAGAGGTACACCACCTTCACTATGACGTTTACCACTAATCTTCATATGTTCTAAGCCACCATCACCATCTAAGTCACCATACACGGTTTCACCACCTTCTGCTTCTATATTAGCAGCATAACGTGGTACTTCTTTTATAGTGTTAGATACAGAGTCAGCTTTAGAGTCTGGCATTTCAGTTTGTACTCTACGTTGACCAAGGTCAAGACCAAATCCATTCTGACCACCATATTCAAACTCTAAGTTTTCTGGTTTAGCAGTTATTCTAATCTTTATCATATCACTTACGTTACTAAAGTTTTCTTCTCCACCCATCTGAAACATTCCTTCATTGGGTTTACGAGTTACGTCATCACGGAATCTTCCTGTATTTACATTGTAATTACCTCTAAACATAGGACTAACAGCTTGATTGTCAAACTGATTTTGTTTAAAATTTCTTTCAAACTCCTTAAGCTTTTGATTCTGGCCAAAGTAATCTACTGCAGCACCAGTTACCAATAAAGCATCTGACCAATCAGAAATCTTATTAGCTGCTTTTACAGTGTCCTCATTAAACAAAGGCTTCTTTGTTTTAGCAGGTTGCTGAGTATTTGGTTGATATAATGGTGAAGCAGGATCTGTATCAAAGCCTTGGTCATCCCATTCAGAATGCCAAAATCTTTGAGCAGGTTCTTGTGTAGTACCTTTTTGAGCTTTAGGTAGTCCCTTCTTTACAATACGTATTTTCATAATTACATTATTTCAAATTGATAACCTTGTTGACGAAGCATTTCTAATTGTTCTGGAGATACATCTAACACCTCACCCTCTACTGGACCGCCCATTTGCTTAGCAAAGTTCTTAGCAAAGTTAGCTTTTTTTCTCATAGCAGGACTATACTTTCCCTCTGGTGCGTTAAGTATTGCTGATGCAGCTTCTTGTACTCCCATACCCATACGAGTAGCTTGTGCTTTAAATGTACCCTTCTTAGCAGGATCTAAATTAATACCACCTTGTTTGTATTCTTCCATAGGAAAAGACCCACCCATCTCAAAAGATAAGCCACTATTTGTAATCCAGTTAGTTGGTCCAGGTTTTGGTAATGCTTTAGCAGCTTGAGGTAAAGCTCTAACACCGCTAGGTAAAGCTTTAGCTCCTTTAGATGCAACATTTGCAAACTGAGGCAGTCCTCTAAGTAAAGGGTAATATCTAGTAATACCAATATTAGGAACAAGTGCTGCAAGAAGAGCTGCTCCCATGTTCATTGCAAAATCTTTTTGTTTTCTTTTACGAACGTTACCAGGAGTTTCAGGATCATTTGCAATCTTGTTAAGCATATAACTATCATCATATTGCTCACTTGAACTACGATAAGGCAGAGGATTAGCAGCAGGACCAATTGTAGTTTGACTACGTCTGTCATTAGCAGCCATCATAGCATCATAATCTGCTGATGTCATTCCTGGATTATTATCTAAATAGTATTTTTTAGATGCAGCAAATAATTCAGATAACTGATTTGTTGCAGGTGCATAACCAGGCTGAGGTCCCGGTACATTATTAGTTCCAGTAGATACACTTGTACTAGCAGGTGTTGATACAACCGCAGCAGCTCTAGGATTACTTCTTGGTTTAGATGGAGATGCTACAGGTTTATAGTCATTTAGAACAGCAGGATTACTTGTAATCTTTTTAACTAACTCCAAGTTTTGTTTAGCACTGCCATAGTATCCATCAATACCTAATTGTTCAGCAAGCTGTTTACGAGAATTATAATCAGAAGCTTTTCCAGTAGATTGTAAAAGATCAACAATACTTACACCATTGTAATCAATCTTAGGAGCTACAGATTTAGGTGCTACATTAGCAGTTGATGCAGAAGCTGGTGTAATAGTTCTAGGAGTATTTTGCATTTCTGGATCTATACCTTGCTCTTCCCATTCTGGATGCCACATAACCTTTTGCTCTTCCATAGGAACCTGTTGAGCTTGGTTAGCCATTTGACCAGCATTATATCTATAAAGGTCAGCTCTGTATGATCCATAATCAGGATAGTTTTCTAATTGTGGTTCTCCACCATCTTGATAAAATGCATTACCACTATATGTAGATCCACCTTCTTTCCAAGTCTTTCTAGCAAACGCTCTAAAGAAAGGGTTATTCTCTAAGTTCTTTTTATGACGAGCATAGAAAGCTGCTTTACGTTCTGGATCTTTAGGATGCTGACCTAACTTAGAATCACCAAAGTATTTAACAGTTCCATCAGGACCAGTTACTTTATGTGTTTTACCTTTACGATCATTACTTCTTGTAACAACGTAACCACCGTTAGCCATCATCTCTTCCATATCCTCTTGTTCCATTTCTTCTCCACCACCTTGAGCTTCAGGGTTATACATCATATAATCAGAAATAGCATCAGCACTATGATCCATTACCGCAAGCTTAGATGCAATCCATGGATCTAAGTTTTGATCTGGAGAAACAAACTGACGTAGCTTGCTCATCTTATCTACAACAGCAGCCATCTGACCTAAAGCCATACCACCGTTAGGTTCACCACCTTCTTCCATATAATCAAATCCACCATACATCATTTCTGGAATATATCCACCGTATGCATAGCCGTAATCACCCATCTTATCAAGATTACCTGCTGCAGCAAAACGTGCACGAGCAATCTCTGGTGGCATCTTTTCTCCACCTTCAGCCATATTATCAATAATCTTTTGTTGTACAGCAGGAGGTAATGCATTAAAGCCTGGGTTATCTGGTGTACCACCATCACCCATTACTTCCATACCATATTCAGCTTTACGCCATGTGCCACCTTTAGACTTATACCACTTAGCAGCCCAGCCATTAGCATAAGCACTAGGATATACATCAAATTTAGATTTGGCCATAGACTTAGCTCTTGACCACAAGGCAGGGTTATTAGGTTTGTTTGCCATTTTAAATACTATTTATTTCTTTTATGATTATAATCTATACGTTGACTGCTAGTTTTACTAGCTTTAAATTTAGCTTTTTCTGCTGGACTCATTTCAGATGATGTCTTAGGTGTCTGAGAGTTTACTCTTTTAGAAGG
>Ga0222713_10005158_pt1 | contig 12815 bp, 16 predicted proteins | sample C33_649DmetaG_FD_165061 | JGI IMG/M metagenome (GOLD analysis project Ga0222713, IMG submission 165061) | Estuarine water microbial communities from San Francisco Bay, California, United States - C33_649D | ecosystem: Environmental > Aquatic > Marine > Unclassified | place: USA: California...
CGACATCGGCCTGCCGCTCAAAGGCCGCAAGGCAACAAGCAACAACGCGGTGCATGAAATGATCGAAGCCTTCCGCAAGGAGCCAGGAGAACTGGAGCTTGTTGCCCTTGGGCCACTCACCAACCTCGCCCTGGCCATTCGCATTGAGCCGAAGTTCGCGAGCTGGGTGAAGCGCTGCGTGATCATGGGCGGCACGGGAGTACTCCCTGGCAACATCACGCCACTCGCAGAATTCAATTGGTGGGTCGACCCCGAGGCCGTCCACATCGTGTTGGAATCTGGCATGAAGGTCGAGATGGTCGGCTGGGATGTCTCCGTCGCCGACGCCGTCATTGAGGATGATCTCGCTGCAGAGCTGCGCGCACTCGGCCCGCTTGGCCAGTACAGCATTGATATTCAGCGCGTCTTGCGAAAGTTCTGTGAAGAGTCGTCAAAGCTGAAAGGCTTCGACTGGCCGGATCCGATCGCTATGGCGGTCGCACTTGAGCCTGATATTGCAACGAGTGAGGCGCATCGTCGCGTTGAGGTGTCGCTCGGCCTTGGGCATGAGCGTGGACAAACGATTGTCGATCACCTTGGCAACACAAAGCGCGAGCCGAACTGCCGCGTGGTCTATCGGGTGGATCGAGAACGGTTCATTGACATGACGCGAAAGGCGTTCCGCGCGTAATCTCGCTCGTTACGAAGCGTCGGTCGCCAAGATCCCCATCTGGATCTCATCCCAGCGTCGTCCATCGCGGGTGATCGCATCACGCAAGCGCCCCTCTTCTCTAAATCCTGCCTTGGTGTAGCAGCGTAGCGCCGCCTCATTGAAGGCGAAGAGGGTGAGGCTGATGCGGTGGAGCCCAAGAGCCTCAAAGGCGAATCGCGTGACCAGGCGCGTCGCTTCGCTGCCAAGGCCGCGTCCGCGAGCGTCAGGCTCGCCGATCATCAAGTGGAAGCTTGCAGTGCCGTTCTCGATATCAAGATTCGCGAGCGTACAGCTGCCGACAAGCTGCTCGGTCGTACCGACACGTTCGTAGAGGGCGAAGGCGAGCATTTGGGCGGTGGAGAAGCGGTCACGAACCAGCCGCTCCACCTCGTCGCCGGTGAGTGGCTCATTGCGATGGCGCGCGAGGCGCACAAGCTCAGGGTCGGCATACCAGCGCTTGAGCGCTGGGAGCGTGTCGGCGGTGTGTGGACGCAGTGCGACGCGTCCTCCCACGAGGACCGCCTCATGTCCGCCGATAGCTCCTTGGGGATTCGATCCGACCACGCGGCCACGGTATACGATCGCCCCGATGCTTAGTTGGATGCAGTTAGCACGCAAGATTGAGGGCGCCTCGCGCACCTCCGAGAAGGCACGCCTCTTTGCCGATGCGCTCCGCGCCGCCGACGAGGTCGACCTAGAGGTGATCTGCCGACTCCTGGGAAGCCGGGGCACTGCGCAGGCGGGCGCAGTCTCATGGCCAACACTCGCCAAGGCGGTCGAAGAGGTTGCTGGCGCACCGGCCGGCTCACTGGCCAAGATCCTTGATGAGACGGGCGACATCGGCCTCGCCGTTGAAGAGTTGCTCGAGAGCGAACGCCCGATTGCCGGCGAAGCAGCCGCCAACGAGGAGCGCCACGCGCAGGTGCGGAGCAGCGCCATCGCCAGCGCCACTGGGGTCCTCCCTCTGGCGGGGGCTGACTCAGCGCCAACCCTGCGGTCGCTCCCAGAAACCTTTGCCGCGATCCGTGGCGCCAGCGGGCAACGCCGGCACGATCTACTCACGCAACTCTTCTACGGCACATCGCCCATCGCAGCGAAGTACGTCGTGCGCATGCTCTCCGGCGACGTTCAAATTGGCCTTCGTGACGGCCTCCTTGAAGGGGCGATTGCCTCAGCCTTTGACGCCGACACAAGTGCTGTTCGCTGGGCGATGACCCTTGAGGGGGATGCTGGCCGCGTCGCACTGCTAGCAAAACGCGGCGCATTGGCTGATGCAAAGCTCCGATACTTTCATCCGATCCCCGCCATGCTCGCTGCACCAGCCGCCAGCGCCGCCGATGCCCTGGAACGCCTGAGCGAGATCTCCGCCACCGCCATCGGCGTTGAGGACAAGTACGACGGCATCCGCGTGCAGTTGCACCTCTCCGATGGGCAGGTGGCGCTCTATGGTCGAGATGCCAACGACATCACTGTCGCCTTCCCTGAAATCGCAGCAGCTGCGGCGCAGCACCCTGAATCACTCATTCTCGATGGCGAGATCATTGCCTTTGAAGAGGGGCACCCTCTTCCGGTGAGTGCAGTGCAATCGCGACTCATCGGAGCAGAGACAACCCTCCATGAACGCGAACGTACCGCCGTACAGTTCATTGCCTTTGACCTTATCGCGCACGGGGAGCAGTTGCTCATCGGAGCACCCCTCCAACAGCGGCACGCGGCACTCATGACACTTGGGATTTCAGAACGGTGTGGCGACATGATTCGAGTTGCACCGCAGAAAATCGTTGACGGCATTGAAGAGATTGAAGCGGAGTTCATTGCCGCACGCATGCGCGGTTCTGAAGGAATCGTACTGAAATCAACTACCGCAGCGTATGCCCCAGGCCGACGAGGATCAGCATGGTTGAAGCTGAAGCACCCGATCGATAGCGTTGACTGCGTGGTGGTTGGCGTGGAGTACGGCGTTGGACGGCGCCGAACACTTCTATCGGAGTTGACCTTCGCAGTTCGCGACGATCTCTCTGGCCGACTCACCACGCTTGGTCGCGCCTCCGCACAGTTGGGCGAGCGCGAAATGAGCGAGATGGGGCGCTGGTTTGAGGCACACACCGTCGCGCAGCTGGGCAACTATCGCAGCGTTGAGCCGCGCATCGTTGTAGAGGTCTCGTTTGACGAGCTGCGGCGCAGTGAGCGCAGCGGATCGGGGTACGCTCTTCGCGGTCCACGCATCGTGCGCTTCCGCACCGACCTCGGCCCCGATCAGGTAGCGTCACTCTCGGCGATCGAGGCGCGTTGCCGCGCCTCCAGTGGATCCGCAGGGGAGACAGAATGAGCGATCTCGAGAAGGTCACCGAACTCCGAAAGCTGATGCCGTCAACCGAGGCAAGCATTTATCTCAACGCAGGGAGCAACGGACCTGTGCCGGCTGAGGTTGATGCTGCGATGCGCGCAATCCATGATCAAGAGCTGCAGACCGGGCGCGCCACCGAACATGCCATGGATGATGTAGAGGAGCGCGCCAACGAGTTGCGCGGTGTTTTCGCTGGGGTGCTCGCCACCGACCTTGAATTAGTTGCAATCGGTCACAGCACTACCGAGTCGGTCCTACGTCCAATACTTGGAATGGAGTGGCGCGCTGGCGACCGCATCGTCACCTTTGACGAAGAGTATCCAGCAATTCGCGGTAGCCTTGCAGCGCTTGCGTCGCGAACCGGAGCGATCATCCATACGCTCTCACTCTGCAACGAAGTTGGCCAGCCGCTCAGCGATGACGAGATTGTGGCGAGTGTCTTGCCGCTGCTAGCCGCTCCAACCAAGTTGTTGCTCCTCTCGCGCGTCTCATGGATCAGCGGTCGGATGCTCCCTGTTGCGCCGCTGCTCGCAGCGGCGCGCGCTGCTGGTGTCACCACGGTGCTCGACGGAGCGCAGGGTGTTGGCGCGCTGCGCGATGACATCGATGCGCTCAACCCGGATCTGCTCGCATTCCCATCGCAGAAGTGGCTCCTTGGTGTGGAGGGGCTCGCCGGCATTCGGGTGTCGCGTGAAGCGTTAGCCGCCGACACCTTCCGTCCGATCATTGGCGGCTATATGGCATTCGATGGGCAGCCGCTGAACGGGGTTGGAACACTACGCGCCGACGCCCGTCGCTTCCAGGTCTCAGGATTCAGCCGCCCAGCGCTGGCGGGGGCTGCCCGGGCGGCGGGATGGTATTCCATGCAGGTTGGCCTGCCGTGGGCAACCGATCGTGCCCAACGCCTCGCCGCCGAGTTCCACGCCGCCGTGCGAAACCTGCCAGGGGTAGAGATGCTCGCCCCAGCCGGTGGGCACGCCACGATTGTTTCGCTTCGCGTGGCCGGCTGGAAGCCTGAGCAGCTCGTGGAGGAGCTCTCCCGCCGCGCCTTCGCCATAACCCGGCGGGTGCCGAGCCTTCCGCCCATCGATGGTCGCCCTGGATCTGCCGCCGCCCTACGGACCTCGTGGGGCTTCTGGAACACCGAGGCTGAGGTGGCGCGCATCGCCGAGCTGATCGCCCTCATTGCCGCGCACACTCCCGAAACCCTGCCGAAGCGACCGACTATCGAAATCCTGCATGGATAAGCCACGCCGCCCACGAGGCTTCATCTCCCGACGCATCTACCAGTTGATGCACGCGCCGAAGCCGGTCTTTCGCGCCGTATTCTCCAACGTTTCCGTCGCGGCGCTGCTCACCCTTCTCTATCTCGCCTACGACCTACAAGTTGACCACGCGCTCCGCAGTGGCGAAGGGCTGAGCGGAGTAATCGGCGGAAGAGATCTGCGAACGGAGGCGGCGGCACTGCTCGTGCTCGGCACGGTGATCTTCGGCAGCCTCATCACGTATCTGATCGTGCCGCAACCTCGCGCAGATGGCAAAGGTACGGAGCGTTCAGGCTGGTCGGCCGTGCTCGGTCTCTTCGCGAGCTTTCCTGTCGCGTATATCGCACTCGTGATTGAGAGTCAGTTCTTGAAGCCGCTCTTCGCGCAGCTGCAGTGAGGCGTTACGGCTGACGGGTACCAATCAGGCGATAGCCAATCCCACGAACGCTCACAAGAATTTCTGGTCGACGCTGATTGCTCTCAAACTTTTTGCGGAGTCGATTGACAGCAACACGGAGGGCTTCGTCGCCGCCCGCCCAGTTCTCGCCCCACACGTAATCGCGAATCTCTTGATGTGAAACCGCGTCGCCGAGTCGCTCGATCAGGAGCGAGAGGAGTCGCAGCTCTGTGCCGGTGAGGGTGATGGTGCGATCGGCAAGGCGCAGCGCGCCACTTGCGCGGTCGATGGCGATGGGCGTCGGCTCTACAGGCGGTGTATTAGTCATGGGAGAGCGATAGTAGCGGGTCTGTAACAGTTCGTCTACGCCACTCCGCCCAGAGCAATAGCAACGGTGGCCACGCCTGCAAGCGCAATTCCCAACCCTTGCCGCGCGGCAACACGCTCACCGAGAAGCAACGCAGCAAAGATCACCGTGGTGATCGGTGCGATGGACGTAAAGACGGCAGCGACGGCGACACCACTCTCGCCAGATGAGAGGAAGAAGAAGAGATTCCCTAGCGTGTCGCCAGTACCCGCCGCGGCAAGAAGCAAGAGGAGACGAAGTCGTGGCAGCAGCCCTGATGGAATCGCTCCCGCGCGAATCGGCTCATCGCCGGGTGGGCGTCGACCAACCAGGCGCGCCGTAATGAAGACAAGGGTGAGGGCTGAGACACTCGCGATACGAAGAATGGTGAGGAGCCAAACCGTTGCGTCGGATTCCACGCCGGAAAAGATCAAACTAAATCCTGCAAAGCACATCCCAGCCGCGACTCCATACACGGCACCTCCGCGTGCCGCAGATCCGCTTGATGCGTCAGCGTGCGCACCAGCCTCGCCGACCACCGCATGCTCAACTGCGCTCGTTGAGACAATGATGATTGAAACAATGGCGGCAAAGAATCCAAAAAGACGCAAGGCTGATGGAACCTCACCTTGGGCAATGCTCACCCCAACTGGAATCAGTGCGGCGAGTGTCCCTGCAATGCTGGCAACAATAGAGATTCGCCCATGCGCGAACCCGTGATAGAGCGAGAGCACGCCGGTGCCGCCAACAATGCCCGCAAGCGCGGTGGTAAGGAGTGATGGGCCGCTTGGCGGTGTGCCACCGAAGAGAACCGCAACAGGGATAAGGAGGGCCAGTGCCGCCGCCTGACTTGTTGCGACGACCAAGAAGGTCGGGAGGCGCCGACTCGCGAGCCCACCTAAGAAGTCACCGCCCCCCCACGAGAAGGCAGCAATCACGCCGAAGAGTGCGCCGATCATGGAGCGACCCAGCGCATGCGCTGGTGAGGCCCGACTTGTGGGAACTCAAAGCGCTCCCCCTCAGCAACGAATCCGAGACGTTCGTAGAGAGTAATGGCCGCAATTCGGGCGTTACACCAGAGGTCACGTGGCGCGCGCTCGTCGGCCCACCAGGCGGCGATGGCGGTGCGCATCAAGGCCTCTCCGATCCCTTGATTTCGCCACTGTGGTGCGGTCGCCGCTCCTCGTAGTTGGGTGCTGGGACCGTCGACGGTATAGAGCGAAACACACGCTGCGAGCTCGCCGCCGCTCCAAGCACCCCAATGAACCCCAGCGCCAGATTCATCACCCGGGTAGTAGGCGCTCTCCAGCGGTCGCCCTGCTCGCAGCACAGCGTGGCGTAGGTGCAAGATCTCTTCAAAGGTTGCAGGGCGAATCTCCAACATGCGCACAGGCTACCTGCTCACCCCGCGTATGTACTACCGTTCTCCCCATGCCCGACCGATCCGTTCGCGAACAACGCCCAGCCTATCCGCCACTGCCAACCACGGACCCCCTGACGGGCGAGCCGTTCAGCATGGATTTGAAGGCGGTGAAGGATGCAGTCCAGCGCACCGCTGGGAAGCTGCACATCACGCCGATCCTCTCGTCGGTTGGCGCTGCCGACGCCCTGCGCCGGAGCGGCGGCCCAACCCTCGGCGATGGCCGCGTGCGATTCAAGTCTGAGCATCTCCAGCGCAGTGGCTCGTACAAGGTTCGCGGCATGCTGAATCGCGTTGCGCGACTTGTGGAGTTCTTCGGGATTGAGGATGTGCAGCGCCGCGGGATCATCACTTTTAGCGCAGGAAACGCCGCCGCCGCCTACGCCTGGGCAGGCCGCGCCTACGGCATTCCTGTTGAGGTGGTCATGCCAGCAAAGGCCGTGCCCGCAAAGATCGCCGCCTGCAAAGCCTATGGGGCAACCGTGCACCTTGTCGAAGGGCACATGGGCACAGCAGGAGAGCTGAAGAACAAGCTGGTCGCAGAGCGTGGCCTCATAGATGCTCACCCATTTGATGATCCGTTTGTGATTGCCGGTCACGGCAGCATGGGCATTGAGATCCTTGAGCAGATTCCCGAAGCTGATGTCGTCATTGGTGGACTTGGCGGAGGCGGCATGCTCTGTGGGGCATCTGTTGCGCTCCGCGCACTAAAGCCCGAGATTCGGCTCTACGGTGTTGAGCCCGACGGCTCCTCTGCCGTGAAGCAGGCGGTAGACACGGGCGGTGTCGTGCCAGTAACTCCCGTCACGGTTGCCGATGGACTTGGAGCGCCGTACGCCGGATCTTGGACACTTCCGCTCGCCTCGTCGCTGCTTGACGGTCTAGTGACACTTCCTGATGAAGAGATTCTCGGCGGCTTGCGCTTCGCGATGGAGCGCCTTAAGCAGGTGGTGGAACCGGCTGGAGCCGCCGCACTTGCCGCGCTGCTGTTTGGTCGCATCCCTGTCATCCCTGGCGATCGCGTCGTCGTGATCCTGAGCGGCGGGAACGTCGACCTCACCCGCATCCCTGAATTCCTTGAACGCGCAGCACCGGTTCCAGGCGCGTAAGTACGCCGCGTTGCCGCGCGACTGTGCCAAACAGTCGGCACAGTGATCGGGCAAGATTGGCGATATGAACGACATACTCGTAGCACTCGCCGTCCTCTTTACTAGCATCGCCGCCATCGCATCTGTGTATGCAGCCGTGCGTGCCGGACGCCCAGCGCAACCCGACCAGAGTGCTGCCCTTCAAGCCGCGCAGCTTGCAACCATGGTGCAGGGGCTTGTTGAGCAGTCCAATCGCGATCGCGAGAGCGTGCAACAGGCCTTAGCCGCGGGCGCAAAGGGCACTACTGAACAGCTCCAACAGGTTGGTGAACGCCTGGGAATCATTGATCGCGCGCAGCAGCAGATTGAAGAGCTGAAGGGTCAGGTCGTTGACCTTGTTGGCATCCTCGGCAGCAATCAAGCGCGTGGTGCGTTTGGCGAAGTCCGCCTCGAACAGATCGTTGAAGACGTGCTCCCCGCCGAGCTCTATGAGTTCCAGGCAACACTCTCAAATCGAGCGCGCGTCGACTGTCTGATTCGTTTCGGTGAACGTGGCGGCGACCTTGCAGTTGACTCAAAGTTCCCACTCGAGTCGTATCGCAGCATGCTCGCGGCCGGCGATGATGCCACTCGTATCGTTGCCGAGCGCCAATTCAAAGTTGACGTCAAGAAGCATATCGACGACATCTCATCGAAGTACCTCATCAAGGGGGAGACACGCGACCTTGCCCTCATGTTCATTCCGGCAGAGTCCATTTACGGCGAGCTCCTACAACACTTCGCCGACCTCGTGGAATACGCAAGTAAGAAGCGGGTGTATCTCGCCAGCCCGAACACCATCCATGGCTGGTTGACCAATCTCCGGTCGGTCTACATCGATACCAAGATCGCCGCGCAGGCATCACTCATCCAGCGCGAGGTGCGCCTCATTCTCGACGACGTTGGTCGCCTTGGGGAGCGCGTTGAGAGCCTGGAAGGTCACTTTGGGCAGGCCAGCAAAGACATTGAGCAGATCAAGACCTCGGCAAAGAAGGTCCTCGATCGTGGCGAGAAGATCGAACGGGTAGAGCTGACCGCCGGCGACGATCCAGAGAGCCCAGCCCTGAAAAGTTGAGAAAAGTCGTCTGATCCGCTACGGTTTTTCCCTGGGTTGAGAATCAACTCAAAGAAAAGGGAGGAACTATGGATTCGAAGAACCTGTACATCGCTGCCGCTGGGGCAAGCCTTGTGATCTCGATCGCACTGTACTTTGGACTTGGCGTTGCGGCCGATAAGGACGCAGGCATCTACGTCGGCCTTTGGGTCGGCGCGATCCTCGGACTCGGCAACCTGCTCGCTAAGAAGAGCAAGTGAACGACCCGATCGTCTTCGGGCTTGGTGTCCTCGTAATGCTGCCCGTGATTTGGGCGGCGTATAAGGATCTCCGCAGCTAACGTTTTCGATCAGATAAGAGCGCCTCGTTGCGGCTGACGCCGCGGCGGGGCGTTTTTATTTGCCGATGTTCTCCGGGCCAAAAGAGTTCGGCAGCAGAAGGTTGAATGGATAGCGATTAATGCGCAAGATCTCGAGCCGTTCGTCGAGGTTCACGGCAACGATCGGGATCGAGAGGCTGGCAGCAAACTCGCGAATGCGCTGACGGCAGATGCCACATGGCGCCGGCGCCTCTGCCGGTGACTTCACCGCAAAGGCAAGCGCAACAGCTCGCGCGTCGGTAGCGAGGCGCATGGCATTCATGGTGTGCTGCTCAGCATGCACGGTCAGGGTGTAGTCAACGCCCTCCATGTTCGCGCCAACGTGGATGCCGCCGTTCTCATCGGCGGCAGCTGCGCCAACCGCGTATCCAGAGTACGGCGCATAAGCGCGCGGACGAATCGCGCGCGCCGCCGCAACCAGCTTCTCTTCAATTGGCGAGAGGTCTGCCTCGGTGATTCTCATCGTGGACTCCACCCCTCAACTTGGCCGATCAGTCGGCGAATGTGCAGCGCATGCAGTGGTGCAAATGGAAGCGACCAGGCGCGTTTCAACCATGCCTCTGAGCCAAGTGAAAAGGCGTCAGCCCCCGCCCAGCCGTACTCTCGCACATCGTTGAACGTGCGCACACCGCCACCCGCAATGATTGGAAGCGTGATTCCCGCCTCGCGCAGCTCACTCACGACGCGCAGGCCAATCGGCTTGATTGCACGACCTGAGAGTCCGCCGTAGCGATTCTTCAAAAGCGGGGCCCCGGTCGCGGGGTCAAGTCGTAGCCCCTTCACGGTATTGATCGCCGAGAGTGCAGCGACCCCCGTCGCCTCGGCGAGCCGCGCGTGCTCCAGGTAGTCGAAGTCGGGGGAGAGCTTCAAGATCACAGGGAAGCGCGACGCTGGCACGGCTCGTCGGAGAACCTCTTCGATGATCGCGCTGAAGTCAAAGTTCACGTTGTGGCAGGAGACATTGAACTCCACGGCGGCGAGTTCACCGGGCTTAGCGCGGCGATTCACCGTCTCCACGAGTGACGAGAACTCATCTGCGCTAAAGCCGCCGAGCGAGAGAATGCGATTCTGCTCGCTCGTGCGCGGGAAGTATTCATCGAAGTAGCGATCGATGCCAATGTTTGACCAGCCGAACGCGTTCAGCCAACCCCCGTCGGCTTCCTGTAGTGCGCCGCGATACAGGCGGAGGAACTCTGGAAGTTCAGTGAGCCCCCACGACTCTCGCAGCGTGAAGTGCCCTTCGCGCGGCTGCTCGGTCACGGTGCGTACCGTGACGGCGCCGAATCGTCGTAGATTAACGAAGTTTGCAAGTGGTGAGAGGCCGGTGATGGCGAAGCGGCCTTTTGGCGCGCCGTACCCGAGCAGGCTTGAACTGGTCACTAAACGATTCCGCAGGTGGATTCCGTTCAGGTCAATCATGCGCCAAGGGTAGCGCGCAGTGTGAGCACGACCAGCACCGACACCACCATGCCCAACAGCAGGTTGCCGCGCCATCGACCAACGGCGGCACCAGCGGAAACGGCAATCGCCTCAGGCCCTACCGCGAACACACCGTCTTGTACGAACACGGATGCCGCAGCGATCGCGCCCAACACCGCCGGACCGATCAGCCGCAGGTACTCAAGCACGGCGGGTGGAAGGCGATCAATGCCGGGGACCAGCATCGGGAGTGCGCGCGCGGCATACGTGCCAAGCCCACCGAGGATCGCTAGGGGAACGAGATCAGTGCTGAAGAGATCGGTGATCACGTGCTCCTCCGAAAGAGCGTCAGTCCGGCGAGTGGCCCAAGAAGACCACCGGCCATAATCGCCACGCTCGAGTCAAGTACGAGCGCGGCGGCAACCGCACCCCCGCACCCAACGACCAGTGCAACGAGTGCAGCGCGATCCTTGACAAGTCCGATCGCAAGCCCAGCCATGGCGGCTGCGAAGACCACATCGAGCCCGATAGAACTTGGGTCGGGGAGTGCCGCCCCTGCAAGCCAGCCTGCAATCGTCGAAAGGTTCCACGGAATGAAGATCGTAAGTCCGGCGTACCACGCTGCAGGAACATCAATTCGTCCCAAGCGTGCGATATGTGCGGTTGTCAGCGCGAATGCCTCGTCGGTTAGTAGGAAGCCGAGTCCGGCGCGCACCTTCAGTGGGAGCTTGGCCGTGTACGGCGCAATGGAGGCGGAGTAGAGAAGGTGCCGTGCATTCAGTAGCCACACCAGCAGCGCAATGGAGGGCCACGGTGTGTTGATGACAAGGAGCCCGACTGCTGCATATTGCGAAGCACCGGCAAAGAGGATGGAGCTAAAGGCAATCGCCTCAACGAGTGAAAGCCCACCCTGGCGTGCGGTGAATCCGAAGATTCCACCTACGATGATTGCAATTACCCAGATGCCCAGAGAGTCAACGACGAGTCGTCGTCGAGCAGCGTTCAGTGCGGCAGCGGCTCCACTCATTTTGTTGCTGGTTCAAGAACAACGACCGGAATATCACGCGACGTCTTTCGTGCGTACGCCGCATAGACGCCGTACGTCGCATCATCTGTTGCGCGGAGATATCGCAGACGCTCTTCGCCTACCGCAATGCGCGCGCGATAGGGTCGCTGAAAGCGCTTGTAGATAATGGTGACGTTCGGCTCGGCTTCAATGTTGCGATACCAGGCAGGGTGCCCCTCACGGCCGTAGTTGCTGGCGATTACGACGATACGCTCACCATCGGGGAGGTAGGTGAGCACGACGCGGCGCGGCACGCCGCTTTTTCGCCCAGTCGTTTCAAGGATGATTCCCGGCCGTCCGCCAAGGTTGGGTGAAACCCAACCGTTCGTTGCGAGTGCTAGGCGCGCATGGAACGGTGCAACAAGTCCAATCAGTCGACCGAACCAACGCTGCGCCGTCTTCAGCCACGAAGGGCGCTGCGCTGCCCAATCGTCGCCCGGCATTTAGCGCTCGGCGAAGAGATATCGAACTGAGAGGGCAGCGACGACCGAGCCGATCAGTGGTCCAGCGATATAGACGACTGCCCCCGAGAGGTCGCCGAATGCAAGTGCTGGGCCGAACCAGCGCGCAGGATTCATCGCTGCACCGGTGAGTGGACCGCCCACCATGATGTCGGCGACGATCACGCCACCGATGAAGAGGGCACCGAGCTGCGGTGCCCGCTTGTCGACCGCCGTAAGGAGTACGGCGTAAACGAGGAGTGCGGTGAGCACCGCCTCGACGGCGATGGCCGTGATCTGGGTGAGTCCAGCTGCAACGCTTGGTGCGCCACCGCCAGCAATAGACCACGCATTGTCACCGGCGTCGAAGCCACCGAACGCAAACTTGAGGGCAAACCCAGCGGCGACTGCCCCAAGGAGTTGAGCAACAATGAAGCGGATCCCCTCGATCGTTCGCACCTTGCCAACAAGCCAGAGGGCTACCGTTACGACCGGGTTGAACTGTCCTCCGCTAATCGGGGCGAAGGCAGTGCCGAGTGCCGCAAGGGCGAGACCGTGGGCGAGGGCAATGCCAATGAGACCAACATCACCACCAGTTTGGGCATTCATGATCACCGCTCCGGCGCCAAGGACGAAGAAGAGGAAGGTACCGATCGCCTCAGCGGCGAGGGCGGCGACGAGCGTTCGGCTGGGCATTGGTAGGAACCTCCACGAGACTGGGAGGGGCCAGCGGCCCCCTGGTTCGCCTGATCATAGGGCAGCCCCTATGAGAGATGAGCGTGATGCCGTATGCTACGGAGGTCCCCCGGGCTTCGGTGGACATAAGCACGCACGCACGCGACCGAGATCAGTCAACCGTTCCCA
>Ga0222713_10005159_pt1 | contig 12812 bp, 17 predicted proteins | sample C33_649DmetaG_FD_165061 | JGI IMG/M metagenome (GOLD analysis project Ga0222713, IMG submission 165061) | Estuarine water microbial communities from San Francisco Bay, California, United States - C33_649D | ecosystem: Environmental > Aquatic > Marine > Unclassified | place: USA: California...
CTTCGGGAGCACAGTATTTGGCAAGCACACTTTTCAATCCGGTGTTTCCAAACCTTTGGGAGATTCGAAGCAAGTTTTAGTGCACTAGATTTATTGCGCGATGAAAAAAATCTTGCTGGTGCTAATTGTTGCATTAACGCACGTTCATGTAGTAGGTGTATTGGCAGCAACGAACACTTGTAAAAAGGTCAACGTAGTTCGAACGGTGAATGGTAAGCGTCAGATGTGTAAAAAATCTGGCTCAAAACTGGTGTGGGTAGCGCAGAAGAAATCCAATTCTCCTACTACGGAAGCTCTTCCAGTATCCACCGCAATTCCGACCATGCCAACTGGTGGATCGGACCTTTCCTCGTGCAGGCTTCGTGAAGCTCGAGCAAAGATGTATCAACCATGGAATGTGGGGTTTCCACGAGGCGATTCAAGTGGAACGCCAATGGTTCCGTCATCGGGGAAAGCAAATGTTCAGTTATTAGCAGTTGAGTTTCCAGATGCATTGGGAACTTCGGCAGAGCTTTCTGCTGCAGAAAAAGAAATCGCCGAATTTAATAAGTGGTTTGAGTTCACTTCAAGGGGCACATTGTCATTTGAATGGCAGTTTCCAAAGCAATGGCTAAAAATGTCAAAGCTAACCGCGCAGTACAACCTCACAAAAGGTGATCGGGCAACCGTTTTGCCCATGGCACAAGAAGTGATTTCGCTTGCAGATCCATATGTCAATTTCACCAACTCCGATTTTGTCTTCGTGTTGTTTCCACGCAGCATCAAACTTGGAGTACCAGATTTAGGTATGGCCAACTGGCGTGTTGAGAGCAATGAAGGGCCAGTAAAGAATTTGTTTGGCGGTTCTGAGTATTTCTATGATCGTGGCTATGACTTGAGGAGTTTTTGGATCCACGAATATGGTCACCCAATGGGGCTGCCTGGTCACACGCCACGCTCAAGCATCAGCATTATGGATAACCAAAATGGCAGTTCAGTAACGCTGAACGTGTGGGACACGTTCTTTAGTGGCTGGATGGGTACTGATGAGTTGTATTGCATGCCGATTGAAGAAAAGAGCAAGGAAATTACTCTTATTCCACTTGAGCGTTTGCAACGCGGACCGCGGGGAGTGATTGTTCCTATTTCAGACACCAATGCATTGGTGATTGAATCTCATCGCGCCGAAGGGTGGGGGAAGCGCATGATGGACGCCGAGTATGGGCGGCAGTCTGGCAATTTTGGAACCGCTTCGTATGGCGTTGCGGTCTTCTGGTTAGACACCACAACAGATACCAATCGTTATGCAGGAAGTTCAGGATTTACAGATACTGATACTGGTGAAAAATGGGGCGATCATCTTGTGCCAGCAGGCGTTTCGCGACCATTTGATTTATTGATCAAAGGCGACACTGTGACCTACAAGGGGATAACTGTTTCGTTTGTGTCCACTGGTGACTATGACACGGTGCGAATCACCAAATGATTTATGACACCTGATTGATCAATTTGATGCGAGGAGCGTTTGGCCAAGTTGCAAACTTTGCATATGCAGCGTCTGCCCAGACCGTCAAGTGCTCAAGTATCGGATACAGAATTTCCGGCTCCAATTCGTCAACAAAAATGGATCGAGCTAACCAGAGTTCATTGAGATCGGGGAAATTTGGCATGAGGGTCACGGCATCGTCGTGTATCTGGTTTTGCATTTCGTCAACAAGCGATCGAAATTCCCCTTCCGCGTATTTACTCTCGTCGATATTTGCATCCATGAGGATCGCCACTTCAAGGCTCTCTGTCTGGGTGGCAAAGCTTTCGACAGACCATGTGTCAGGACCAATAAATACGGTCCATGACTTGGTTTTAATTTCAGTCAGATCAAAGTCTGAATTTTTAATTACGTCGATCTTTCCTCCGCGTTGGACAAACCAATTGGCTATTGATGTGTGAAGTTCTTGGAGACGTGTCATGACAGCTCTCCAAACATTTGAGTTACTGCAGACTCAAATCTCTGCATCAAGCCCGGTGGAAGACTCTGTGTTTGAAATGCTTGCAGCAGACCCAGGTACCACCATTTCTGATATTCGAATGGAGCATTGAATACTCTGCCAAACCAGTCCTTGTCTCGGTCGTTCTGGGTCAAATCCCGCAGTGTCGTTTCAGCGTTGTGGGTTTTGTCTGCCAAGGCAACAAGTAATGAGTCTTTATTGTGGTCGTCAGCAGTCAGATGATCGAGATAAACCTGCTTTCGAGCCTTCCAATTTTCCAAGGTTTCTTCTTCGGCGCTTTCGATGTGTGTGCAGGCCTGAACCATGTCAGCAACTTTCGAGCCAACTTTTCGCTTGACGATCTCATAGGTGCACGGCGTGTCCTCAAGAACATCGTGAAGAAGGGCTGCCTCCGCTTGTTTTGTAGTTCCGCCATATTCAAGTACCAGTGCGCTTACTGCCATTAGGTGGGAAATATAGGGGATAGTGGTTTTCTTTCGAAAATGCCCTGTGTGCCATTTGTTGGCAAGTTTGAATGCGTTATGCATATTTCCTCCTCTTTGGTTGGTGTTTACGGTCGACTCCAAAACTGAATTGGCATTGTTGCCTTCGCCCGTTCAAGCGCTTCGGAAAGCTCGCTGTATCGAGTGCCACTAAATTGTGTAATTGCGTTGAGCACGTCGTTATTCGGCGATCCAAGCAGTTCAAGAAATGGTTGAATGTAAACAGCGGGAATGGTGTGTGCAAATTCGTATTCATCAAAGCCGAAGAAGCGCTCAACAATTGGCCCAAAGTCTTGACCGGAAATTTGCAGGCTGCCATCTGGCAGAAGACTTGCCCAAATAGTTCGGGAGTTTTGCCCATTTTGTTGTTGAACAAGCATTACGTCTCTCACAGCTGAAGGGTAACGAAGCGGTGTTGCACGATTGAGATCGGCGTAATCAGGATTCTCAAGCCATTCCAGAACTTAAACACGCACACATGGACTGCAACTGTGCTTCCACGTGCGTTGTCCATTGTTGAAAAGAAGTAGCCAGGATCCGTCTGATTGTCGCTGTGCGGTTTGTAGGTGCATTTTTAATTCGAGCCCTGAAAAATGATTTCTAGAACGCTTGAATGCTCCTGCTTGGCTGAGTTCACTCACAAGGTGCCGCTCTGCACTGCCGATGCCTCGCCTTGCCGAAATCCAATGGCAATACTGCAAAAGGCTAATTATCTCTTCTCTTGACATAAAACTCCTTAGCATCAACCTAGATAAGGCGTGTGACACCATTAGATCAATAGGGGCAGGTTTGGTCCTCGTCGTCAGCATGGAAGCGCAATTCGAAACCGCACCTATCGCACACCTCAAATTGATCAATTTCTTCGTATTGTGCTTGGCGAGCTGCCTTTCGCTCCGCCTTTTTCTTGCCATGCCGGTAGGCCAAATATGTGGTGAAAAGTCCCATAATTGTTATACGCAATCTGTATAGCACCCTGTGCATACCGTTTGAGGTAAGGAGAAACAGATGAAAACTGAAGAAATTGAAGAAGGCGAAGTTTGCCCGTATTGCGGTGTATTGCCAATTTCGTTTGATGGAGAGGAAATGGTGCACTGCCCAAATTGTGCGTCACAACTCTTCAACGCCGACTACTTGCATGACATTCTTCCTGCAGATCTAGATGATGAACAAATTGAGTTTGTGCGAGAAGAAGAGGCAGATTGGGATGAAGCTGATCGAACCGAGTTTGGTGACCCAGAAATCGACGGAAATTACTGACCGCTAAGCAGTAGCCTCGGTGTATGGGTATTCCTAAGAGAGCGCAGAAAAAGAACAAATTCTTGACCTGACTAAAGACGGTCATGTTTCAATTGGGGAAAGCATTCGAGCCGAAGCCGGTCTTCTTGATGAGTTTGCGAAGTCTCACGCAGCGTCGAAGGGGCTCAAAGGATGGATCAACAGGCTTCTTGGCCGTGGCTTAGACAAAATCGATAACGATTAATTTCTGTTTTCGATCTTTGGACTGGTAGTCGCAAAGTTGAAAGGAGAAAAGTACTCCACAACTACCAGTCCACAATCGCGCCAATTAGGCAGCGAGAGCAAATGCACTGGCATGAACCAGTGCACCATTGAGCGACAAGCTTTGACCTACCAATCGGCTTGAACGCACGTGCTCTTCTACGCCCAGTCCTACACCTGGCTTGCTGATGATCTCTGCCGAGGCAAGTCGACTCAAGAACTTCAGTGCTGCTGTTGCAGATGGGCGAAGATTCGTTTGGCCTGGTGCGTCAAGCAGAATGCCGCGAACCAATGCTTCCCAGTTGGCTGCGAGAGCCTCGTGGGTTGCAAAGAGCTCTGCGCTCACAATGCGTGAACCATGTGCAACGACAACACCCTGCTGAGCAGGCAATGGTCCTCGACGCACCAGATCTTCAATGGCCCGCGCAACGAATTGGTCGCGCTCGGCAAATTGTTCAATATCGCGGAAATTGGCTGAACCACTCTGCACGCCTTTAAGACGCAGCTCATGATCCACGGCTGCCCACACGGCGCCTTGATCCGATCGCTTGTCGCCACCGCGTGCGAGATTGTCGCGAATACCTTCTGCCTTTGCGCGACGAACTCGACGGTTCACATAGCGATTTGCACGGGTGAATTCGCTCCCACCTGCCCAGCGACCGGCCTCTACGCAGCTAACGGGAATGTCGATGGTGGCTCCTGCTGGAACAAGAATGCTCACGTTCACGGTGCGCGTTTGACGGCCACCATCAAGCACTTGGCCTTCTGGAATCAGAATTGCAGTTGCGCCTGAATTGGTGACTTGCAATGTGGGAACCTCGGCGTCTGATTTTTCTGAGACGGTCAATCCAGCCGTAGCGCCGGTTGCGAATCCGAATCCAAGGTGTTGGCCCGGCAAGTACACGGGGTAGATGGCAGCGCCTAGGCGGTGGATCGGTCGACCGACGGCTGCGAATTCAAGAACTGAAACTGACATAGGTAAATCCTTTCGAGTGACTTTTTGGTGATACTTCTGATACGCACGCGGGGGGCAAGTGTGTGACTTGCTGGATGTGTCACACATTTGCGAGCTGTATGCGTATTTGGAGCATCAACTCACAGAAAGGCTGTTACACGACAGATGAAATACCGACAGACACCCCATCACCTATTCAATTCAAATTTGCAAGCGCGTCCTCAAAATGCACGCACTATTTGGCGCACCCTGTGTTGGGTGAATGATCAAGTGGCAATCAGTGGAGATCTCTCCGAGTATGACTCCGAGGCACTGGTCCAACTCAATGAATGGGAAAGTCAAGGAATTACCGACATCATTGATTTGCGCGGCGAGGGATCGCATGAGGACTTCGTTGCACAACATGCACCACACATCAGGTACCACTGGTTAGGCGTAGACGACGAAGGCGATCGCAGAAGCGACGAGTGGTTTGAAGCAATTGAGGCAGCAGCGCAATTGGTGTTGCAAGACCCAAGTCGCAAAGTGGTAATCCACTGTCACATGGGTGTGAACCGAGGTCCTTCGGCGGCGTTCACTGCATTGATCACGCAAGGAGTCGACCCGATCCAGGCACTTACCCAAATCCGTTCAGCACGGCCGGTCGCGGCAATTCTGTACTCCTTCGATGCAGTGCAGTGGTTTGCGCAGAGGCAGGGCAAGACCGAACAGGAAGTGGCGGACCTGTTCCAGGCGGTCTACGACTGGCACGTGGAAAACCCTTTAGATCTGGTGTATTGCATTCAGCAGATTGGTAGTAGGTACGCGGCATAAATTGGCGGCAGGTCCCAATGTCACACATTTGGGACCTGCGTGCGTATAGCAGGTATGACAAACATACCTAACCAAAAAATCACCCACATGTACATCCTCGTTGACCGTTCAGGCTCGATGGAATCAATTGCAAATGACGTAATTGGTGGATTCAACACCACCATCTCTGATCAGCAGGCAAATGGTCCGGACGCCAAGCTCACGGTCATTCAATTCGATTCGCAAGACCCAGCGGCAGTGATGTGCGCAGGCATTCCAATTTTGGAAATGAATCGTCTTGATCGTTCGACGTATCAACCTCGGGGTGGAACTCCATTGTTGGATGCGACCGGTCTCTTGATCGGTCGTATTCGTGTTGAGCAAGCAGCAAGAGTCGCAAATGGTCTGGCAGAAGAAGACGTGGTGTTCATCACGATCACTGATGGCCAGGAAAACCAGAGTCGCGAGTACAACCTTCCGAAGATCACTCAGTTGATTAACGAGTGCAAAGCAGCTGGGTGGACTTTCGTCTACATGTCTGCAGACCTCAATGCATATGCGGACGCAGCAGCAATGGGTTACGACCGCGGTTCAACACAGCACTTTGCAGCAACTGCAGATGGCGCAGGAAAAGCATTCACGAGTATGTCAAGGAACATGTCGAACATGCGCGATAAGAAGCGTCGCATGGAGGAATTTGATTCCCGCGAGTTCTTCGAAACCGGAAAGGATGCAGAAGAGAATTCATGATGAAAAAACCTGCAAGGTACATCATCACTGGAGTGGACGCGACCGGGGTTTCGACCCCGGTCCTTGCACGTGTGAAGTGTGAAAACAGTTCCGGTTCATTTGAAAACATATTTCCTATTGAAGCTGTGCACGGATATGGACGAAACCAGAGGGAAGAAGGTTTCATCGTGAACGTTGAGTGGTTATACGAGGTGCCGCAAGAGGCACAAAATTGGTGGGCAGAGTATTTCATTGCTGTAGGAGGCAAATAACAATGTGGGTTTTTACTGAAACAGGATTTGTAAGTGCAGTTCGAAAGCCGGACGAGCCGAAGTACATCACCGTTCGTGCGCGTGAAAAGCAATCGCTTGAGGTGCTCTCGGATCTGGCTGAAAAGCCGATCATCAATACGCCATACGGGGACTACTCCTATCGCGTGCTCGTTACGGATGAGGTTTTCAAGGCCTGGCTCGCAACATCTGTCGACATGCTCGATTACGACAACTTCAAGAATCGAGTATGGGACACTCGCGGCCATGAATTTCACGACGCACTCAGTGCAGTGTGGTCAGCCATGTACAAGCTACAACAGTAAAGGCCTGGTTTAGGCCGCTTTGACTGGTGAAGTGCCGCCGAACATTGGCCCTAAAAGTCCGCCAAGGTGCTGCGCTTCTTTAACCAGTCCATCAAGTAATCCGGTCATGTCCTTCACATGTTCGCAACGCATTTCCGCACCTACAACAATCATGTTGTTATCGCACCACACACGAACCCCTGCTCGGGTGGTATTCAGACGGTTGAGTTCGCGCAGTAACTTCACATTCTGCGTGACATTGTGGAGGACAGTTGACGTTACGCGAACAATGGAATCGGTTCCATCAAACAACTGAATCCGAATGTTGATGTCCTTGTAATTTGCCGCAATAAGTCCATTGTCGTGAACGAGATGAGAGATCTTCTTCTCTTCTAAATACTCAATTACCTGTGGAAAGTAGACCGCTGCGCCATCAAGACATCGATCAAAGTTAATTGAGAACTGATCACATTGAATTTGCAGGTGTTGACCAATTTCAGAGTTGAAACTAATGGTGAGTTCCGGATCGGAATGAATGTTGATCCGATTCATCAAGTTATCGAGAAGAAGATGACTGAGAGAAAAAGTGCCCGTGCCAGTTGTCTGTGCGGGATGTTTCACCACTGTGTCGGGACACCCAACGTAAGACCAGCTGCGCCGCAAAGTGATGCCGTGTTTGTCAATTGATACCTGACCAAGTGGTGGTTGCGAGAAAAATGACATGAAGTCTTCAATGTCAATTGGCATTTCTGCAAGGACACTACAGATCCGTTGAAAATCTCGGAGTTGAACCTTTGCAGTGACGTTTGGTACTTCGGAAAAAGTTTTGAACTCTGGAGTTTTTGCACAAACTCCCATTTGAATCTCGCCACCGTTTGATGACCTGATTTTTGCTGAGTCGTAATCGATGGAGAGGTTGCAGGTTCCGCCTGCGCCATTCAGGGAGTATGCGCTCAGGATAAGACGTCCTGGGATTTGGTATGAACCTTCAAAGGAGTGATGCTCACCGGGAATGGTGATCCATGTGTCTTCGCTGTTCATCTGCCACGTGCGCATACCGTTGATGCAGGTAACGAGAACTCCTCGACCTTTGTCCTCTTCAAGTACGGACAATCGGATTGCCGACATGACGAGATCAAGTTCGGATTCGGAAATGTCTCCAATGTTTACTTTCACGCTGCAACCTTCACAGTGACCTTCTTGAAGATCTTCACTGGTGCGTATCCGGTTGGAATTGTGTGCACTTCCTCAAACAACATCGCAAGGTCCTCGCGATTGGTGCCTTCTGCTTGTGCAGTCGGTGCGACCACCTGAGGTGTATTTACATCAGTGAGTTCGGGTGTTGGGTTGGTTGCCAACTTTGTTTCATTGGTCATGGTGTTCTCCTTTGGGGTCGTTGTGGTCGGTTCTATCCCACGGGTGGGTCAGAGATAGTAGGCGAACACAGGTTCGTATGCACGGCATTTGGAGCCGATATTGATAAACGCACAGACTTGTTACAAATGTGCCCGAATCTGGGCTATTCCCAGTCCTGGGCCCAATCGTCCCAGTCCACAACGCTGTCAGCGTCCACTTGGGAGGCCGCCTCAACCGTGGCTGAGACCAGGCTGGAAATGACGTCTAGAACGACCAGGCCGTTATTGGGGAGCAGGAAGTCGACCACGCATGCCGGGGCAATGTCGGGCTCTTTCCACCAATCCAGCAACTGCGACACCTCGAGCGGCTGCATCACTTTGCACATGATGTCAACAAGGAACGAACGCTGGTACGTGGTGTCACCTGGGTTCAACCACAAAGTGATTTTCAACTCGTTGTACAAGTAGTTGGAATGGATTGCCCAAAGCGGGATCGGTTCTGCGGAGTGTGGGTGGATCAAGCTCACCTTGATCATGCTGTGAGCTTCTCCTCCAATGCCCGTCTGAACAATCCCTGTGAGATTTTGGAGAATTACAAACTGTTCAAATATCGCAGAGAACTCGTCGCTGCGTTCGTCAAAGAGTACGCGGCAGGTCATCGCGATATTTTGTATCGCATCGCTCAGCCAATCTGCGCGAGAACGAAGGAGAGGGCCGGGAGTGCTAATTCGCGACCTGCGAGAGGCGCTGAGTGAGATCTGCTCAATAGCTTGAGCATGCTGGTGGGTGAGACAAGGGAATTCTTGATCGCAGGAGATACAGCGTGGGTCATCCTTGAGACCATTTGACATATGAATTGCGGCAATTACCCTTGCTAGATCCTGAGCGGAGTAAAAAGCTTCTCGAATGTTCATTAAAACCTCCCATAGAAAGAAAAGAGCACGTACTCACCAGGGTGAATACGTGCTTGTGGACAGTTTCAGTATGACAAATGGGTGTAACGAAGTGGGCCGTTCGGTGCGTAATGAGAGTTATGAACAGAGAACAACGCACCAAGATTTTTTACGACATTGATTATGTATTGCAATCGGGAATAGAAACTCGCACGAAGGCAAAACCAATTGCAGAACTGATCATCTCTGAAGGTGTTTCAGGCGTGGAGTTGTGTTCACCACGAAAAGCGACCAGACAAGAACTTGAAGAGGTCCATAGTCCTGAATATCTGGACAGTTTGTGGAATGGAGATCAAGACTTGTTGCGAAGTCTGTTGGCGAGTACCGGCGGCGTGTTGGAGGCGGTGGATCAGGCACTTATTGATGGGTTTTCTGCAAGTCTGTCAAGCGGTTTGCATCATGCAAAGCGAACCCACGATGAGGGATTCTGTTACATCAACGGATTGGCGTTGGCGGCACTCCGCGCATTGCGCGTTCATGGTCTGACCGATATTGCAATTCTTGACCTTGACGCACACTGTGGTGGTGGCACGTTCGAACTCATTGGAAATGACGCACGAGTGCGTTTGGCAGATGTCAGCACCAACTCATATGACAGTTGGAATTCATTCGAGTTGCGACATCATCTGAAGGTTGTGCGCGATACAAACAATTACTTGGTTGAAGTAGAGAAAGCACTCAAGCACCTCAGTGGCGTGCAACTCCTGATCTATAACGCAGGAATGGATCCATTCGAAGGTTGCAGCACAGGTGGTCAACCCGGAATCACACGCGAGGTTTTGCAACGTCGTGAAAAACTGGTTGCAGATTGGTGCAGAGAAAACAGCGTTCCGGTGTTGTTCGTACTTGCTGGTGGTTACGAAGGATCGAACTTAGATCTTGAAGGAGTGGCGCGTCTGCACCTTCTCACGATCAATGAGTTCGCGAAGTAACTACTTTGCGGGTCGCTTGGCCGGCTTTGTAGCGCGGCGGGGGATAATCAGAGGCGGGTCTAACTTCTCTGCTTTGCCGCGTCGATATACCTGCGCCGGCTTGCCTGTTCCAGAAGATGATTGTCGAGTTCTTCCAGGGACTTTCTCAATGAACCCCTCAATCACTTCTGCTTTGCGTGCAAAGTTCGCAGCATCAAAAGAAAGCTTCATCTTTTCCCGTGCCGACTTCTCACCAGGCGTTGAGACTCGCGATGCTCTGCGGTATTCCTCTTTAAGTAGGTTTTGCACCTTTGAGTAGACATCCTGATCGCGCGTCATTCTTCTGCCACTAGAGAGCCCCATTGGCATGTCGTTCATCGGCATGGACATCATGAGCTCGTTTTTACTTGATTCACTAAAGGCTTTCGAAAGTACATGAATCTGTTGTTCAGTAGTAATCAAGTCTGAACTTGCATCCTCGCGACGAATTCGATCGGCAAATCGGAGCGTTTCAGCGTCGGGGTTGTAAGCATGATGAAACATCACCTCATACACATGCCGTAAATCGCCGAGGGTGAATTCTTCATCACAGAATTTCAAAGCGATAGGGGTTCGCTCCATAAGTTCACGTACTCGTGAAATGGCATCGCGAATGATTTGGTTGTGGTCAAACTCCAAACGATTCGGGTCTGCAAGTACTTCAACAACATCCATGAACTTTGCATTTGCGGCATCACTGCCTGCAAATGGTGAAGCGAAGTCGGGGCTGAACGCTACGTATGCAATAGAGACGGTTCGCCCAGGTCGCGGATCGCGACCAACGTCTCCGTAAGCACCAATTTGAACTAAGTCTTGGGGATTGATGTGAATCGCAGTTTCTTCGAAAAGTTCACGGCAGGCCGCTTCAACCAGATTTTCGCCCTGCCAGTTCACATGGCCTCCGGGTAGGGCATAGTCAAATGGCTCCCTAGGCACTTCTCGCACAAGGCCGGTCTTTTGGTCCACGATGCAGGACTTGGGTCCCTTTCTTTGGACCACGGCAACTTGGAGCAGATTGCGCTTAATGGTGAGGGCCACGACATCGACCGCTACATGGAAGTTGGTAGGGAAGTCGGGGGTTGCGGGCTTTGCGGTGTATTCCATATGTACCTCCATAAACGCTCGTTTATGGCTTATGTGTAATCCTACATAAAGGTTTGGAAACGGATCGACTCAATCTGGAAATCTGATATCGGGCTTGTTACTATGCCCTAGAGCACCTGACCCTGTTTTTTGAAGTGCCAAGAGCTGTTGACCATAAAACCCATACAGGCGTTGGTTTTCTTACTGTGCAACACCCATTGTGTAAATTGCATTATGACTATAAAGCAGGCAAGAATTAGTGTTGTGAACAAATATCCATGTGCTACACTCGCTACCCCAGAAGAAATGAAAAAGGAGAAAATCGCAAAAAACCTGCAAAAACAGCAATTTCACGATCCACAGACCGTGAGACAGCAAGTTGTCACTTTAACAGTTATCCAGTCCGACCCGCCAGCTACCACAACCGCACGTCTCTCGAAAGGGGATCCAATGACCACCAAGCGCAACCACAACAAACCAAGCAACCGCACTATCCAGACCAAAAAGCGTCAAGACGAGTATGTCATAGGGGTGTATCAGGCACTTGAGACCCGTTTGGGCAACCGTGTTACCTATAAGGGGCAAGAGGTTGCGGATGTCATTCAGTACACAATCGTTGAACTCCTGGGGCGAATCTCGTACATCATGGGCAAGTACCCAGACCCTGCGCATTATGTTGGCGCACGGCTGTCAAACGTGGTCACCGATCATGGTCGTCGTCAGGCGGCACAACGCGGGGAAGGCGCTCGGTATGAGCGCAAAGTTGCGTCAGCGAACGAAGAGCACACTGCACGAAAACTCGAGCAATTCGTGAGTGGCGACTCATTGGATATCGCAGACCATCTCGACAAAATTGCACTGGTGAAGAAGGCCAAGTGTGTGTTGTCATCAGAGCAACAGCGAATCTTGGATTTGGTTGCAGTAGACGGGATCAGCGTCACAGACGTTGCGAAGATTGTGGGCAAGCGTCGTGAGACGGTGAGTCGCAGTTTGAGCGATGCAAAGAAGCGTGCGCAAAAGGCAATCGGGCCAGCGTCGTAGCAGTTCATTTCTCCGGTTTCACTCGTACCATCTCCACAACTTTTGCGCTGTGGCTAGCAAGGTTGTGGCAGGTGGGCGAGTGAGTTACCCGAACATGCAACGTGATCTGATTATTGCAATGTGGACATTTCCAGTGAATGGTTCGCTTTGGTGATTGTTCCATGTTGTGCCTCCTTGGCAAGTCGTAATTGACAAGCCGCACAACATAAGGAAAGGTGTGACGAAGTTTCTTGAAAGCCTTTTACTTATTGATGAAGAGATGTGCTTGATTCGGCGCAATCAGCAGTTGCTTGACGTGCAGCACGTCAACAGTCTTCGTGATCTTGCTGAGCAGTGGAGATAACCGAACATCGGTGAGCTCGCGAAGTGAAATCTCGACTGGAACACCACGGGTAATGCCGGAGAGATCGATTGCT
>Ga0222713_10005160_pt1 | contig 12811 bp, 14 predicted proteins | sample C33_649DmetaG_FD_165061 | JGI IMG/M metagenome (GOLD analysis project Ga0222713, IMG submission 165061) | Estuarine water microbial communities from San Francisco Bay, California, United States - C33_649D | ecosystem: Environmental > Aquatic > Marine > Unclassified | place: USA: California...
CGAGAACCGCATCGACATCGAACTGATCACCGGCGAGCGCCTGCACAAGATGATCCGCGGGCTCGAGGCGTCCACCCAGGCGGCGCCGACCGCGGCGCAACGCTGAAATTACACCTCCGTAGCGTCTTTTCCTGCTTCGTGTAAAGTGGCGCGGCTTCGAACGCGGGAGGGCGAATGAACGGGTTGCGGTTTGCTGGAGTGGTGCTGGCAGTTCTGACGTGTGGTCCGCTGTATGCACAGGTCGCTCCGGCGCCGGCGGTGCTGCCGGAAGTTTCGGTCAGCGCCACGCGCATCGAGCGCGACAGCATGGACCTGCCGGTCGCCATCGATACGGTCGATCAACGCGCCATCCGCGAGGACAATCCTCAGGTCAATCTGTCGGAATCGCTCAGTCGCGTTCCTGGCATCGTGGTGCAGAACCGCCAGAATTACGCGCAGGACCTGCAGATCTCGTCACGCGGCTTCGGCGCGCGTTCGACTTTCGGCGTGCGCGGCCTGCGCCTGTTTGCCGACGGCATTCCGGCAACCATGCCCGATGGCCAGGGCCAGGCGTCATCCTTCAACCTGTCCTCGGCACAACGCATCGAGGTGCTGCGCGGCCCGTTTTCCAGCCTCTACGGCAATGCCGCCGGCGGGGTCGTGCAGATATTCACCGCCGATGGTCCCCCGCAGCCGACGGTTACGGCCAGCGCCGCTGCGGGCAGTTTCGGCACCTGGAAATCGGGAGTGCAGTACGGCGGGCAGCACGGACCGCTGAATGTGCTGGTCGATGCGTCGCGGTTCGAATCCGACGGCTACCGCGATCACAGCGAGGTGCGGCGCGACCAGGTCAATGCCAAATTCAGGTACGACCTCGGCGCCTCGGGGAAACTCACGCTGGTGATGAATGTGCTGGATCAGCCCGAGACGGCGGATCCGCTGGGACTGACCGCGGCGCAGGTGGCACAGAATCCGCGCCAGGCCGTCAGCAACGCTTATCTGTTCAACACCCGCAAGAGCACGGCACAGAACCAGGCCGGCGTGACCTACGATCTGTCTTTGTCTGGCGGACATGCGCTGCATGCGCGCGTTTACCTCGGCGACCGCCAGATCACCCAGCACCTGGCGATACCAGTCGCGGTGCAGAATGCGCCTACTCATTCGGGCGGTGTCGTCGATCTTGATCGCGGCTACAGCGGCGCCGGCTTGCGCTGGACGAATGAATCGCGCATTGCCGGACGCCTGCTGACCCTCACTGCTGGCGTGGATCATGACCGCATGGCCGAGCGTCGCCGCGGATTCATCAACAACAACGGCAGCACCGCGGCGCTGAAGCGGAATGAAGACGACACGGTGGTCAATACCGATTTCTACGCGCAGGCGGAATGGCAGGCGACGCGTCAGCTCGGACTGATGGGCGGTCTGCGTCATAGCCGCGTCAGTTTCGAATCGCGTGATGATTTCATTGCAGCCGGAAATCCCGATGACAGCGGTGCGGTCGATTTCACGCGAACCACGCCGGTGCTGGGGGCGACCTGGCGCTTCACGCCGTTGTTGAACGCCTATGCCAATATCGGGCGCGGGTTTGAAACGCCGACTTTCGCTGAGCTGGCTTACCGTCCGGGCGGTGCGACCGGACTCAATTTTGCGTTGCAGCCGTCACGCAGCCTGCATCGCGAGATCGGTCTGAAGGCGCTCACCGGTGAGCGCGGGCAGGTCAACGTCGCGCTGTTCCGCATTGATACTGTCAATGAAATCGTCGTCAACAGTGCTTCCGGCGGGCGCACGGATTTCAAGAACGCTGCGGGAACGCGCCGCGAAGGACTCGAACTGGCCTGGCAGCAGCACTATGCGCGTGCCCTGCAGTCGGTGCTGGCGCTGACGCTGCTCGACGCGAAGTTCAGCCAGCCGTTCACTGCCGGGACGCCGCCGCTGACCGTGCCGGCCGGCCGGCGGCTGCCGGGAGTTGCCGCGGGAACGCTGTACGGCGAATTGACATGGCGTCATGCGGGCAGCGGGTTTCATGCCGGCGTCGAACTCAGGCACAGCGGCAAGGTGTTCGTGAACGACCAGAACAGCGAATCGGCGGCCGCTTACACCATCGGTAACCTGCGTGCCGGGTTCGAGCAGCGCGGCAAGGGCTGGAAGCTGAGCGAGTTCCTGCGCATCGACAACTTGTCAGGTCGCAACTATATCGGTTCGGTGATCGTGGCAGATGCCAACGGACGATTCTACGAACCGGCGCCTGGTCGCGCCGGAATGCTCGGCGTTACGCTGGAGCTTGTGCGTTGAGGCTGGTGCAGCGAAAAGCTTTCACCGCCAAGACGCCAAGAGCGCCAAGAACTTCAAAAACGAGGGTCACAGGATATTCAGGATGCGGTGCGATAGCAGGCCGCGCGGCATTGAATTCGGGATGGATTCTGTCCGGCCAATCCTGCACATGCTTTTATTTCTGTTGTTGCTTTCGTTTTTCTTGGCGCTCTTGGCGTCTTGGCGGTAAATGCAGTTTATTACGCTTAACGATGCGCCAGATAGTGCGCCAGGGCCTCGATTTCCTGATCGCCCAATCCGTACATCAAGGCGTTCATGTTGGTGTCGCTGCCGACACGCCTGTCGTCGCGATAGGCCTTGAGCGTGGCGGCCAGGTAATCCTCGCGCTGGTTGATGATGCGCGGGATGCCGCGTTGCCCGCCGTAGTCTGACAGGTGACAACTGCCGCAGGCGCGTCCTTGCGAGACGGCGGCGCCTGCAGCGTGTTTCTGCGGATCGCGGATGCCGCTTTCAGTAAAGGGCTTGGCTGCACTGTAATAGGCGGCAATGTCGATCAGGTCGCGATCATTGAACTGGCGCAGCAATCCTTCCATCCCCGGAATGTTGCGCAATCCTTCACGCAACAGCACCAGCTGGGTCTCGAGGAATTCGCGCTGCTGTCCTGCGAGGGCCGGCATGCCCGGCAGGGGCGCGCGTCCTTCCGGGCCATGGCAGGCGGCGCAGGCGGCGGCTTTCACGGCGCCGCGCGCCGCATCGCCTCGCGGCTGTGCCATCGCGGTGCCGCATAGCGCCAACAATGCCAAAATGAAAAAAGCCCGCCGGAAATCCCGGCGGGCCGGATGATGCAACTGCATTATTTGCCGTAGCTCACACGGTAAATGGCGCCGTTCTGCTCATCGGCGACGAGCATCGAACCGTCGGGCATTTGCATCACGTCGACCGGGCGGCCCCAGAAAGCATTCTTTTCCTTGTCGAGGAAGCCGGTGACCAAAGGCGTGACTTTGGGATTCTTGCCGTCGGCGGTGGCGTTGACGCGCAGTACGTCGTAGCCGTTCTTGACGGTGCGGTTCCACGAGCCGCGACGGGCGACGATCACCGCTCCCTGGTATTCGGAGGGGAACATCTTGCCGGTGTAGAAGCGCATGCCCAGTGCGGCGGCGTGTGCACCCAGCGTGATGACAGGAAGAATTACGTTGGCGCAGGCATTGGGAACCCGGATGTCGGGATCAGGCTGGCCGTTGGCGTGACAGTAGGGGAAGCCGAAATGACCGCCGATCTTGTCGGCCGGGACCCGGTTGAGTTCCTCTTCGAACACATCTTCGCCGGCCCAGTCGCGGCCGTTGTCGGTGAACCACAGTTCGCCGGTTTGCGGATGGAAGTCGAAACCGACGCTGTTGCGCACGCCGCGGGCGACGATTTCCATGCCGCTGCCGTCGAGGTTGTAGCGGCGGATCTGGCCGTGCACCCCGGGGTTGATTTCACACAGGTTGCAGGGCGAGCCGACCTGGATGTAGATCTTGCCGTCCGGTCCCAGCGCGAGGAACTTCCAGTTATGGTGCACTTCCGGGGGCAGCTTGAAGGCTTCGGTCATGTCGACCGGTGTCGGAATGCTGTCGAGGTTGTTCTCGATGTCGTCGTAGCGCAGCACCTTGTTGATGGCGGCAACATACAGCGAACCGTTGTGGAACAGCACGCCGTTCGGCTGCACCAGTTTTTCGGCGATGATCTGCGAGACGCGCTTGCCGTCCTTTTCACGGATGGCGTAGACACGGCCGATGGCACGCGACCCCTGGAACACCGTGCCCTTGTCGCCGCGCGCCATCATGCGTGCGCCGGGCGAGCCGTGCGCCCACAGTTCGACCTTGAAGCCCGGGGGTACCTGCAGGCGATTGACCGGAATGTTTTCCGGTGCAGTGATGGTGATCGGCGTTGCGTGCGGTGCAAGCCCTTTCGAATCCATGCGCTCGGGGTGGTAGCCGCCCATGGCCACCCGCGGATCGGGTTTGGCGGCGGGCTTTTGCTGTGCCAGGGCCGGCGGGATCGTCATGACTGCCAGAATTGCCGCACCAGCCAGTGTGCGTAAAGTCGAGGTCAACATCGGGAGTGTCCTCCGAAAGGATTTCTTGTTGGATTCAGTGACGGGAAATGCGGGAGCGGTTGCGAAGCGCGCTTATCATACACACAAAAACGGACGGTTTAAGGCCCGTGTCATGGCGGATGTTGAAGGTCATGATGCAGCACCGCAAATCCGTAAATTCAATGCTACAAATTTCAGTCAGTGAATGGCGGTCCGGCTGATTTACCCGGCCGCGCGGCAGTTTCAGGCTTATTTGTTCAGTGCATCCGCTGCTGCCAGTGCGCGCTTGCGCATGCGCGCGAGGACCGCGGTGAGCGCGATGCCGATCATGCAGACGATGCTGATGCCGGTGAAGCCCCAGCTGAAATTTCCGGTCTGGTCCTTGATCGCTCCCAGTGCCCACGCCGTGAGGAAGCCGCCGATGTTGGCAAAGAGGTTGCTGAAGCCGGTGGCCGTACCGGCGATGCGGGCGCCGAGCACTTCCATGGGCACCAGGAACAGCGGTCCGAAGTAAAACTGCAGGAAAACCGAGTTGACGGCGATCACCGCAATGAGCAGCGGTCCCGCGTCGACCATTACCAGCAACGACGAGGTGCAGGCCAGCACCAGCAGTGCACTGCCGATGACCAGGGGCGGATTGCGCAGACGGTCTGACACATAACCCCCCAGCATGTTTGATGGCGCGGTGAATGCAGCGCTCATCGCGACGATGAGCCCTGCGGTTTGCACCGTATAGCCGCGATCGATGACGAGGAAGGACGGCAACCAGAAGATGTAGGCGGTGACTACCGAGAAGCGCACGAATTGCAGTCCGTTGCATACCCAGAGAATTGGGTGACCGACGAGGCTGAGGATGTCGGTCAGCGTGAGCTGCTGCAACGGCCGGGTGTGCGTGTTCTCGCGGGCATGGCGTCTGAAGGCCCAGGCTGCGGCAATCCCCGGTGCGGCAAGCAGCATGAACGCGGCGCGCCAGCCGTAGTGCGCGGTCAGCAGCGGGGCGACCAGCGACAGCACGATGGTGCCGGCGAAACCGCCGACCATGTACAGGCTCATGGCCGTGGCCCGGCGTTCTTTCGGGAACCACGAAGCGAGCAATGCCAGACCTGGTGCAAACAGCAAGGCACGAAAAGCACCGGCGAAAAACTGGGTGATCAACGCCAGCCAGAAAACGTGGATCAGCCCGAAGCAAATCGAGAACACCGACCATCCGGTCAGCCCGATGAAGAACAGCCGCCGCGGTCCGTAACGGTCGGAGAGAAAGCCTGCCGGGATCTGGCCCAGCGCATAACTCGCTGTTGCGGCGGCTGACAGCATGCCGGCCTCGCTGAAGCTGATCTGCAGGTCTTCGCGGATCAGCGGCAGCAGCAGCGGAATCGCGCTGAAGGTGATGCCGTGCACGAGCTGGCACAGCACGACCAGGGCGACAGTGGTGGTGCCATTGCGGAGATGACCCTGCGGGTCAGTCGGGGATGCTGGTGTCACGGTTGATGTAATGCAAACGGTTTCCGCTCATGCGCGGTTGGAGGCAGCGTGACGCACTGTAACCACAGCCGGGGTGGCAGACCTTGAGGCAGGTCAACCCGGCTGGTTGTGGCATGACGTTGATGCGGGGTCAGCCGAGCAGGCCGGCGCTTTCGAATTTCAGATAGAGTTCGCGGCAGATCCAGGCGTCGGTGGCGGCATAGGCAATCTGTGCCGGCGTCAGCTTCGGCGCCGCCCAGTTGGTGGTTTTAGCGCCCTTGGGAATGCGGTATCCGAGGAACAGTCCGGCGAGGTTGCGTACTCCGCTTTGTTCATAGTCGTGGCGTTTGGCGACGACTCCGAGGTCGACGATTTTCTTCTCATTGAACGCAAACACCTGTTTCAGTGTACGCAGGTCGTAGGCGAGTGCCACGCCGGCCTTGGCGATGGCCGGCGATTCGAGCATTTCAGCAATGACGCCGTGGGTGTCGGGGTAGCCCAGCGGGAAAATGTAAACGGTGTTTGCAGTGGCGACCTGGGCGATGCTCGGCAGATAACTCTCCCCCTTGCGGAATGCGGGCCGCGTCTCGGTATCGAATCCGGTGACGCGTTCGCCGCGAATGTCGGTCAGCGCGTCGTAGAGTTTTTGCGGCGTATCCACGAAAGTGATCGGACCTTCGTAGCGGCACACCGGCAGCGTGTTGAGGGATTCGCGGCTGATGGCGCGGGCGGACGGGTGCGGCGTCGAAGGCTCATTCATGCGTCGAGGGTAACAGGTGTGGGCGTGGTACAGTAACTCCGGGAAACGATCAGGATGTGAACGGGCATGAATCCGAGGGTGTTCATGGCGGGTGCGGTACTGCTGCTGGCGGCCTGCAGCGGACTGCAGCCCCGTACGTCGCTGCCGGTGGAAGTATGGCCTTCGCCCAATTATGGCGAGCGCCGGCCGAATTTTGTGATCATCCATCACACTACCGATGACAATGCCAATGACTCCCTGAAAACGCTGTCCGACCCGATACGCGAAGTCAGCTCCCATTACCTGATCGGCCGCGATGGCCGGATTTATTACCTTGTCGATGAGGGGAAGCGAGCATGGCATGCCGGGGAATCGTACTGGGGCGGCAACCGCGACCTCAATTCATCGTCGATCGGAATCGAGCTCGACAATACCGGCGACGAGCCCTTCGCCGAGCCGCAGATCGCAGTGTTGCTTGAGCTGCTTGCCGATCTGAAAGCACGCTGGAAGATTCCCCAGGCCAACATACTCGGCCATGGCGATATCGTGCCGGGTCGCAAGGTCGATCCCAGCGCACATTTCCCTTGGCAGCGGCTGGCAGCGGCGGGTTTCGGTCTGTGGTGCGATCCGCCGTATGAGCCGGTGCCCGAGGCCATCGATGATCTGACGCTGCTGGCGCTATTCGGTTACGAGGTGACGGTACCGCGGGCGGCAGTGGCGGCATTCCAGCGCCATTTCTCCACCGAGGATGAAACCGGGATGCTGTCGCCAGAGCAGCGCGGCATGCTGCAATGCCTGATCCGCAAGCGGCAGGCGGGCGGGTAGAATGCGCAGATCCTCGGGAGGCTGAAGCAGCGCATGGCGACCAGACTCGGGCTGATGGTGCCCGCCAACAACACCACGATGGAAGGTGAACTCTGCGCCTGGCTGGGTGGTGCGCAGTGCGCGACGCTGCGCATCCCGCGGGGCAAAGGGCTGCTTGGGCCGGCGGAAATCCCCGCCTATGTCGCCTCGGCGCTGCGGCTGGCGAAATCATACGACCGTGACTGCACCGACATCATTGCCTACGGCTGCACCGCTGCGGGTTTCATCGGCGGACCGGCGCGCGATGCCGAAATCCAGGTCGAGCTGGCTCGCATCACCGGCAAGCCGGTGGTAACCACCGCCAATGCGATGGTCGAAGTGTTGCGTCACATCGGCGCGCGCCGCATCGTGGTGGTGACACCCTATCTTGACCTGGTCAATGAGCGCCTGCGCGCTTATCTTGAACAGTCAGGCATCACGGTGCTGAAACTGGCGAGTTTCAAGGCGGAGACCACCGACGAGCTGGCCGGGATCACCCCGGCACAGATCGCAGCGCTGGCGCGAGAAACCATGGTGGCGGAAGCCGATGCCATGTTCATCGCCTGTTCGCAATTGCCGACGAAGGACATTCTCGCGGATCTCGAAAGGGAATTCGGCAAACCCGTGTGGTCGTCGATCAAGGCAACAGCATGGAATGCGGAGAGAGTTCTGGCCAATGGCGCCAGGGCGGCATGAACTGAACAATCAAGGGGGGGAGGTCATGAAACTGAAATCGGTCATGGTGGCGGGTGCGGCGCTGTTCGGGTTTGCACTGGCCGCGGCTGCGCAGAATTTTCCGTCGAAGCCGGTGCGCATCGTCGTGCCCTTCCCGCCGGGCGGCGGGGTCGACATCGTCGCCCGCCTGGTCGGACCGAAACTGGCCGCGCAGTATGGCCAGCAGGTCATTGTCGAGAACCGTGCGGGGGCCGCGGGCATCATCGGCACTGAATACGCTGCGCGCGCCGCGCCCGACGGCCATACCTGGGCGATCTGCACGCTGGGCAACCTTGCGGTGAACAAGCACATCTATTCGAAAATGGCGGTTGATCCTCTCAAGGACCTTGCGGCAGTGACGCAGGTGGTCGATGTCCATTTCGTCATGGTGGCCCATCCGTCACTGCCGGCGAAAAACGTGCAGCAGCTGATTGCGCTGGCCAAGCGCCTTAAACCCGGTGAGATCACGTTCTCTTCCTCCGGAGCGGGCGGTGCGCCGCACCTCGGCGGTGAACTTTTCCAGCGGCTGGCGAAAGTGAAACTGACGCACGTGCCGTACAAGGGTAGCGGTCCGAGTTTCGCCGACCTGCTGGGCGGGCACGTGTCTCTGACCTTCGACAGCATGCTGCAGTCGCTGCCGTACATCCGCGACAAAAAACTGGTGGCACTCGGACTTCTGGGGCCGAAGCGGGTCGATGCGCTGCCCGAACTGCCGACCATAGCCGAACAGGGCGTGCCGGGTTATGCGCTGACCAACTGGTTTGGTCTGGTGGTGCCGGCGGCGACGCCGAAAAACCTGGTGGGCCGCGTGCACGACGATTTCGTCAAGGTGCTGCTGCAGGATGACGTGAAGAAGCGCATTGCCGGCATGGGTGCCGATGCCATCGGTGATACGCCGGGGCAGTTCGAGAAGTTCTGGCGCGCCGAATCGGATAAATGGGCGCGGATTACCCGGGAGGCGGGGATCAAGGCGGATTGAAGCGCCGCGCATGAAAAAACGGGCCGCAGGGCCCGTTTTTTTTTGCGTCAGATCATTCCCGCTATTGCAGCGACTTCAGCAGTTTCAGTGCTTCGCCCATCGAAAACTTGTAGGTCGATTCGTGCCAGACATCCCTGCCGCGCATCATGTAGCCGTGCTCCACGCCGGGGAAGATGTGCACCGCGACGTTGGCCTGGCGCCTGGCGAGCGCGCTGTAGGCGTCGAGCACTTCCTTCGGTGCGGCGTGGTCCTTGTCGCCCCAGACGATGCATACCGGTTTGCCCAGTCCCTCGAACTCGTGGAGGAAATCCTTCATCTGCGTGCTGTGGCAGCCGAAACCGGCGTCATAGCCCAGGCGCTTGGGGCCGAGCACGGCATAGGGGCCGCCAAAACAGAAACCCATGCTCATCGCCTTGCCGTTGTGCTGGGGCAGGGCTTGCACCATCTTCAGCGTGTCGGCCATGTCGGCCTCGCCGGTCTTGAGCACCGGCAGGCGCGGCTGTGAGCGTTCGGCGGCACGCGGGTCACTCGGTGGTAGCGGACCGGGGACGGTGCGCCAGAACAGGTCGGGGATCGCGGCGATGAAACCGGCTTTTGCAAATTCATCGGCGATGCTGCAATGATCGGCGTTGACGCCGTGCACCGACGTCGCCATCACCACGGCGGGCGCCTTGCCGCCCGATTGCGGGAGAGCGAGATAGCAGTCGAATGTGCCGCCCCCGCTTGCCTTGACCTTGACCATGTTTCCCATGCGGTTTACCCCAGTGCCAGAAGTTCGACTTCGAAGACCAGCGTCGCATTGGGCGGGATCACTCCGCCGGCGCCACGCGCGCCATAACCCAGTCCGGGCGGGATGGTCAGCTTGCGTTTGCCGCCGACCTTCATGCCTTGCACGCCTTCATCCCAGCCGCGGATGACGTGGCCCGCGCCGAGCGGGAAGACGAACGGATCGTTGCGATCCTTGCTGGAATCGAATTTTTTGCCGTCGGTGAGCCAACCGGTGTAATGCACGGTGACTTCGATGCCGGCAGTCGCGGCTTCGCCGTCGCCGGTGACGATGTCTTCGATGATGAGTCCGCTTGCAGTGGTAATGCCTGCCATGATTTTTCCTGTTTCCGGGGTTTGCGCTGAGGCCTGCATTATGCCCCAGATGGTGGCGATGTTCAGCGCCTGGTTTCGTGTGCGCGGATCAGTTGCCGGTAACGAGGCGTCATCAGCGAGATGCGGCCCCAGTCGATGGTGCTGGTGGTGCCGTCGTAGCGTACCGAAAAATCGGACATCTCCCACTCGGCGAAGATCGACGGCGTCCGCGATCGCAATGCCCGGATTTTTTCACTGCGCTGTTTCCCGGGCGGACCGAATTTTGCCTTCAGGGCATCCATCGCCGGTCCCTGTGCCTCGATGCCCCAGGTGTCGATGTGGATCGCCAGGATGATGCCGTCAACGACCTCGACCCGCATTTCGCCGCGCGGGTAGGGAACCGTTCCGCTGCGCGGGAAGAACACATGGTACTCGGTGGCACCCCAGGGTGTTTTGGCGGTTGCCGACGGCAGGTGGCAATTGCGTTTGGTGATGGCATTTTCGCCGGTGTTGCAGGCGGGGATTGCGAATTTCTTCTCGAGTTCGACGCCGAACATGGATTTTTCGGGCTGTGCGGCGAATGCGGATAAGTACGGCAACGCGAGCAGCAGCGGCAGAGCTTGGCGTAATCGATGCATAGCCGTCATCATACCGGCATGGCAAGCAGGAAAACTTCTGTCCGGAAAAAACAACCGCCCGCATGGCAGGTATACATGGTGCGTTGTGCCGACGGCAGCCTTTATACCGGCATTGCGCGCGATGTCGAGCGCCGCATTGCCGAACACAATGGTGCAGGGCGCGCGGGCGCCCGTTACACCCGCTCGCGGCGACCGGTGACCCTGGTCTACAGCGAAGGGGCGGCAGACCGCGCTGCGGCCAGCCGCCGTGAACATGCGATCAAGCAGTTGACTCGTGAAGGCAAGCTCGCATTGGTTGCCCTCAAGCGACGCCGACCGGACAGATGACATGGCTGCAGGAGACTGAAATGGCAACAACCGATATCAACCAACCGGCTGCCGACGTGTTCGAGGCCGCGCGCACGCGGCGCTCGATCCGTGCCTACAGGCCGGATCCGGTGCCACGCGAAACGCTGCGCGAAATCGTCGAGGTCGCGCGCCATGCGCCCAGTGGCTCGAACATCCAGCCGTGGCGCGTGCATGTGCTGACCGGAGCGGCGCTTGGCCGCGTCGGCGGTGCGATCCGCAAAGCTTTTGTTGAAGACGAGCCGGGACACGCGCGCGATTACGAGTATTACACCGATCCGGTGTTCGAGCCGTACCTGGCTCGGCGCCGCGCCTGCGGCTGGGGACTTTACGGCACGCTCGGCATCGGCCGCGGCGATCATGAAAAGTCCAAGGTTTTCCGTGCGGGAAATTACGTGTTTTTCGGAGCACCGGCAGGACTGGTGTTCACCATCGACCGCAAGCTCGAGAAGGGCAGTTGGCTTGATTACGGCATGTTTCTGCAGACCATCATGCTGGCCGCGCGTGCCCGCGGTTTGCATACCTGTCCGCAGGCATCGATCGCGAGCTATCCGGACATCGTGCGCCGCGAACTCGGCTTGAGCGCGGACTGGGTGGTGGTGTGCGGCATGGCGCTGGGCTATGCCGACGGCGATGCCGTGGTGAACACCTTCCAGCCGCCGCGCATCGCACTGGAGGAATACGCGACTTTCCTCGACTGAATAAAAATAATAATTAAAACAGATACTTATGGATGAAATACGCGGTTGCCCGAGCGCGGCGGCTGGGTCTGCAGGTGGCACCAGCCCGGAGTGGCGTCGGGATGCTCCAGCCACAGACCGATGTCCTCGAGCGCGCCGAGGTTTGCCATGCACCAGGTGTCGAGCGCGCCCTTCGGGTCTTCGAGGTCGATGGCGAGGCAGCTGATGTGCTTGCTGCCGGGCGCTGCGCCGGGCACGGTGGCATTTACCGCTGCCGGCCGCCAGCCGGATGAAACCGCAGCGGTGAGGCCGGCATGCTTCAGCAGTCGGTTCACGCGCCGCACGGTTTCGCGTGCGTTGGCGCGCAGCTCGGGCGTGAGTTCGGCGCGAAAGAGGCGGTCGCGCCCCATGTAGTAATCGGCGAGTTTGAGTCCTGGCTTGCGGTTGCGGGTGGTCATGGGGTGAAAGATTACCCGATCTGCCGCGCCGCAATTAAACTGTGTGCTGGACCGGAACGGTTGGAAAAGGTGGGTGCATGTCGGATGTCTACGGATTTGACGCGTTTTCGCCGCAGCAGATCGCGGAGCGGGTGCAGAGCGTCGGTGTCGTAAAGGCGCGGCTGCCACTGCTATCGATGGTGATGCTGGGTATGCTCGCCGGCGCATTCATCGGGCTGGGCGCGCTGTACTACACGCTGGTGGTCAGCGATGCGCAATTGTCTTTTGCGGTGGCGCGCGTGCTTGGCGCCGTGTGTTTTTCCCTGGGTCTTTTGCTGGTGGTGGTCGCCGGTGCCGAGCTGTTCACCGGCAACAACCTGCTGGCGATGGCATGGGCCGACGGCAAGGTGACCACGCGGGAGGTGTTGCGCAACTGGGTCGTGGTCTGTGCTGCGAATTTTGCCGGCGCGGCCGGTCTGGCGGTGTTGGTGTTCCTGTCGGGGCATACCGGGATGAACGGCGGTGCGGTTGGGCGCGCCTACCTGGCCATCGCCACCGCCAAAAGCAC
>Ga0222713_10005161_pt1 | contig 12810 bp, 20 predicted proteins | sample C33_649DmetaG_FD_165061 | JGI IMG/M metagenome (GOLD analysis project Ga0222713, IMG submission 165061) | Estuarine water microbial communities from San Francisco Bay, California, United States - C33_649D | ecosystem: Environmental > Aquatic > Marine > Unclassified | place: USA: California...
GCAGAATGTAATCCTAATGTTTGTGTAGTATTTACACCACCACCTACATACAACTGAGTTTTAGATGGAGCCTGGTTAGTAATTGTTACTGTCTTAGTAACAAATGGTACCTTGTAGTTATACTTCCACGCTCTACCTATAATTTTATTTTCTCTTACAGAATCTGTAACAGAGACATATCCAAGAGTATCTAGTTTTACACTGTCTACATATATTGCTAAAGCAGTGTACATCTTAACTAGATTATCAAACTGTATCTTTAGAGCAGCATAATTAGTATCAGCTAGATACTCAGTTTTACCTGCAATAAATAAACTATCATGAATGATCTTAGCCGGTAGAGGTTTAGAATAAATTAAACTATCGTGGATAGACCACGTAGTATCATGTACTACTAGTGTATCTGAAGTAGAATGACTACCTCCTCCTACACAACCCTTATTCTGTAAAAGAACAAAGACTACTAGTACACCTATAATAAAGAGATATACTTTATTCATCGGTTTTCTTTTTAAATGAGAACTTATCTCCTGTATCACCAAGCATAGCTGCAATGGTCATATACATCACTCCTTCTACTAAAGCATCTGAAGGTTTAATGTCACCATGGCTAAATGAGTTAGCCGTAAGGGTAATACATAAGAAAAGAGCACCCATGAAAGCTATCACGGGTTTAATTGAGATGGACTTACGTTCATCCTTAAATAAGTCTATGACCCATTCTTTAAATGTCATCTTATAAATTTTGTTCTGTTATCCACCAAAACAGCATATTCATTTGGTTTTGGCTCTTGATCTTTAACTGGTACACCAGGAAAGGCCAAGGTGTTAGACTTATAAATCTGTCTTTCTAAGTTATCAATACGGGTCTTATCTATATTAGACTGAGCCATTAGCAACTTAACATCAGCTTTGATCTCGTTTACATCATTCCAGATAAGTAAACTAACCAATGATACTAAGGATGGAAATATCCACACCTTAAAAGCAGCAACAGAAGAATTTTCTCTAGTCATTATCGTGCAGGTTGAAACTCATAAACTAATCCAGATGGTTTCTTTATACTAGTAATCAATGAGTTAGGGATAATATTCCCTTTCTTGTCTTTACGTACAAAGTATCTCATCCCATTCTTACGAATATTAGCAGGACTTGTTAATGTATCAGCTGCAGGAATAACTAAAGTATTAGCTGGAACTGCAGAAGGAGTTTCAACACTCATCAAAGTACCCGGTACTGGGTATCCTAGAGCATCTTTTTGGGCATAAAAAGTGTTTGCCATGGGTATAAATTATTTATATATAAACATTTAAAGTGTAGAAATTCTATAATCCCTACATTATAATATACAAAATATTCAGGAATTAACCTAGATTTGTGAATTAAACCAGAAGAACTTATGGAAGGAACTAATTATGCAGAAAAGCTTGAAAAAAAGCTAATTACAGAGTTTAAAGACCATTTTTATGAGAAGTTAGGATACTATCCAATTGTAATTAGTAGATCTAATGTGCAATCAGATACGTATATTCCTATAATGAGTTTAGAATCTTTAAAGAAGGTCTTTGAACCTTTCTTACCATTTAAGTATAACGGTGCTATACCTTTAGAATCTAGACTAAGACAGAGAGATATTGTAGAATTACGTTCTATATTCTGTCATTTAGCTAGAACTATGAAATATAGCTTAACTACCATTGGTCAATTCTTAGGAAATAGAGACCATACTACAGTCATTCATAATGTAAACACATTTAGAGACCTAGTAGAAACTAATGAACCATTTCGTTTAAAGTATTTCACCATCCTCAAATATATCAAAGAACAACATGAGCCACCAATTATGGACTACACTAATCAAGTACAACACCAGCCCGAACCAGATTTACTTTCTTGATTGCTGCAGAAGTAGAATAAAGCCTACTGGAATTATTAATCCAGAAGCGGAAGCTAACATTTGCAGAGCTAAGGGGTATATTAATGATCAGGGTCAGCTGACACAAAAAGCATTAATCATTTTAGATGAGTTTGAAACCTTCCTCATCAAAGCTAAAAAGAAGGTAGCCACAGAAGTACTAGGAGATAAGTTTCTAGAAAAGATATCTTACTATAGAGAACTCTTTCCTGCTAAGTCATTACCATCAGGTTCTATGGCTAGACAATCAGTAGAAGAACTAAAGAAGAAGTTTATTGTATTCTTTAAGACTTACCCACAGTTTAACTGGACATTAGTTCATCTGGCAACTGATTACTACATCTTTGAGAAAGAAAAGAAAGGTTATCAGTTTATGATGAACAGTAGTTATTTTATACAAAAGACAGATAACGTAAGTAAGACTACTAAGTCAGAGCTTGCAGACCACTGTCAGTTTTTATTAGATAACCCAGATATTTTAAAACCTGCATTAGATGATTATAAACAGCAAAATGCAGACTGGTTTGCTGATAAAGTCTAAGAAAAATTTTGTTTTTTACAGAACTTATCCTATATTTGAACTACATAAAACAACCCAACATGAGTAACAAACCCCACAATCCAAAAATTATTAAAGAGATATTTGATTCTCTTCCTACACTAGATCCTTCAAGACCTGATCTACGTATTATTAACTATGATTTACTAGAAACTATTGTAGCTAAAGCTGAGAATGTAGCTTCCTTAAGAGGATCGTTGCAAGCATATGGTGAAGCTAATACAATTGTAAAAGACGTTCTAAGTAAATCATTTCCTAGTTTATAATACCAACTCCTTATGGATCAGAATACAGAAAGACCCTTCGGTGCTATTACGCACGCTGAAGGATTACGCAAAGGTCTAAAATACATTAATGATAGACGTAAAGGACGCATTAAGTCCTTAAGAACACCTTGGGATGCTATTAATAACGCAACTATTGGTGGTATAGAGTGGGGCAGTCTAGTTACAATAGGTGCTCGTCCCGCTGCAGGTAAGACTATGTTCATTAGTCATATCCTTAGAGAGTCTAAAAGACTTAATCCTGACCAAGACTTTTCTATCTTGGAGTTTCAATTTGAGATGGGTGATGAATCCTATGCAGCTAGAGAATACGCTGCTCAAGTTGCTATGGACTATAACGTAGTATTATCTTCTAAAAAGCAGCTTGATGATTTTGCTTATCAGCAAATGGAAAACTATCTCAAAGAAGCAGAGGAGTTAGAAAAGCTAGGTATACAAAGGATACGTATCAAAAAGCCTCTTACTTCTGCAGATATGAAGAAAGCTATTCATCACTATTTCAATGAGTTAGGTGGTAAACCTATGATTGTAACTATTGACCATAGCTGGCTTGTTAAAAAAGCTGCAGATGAGAGAGAGAAGTTACAGACTTTATACAATATAGCAGATATGCTTATTGATGTAAAGCGTGACCTACCTGTTATTGTAATCATTCTAACACAGCTTAACCGTACCATGGAAGATGTATCACGCAGAACTCCAGGTACCATTGCTAACTATCCTAGTTCATCAGATATATTTGGTGGTGACGCTCTTATGCAAGGCTCAGACTTAGTCTTTGCTATTAGCAGACCGTTTACACTGAACATAGAAGACTATGGACCAGAACACTATAGAGCAGATAAAGAAAACGTATTCTTGCATTTGTTAAAGCTACGTAATGGTGCTACAGATGAGAATATTATTTTCTTACAGACTGACTTTAAAAGACAACGTATGATTGAGTCAGGTCCTCCACCAATGATACAACAACAGCCTCAAACATGGGCACCTAGAGGACCTAGAAATAATAGACAAGCACCTTCGGCTGATGTTGGCCAGGAATTATAAACAAAAACACACAGTATGACAAGTAACACACCACAAGTAACAGATGTGAAAGAGCTTAAGAAGCTTAAGCTTGAAACCATCAGAGATTTTCATCAAGATCTTATTGATGACTTAGGCATCTCACGTACAGATTTCAACATGAAGATGCCGTTCTATGACAAACATGGTAGAATGGTAGTTGGCATCTTTTCTTCAGAGTTTAGAAAAGACAAAGGTTTCTTCTTTGAGCTGATTACTAGAGATCTAAGTCCTGCAGATGCAGAACGTAAGGTTTACAGAGTACCATTTAGTTCAGCTTTTGAAGAAGAGTATGAGCTTAATGAGAAGGGTTCTTACCTAGTACCTCTAGAAGAACTAAGAGTTGTCAATCCTACATCAGTAGCTATTAAGAAAACAGCAAGCTTTGGTCTACAAGAAGAAGAGCCATTACCATCTTCTTTACCTAAGCCTCCAATGCAAGCTTATAAAGCTCCTGCTACAATGGAAGACGCTCCTTATAGTGAAATGACTATTAGAGATTACTATGCTATCCAAACAGGTAAGCCAGTAAGTTCTAAAACATGGCTAAATGAATTAATCAAATCTACAAAATAACACATGGCACAAGGTATTTTAATTATTGCAGAGTCTGGTTCTGGTAAATCAACATCTATTGAAAGTCTAGATCCAGCAGAAACGTTTATTATTAACGTTGCTAATAAAGCTCTACCATTTAAAGGTTGGAGAAAGAAGTATGTACTATGGAGTAAAGAAAACCCTACAGGTAATCTATACTCTGCTAGCTCATCACAACAGATAGAAGCGTGCGTTAAGTATGTTTCAGAGAAACGTAAAGAAATCAAGAACTTAGTTATTGATGACTTTCAGTATATGAGCTCATTTGAGTTCTTTGAAAGAGTAGACGAAAAGGGTTATGAGAAGTTTACCCAGATCGGTGCCAACCTAGCACGTATTGCACGTATGCCTAAAGATTTAAGAGATGATCTATTAGTTTTTATCTTAACCCATGCTGAAGAATCTACAGATATGGAAGGTAAAAAGAAATTTAAAGCTAAGACTATTGGTAAAATGGTTGATGAAAAGCTTACCTTAGAAGGATTATTTTCTATAGTTTTGTTTGGTAAAGTTAAGAAAGACAAAGACGGAGTCATCAGATATGTATTTGAAACATCTAACAATGGTGAGAATACATGTAAAGCCCCAAGAGGAATGTTTGATGAGTTTGAAATAGCTAACGACTTAGCTTTAGTAAGACAAAGTATTATAGATTACGAGAACTAGTATTTTAATTTTTTTATTCACATAAGTTTAAATTTAACACAACATGTTTAGTACAAAAGGACAAGAAGTAAAAACAGGTGGAGGTACAGCTAAATCTCTACAAGCAGGAGTAGTTTATGCACACATTTACAGTGGGCAAGTAAGAACATCTAACAAAGGTGACAAGAAAACCTTAGAGTTAGTATTAGAAGGCCCAGCATCTGAGGGCTTTGAAGGTTGGGCTATCGATAAGAATAATCCAGAAGGAGCTAAGTTTACAGGACAATCTAGTCGTGTATCTGGAACTATCTGGACTGATCAGTTCAATGATAGTAATGTAACTAAGAATGAACTCATGTTTAAGCTAGCAGTTATTGCATCAGAGCTTGGATTACGTGATCAAGTAGATAATATTTCAGCATCTAGTATTGAAGACTGGGTTGAGAAAGCAATCTACATCTTGAAAGGACATAATCTATATTGGTTCTTAAAGGGTACAGAAGAAGAATACAATGGTAAGACTATCATTAAGTTATCTTTACCTAAGTACAAGTTTGTTTCTACAGAAGAAGCTAAGCTTGATAAGTTTGACAAGAATAACCAGTATCACTACAAGGCTTTACAAAATAAGCCGGTAACTAGCTTTGAGCCAGTTAACAGTGATTTTGATATGTAATTAGCTGCCCAGAAGAGTGGGGGAGAGGTATTGCTCCCCCTTCTTCATTTTAAATCTACATCATGTTTAAGATAAAGAATATGGTGCATGACATCAAGGATGTCCCAGCATCATGGATATTTGAACATTTCTGTAAGCTTAGAGATAAGCTTAGTGGGCATGATATAAAGATTAAAAGTCTTTTTAATTCTAAAGAACGCACACCTAGTATGTGCATTTACTACGACCCTGCAAAAGACACATATAAGTATAAAGATTTCTCTTCCGGTAACGGTGGATCAGCCATAGATCTAGTTAAAGAAATAACAGGACTATCTTATCACAAAGCATGTAACCTTGTAGTAGAGAATTATAATGATTTTGTACTCCACAATAACGGTGGGTACGATGTACAGAAATTTAAACAAGCGTCTAAGTATAAAGTTAGTCAGTTTGTTTTCAGATCTTGGACTACTCAGGACCAATACTTTTGGACACAGTTCAATATTGGCTCACGTCTTTTAGATGAGTATAACGTAAGACCACTTAGCAGTTATACTATGCATAAAGATACTGATGATGGTCCCATTGAGCTAACCATTACAGGTAACTACTTATACGGTTACTTTAAAAATGATGGTACTCTGTACAAAATCTATCAGCCTAAAACACTAGATAAGAAATTCATTAAAGTTCAAGACTATATTCAAGGTATTGAGCAAATTAAGAATGCACCTTATTTAGTTATCACGTCTTCACTAAAAGACGTTATGTCTTTAAAGAGTCTAAAGATATCTACACTAGATATTATTGCACCAGACTCTGAGAACACAATCATCCGTAAAGAACTTATGGATCAATACATCATGAAGTATAAGAAAGTAATTATACTATTTGATTTTGACGAGCCTGGCATAAAAGCTATGGAAAGATATAAAGAATTATATCCTCAAGTAGAATATGCTGCTCTACCAATGAGTAAAGATCCATCTGATTCTATTAAGGACTACGGTCCTAAAGAGGTATATGTACGTTTAGTACCTATACTTAATAAAAGAATATTAAATGATCAAGAAGAAAACAACTAGACGTACTGCATCTCCTAAAACTAGAAATGCAGGTACAATGACTGAATCTGCATTTTGGAGTTTCATTAGAAGTACGCTACGTCAAAAATCAAGATGGTGGAAACCAATTACACAGTGTAAAATGGAATCTCGTAGACCATATAAAGGTCCGTTGAAGAGACAGAAGTTTGAATACCAGTGTAACTCTTGTAAAAAATGGTTTCCTGAAAAGAAAATTAATGTAGACCATATAGTTGGTGCAGGTAGTTTAAACTGTGCAGCAGATCTTCCTGGATTTGTAGATAGGTTGTTCTGTGAACAAGACAATCTACAGGTGCTCTGCGAGGTGTGCCATAATGAAAAAACACAACTTGAAAAACAAAAGTAAAATGGAAGATCCAATTGTAGAAGCTGTTATTGAACAGATGAGAAAAGACTTTGAGATGGATGATGTGACAGCTATCTATGAGCTGTTAGAACATTTACCAAAGAAAAACCTATTAGGTTACCTACCAGAAGAGGTATCAGAACAACTAGATAAATAATAAATATGGACCCAGAAAAACCAGCATGTCCTACCAGTAATGCAGACTTACAAGGTAAGTATGATGAACTAGTTAAGTTTCTAGAGTATGAAGAAGCTATGTCAGTAGATCCTACTACACAGAGACGCATTAGAGCTAAGCTTGTAGAGCTTGGTGAGTGGCAAGACAATTAGTATTAAAACAATTTAAGTATGGAATTAGAAGAGATCATGCAGGAATCTGCAGATATGTTAGAGAAAAGCTTTTATGAGAAGAAATTCTATTTTAGCTATAGTAGTTTAAATAAACTTATGTGGAATCCAGCTGTGTTTTATCAGCTATATGTTCTAGGTATGAAAGAAGAGCGTACTGACGCTCATTTAGTACAAGGTAAGATTGTACATGCACTTCTTTTAGAAGAAAATAAGTTTAATGATATGTTTATCATTAGTCCTGCTAAACTTCCTGGTGATTCAGTTAAAGCAGTTATAGACAGAGTGTTTGCTCATCATGTAGAGATTGCTAAGAACGGTGATGCTAGAACAGAACTTAAAGAGTTTGATCAAGCAGTGTTAGATGTAATGATAGATATGAACTATCACCAAAGTCTAAAGACCGATCAGCAGCGTTTAGACAAGATTATTGTTCCTGAAGCTATAAGCTATTGGGATTTCTTAAAGACTAAGGGTGATAAGATTCTTATTGACCAACAGACTTATGATTTCTGTAAAGGAGCAGTAGATCTTATTAAGACTAACAAGTCTATCTGTGATTTAATTGGTTGTAACTTAACTGATTTTGACAATAAAGAAGTTTATAATGAACTTGCTTTATCTGTAGAATACAAAAATGCACCATTTGGACTGAAAGGAATTATAGACAATCTAGTAATAGATCATGATAAAAAGATTATCTTTATAAATGATATTAAAACTACTAGCAAAGACTTAAAAGACTTTAAAGAAACTATTGAGTTTTGGTCTTATTGGCTTCAAGCAGTAATCTACTGCACTATGGTAGCTATTAAGTATCAACAACTTATAGAATCTGGATACGAACTTAAGTTTCATTTTGTAGTTATTGACAAAGCTTTTCAAACATATCCGTTTTATGTAACAGAACCAACTTTACAAAGCTGGTTAACAAGAATGGATAAAGTATTGGCTTCAGCTAACTGGCATTATGTTAATAAAAGGTACGATTTACCTCATGATTTTGCAGTAGGTAACGTAGTTTTGTAATCAAATTATAAAATGATAGACAGCTTATACACAAAATATTTTCAGAAATCTAGATCATTTCTGTTTCCTGCTTTGGGTATAAAGCGTACTAGCAACTTTACACCATCTGGTACTTACCTTTCCGTAGAAGGATTGGTAAGTCCAGAAGATGTAAAACTAGTTTGCAGTTTTCCTGATAATGAGTCTGAAGGTTTTAAAGCTTTTGAGCAACAAATGCTCTTAAGCAATCCTTTATTCTTAGAAATGATTTCTATACAGGGGTATAAGCTTTATGTGTTTGATTTCCATATATACAAAAATGATTGGTTCAACTTTATCTTAGGTAAGTATTCTAAACTATCTAATGTACTAAAACGAGCAATCAAGAATTATTATGGTGACAAGTCTACCGAGTATAAGTACATTGAGACATTTTTATATCCTGAGAAATACTTTAGCACATATGCTAAACTCTTAGATGTTGATGTTCAACTACTAGAAGACACTGGTGAACTGTGTGATCCATGTGATATGGAAAAAGAAAACTTAAAAATTCCAGTAGAAGATTTGGAAATATTAAAAAAAGGTACTTAATTTTGTATAAATAATAAAAAACCATGAAAAATTCAATGATGTTAGTTACCAGTAGCTGGGGTAATGATAAGACGTTTAAGCTATTACCAATTACACCAGAGTGCCCGTACAACGAGTGCATCTTTGATGTTAGCACAAAAGTGTTAGCTATTATCGGTAAAGAAAAGAAAGAGTCATTCCATATGTTACCAAAGTTATCTGATGAAGGTGATGTTCAGTACATGAAGATCGGTAAAAGAAACAATGGAAAAGACTACAAGGAAGAAAGAAAGATGTTAGAAACATTCTATGAATACTACATCGAGCATCCACAAGAGATTATTGACTTCTTAAACATATTTGCTGTAAATGCAGACTCATTTGACTATACTCAATACTTAGAAAAGAAAGTAGAGCAGCCAAAGCAATCTAATATTTTGACTAGTATTTAATTTTTATCTTGTCCATTTTACAAATTAAGGCAGAAGTTCTGCCTTTTTTTGGCGGCAAAAAGGGGGAAACAGCTTAACTGAATAAAGAATTATGGAAGAAAAAAAGCCTACCCATTGGGTGATGGACTATGAAACACTAGTTAATTGTTTTATAGGTGTGTTCCAACATTACAAAGATGAGAATATCAGAAAAACCTTTGTAATATATAATGATCGTAATGATCTACCACAATTCGTAGAGTTTCTAAATGAGTGTAAAGACAAGAACCAATGGCATATCAGCTATAATGGTTTAGCTTTTGATGCTCAGATTACTCAGCATATTCTAGATAAGCAACGTCAGTTACTAAAACTTAGTACAGAAGATGTCATTAAAGATATCTATGCTTTTGCACAGAAGACTATCTCTCTTAAAGATCAAAACAGCTTTCTTGAGTACTCTCCCGCTAAGATTAAGATTAGACAGATAGATCTGTTTAAGATGAATCACTGGGATAACCGTGCTAAGATGAGTAGTCTTAAATGGATACAATACTCTATGGACTGGCAGAATGTAGAAGAGATGCCTCATCATCATACGGCTCCTGTAGAAACAGATGAGCAACTTAAGATGATTACTGAGTATTGTGTTAATGACGTACTTAGTACTAAGCAAGTACTTAATCATTCTAAGGAACAGATTATCTTAAGACAGACTCTTACTAAGGAATATGGTATTGATCTCTATTCTGCATCAGAGCCAAGAATATCTAAAGAGTTATTTTTACACTTTCTATCACAGAAGTTAGGTTGGGATAAGGGACATATTAAAACACTTAGAACTCACCATAGAGAAATCTATTTGGGCCAGTGTATACTTCCTTATGTCAGCTTTCAGACTGAGCCATTCCAAAGAATGTTTGACTATCTGCGTACACAGGTAATTATATCCACTAAGAACGGATTTAAGTACACTGTAAATCACAAGGGTATGAAAACTGACTACGGGCTTGGTGGTATTCACGGGGCTAGAGATGCAGGTGTTTATGAAGCAAAACCAGGTTATACTATTATGACTTCTGACGTAACTTCATTCTATCCTAATCTAGCTATTAGAAATGGATTTCACCCTAGTCATCTACCTAAAGATGAATTCTGTGAACTGTATGAGTGGTTCTTTGAAGAGCGTAAGAAGATTCCTAAGTCTGATCCTAAGAACTATGTATACAAGATTATCTTGAACTCTACATATGGTTTGACAGGTGATGAGAATAGCTTCCTGTATGATCCTCGTATGACTATGCAGATTACTATCAATGGACAGCTATTACTATCTATGCTTTATGAGATGTTATCTTTAGCTATTCCAGAGTCTATTCCTCTTATGCAAAACACAGACGGTCTTGAGACTTTGATACCTACACAATATGTAGAAAAGTATCACGAAGTATGTGAGCAGTGGTGCAAACTAACTATGCTAGAACTAGAACATGATGAGTATTCTAAGATGATCATCAGAGATGTAAACAATTACATTGCTGTATCTAAGTCTGGTAAAGTAAAATGCAAAGGTGCATTTGAGTGGGAGGATTTAGATAAAAAGAAAGTAGCAGTATTCCATAAGAATAAAAGCTTCTTAATTATCCCTAAAGCCATCTATGCTTACTTTACAAAAGGTATCAAACCGGAAGACTTCCTAGCAGCCAATCAAAGTATATTTGACTATTGTGCTGGTATTAAAGCTAAAGGAGGATGGTACTTTGAAAATAGGTATCTTAAAGAAGGTCAACTAGTAAACACTAGATTACAAAAGATTGTTCGTTACTATGTTTCAAATCAGGGTGGTAAACTAGTCAAGTGTCATACAGATGGTAGACTTATACAAGTTGAGTCTGGGCAGTGGCTACAGACTACTCTAAACGAAATAAACGAAACAAGACCTTTTGAGTCTTATGGAATTAACACAAGTTATTATCTAGATCAGATCTACAAAGAGATACATCAGATAGAAAAAGAAAAGAGTTTATCATTTACACAATTATCATTATTTTAATTAACACAACTATGCCAGTTAAAACAATATTTGCGTCTGAAGATTATTTAAGAGGATGTAAACTACCTAACCATGGTAAGTCTTACACAGTTATCTCACACGGAACAGTTATAGACGAAGCTAGAGCTAGATTATCATCAGCCGGTTTTATGATTACAAATGAATTATATAAAACTACAATCTCTGGAGATGTAGCACAAGGAATTTATCACCTAAAATCAGGAAACGATCCTGATATGGGACTTATGTTTGTATGGTCAAACAGTTACAATAAAACCATGGCTTTTAAGTGTGCTATTGGTGCACAAGTATTCATCTGTATGAATGGTGTAGTATCAGGAAACTTAGGTTCTTATAGAAGAAGACACAGTGGATCAGCTCTATCTGATCTAACTACTTCTATGCAAGAGCAAATAGCTAATGCTTCTACATACTATGATGATCTTATCAAAGATAAAGAGATGCTTAAGGATATTACTCTTACTCCAAGACAGAAAGGTAGCATTCTAGGTAGACTATTTGCTGAAGATGAAATCTTGACACTTACTCAAGTGGGTATAGTAAAGCGTGAGATCGACAAACCAAGTCATTTTTATAGTGGTAATCAAGATAGTGCTTGGGATATGTATAATCATATTACATTAGCTCTTAAAGACTCTCACCCAATGAGTTATCTATCTGATCACCAAAGAGTACATAGTTTCTTTGTTAATGAGTTTGGTAATCTTGTTAATAATCAATCTGTACCAGTAACACTAGAACCTGAAGAAGTTACTGAACAGTATGAAGAACTAATGTCTGATTTTGGAGTAAACTTTATTTAATATGAAATGGTATAAACTAAACGAAGACCGTAGTGTAGAAGTTCTACCTGATGGTGAGTATCCTAAGATAGGAGATCTAAATGGTCCTACTAAACATGTAGGTAATACATTTATTGGTGACCAAAGAATCTCTACAGTGTTCTTACACTTTGATCATGGTTTAAACTTTGGTACATCAGATAAGCCTTCTAATCCTGTACTGTTTGAATCAATGATCTTTGAAGGCCCACATGATCAGTATCAACGTAGATACTGTACCTATGATGAAGCTTTAGAAGGACACAATAACTTAATCAAAGCTCTGGAAGAAGAAAGACACCCAGACTTTTATTTTAACGATTAAATAAATCTATATGATTATAGGAATTAATGGATATGCCGGCAGTGGAAAAGAT
>Ga0222713_10005162_pt1 | contig 12809 bp, 10 predicted proteins | sample C33_649DmetaG_FD_165061 | JGI IMG/M metagenome (GOLD analysis project Ga0222713, IMG submission 165061) | Estuarine water microbial communities from San Francisco Bay, California, United States - C33_649D | ecosystem: Environmental > Aquatic > Marine > Unclassified | place: USA: California...
CAGTGTCCCGTTGAATATTTGACATTTTCACCCATTTCGGCCATTTTTCAGTCATTTTGGCCAAAGATGACAGATGAAAAAGTACTCAATGTGACGCGCTCGCGCGAGCCATGCCGGAAGAGAGCATGAAAATGATATGTTCAAATAAATTACACTCACGCGCGCCGATTGCCCATGCCCCCAACGCATCAATATGACGGTATACGTCGACGCACTCCCTGGGATCTGACCGTTCACGACTCAAGCTGCCCGAGGGACTCAAACGCCAAATTCACCCAAATTCGCATCAAATGGCACTCCCCAGCCGTCGCTGGGACGTCTCAACGCGCGAAAGTCGCTGTAAAGGGAAAACAAGTACATGTACAATCGCGTCGTATGCGTTTCTGGCGCGTTCGCGCGTGCGTCGCGCGTATAGAGTGTTACATGTGTATCGCTAGGGGGTCGTTGTCGAGTTATAATTTGTCAAATGACTCAAAAAAACTCATCTGGTGGCGTCACAAAAAATCCGCCTATGTAAGGCATTCCCTATGACTGCCGTTAGGAAAGATCCGAAAAGTCGATCATTCTGCAGCGTCACGTTTCGTTTGCCAAATCATTTGGCCTAAGTGCTGTGTTGGTTTGGTTCGTGGTTGAGGTGTGGTTTGATCGATGTCGTGAAGAAGTCACACAGGCTTGTATGGCGGGCGGATGAGGTACTAAGGTGGTGGAGCTGAACGTCACGATCATCAAAGGCGTCGTTCAGGCGAGCGAAAGACGACGCGCTGTTGAAGCAGGTGCAACAGGTGAAGCAGATGCGCGACTAGGAACAAATAATGTGGCATAACTTCTTGTACGCTGACACTGTCGTGAGTTTTGTATCCAGCCATTTAGCAGAAATGTAAGCCATGGAATAAAAGCAAAATTTAACAGTTTGTGCTCGGCAGGCGATGCTCAACGTGCGGAATGTATGAGGGTCATTAACGTGGCTATCGAACACATCACTCAGCATGCGCGCTGGGACGCGTCAATCGCCGAACGCGTGTACAACAAAGCGTTCGACGCACAACAACGACGCGAAGCACATCGGCACCAAGAGAAACGGCAAGCGCACCAACTCGCGAGGGATCGACACCGCGCCGCGAATGCAATGTACAGATGAAACTTGATTTGTAATTCCAACTCCAACGTCGGACGCCACGCGAAGAAACGCCGGAACGACTTGAACAATGCATTGCATAAAACGTAAAGCGTCGAAATTATGAGAGGCTTGATTGTACATACATTACAATATGTATGAGCCTGTTTTTGATTACGAGTCATAACTCATCATTGTTACCCAAATTTTACTTGGTGCATGAACCCACTCACTACGGAACGGGTGATATAATGCCTTCGGTAGTAACCTAGTACAGTCCGATTCAACACCCTGTCACCTTGTCGGGAAGCGGACCTTAATTTGAGCACTTTCGGGTGTCAGTTAGGCATAGAGGGGCATCCAGTCGGGGCCACCACCTTAAATAGAACACTCCCGGGTGTTTTTTCCGGACATTTTTCGCGAGGAGTCACGAACCATCGATAGTCCCTCCATGAGAAAACGTGGGTGGTACGGAGCTCCTTTTTGGCTTGAGTCATGAACCGTGGTGAACTGAACATTCACCGACGCACAAACGCGCCGCGCGACGTGCGCGCGCGCGATTGATGGCTTAAATGTATACAGTTGTACAATATATCGTTACGTGCGCGAGGGCGCTACGCTTCAGCGCTTCTCCTCGCGTCGGCGTGTTACTGAATATTACACATTTCTTGGCATTTGCAGTCATTTTGGCCAAATCGGGTCATCTACGTATGAGTCAAACGCCGAGCAGATGGATGTTTTACCTGATACAGGGCACTGAAACATGAAATGCAGTTGAAAGTGTTGCTCTTCATCGTCGGGCAGCAGTTTTTGCGACCTCGACGGGCCGTCAGTGCGTCGGCGAACGTGAATCCCATCACGCTTCATGACTCAAGCAAAAAGGGACTCCGTACCACTCACGTTTTCTAATGGAGGGACTACCGAGGGTTCGTGACTCCTCGCGAAAAGTGTCCGGAAATAACACCCGAAAGTGCTCTATTTAAGGTGGTGGAAGTGACTGGGATCTAGTCACTCGCCAGACCTTAAATAGATCACTTTCGGGTGCTTTTACGGACACTTTTGCGACGAGTCACAGACCATCGATAGTCCCTCCATGAGAAAACGTGGGTGGTACGGAGTCCCCTAATATGCGTGAGTCACGAACCGTCGTGGTATTCACGTTCGCCGACGCGCTGACGACCATTAGAGGTCGCAAATACTGCTTCCCGACGATGAAGAGCAACACGTTTGACTATATTCAATATTGCAATGCCCTGTACTGGGCAACACATCCATCTACTTGGCGTTTGACTCGTGCGTAGATGATCCGATTTGGCCAAAATGACTACAAATGCTAAGAAACGTGTAATATTCGGCAACACGCCAACGCCAGGAGTTGCGCTGAAATTTAACGCCTTAACGCCCTCGTGCAGATAGCGATATATCGTGAAACTGAACGTCACAAGGGTGTATATGTTTGACTAGCTCACACGTTGCACTCGACCACGCATGTGTGCCTGCGCCAGACGGCCTTTGGAGATCGACTAAGGAACTGTTGACGACTCTTCGATTCATGACTCATCGAGCTGGCGATCACAAAACTGCGTGATAAGATATTACCGGTAGTTGTACCTGAGACGATAGCGATCTCTTCTTCCGATTTTTCAAATTCTAAAATACAGCGCTGAATGCCGGAATAGTGTTTAGAATTACAGCAACCTCTTCTTCAGCCTTAAGCTTTTGGGCGGTCGCAGTTTGGACAGCAAACAGGCTGCAAGTAGTGAGTCATCGCATAGTCAAAATATGCGCTGACTTTTGTCGAACTAGCCGATAAGCAGCAGCAGGCTAGATCTGCAAGCGTGAGAAGCGCCCGGAGGGTGCTTATTTAAGGTGTTGTATCCGTACATCTGCTGCCTTGGACTAGTTTCTGACCTCTTCTTTGCCTTAAAATGTTAGTGTACTGACGAAAAACCGAACTACAGGAATCGAATGGCTCGATTGATGAGCGTTTGTTGGCCATGACCATTCTCAATCTTTATCGTAGTACTCGTGACTGTGTGAGATGATAGAATCTAAGCCAAGACCACCACCATATCTTTCGTCTGCGTTCAGATCATTTTCGTCCAGCTCAGGAAGCAAAACATTAGGTGGTGCTTCTGTGAATTCAATGCTCGGTGCAAATGTCAGAGCCTTCAAGTTCTCCCGAACTTGTTCGCGCACACTAGACAAATAGGTTCGACTATTCAGATTTTCTATCCATATTGGAGCATAAGCTTCAAGTTTATATTCTCCATCCGCATAGTAATCGTAGTAGTGCTCATGCGGAGGAATATCTTCGGCCAAATTTCTGCCCAACAACGTGGCGGTTTCGTTTGCCCAACATCGAGAAACATTTGTTTTTGTGTATCCTCCCCCCCCTGTGACTAGCATTGGTTTATTGAAACTTTTCATGAATGCTACGCAGTCCGCGTGCGCCTTCAGAGACAAATTGAAACAACCGATTCTATCGCCCGCCAGGGAATCTGCACCACACTGGAGAACGATTGCACCAGGTTGAAACACATCCATGATCTCTTGCATAACAAATTTGAACAAATCTACAAAACTTCTGTCATCTATACCGTCATTCAGAGGTACATTGACAGTATAGTACTTGCCAGAACTAACACCAATGTCGCCCAAACTACCAGTACCTGGAAAGAACATATCACCATACTTATGGAAACTAGCTGTCAAGACGCGATCTGTCATAAAAAAAGCCTCCTCAACGCCATCACCGTGGTGAATATCGATATCTATGTACAGGACTCTTGCATGCGACTTTAATAACTCAAGTATTGCCAGTACAAGATCGTTAACGTAGCAAAAGCCTGAAGCCTCAGATTTCTTCGCATGATGCAAGCCTCCTGACCAGTTAATCGCAATATCAGATAGTCCTTGATTTAATCTTCGAACTCCGCCCAAAGAGCCACCGGTGTATCGCTGACAGAAGTCGAACAAGTGATCAAAGATTGGACAGTCTTCACCAAGATTGAATTTCTGCATTTGTTCTGCAAATTGATGCTGCCTATCGGGAGTTATCTTGGAAAGAAATGAGATGTAGTCCTCGCTATGAAACGCAGTGAATTCCTCACTCGTACAAGCTCTTGGTCTATAAATCTGAAGGTACTTGTGGAGATCATACGAAAGAATCAAATTGTGAGTCATGCATAGTCGATGCGGTTTCATGGGATGGTTTGGTCCGTAGTAGTTTCTTCCAACTGCTTCGTCATAGTAATAGCAAATGCGCTCTTTTGCAATCATGATTTAAAGAAATTCAACCTTGAACGCTTCCAGATCGATTTCGCTTTTGAAGCAATGTACGTGAGCTCTATTCGCAACTCGAAGCTCAGTGTCTTTTCTCTTGGAGCAGACGAAGTGACGAGCCGAAATGTGCTCGTTCCGTACGTCGTATAGATATAGATATCTTTGTCACCCATTCCGTAGTGAATGGGCTCATGCGTCGAGTAAAATTTGGGTAACAACGTTGAGTTATGACTTATCGACAAAAACAGGCTCATACATATAATACTTTGCACAAAACTAAGCCAGCCATAATTTCGACACTTCGCGTTTTATGCACTATGAAATGCTTGAGTCTTTCCGGCGTTTCTTCGTGTGGCGTCCAACGTTGGATGGTTGGAGTTTGTATTACAAGGAAAGTGTTCATGTGTACACTGCACTCGCGGCGCGTTGTCGATCTCACGCGAGTTGTTGCGCTCGACGTATCTTTAGCTTTTGATGTGATTTGTGTCGTTGTTGTGCGTCGAACGCTTTGTTGTACACGTGTTCAGCGACTGACGCGTCCCAGAACACGTGGCGAGCGAATCGTTTCACAGAGTTGATAGCTCCGTTCATGAAAGCGCGGATCTTCGGTTTGAACGTCATGTCGTTGGCGATGCTTTCTTTTGTTCAACTGCAACCTTCGACGATGCAACGCATGTGCACAACGCCTCGCACTCGTGACAAAGCCGTGTACACGGCACAACTCGACCAGCGCGTGATTCGACTGGGCACGGTTGTTCCCTTGTACTCGTGTTTCCGTCTATCTGGCATGAACACCACCACGCGCTCCAGGGTTCGCCTTGCGCTTTGTTCACTGTAGCTGCAAAAAAGAAATCCACTGGGTGCGACTTGGTTTGGTAATGCGTCAGTCGCATCGCTTGCGCCAACCTCGACGTCGCTATTTGCATTTGCCACTCCAAATGCTGAGTTTTGAACACGGGGATGACGATTGCGTTTGCAATTGGAGTCATGTTTGCAGGCCGATTTTGCACCGTTCGCGCATCTGCTTCGGTTTGAAAGTTCACAGCAGTCGGTGCATATGTTAAGTTGATGGGCGTCTCCAGGGAACGTACGCCGCGTATGATGTCTTCGATAGCCGCGAAAATGACGCACGCATTCGGCACGTTGAGACTCGTTTTGCTACCACAAACATTGAGATTCTTGTTAAGGTTGGTTGCTCAACTACCCACGAAAGGCTGGATAGAACATTTGGCATCGGCGTATACAAAGTTATGCCACATTCTTTGTTCCTACTAGAGCATCTGCCTCGAGTGCTTCACCAGCACGTCGCCTGAATGTCGCCTTCGGTGATCGTGAAGTTCAGCTCCAGCACCTTCTCACCTCTTCCGCCTGACGTTCTTGCCTGTGTGACATCGTCACGTCGTCACGACATCGATCAAACCACACTTCAACCATGAACCAAACCAACACAGCACTTGGGCCAAATGATTTGGGAAACAATTCATGCCGCTGCAGAATGATAGACTTCTCGAATCTTTCCTACAACTTCCCTATCAATATTATATGTGCACATTTCACAGCCACAATAATGGCGGAATGGATTCCCAGCGGAGCGCTTAAAAACTATTGCACAAAAATCGCAATATATATATTTTTTCCCTCGAGGGCTCACGACAACGAGATAAATGTTCTTCGGACTTTCAAACAGTAATTTACAGTTTTTGAATCTAGTAAAATCCATCGACACCCAAGAGTCTTGGGCCAAGACGCACGCCCGCGACGGGCACGCGAAATGCGACACAAAATTGCATCACACTGCGGCTCGCGACGCACGAGCGAGGGCGATTTTGAGCCACAGCGCGCGCGATACCATGAACAATTGGCATGTTTCGGACGCGTGCGCGGTCAACTCGTCGACATTTTGATCGCTGTAAGACGAAGCGTCGGCCGTTGATGGCGCCCAAGATGACCCCTTGTGCGAGTTCGTTACGTGTTTTGAACATGGGCCGACGCCGTACCGAGTGAAACAGGCTGTCAAGTGCGAGTTATTGATAGTTATGGATATCCGTCGCATAACTGGACGTTGTTCTTCGCCTATACGATAACGAGAACTTTCAAACGGGTAGACCTCGCGAGATTCACTCCTCCACGTGCTGAATAGACGGGTTGCGACAACTGTGGTGCAGTTCACGATTTGGAGTACTTGTATCGGCACGTAGACGCTGCGCGTGGTAAACGATGAGATTTGCGGTGAGATTTACATCTATGAGGAATGCTGATGCTTTTCACGGATGATTCGCGCACTGATGAGATCTGACGTGACGCTGAGCGCTGAGCAGCGTATCCTAATCTCACTATCCGACTGTCCAGAATATAGGTTTCGTCATTTTCTTCAGTTATTTTGACTCGCAATTATTATGAAGAAGTAAACGAAACGATTCCCACGGAACTATTCTACATCGTAGCCAAAGACAGATGAGAATACTTCAATAACTCTCGATCCTTCATCAATAGTCGCCATGGGATCCTTGCGAAGTCTATGTCGTAAGCACAGCGAAATCACGGAATAAACATCTTCGTCCGTCACGACTTTCGAGCCTCTGAAAGCAGCAGCAGCTCGAGAAGCTCGAGTAGTAACAAGGTCCCCTCGAAGCCCATCAACATCAAGTTCGGCGCAGACTTGAGAGATTTTGAGGCGAATATCCATGGGCACTTCAACTTCGGGTAAGAGAGCGCGTGCACGCGTTACTTGAGCTATAATTGCATCTTGTTTCGCCTTGTAGAGTGCCCGAAACATTTTTGGGTTAGTGTCGAACGCTGTTCGCTCTTCGACAACCTTGACCCGTTCTTCAGGTAATTTTACCGTCTTGATCTGAGCATGCATACCAAAACGGTCAAGTAATTGGGGTCTGAGCTCGCCTTCTTCTGGATTTCCAGATCCGATCAGAATAAATCGAGCAGGGTGACAAATACTAATCCCTTCGCGTTCAACGGTATTCCAGCCCGAAGCGGCTGAATCCAACAAAACATCAACAAGATGGTCATCAAGTAAGTTTACTTCATCAACGTACAGGATACCTCGATTGGCTTTTGCCAGAAGACCTGGCTCGAAAGCTTTAGTTCCCTCGGTCAATGCTTTTTCAATGTCAATAGTGCCACACACACGATCTTCAGTAGCACCTAAAGGTAAGTCGACCATGTTAATTGGGACAAAAGCCGTCTCAAGTGGTTTCTTCGCCCTATATGCAGCAAGAACATCCGGACTCATCAAATTTGGATCGGTAGGGCTACTCATAAACGCATCGTCCTTGACAATTTCGATGTACGGAAGCAAATCCGTCAAAGAGCGAACGGTGGTAGATTTGCCCGTGCCACGGTCACCCATAACCATGATCCCACCGATGTTTGGATCAATAATATTCATTAACGCCGCAAACTTCATCTCCTCTTGCCCAATGATCGCAGAAAATGGATATACGGGTCGAGCACTACTCTCTTCAACTTCTTTTTCTGTAGATACTGGGAAAGAAATCACGTGGAGAAAACAAGCTCTACTGTATGTTCTTACCTGCTCTAGGTCGTACGGACTTTATACAACGCGCCATCCTCTTTGTTGTTCTGCGTGAGCGATTAAACTCAGCGGCTTTGTAGTCACAAAATTGAAATATTTACCTGTTGGTAGTTTCGTAGCCACGGCACGCTGTATTAATTATTACGAAGATTTACAAACGTCAGGGCGTTTCGGATAAGGCTCGGTGAACCATCAGCCCTCGAGCATACAACGCGAAGAATGACTCGTCTCGAGTGCATATGATTTCTTTACGGAAGAATAAATTGAAACTTGTGTGACCTTTTCAGGCGTTTGCGGCTTTCATCGACGAGAGCGAAGAGAAAAGCTCGCTCAAGCTCTATCCACTTACCAATTAAGCTCGCGCGAACGGCAAACTGCGGAACTGCGACGCTCTTCATTTGTAAGCAATGAGGGCAGTAATTTTCAATTTCAATGCAACAGAGAGACTGTTACTTCGCTGATCTCGTCTGAGGCGCTGCTCGCGGGCGAGCGCCCGAGCTCGCGTTCCGCCCCTGAATTTCAACGTCCGCTCCTTCCGCTCCTTCCACAGTCCGAGACAACACCCGGTCACTCGCACCACCTTAAATAGATCACTTTCGGGTGCTTTTACGGACACTTTTGCGACGAGTCACAGACCATCGATAGTCCCTCCATGAGAAAACGTGGGTGGTACGGAGTCCCCTAATATGCGTGAGTCATTAACCGTGATGGGATTCACGTTCGCCGACGCACTGACGGCCCGTCGAGGTCGCAAATACTGCTTCCCGACGATGAAGAGCAACACTGTTGACTATATTCAATATTGCAATGCCCTGTATCAGGTAACACATCCATCTACTCGGCATTTTATACGTGCGTAGATGACCTGATTTGGCCAAAATGACTGTAAATGCCAAGAAATGTGTAATATTCGGTACCACGCCGACGCGAGGAGAAGCGCTGAAACGTAACGCCCTCGCGCACGTAGCGATATATTGTGCAGCTGTACACGTTAGCGCCATCAACTGCGCGCTCCCACGTCGCGCGGCGCGATTGCGCGACGGTGAATATTCAGCTTATCACGGTTCATGACTCAAGCTAAAAAGGGACTCCGTACCACCCACGTTTTCTCATGGGGGGACTATCAATGGTTCGTGACTCGTCCCGAAAAGTGTCCGTGAAACACCCGGGAGTGATCTATTTAAGGTGGTGGACCCGACTGAGTCACGTCGTCGTCGTGATTGGTATCGAGTAGTACACATGTTTTGAGTTACGACTCGAGGTAAAAAGCGATCCCATAACGCGCGACGGCCTTACAGCCTTATGGACGCCTCCGAGAGGCGTCCATAAGGCAAACCCGCGCCAGGGAAAGGGAGATTCTCAAAAACACCCCTCTACCCATATATACCAGAGGCAAATCCTGGTATTCACCCAACCCAGCGTCAGACACGAAGACTCCAAAGGCGTGTGATATAACGTGGCCCATAACGGGCGGTCCGGCGCGAGCTCGAAGTTTCGCGTGATCACTGAAAGAAAAATTACACCATAATTCTGGCGATCGCTGTAACAATATTTCGTTTACTCAAGCGTAGCCCCCACAGTGATCCGTCAAAAGTCATACATTTTGGAACCCCTGTCTAGAACTAGATAGCTGTAGAGCAACCATCAGACCCGATAGGGGCAACGTTTCAGCGACAGAGAAAATATTTTGCGAATCTAATCTGTGAGCATGTTAACATCAGATGGGGAAACAACGGCGTCAAGCGATACTTCCGGCAACAGTGGAGAGCAACCTTGGATTTCTTGGTTTTGCAGTTTGAAGGGTAATGAGTTTTATTGCGAGGTCGATGAAGAATATATCCACGATGATTTCAACTTGAGCGGCCTCGGTACCTTGGTACCCTACTACCACTATGCATTAGACGTCATCTTAGACGTAGAAGTACGGGACTCTTTGAGCGAACAACAAAATGAACTAATAGAATCCGCCGCCGAGGTGTTATATGGTTTGATACACGCACGTTACATTCTCACCGCTAGAGGATTGGCTGTTATGCTTGAAAAATACAAACAAGCGCACTTTGGACGCTGTCCTAGATACCTTTGCAACAATCAGCCTTGTCTACCAACTGGTATCTCAGACGTTTTCAGAACGGCCACGGTGAAGATCTTTTGCCCGCAGTGCCAGGTGAGGCTGTTTCAAGCATACTTTTGGCGGTTTATTTCTGAACATACATGAATTAGGATGTTTATTTCCCGCGTAGCAAGTATCAAGGTAACGTTGACGGCGCATACTTTGGGACGACTTTTCCACATCTTTTTCTCATGACTTACACGCATCTAAAACATGGAACAGAACATGTTCAGTATACACCACGTATATTTGGATTTAAGGTGAAGTTGTGACTAAAAGTAATCTTTATTAAATTCATGAAACTGTTCCGCAGATATATAACAAATGCTCAAACTTATCGTGCGAGCTCTGATAGGATTTGTGTACCCACGACTTTGAACAAACAAAATAATTCAATCACCTCACCAAATATGCTCGTTGAATCCACTAAGTTTCAAAATCCGCGTCGATTCTTCATCTCGTGCTTATAAGACTTTCCACAATGCTCGGATCTGCTAGAGTTGATATATCTCCCATGTTATTGAGGTCCTTGTTTGCAATTTTTCGCAAAATTCGACGCATAATCTTTCCACTCCGCGTCTTTGGTAACCCGCTCGTCCAATGTATAATATCAGGTGTTGCAAAAGGTCCGATTGCGTTTCGAACACAATTTACGAGCTCCTTTTTCAAGTCGTCGTCGCATCGGACGCCGTGCACCAGTGTGACATAAGCATAAATGGCTTGCCCCTTGATATCGTGGTCAAAGCCAACAACAGCTGCTTCAGTACAGTGTGGGTGTGAAACCAACGCACTCTCTACTTCTGCGGAGCCGATTCTGTGACCAGAAACATTTATGACATCATCTACTCTCCCTGTAATCCAGTAATAGCCATCAGCGTCTCTGCGAGCGCCATCTCCACTGAAATAGTACCCCTTGTATGGGGCGAAGTAAGCATCTTCATAACGTGAATGGTCTCCATGAATCGTTATCATTATTGATGGCCACGACCGCTTGAAACAAAGGAGCCCTTCAGCTTCGCCGGTAAGTACGTTCCCATCGGTATCGAGTAAAGCAGGTTCGATTCCGAAAAACGGAAGCGTTGCGCAACCAGGTTTTTCCTTAAAAATTCCTGGAAGTGGAGTCAGTAGGTGCCCACCGGTCTCAGTTTGCCACCACGTATCTACAATAGGACAGCACGCATCACCGACTACTTCATGATACCAGCGCCAAGCTTCAGGATTAATAGGTTCACCAACAGATCCTAGAACTCTCAAAGTTTTACGGGAGTGTCGCCGAACTATATCGTCACCTTCGCGTTGCAAGGACCGAAGGAGCGTGGGCGCGGTGTAAAATACCTGAACACCATACTTATCTACTATTTCCCAGCACCTGCCATGGTCAGGAAAGTTAGGTATTCCTTCAAATACAACGGAAGTAGCGCCGTTGAGCAATGGACCGTACGTCAGGTATGTGTGACCCGTGATCCAACCACAGTCTGCAGTGCACCAAAATACATCACCTGGAGAAAGGTCGAAAACATACTTCGTCGTAGTTGCTGCGTAAACCATATATCCCCCTGTACAATGAACAACGCCCTTGGGCTTGCCAGTAGAGCCTGATGTGTAAAGCATAAAAAGTGGTGAATCTGCATCCAACCACTCCGTTTCACACTGAGAAGACATTGCCGATATCGCTTCATGCCAAATCTTATCTCTCCCGTGAGTTAATTGTAGAGAGAGTTCCGGGAGGCGATAATTTTTCACACAGAGACAGTGGTGAACCTCAAACCCTTGAGACGTGCATAAATTCAGCGCTTTGTCAACTATTTCCTTGAGATTAATCAATTTGCTGCCACGAAGCACAGCATCGCACGTCAAAACAACAGAAGACTCACAGTCTAAAATTCGCTGCGATAGCGATTCAGCAGAGAAACCTGCAAATACCACCGAGTGCACGGCACCAATCCTTGCGCAAGCCAGCATAGCAACCGGCAACTGCAGCAGCATGGGCAAGTAAATAACCACACGATCCCCTGCACGCACATCAACCGACTTCAGCCAATTTGCAAGCTTGTTAACTTCAGTTTGCAACTCAGAGTATGTTATTTTTCCTTGCTCCTCGGGCGAGTTACCCTCCCATATGAAAGCCGTTTGCTCACCACGGCCTTGCTCTATATTGGCCTCGATACAATTCCAGGCAATATTCGTAACACCACCACCAAACCAAGAGTTATGAATTGGCCCGAGAGATAGATCGAAGTTGCTCCGACACACACTTTGAGTCCATCGACTTTTCCACACGAAATTCTCGGCGATGCTCGTCCAAAAACGGTCGGGCTCCTCTATCGAGAGACGGTAAAGTTCCTCATATTCGGCCAAGGATTTGATTCCGGAAGTTGGTTGGAACATTCAAGCGCTTGATCGCTTCGAATAACAGTTCGATAACTTTGAATAGTCTTCACTCGGTCTGTTCAGCTCAGTGCACTAACGCGTCACTGCCTGTCACACTTCCGGACTTTCGCTCGGCGACTGCAACTAGGGTCGCCGTATTTTGATTATACTTGGGCTGAGAGGGAGATAGCGTGTAGTTTTTACATTACGCCTCCAATGTATGCCAAAAAGGTCAAAATGAGCCAAGAATTCCGTAAAACTGAGAGGCGGATCCAGGGAGGGGGTTCAAGGAGAAAACAGAAAGTTTTAGCCTGATTTCGGATTTTATCCTGATTCCGCGACCCGAAATCAGGCTAAGAAAGTTTTAGCCTGATTTC